>SR_TP_S13solDRAFT_1000540_pt1 | contig 14975 bp, 13 predicted proteins | sample SodReaTP_S13sol_FD_11159 | JGI IMG/M metagenome (IMG submission 11159)
AGTTGTTACAATTAACAATAGGCTTGGCCGGGCGTCCGTTGTTCGGACGCCCGGCCTCCCGACCGGCCCCCTAGATCTTTATTCTCTGTGACCTCTGTGTTCTCTGTGGCAAGAATGATTAGAAAGGATTTTTTGCCACAGAGAACACAGAGATCACAGAGCTAAGGGACTTTTTGGAGTGGCACGTAGTTTTGATGAATCTGGATGATGGCAATGAACGCAGTGGTTGAAAACATGACGGGCGAGATCGAGCGGCAGATGCAGGAGATGGGTCGGCGCGCGCGCGCGGCCTCCCGCGCCCTCGCCCGAGCGGAGACCGGCGCCAAGAACGCCGCGCTCATGGCCATGGCGAGCGTTATCGAGGCGCGGGCCGAGGCCCTGATGGCCGAGAACCGCAAGGATCTGGAGGCCGGCGAGCAGAACGGCCTGGACGCGGCCCTGCTGGACCGCCTGGCGTTCACCCCCGAGCGCATCGCGGTGATGGCCGAGGGCCTGCGCCAGATCGCCACCCTGCCGGACCCGGTGGGCGCCATCTCTGATCTCAACTACCGCCCCAGCGGTATCCAGGTGGGGCGCATGCGCGTGCCGCTCGGGGTCATCGGCATCATCTACGAGTCCCGCCCCAACGTGACCGTGGACGCGGCGGGTCTGTGCCTCAAATCCGGCAACGCCTGCATCCTGCGCGGCGGCTCTGAGGCCTTCCACTCCAACCGCGCCCTGGCCGAGTGCATCCGCGCCGGCCTGGAACAGGCGGGACTGCCCGTTGACGCGGTGCAGGTAGTGGCCACCACCGACCGCGCCGCCGTGGGCGCGCTGCTGCGCATGAAGGACTTCGTGGACGTGATCGTGCCCCGGGGCGGCAAGGGGCTGATCGCCCGGGTGAGCGAGGAATCCCTGATCCCGGTGATCAAGCACCTGGACGGTGTCTGCCACGTGTACCTGGACGACGGCGCCGATCCCGACAAGGCGCTCAAGGTGTCGGTCAACGCCAAGACCCACCGCTACGGCACCTGCAACACCATGGAGACCCTGCTGGTCTCCCGCGCCGTGGCAGAGCAGATGCTGCCTGCCCTGGGCCAGGCCTTTGAGGAGAAGGGCGTGGAGCTGCGCGGTTGCGCGGCCACCCGGGCCATCCTGCCCGGCATCAAGGAGGCCACCGAGCAGGACTGGTTCGAGGAATACCTGGCCCCGGTGCTGGCGGTGCGCGTGGTGGACGGCCTCGATGCCGCCATCGAGCACATCAACACCTACGGCTCCCACCACACCGACAGCATCATCACCGAGGACTACACCCGGGCGCGCCGCTTCCTGCGCGAGGTGGATTCCAGCTCCGTGATGGTCAACGCCTCCACCCGCTTCGCCGACGGCTTCGAATACGGCCTCGGCGCCGAGATCGGCATCAGCACCGACAAGCTCCATGCACGGGGGCCCGTTGGGCTGGAGGGGCTGACCACGCTCAAGTACGTGGTGCTGGGCGACGGGCATGTACGAAGCTAGAGGCAAGATGCAAGAGACAAGAGGCAAGAACGGCCCGAAGGGCCGTGGTCCCGGTCTTCACTTGCCTCTAGCGACTTGTCTCTTGTCTCTAGCGCCATGCTAGGTATCCTCGGCGGCACCTTCGACCCCATCCACTTCGGGCACCTGCGCCCGGCGCTGGAGGTCATGGAACACCTGCGCCTGGACGAGGTGCGCTTCGTGCCCTGCCGCATCCCGCCGCACCGGCGTACCCCGGTGGCCTCCGTGGAGCATCGCCTGGCCATGGTGGAGCGGGCGGTGCACGGCCAGCCGGGCTTCGTGGTGGACCGGCGTGAGCTGGACCGGGACGGGCCCTCCTACAGCGTGGACACCCTGGAGAGCCTGCGCGCCGAGCTGGGCAATGACACGCCCCTGTGCCTGATGATGGGCATGGATGCCTTCGCGGGACTGCCCTCCTGGCATCGCTGGGAGGAGATCCTCAAGCTCGCGCACATCGTGGTGGCCCACCGGCCTGGCAGCCCTGCCTCCCACGATCTGGGCGACTGGGCCACCGAGGCGGCGACCCGCGATCTCAATGAACTGCGTGCCCGGCCGGCGGGTGCGGTGTGGTTCCAGCCGGTGACCCAGCTGGACATCTCCGCCACCGCCATCCGTGCCATGCTGCGCCGGGGCGAGAGCCCGCGCTACCTCATGCCGAGCAGCGTGCTCGATTACATCCGCGCCCAGGGCCTGTACCTGGACGCCTCACCGACCCAAGGCGCGGCCACCCGCTTCGCTTAGCCCACACGGGGAAGACATGCAGACAGAAGAACTCACCGAACTGGTCATCAAGGCCCTCGAGGATCTCAAGGGCCAGGACATCAAGGCCATCGACGTGCGCGGCAAGACCGCCATCACCGACATGATGGTGATCGCCAGCGGCACCTCGGACCGGCACGTGAAAGCCCTGGCCGACAGCGTGGTCGTCAAGGCCAAGGAAGCCGGGGTGATGCCGCTCGGCACCGAGGGGCAGGGGGACAACGAGTGGGTCCTGGTGGACCTCAACGACGTGGTGGTGCACGTGATGCTGCCCCGGGTGCGTGACTTCTACAACCTGGAGAAGCTCTGGCTCACCGACGCCTCCGCCGCCGAGGAGTCCGAGCCGGTCACCAAGGTCAAGCGCCTGCGCCGCTGATGCGCATTCACCTGATCGCGGTGGGCGAGCGCATGCCCGCCTGGGTCAACGCCGCCTACGCCGAGTACGCCAACCGCCTGCCTGCCGAGTGCAGCCTCAACCTCAAGGAGATCCCGGCGGTCAAGCGGGGCAAGAACGCCGATCTGGCCCGCATCGCCGAGACCGAGGGGGCGCGCATGCTGGAGGCGATCCCCAAGGATTGCCTCGTCGTCGCCCTGGATGAAAAGGGCCGCAGTTTCTCCACCGCCGAACTCTCCCGCCGCCTGGACGACTGGATGCACTCGGGCCGGGATCTCGCCCTGCTGGTGGGTGGCCCCGAGGGCCTGACCGATGCCTGCCGCGCACGCGCCGATCTCGTCTGGTCCCTGTCGCCACTCACCTTCCCCCATCCCCTGGTGCGGGTGATCCTCGCCGAACAGGTCTACCGGGCGTGGAGCCTGTTGCGGGGGCACCCGTATCACCGTGAATAAGTGGGGTTGGAAGCCAGAAGTGTGAATTGGGAAGTGCGAAGTGAAAGGCGGTAAGATCGAGCGGGATTTCGGCCTTTTGTTCCCACTTTCAAATTCACACTTCGTACTTCATCAACCCCTATGCTGATCCTCGCCTCTTCCTCTCCCCGCCGCCGTGAACTGCTCGAGCAGATCGGCGTGGCCTACCGGGTCCAGGCGGTGGACGTGGACGAGACGCCCCTTGCCGGCGAGACGCCCCGGGCCTTCGCCGAGCGCATGGCGCTGGCCAAGGCCCGGGCGGGATGGATGGCCCAGTCGAGCGGATTGTCGGTGCTGGGGGCCGATACCGTGGTGACCCTGGACGGGGTCATACTGGGCAAGCCCGCCGATCGCGACGAGGCCCTGCACATGCTGGGACGTCTGTCCGGGAACACCCACCGGGTGCTGTCTGCGGTGGCCCTGGTGCACGGGGACCGGGAGGCGCTGAAATGTGCCGAGACCCGGGTGCGCTTTCGCACCCTCTCGCCCCGGGAGATCAGCGATTACTGGGCCAGCGGAGAGCCCGCCGACAAGGCCGGCGCCTACGGAATCCAGGGGCTGGGCGCGCTGTTCGTGGAACACATCGAGGGCAGCTACACCGGCGTGGTGGGGCTGCCCCTGTTCGAGACAGGTCAATTACTGGAGGCCTTCGGCGTGACCCATGGTGGTCACGGCGCTGCGGCTTCAAAGGATATGCAAAGCACATGATGGGCACCGAGATACTGATGAACGTCACTCCCCAGGAGACCCGCGTGGCCCTGGTGGAGAACGGCGTGCTGGTGGAACTGAACATGGAGCGCGCGCGCCGCCGCGGGCTGGTGGGCAACATCTACAAGGGTCGGGTGAGCCGGGTGCTGCCGGGCATGGACGCGGCCTTCGTGGACATCGGCCTGGAACGGGCCGCCTTCCTGCACGCCTCGGACGTGGCGCCGGTGGAGCGCGAAGAACTGCCCAACGGCGAGGGTGTCAAGCCCACGGAACCCATCCAGAAACTGCTGCGGGAAGGCCAGGACGTGCTGGTGCAGGTGATCAAGGACCCCATCGGCACCAAGGGCGCGCGCCTGACCACCTACATCACCGTACCCTCCCGTTATCTCGTGCTGATGCCCAACAACCCGACCATCGGCGTCTCCACGCGCATCGAGGATGAGGCCGAACGTGCGCGCCTGAAGGGCTTCATGGAATCGGTGCTGGCGGACAAGAGCGAGGGCCACGGCTTCATCGTGCGCACCGCCGCGGATGCGGCCAGCGAGGAGGCCATGCGCAACGACGTGGACTTCCTGCACAAGCTCTGGCACTCCATCAGCGAGCGGGTCAAGCAGGTGCCGCCCGGTTCCGAGGTCTACACCGACCTGCCGCTCACCCTGCGCATCCTGCGTGACATGGTGGGCGTGGAACTGGAGAAGATCCGCATCGACTCCCGGGAGACGGTGCAGAAGGTGACGGAGTTCGCCGAGAGCTACGTGCCGGAGTTGCTGGGCCGCATCGAACACTACCCGGGCGAGCGGCCCATCTTCGATCTCTACAACGTGGAGGACGAGATCCAGAAGGCCCTGGAGCGCAAGGTGGAGCTCAAGTCCGGCGGTTACCTGATCTTCGACCAGACCGAGGCCATGACCACCATCGACATCAACACCGGCGCCTTCGTCGGCCATCGCAACCTGGAAGAGACCATCTTCAAGACCAACCTGGAGGCGGCCCAGGCCATCGCCCGGCAGCTGCGCCTGAGGAACCTGGGCGGCATCATCATCATCGATTTCATCGACATGACCCAGGACGAACACAAGCGCCAGGTGTTCCGCGCCCTGGAGAAGGCCCTGGAGAAGGATCACGCCAAGAGCCAGTTGTGCGAGGTCTCGCCGCTCGGCCTGGTGGAGATGACCCGCAAGCGCACCCGTGAAAGCCTGGAGCGCATCCTGTGCGAACCCTGCGTCACCTGTTCAGGGCGGGGCTATCTCAAGTCTGCCGAGACCGTGTGCTACGAGATGTTCCGGGAGATCATGCGCGAGGCGCGCCAGTTCGACGCCAAGGAGCTGTTGGTGATGGCCTCCCAGACGGTGGTGGACCTGCTGCTGGATGAGGAATCCGCCAGTGTCGCCCAGTTGCAGGAATTCATCGGCATCCCCATCCGCTTCCAGGTGGAGAGCCTCTACACCCAGGAGCAGTTCGACGTGGTCCTGCTCTAGTCCCCAATACCCATGTCCGAGACGCCACAGCCCCAGGAGCCTGAAAGCCCGCGGCATGATCGTGCCGGGGGTGTGCGTGTGGCCTGGCGGGGCTGGCTCAGTCGCCTCAAGACCGCGGCGATCTGGATCACGGCCAGCGTACTGATCCTGCTGGCGGTGCTGGTGACCAGCCTGCGCCTGGTGCTGCCCATGGCCTCCGAGTACCGGGAACAGATGGCCGCCGAGCTGGGCGGCCTGTTGGGCCACCGGGTGGAGATCGGCGCCCTGGATGCCCGCTGGCGCCTGCTGGGTCCACGCATCCTGCTGGACGACGTGGCCATCTACGGCGAGGACGACACCACCCCGGCCCTCCATGTGGCGCAGGTGGACGTGGGTGTGCGTGCCATCCTGAGTCTCTGGCACCGCCAGCTGCGGGTGCACTCGGTGCGCGTGCTGGGCGCCGACGTGCACATCCACCGGGACGCGGAGGGCGGTGTCCAAATCAGTGGCGCGGGCTTCGCCCCGGCGGCCGGCGAGGCTGCCCCCGCCGCCCCCGGGACCCGGGTGCTGGACCTGCTCGCCGGTACCCGCTTCCAGCTCCAGTCCAGCCGCCTGCGCTTCAGCGACGAGATCCTCACCCTGGATTACCGCTTCGACGATCTCAACCTCGACGTGGCCGTGGATGCCGATCGCCTGCGCCTGGCGGGCCAGGTGTTCCTGCCCAGGGAACTGGGTGCCGCCATGGCCGTGGGCCTGGACCTGCGCGGCGACCCCGGGGTGCGCGAGAGCTGGCGCGGCGAATTCTATGTGCATGGCGAAGGGGTCATCATCGAAGGGCTCCCGGAACATGCCCTGATGCGTCGCGTGCATGCGGACTCGGGGGTCCTGGACCTGGAGGTCTGGGGACGTCTGTCAGCGGGCGAACCGGACCGGCTGCGTGCCCGGGCCCGTGCCAGGGACCTGCGCTTCAGCCCTGTCTCAGAGGAGGCACCGGCGCACAGGTTCTCCGAATTGCGCACCGACCTGCTCTGGGAGCGACGCGGCCGGGGCTGGCAGCTGCGCCTGCACGATACCCGCATCGAGGACGGCTCGCCCATGGGGCTGTCCCTGGCCTTCGCGCCCCGGGACGAAGGTCGCCAGGTCTGGGGCGAACTGGAGGGTGTGGGTCTTGAGCGTCTCTCCGTGCTGCTGCTGGCCCAGCCGGCCTTGCTCGAGGAAGACCAGCGCCACCTGCTCGAACGCCTGGCGCCTACGGGCGAGATCCGGAAGGCGCGTTTCAATGTCCGCTTGCCCGTCGAGGAGGATGCCCGGCCCACGGGGGTGATGGAGGGCGAGTTCAGCGAACTGGGCGTGAATCCCCTGGACAAGATCCCCGGTTTCCATGGCCTGGCAGGCAGCTTCAGCCTCCACGAGGAGGGCGGTGATGTGACCCTGGCCAGCCGTGGGCTGCGATTCGAGGCCCCCCGGCTGTTTGCCGATGCCCTGTGGCTGGATGGCCTGGAGACCCGGCTGAAGATCGAGCGCGGCGCGGACGGGCTGCATCTGGCCGCCGACGGGATCCGCGTGCACAACGCCGACATCCGTGCCTGGGGGCGGGCCGAGGTGGAACTGGGCGAGCGCCCGGGCATGGTGCTGGAGATGGCGTTCGCCGATGGTGACGGCAGCCGCACCGCCGCCTATCTGCCGGTGGGCATCATGCCCCAGAACACCTCACGCTGGCTGCGCGAGAGCATCAAGGCGGGCCGTGTCACCGAGGGCACCGTGGTCTACCGGGGGCCGTTCACCCGGCTTCCCTTCGAGGAGGGGGAAGGGGAGTTCGAGGTGCGCGCCCGGGTGGAGGAGGGCCTGCTGGACTACCAGCGCGGCTGGCCTGCCATCGACGCCCTGGCGGGAGAATTGATCTTCACCGACCGGGGCATGCGTGCGCAGTCCGCCAGCGGTCGCCTGTTTGGCGCGCAGATCCAGGATGCGACGGTGGTGATCGAGGATTATCACAACACGGTGCTGCAGATTCAGGGGCAGGTGGACGGCCCGCTCCAGGACATGCTGCGCTACGTGCGCGAGAGCCCCCTGGTGCGCGGGCTGGATGACCTGCTGGATCACTCCCGCGCCCAGGGCGACAGCCACCTGGATCTGTCCCTGCGCATCCCCCTGACCCGGCGTGAGGGCGGCACCGCCAATACCACCGCCCAGGGCACGGTGACCCTCAAGGGCAACCGCCTGACGCTTACTGGTCATCCGGTGGATTTCACGGACCTTGAGGGCCAGGTGCGTTTTACCGAGGCCACGGTGAACGCCGAGGGGGTCAGCGCAAACCTTCACGGCGAGGCGGTGACGCTCGCGGCGCGCATGCCCAGGGGCGGACCCCTGACCGTGGACGGGGAGGGCCTGCAGCGGATCGAGTCCTTCCGTACGGTGCTGCCCGAACTGCTCGCGCCCAGACTCGCGGGTCGGGCCCGCTGGCAGGCCCGCCTGACCGCCCCCCTGGATGGCGGCGCCACCACCCTGCGTCTGCAATCGGACCTGCGGGGTGTCAGCTCGAACCTGCCCGAGCCCCTGGCCAAGCCCGCCGCCCGCACCCTGCCCATCACCCTGACCGTGCCGCTGACCCAGGCCGGTGCGCAGCCCTTGGCCCTGGACCTGGGGCAGCTGCTGTCCATGCGCCTGCGCACGGCTGCCCCGGGTCGTGCCGCCCGGGGCGAGTTGCGTTTCAACGACGGCACGGCACGCATGCCCGAGCGGGGTGTGCGTCTGGCGGGGCGGATCGAGGATCTCCCCCTGGATGACTGGCTGGCCCTGCGGCAGCGAGTACCGCGCACGGCCGGTGCCCAGGCCGCCCCGGAGCAGCTGGTGGATCGCCTGGACGTGCACGTCGGTGCATTGCGCAGCGGCGACCGGCTGTTCCGCGATCTGCAGATCCAGGCCGAGCGCACCCCCCAGCACTGGGAGGCCCGGGTGGTCTCCGATGCCCTGCGCGGCCAGCTGGACATTCCCCATGACTTCACCGGCGCGGCACCCCTGACCCTGAACCTGGAGCTGCTGGACCTGGATCAGCTGGCCGCGGCACGGGAGGGCAGCAGTGCAGGCCAGCCCGCCCGGCTGGATCCCCGGGAGCTGCCTGGCATCCGGGGCAACGTGGGCGCCCTGGTGCTGGACGGCCGCTTCTACCGGGACGTGCGCATCGAGGCGACCCGCATCCGCGAGGGCCTGCAGATCCACAGCCTGCAGCTCGCCAGTGCCCGGGACCATGCCCGGATGCGCATCACCGGCGACTGGCGGGTGAGTGGCGCAGACCGGCACCAGACCCAGCTGCGTTTCACCATCGACAGCGAGAACGTGGGCGAGGCACTCACGGATCTGGGCTTCGAGCACGGCTTCCACCGCGGCACGGCGAAGCTGGAAGGCCAGATGCGCTGGCCCGATGCGACCACCCGATTCACCTGGCAGGGGCTGACCGGCAACGTGAAGCTGGAGGTCAAGGATGGCCGGCTCACCGAGGTGGAGCCGGGGGCAGGGCGGTTGCTGGGCCTGTTCAGTCTCAACATGATCCCCCGCCGTCTGGCCCTGGACTTCCGTGATCTCTTCCAGCGCGGACTCGCCTTCGACCGCATGGAGGGCAACATCCGCTTCGTGGACAGCGATGCCTATACCTCGGACCTCACCATCCAGAGCGCCGCCGCCCGGGTGCAGATCGAGGGGCGCACCGGGATCGTGGCCCGGGATTACGACCAGAAGATCACGGTGATGCCCCGCGTCGGCAGCACCCTGCCGGTGGCCGGCGCCATCCTGGGCGGGCCCGTCGCGGGCGTGGCCGTGTTCGTCATGGACCGCCTGCTGGGCATGGGGCGGCGCATCGACGAGGCCTCCCGGGTGGAATACCGCATCACCGGCTCCTGGGATGAACCCCGGGTGGAGGTGCTGGCCAGGCCCGTGGAGGAGGTCCAGTAGGGTGTGGCCGGCTTGCCGAGGACAGACACGGGCTCGGCTGACTTGGTATAGTGACGGCATGTTCGAACACCTGCTCCGGGCCCTGTGCCTCTCCTGCCTGCTGATCCCCCTCGCCCTGTCCGCGCAGCCGCCGGCGCCAAGCCTGGATGCGGACACCTGGTCGCGTCCCCGCAGCGCCGAATCCCTGATCGCCCTCGCGCCCCTGCGCGAGACCGTGGCGGCGCTCCAGGCCAGCGCCGATCGGCGCCTGCAGATCCGTCACCCCCAGGATGAGCAGGGTGAACTGTGGGCCTCGGAACTGCGCGACTGGCTGGTGGCCCTGGGCATTCCCTCGTCGCGCATCGAACTGCGCGCCGATCCCGGTGTCACTGAGCGTGTGGACCTGCTGGTCCAACCCTGATCCCCGTCAACTTGCCCGACAAGCCGCCCAGCATGAAAACTGAATCCAAGCCGACCCTGCTCGCCGCCATCCAGATGGCCTCCGGTCCCAATGTCTCCGCCAACCTGTCCGAAGCCGCCCGGCTGGTGGGCGAGGCCGCCGCGGCCGGTGCCAGGCTCGTGGTGCTGCCCGAGAACTTCGCCCACATGGGCATGAAGGAGAGCGACAAGCTGGAGATCGCCGAGGCCGATGGCGAGGGTCCGATGCAGGATTTCCTGGCCGACCTGGCGCGGCGTCACCGTCTGTGGATCGTGGGCGGCACCATTCCGCTCAGGAGCGCCGATCCGGGTCGTGTCTACGCCAGCTGCCTGGTCTACGACGACCAGGGCCGGCGGGTGGCCCGCTATGACAAGATCCACCTTTTCGACGTGAAACTGCCCGAGGGCGATGAGTCCTACCACGAGTCCGAGACCACCATGCCCGGAGAGTCCGCGGTGGTGGTGGAGACCCCCTTCGGCCGGCTGGGCGTGGCCATCTGCTACGACCTGCGCTTCCCGGAGCTGTTTCGCGGCATGATGGACCAGGGCATGGACCTGCTGGCGCTGCCGTCGGCCTTCACCGCCATCACCGGCCGCGCCCACTGGGAGGCCCTGATCCGGGCCCGGGCCATCGAGAACCAGGTCTACCTGGTGGCCGCGGCCCAGGGTGGCTACCACGTCAACGGTCGTGAGACCCACGGCGACAGCATGGTAGTAGACCCCTGGGGCCAGGTCCTGGACCGCCTGGCGCGGGGTTCGGGGGTGGTGTTGGGGGAACTGCATCCGGAGCGTATTGCCTCCATCCGGCGTAGCTTCCCGAGCTTGCAGCACCGCCGCCTGAGCTGCGCCATCAGCTGATCGCGCCAATACCCCGGGCCCCTGTCGGGTTGAATTGCCCGCGCCGGGGCCCCACTGTGATCTAAAGACCGATGCGCGGACGCGCGCGCCGGCTTCGCCACATTCCCAAGGAGCAACCCTCCCATGACCCAAGTCCTGCAGATCGCCAAGCAACAGTTCATGGAGCCGGCCGGCCTCACCGAGGGTGACCTGGACCGTGTCCTGGGCGGCCTCATGGGGCCGGGCATCGACGGCGGTGACCTGTACTTCCAGCTCACCCGCCACGAGTCCTGGTCCCTGGAGGACGGCATCGTCAAGGACGGCAGCTACAACATCGAGCAGGGCGTGGGCGTGCGCGCCCTGAGCGGTGACAAGACCGGTTTCGCCTACTCCGACGACATCCGCATGCCCACCCTGCTGGAGGCCTCCTCGGCCGCGCGGGCCATCGCGCGGGCCGCCAGCAGCGGCACCGCGGCCATGCGCCGTGACCAGGCCGGCCACAGCCTCTACGCCCCCCTGGACCCGCTGGCCACCCTGGACGAGCAGGCCAAGATCGATCTGCTGCACCGGGTGGACGCCGAGGCCCGGCGCCAGGACCCCCGGGTGAGCCAGGTGATGGTGAGCCTTAACGGCGTGCACGAGGTGATCATGGTGGCCAACACCGACGGCACCCTGGCCGCCGACGTGCGCCCCCTGGTGCGCCTGAATGTGAACGTGATCGTGGAAGGCAAGGACGGGCGCCGGGAGCAGGCCTCCTCCGGCGGCGGCGGACGTTCCGGCTACGAGTTCTTCCTGGACGAGGAGCGCGCCCTGGGCTATGCCCGCGAGGCGGTGCGCCAGGCCCTGGTGAACCTGGAGGCGGTGGACGCCCCCGCGGGTACGCTCACCGTGGTGCTCGGCCCCGGCTGGCCCGGCGTACTGCTGCACGAGGCGGTCGGCCACGGCCTGGAAGGGGACTTCAACCGCAAGGGCACCTCCGCCTTCAGCGGCCGCATCGGCCAGCAGGTGGCGAGCCCCGGCGTGACCGTGGTGGACGACGGCACCCTGGCCGGGCGGCGCGGCTCCCTGAACGTGGACGACGAGGGCATCCCCACCCAGTGCACCACGCTCATCGAGAACGGCGTGCTGCGTGGCTTCATGCAGGACCGGCTCAATGCCCGGCTCATGGGCGTGCCCACCACCGGCAACGGCCGGCGCGAGTCCTACGCCCACCTGCCCATGCCGCGCATGACCAACACCTACATGCTGGCCGGTGAGCACGATCCCGGCGAAATCCTTGCAAGCGTCAAGAACGGCCTGTATGCGGTGAACTTCGGCGGCGGCCAGGTGGATATCACCTCCGGCAAGTTCGTGTTCTCCGCCTCCGAGGCCTATCTCATCGAGAACGGCCGGGTGACCCGCCCGGTGAAGGGCGCCACCCTGATCGGCAACGGGCCCGAGGTGCTCACCCGGGTGTCCATGGTGGGCAACGACCTGAAGCTGGACGCCGGTGTCGGCACCTGCGGCAAGGACGGCCAGAGCGTGCCGGTGGGCGTGGGTCAGCCGACGCTCAAGGTGGACGGTCTTACCGTGGGCGGCACGAGCACTTAAAGGCTAAAGGCTAAAAGCTTCAACGCAAAGGCGCAAAGACGCAGAGGGCGCAAAGAGATTCATGGTGAAAACCTTCGAGACCTTCGCGCATCCCTTGGCGTCCTTGGCGGTTATGCTTTCAATGATCAACGTATCGAAGACAGATTTTCAGGAAAGACACGGCAGACAACAGGAGGTGACTATGGTTGACGAAGACTTTCTGGCCCATGAACTGGCCCTGCCGGAAGGCCATGGCAAGGATCACGTGGTGCAGTGGCACGTGTTCCGCAGCCGCGAGGCCGCCGCGGCCTTCATGCCCCATGTGAAGCTGGCCGAGGGTCAGCAGCTGGTGGGCGGTTATACCCGCGACAGCGTGGGACCGCTCTGGTGGGTCGGCGTGCAGGTGGATGATCTGGATCGCTGGGGCAACCGCACGGCGGTGAACAAGCACGGGGCAAGTGCATGAGGGCGCTAGAGGCAAGAGGCAAGGGGCAAGGGGCAAGACGACACAGAGCGTAATTTGTAGGTCGGGCTTCAGCCCGACGGCTCGCGGTTCGAAGCCGCCTGTGTCGGGCTGAAGCCCGACCTACGCAGTTCCCTGTTCGCTCAGGTAGCGGAACAGGGCGCGGGAGGCGGTCTTTCTGGCCGCGGCGTTGGGGGCGTTGCGGGCGGTGTCGATGAAGTCCCGCAGGGTTGCGGCATCGCTCTCCGGATGCTCGGCCAGCCAGGCGTTCAGGGCCTTGTCGTCTTCCTTGAGCAGGCGCTCGCGCCAGGCCTCAAGGGCCTTGAAGGCCCGGGCGTCACGGTGACGGTCCTGCTCCCGTTCGGTCAGGGCGGCGCGGATCGGCTCGATGTCGATCTTGCGCATCAGCTTGCCGATGTACTGGCGCTGACGACGCAGGGCGCCGTGCTGGCGGATGCTGCGCGCCGCGCGGATCGCCTCCAGCAGGGGCTCGGGCAGATCCAGGGCCGCGAGCTCCGCTTCCTTGAGCGTGACCAGCCGTTCGCCCAGGGCCTGGGCCTCCTCGGCCTCGCGCTTGAGCTGGTTGCGGCTGATGTATTCCTCGTCGTCGTCTTCGTACACGGGCTTCGATGATGTGTGGTGAATGAGATTCAAAGGCCTTCAACGCAAAGGCGCAAAGACGCAGAGGGCGCAAAGATAAGGCTTGTGATGAATAAAATCCTTCGCGGCCTTCGCGCAGACCTTGGCGCCCTTTGCGGTATGGCTTTGTCTGGCGCGTGAATCGCCAGCCGCATCTTACAACGATCAACAGGATCAGGTCGCGGCCCGGTCCAGGAATTTTGGGAAAACACATGACAGCGATTCAGGCCCTTCCCAGGGATCAGCGGACCATGGAATCCATCGTCGAGCAGATGCTGGACGAGGCGCGCAAGGCGGGTGCGAGCAGCGCCGAGGCGGCGGCCAGCAATGACCTTGGGCTGTCCGTGAACGTGCGCCTGGGCGAGGTGGAGACTCTGGAGCACCACAAGGACCAGGGCGTGGCCATCACGGTCTACTTCGGCCAGCGCAAGGGCACGGCCAGCACCTCGGACCTGGCACCGGAGGCCCTGCGCGAGGCGGTGCAGGCGGCCTGCCGCATCGCCCGCTACACGGCGGAGGACAGCTGCGCCGGTCTCGCCGACCCGGCACTCATGGCGAAGGACTGGCCGGACCTGGACCTGGATCATCCCTGGGACCTGTCCGTGGAACACGCCATCGAACTGGCCCGCGCCTGCGAGGCCACGGCCCGGGAATTCGACGCGCGCATCATCAACTCCGAGGGCGCCTCGACCAACACCATGCGCGGCATGGCGGTGTACGGCAACAGCCATGGCTTCCTCGGTGCCTACACGGGCACCCGGCATTCCCTGAGCTGTTCCGTGGTGGCCGCGGACGAGAAGGGCATGCAGCGGGACTACTGGTATTCCGTGGCCCGGGACGCAGCCGGACTCGAAAGCCCGGAGGCGGTGGGCCGCGAGGCGGCCCGGCGTGCCGTGCGTCGCCTGGGCGGGCGGCGCCTGACCACCCGCCAGTGTCCGGCCATCTACGTGCCGGAGATGGCCCGTTCCCTGATCGGACATTTCGTCGGCGCCGTGCGCGGCGGCGCCCTGTACCGCAAGGCCAGTTTCCTGGTGGATGCCCTGGGTCAGTCGGTGTTCCCGGACTTCGTGCGCATCCACGAACAGCCCCACCTGCCCGGCGCCCTGGGCAGCGTGCCCTTCGACAGCGAGGGCGTGGCCACCCGGCCCCGTGACCTGGTCACCGGCGGCGTGCTGCAGGGTTACGTGCTGGATAGCTACTCGGCCCGCAAGCTGGGTATGAGCACCACCGGCAACGCCGGCGGCGTACACAACCTCACCATCGAGCCCGGCGAGCAGGACCTGGATGATCTCATCCGCACCCTGGGCACCGGCCTGCTGGTGACCGAGCTCATCGGCCACGGCATCAACCTGGTCACCGGTGACTACTCCCGGGGCGCCGCCGGCTTCTGGGTGGAGAACGGCGAGATCGCCTATCCCGTGGAGGAGATCACCGTGGCCGGCAACCTCAGGCAGCTCCTGAAGGGTATCCAGGCCGTGGGCCGCGACGTGAACGTGGACAGCAACATCCGCACCGGCTCGCTGCTGCTCGAACAGGTGACTGTGGCGGGTGAATAAAACTTGGAAGTGGGAGTTTGGAAGTGGGAAGTAAAACCACCCTCACCCCAACCCTCTCCCTGAGGGAGAGGAAGTAACTGAGCGGTTTTACTTCCCACTTCCCAATTCACACTTCGTACTTGTGTTCCCGATTCACACTTCCAACTTCAAGAGGAGGTTTTATCCATGTCCATGACCGCACAGCAACTGGTGGCCGAGGCCAGGCAGCAGATCCAGGAGACCGATCACGACGGCGCCTACGCG
>SR_TP_S13solDRAFT_1000541_pt1 | contig 14952 bp, 16 predicted proteins | sample SodReaTP_S13sol_FD_11159 | JGI IMG/M metagenome (IMG submission 11159)
GCGATTGGACTCGAACCAACGACCCCCACCATGTCAAGGTGGTGCTCTAACCAGCTGAGCTACGCGCCTGCGTTGGAAGGGCGCATTCTAGCATTGCCGGGCAGGCCCGGCAATGCGTGAAGGGGTGAGGCGTAAGGGGTTAGGGGGTAGGCGTAAAACCAGCTCACCCCTCACGCCTAACGCCTAACGCCTCACGCACCATTCACCAGCCGATAAACTCGGCGGCCTTGTCGGCCACGTCGTCGGCGAAGAAATCCATGAAGAAGTGGTCGGCGCCGTCCACCATGCCGTAGTGGATGTGGGCCTGGCCCTCCAGGGACGCCATGCGCTCGGGCAGATCGGGCACGGCGGTGTCCTCGCTGCCGGCGATCACCAGCACCTGCTGGCTCAGCTTCGGCAGCAGCGTGGGGGTGTCGAAGTTGGGGTTGTCGGCATAATAGGAGGCCACCGCCGCGGCGCTGGCCTTGGCGTCGGCGCAGTACAGGAATCCGATATCCTCCATCAGGGTGTCGGGCTGACCCATGCGCTGCAGCTCCACGGCCTGGTCGTAGACCTGGGCCAGGGGCACGCCGTAACGTGACTCGTACTCACGGGCAGTCTTGGCATGATCCGAGGTGGCAGGCGCCACCAGCACCATCTTCTCCACCCCTTGTGGCTGATGCTCCAGGGCATACCAGGCGGTCTGGGCCGCGCCCCGCGAATGGGACATCATGGCTACCTGACCAGCCCCCTGCCCTTTCAGCCAGCCCATCCAGGCATCCAGTTCGACCAGGGCATCCTCGTGGCGATGCACGTGATTGTCGCTGCACTCCATCATGCCCTCCCGGGCGTCCATCCCCAGGCTCAGGTTGATGGACAGGCTGTTGTAACCCCGCTCGGCCATGAGGTTCTGGAAGGCCTCCATGATCTCCATGCGTCCGTGGGCCATGGTGCCGTGGAGCATCAGGATTACCCCGTCCTCCATGGATTTGCCCGGGGCCATTTCCAGGTGAGCAATATGGGTCAGCCCGCCCTTTTCCAGTTCCACCCGTTCGGCGGCCTGAATACTGGTCGCGGCGAGTAACGCGGCGCCGGCCAGGGCCAGCACAGGTGCCTTGAAAGTCTGTGTATTCACGATACATCTCCTCGGAGGTGGTTTGTTCTTGTTTATCCGTGCCACAGGGCAGGTCACTGGAAAGCACCGGGCCCTTTGCCGGATAATGCCCACCCAATACGAGTCCCTCAATTCACAATCGTTCCCGATTCACTCAAGGTATCCATGGCTCAATACATCTTCACCATGAACGGTGTGGGCAAAGTCGTCCCGCCGAAAAAGGAGATCCTCAAGGACATCTCCCTGAACTTCTTCCCCGGCGCCAAGATCGGCGTGCTGGGCTATAACGGCGCCGGCAAGTCCACCCTGCTGCGCATCATGGCCGGCGTGGACAAGGAATACGTGGGCGAAGCGCGCCCCCAGCCCGGCATCAAGATCGGCTACCTGCCCCAGGAGCCGAAGCTGGATGAGTCCAAGGACGTGCGCGGCAACGTGGAAGACGGTGTGGGCGAGACCAAGGCCCTGGTGGACCGCTTCAATGCCATCGCCGAGGAGTTCGCCAACCCGGACGCCGACTTCGACACCCTGCTGGCCGAACAGGCTGAGCTTCAGGACAAGATCGACGCCGCCGGCGCCTGGGACCTGGACCGCAAGCTGGAAGTGGCCGCCGACGCCCTGCGCCTGCCCCCCTGGGACGCGGATGTGAGCAAACTCTCCGGCGGTGAACGCCGCCGGGTGGCCCTGTGCAAGCTGCTGCTCTCCAACCCGGACATGCTGATCCTGGACGAGCCCACCAACCACCTGGACGCCGAGTCCGTGGCCTGGCTGGAGCGCTTCCTGCAGGAATTCCCCGGCACCGTGGTGGCCGTGACCCATGACCGCTACTTCCTGGACAACGTGGCCGGCTGGATCCTGGAACTGGACCGTGGTCATGGCATCCCTTGGGAAGGTAACTACTCCTCCTGGCTGGAACAAAAGGAGAAGCGCCTGGAGATGGAAGAGAAACAGGAAAGCGCCCGACGCAAGAACATGGAGTCGGAGCTGGAATGGGTACGCTCCAATCCCAAGGGTCGGGGCACCAAGAGCAAGGCCCGCCTCAAGCGTTTCGAGGAACTGTCCTCCGCCGACTACCAGAAGCGCAGCGAGACCAAGGAGATCTACATCCCGCCGGGCCCCCGACTGGGCGACGTGGTGGTGGAAGTGGACGGCATTGCTAAGTCCTACGGCGACCGCCTGCTCTACGAGGGCCTGTCCTTCTCCATCCCCCGGGGCGGCATCCTGGGCATCATCGGCCCCAACGGCGTGGGCAAGTCCACCCTGTTTCGCATGATCGTGGGCCAGGAAAAACCCGACACCGGCGACATCCGCATCGGCGAGACCGTGCAGGTGGCCTATGTGGACCAGAGCCGCGACCACCTGGCGGACCAGAAGTCCGTGTGGGAGGAGATCTCCAACGGCCAGGACATCATCCAGGTGGGCAGCTACCAGATGCCCTCACGGGCCTACGTGGGGCGCTTCAACTTCAAGGGCTCCGATCAGCAGAAGCTCATGAAAGAACTCTCCGGTGGTGAACGAAACCGTGTGCACCTGGCCAAGCTGCTGCAAAGCGGCGGCAACCTGCTGCTCCTCGATGAGCCCACCAACGACCTGGACGTGGAAACCCTGCGCGCCCTGGAAGAGGCCCTGCTGGACTTCCCCGGTTCCGCGGTGGTGATCTCCCATGACCGCTGGTTCCTGGACCGTATCGCCACCCACATCCTGGCCTTCGAGGACGACGGCAACGTGGCGTTCTTCGACGGCAACTACACCGAGTACGAGGTCGACCGTCACAAGCGCCTGGGCAGCGATGCGGACACCCCGCACCGACCCAAGTATCGACGTCTGGAACACTAAAACCCTGGGTTAACCACGAAGGGCACGAAGATCACGAAGTGTTTGAATCAATGATTCAGCTTCGTGGTCTTCGTGCCCTTCGTGGTTAAACGCTTTGGCTTTTAAGACGCCCCTGTCCTTGCGCTGCCTGTGCTTGCGGATGCACGACAAGAAACGCCCGCAGGGTAAGCGCCACACCCAACCCCAGGGCGATGAACAACAGGGCACGGCCCACCTGCTCCTGGTCGGATACCAGGTAACGGGTACAGACCCGCACCGGGGCCTCCAGGTACAACCAGCCCATCACCGCCAGCTTGGCCACCAGCTGGCTCCAGACCACACCCCGACCGATGGCCCCCAGGGCAGACCAACTCAGGCGCAGGGGCAGCCCCGCTAGCAGCGGCAGGGAGATGAACTTGGCCAGTTCCGCCCAACCCGACTCCAGGGCCAGGTCCAGACTCCGGGGCAGCATCCAGTAGGCCAGGGTGAAGATCGCCAGCAGCAGACCGGCAAGCCCGTAACGGTTCCACGGGGCCAGGCCTCGACGTAGCGATGCCGGCAAACCTCCGCCCACCAGGGCGCCGGCCAGCACCAGCAACGGGATCTGCACCAGCATGTGCCCTGTCATGGCCGACTCGAGCCCCTGGCGCACCCAGGGCAGCGCCAGGACCGCCAGCAGGCAAAATCCTGTCCATGCCTGTAGCCGCGCCACGCTCACCACAGACCCTCCAGTTGCGCGCGCACCCCGTCCACATCCTCCAGGTCCGCGATATGCACCAGGCGACCTTGCCGGTCCACCAGGTGCAGGGCCGCGTTGTGTTCAAAGCCCCCCTGCCCGTCCGGGATCACCACCACGCCGAAGGTCTCCAGCAGGGCATCCAGCCCGGCCCGGGATTCCGGGCGCAACACCCGCCAGCCATCCCCGGCCCGAAACCACTGCCCGTAGGCCGCCAGGCGCTCCGGGGTGTCATGGGCCGGGTCGAAGCTGATGCTGAGCAACAGCACGTCCTCGCCCAGGCGCTCGGCAGGCAGGGTCCGTTGCAACTGCTGCAAGGCATCCCCCAGGGCGAGACAGACATCCGGGCAGCGGGTATAGATGAAGTTGACCACCAACACCCGGCCCCTGAGGGTACCCAGGGAATACACCGCACCAGACTGATCCCGCATCGCCACATCCGGTACCGGCCGCGCCTCGGCGGCCACGGCAAGCCGCCGCGCCGTTTCACTGGTGAGGGCACGCCAGCCATCGGTGGCGCCATGGAGCACCCCGATGCCCAGCACACCCAGCAGACACAGGGCCAGGACCGTGCGCATCAGGCGGGGGCGCCGGCCGCCCTGATTCCGGCGAGAAAGCGCAGCAGGAACACCGCCATGGCCGCCACCACCAGCACCGCGAACACCGAGGCCACCTGGTCGTAGGCCACCCACTGGGGCGCATGCTCCGCGTAACGCCGGGGCACGCTGTTGGCGCCGCCATAGAGGAAACTCATGACGAAACCGAGCCCGCCCACCAGGTAGGCCCGGAAGGCGAAGCGGTCCAGTACGGTGTCCTTGCGCCCAGCGGCACTGGAACGCAGGTGATACATGAAGCCCAGGATCATGGCCGCCACACCCAGCAGCAGATAAAAATGGAAATGACCGGGCACCCAGAGGGTGTTGTGCATCACCATGTTCACCGGGATCACCGCATCGATGATGGCCGGGATCACCCCGGCCGCCCAGCCGAACACCGACAGGAACAGCAGGCTGGAAGCGGTATCCCAGCGGATACCGGAACGGTGCACCAGCATCAGGGCGCCGTAGGCGGTGACTACCAGCACCGGCAGGCCGCTGGTGTAGGAGATGATCTGGCCCATGGCCAGCATCCACACCGGCATGGCGAAGTCCATGAGCAGGTGGTGGGGATAGACGATCAGCACCATGATCGTGGAGGCGCTCCAGGCGGCCAGGAACACCCGGCTCACCTTCCACGGGCGGTTGGCATACCGGGGCAGGATCTCGTAGACGCCGATCACCGCCATGTAGATGGTGGCGTTGATGAACACATGGCCGAAGAAATAGATGAGGTTCTTGGCCAGCAGCGGGTCGATGGCAAAGGCGGGCACATAGAGATTCACCAGGGTCATGGCCAGGATCGCCGCACCGGCGGTAATGCCCAGGATGTTGACGATCAGGACCATGGTGCTGGCCACCACCGTGGCCGGCGGCGGCTCGCTGCTATCCCGGCCAAACAGCTGCGGCCAGCCCAGGCCCCGGGGCAGGCTGCCATAGCGCTGCATGATGGCCCGGGCGATATCCAGGTGCAGCAGCAGGAAGCCGGTGCCGATGGACAGCAGACCCAGCACATAGGCCGCCGCGGCATGGGTCGACCACATGCCCATGGGCTGGGCCGGCAGGGGGTACAGGAAGGTCCAGGCCCCGGCGAAGCCGCCCAGGAAGACGCTGCCCAGCACCAGCACGGCCCCCAGCAGGAACAGCACCAGGTTGGCCATCAGGATGCCCACGGACAGGCTCACGTAGCGGGACAGGAAATGCCACATCACCGCCGCCCCACCCAGGCCCATGATGCCCACCATGCCGGCGCCGTGGGCGGTCATCACCCGGTAGAAACCGGCCAGGCCCAGGTCCAGCACCGTGGCCTGGTCCAGGCGCATCAGCAGGCCCAGCAGCATCATCAGCAGGATCACCACACCGCTGACCCCCAGATACAGCAGCACTCCCCAGTGGGCGCGGTCCCGCGCCATGGTCGTATCACTCATGGATTCACTCCCCTTGATTGTGTGTTTGCTCGCGCCGTTCAGCGGGTCGCGGTGATCACGAATTCCGCGTCCATGGCGTGGTGCGCCATGCCGCAATACTCCAGGCACAGGATCCGGTAGGTGCCGGGCTCGTTGAACACATGCACCAGGCGGTTGGTGTAGCCGGGCATGGCCTGGGTCTGGGCACGCAGACGCATGTCTGCGTCATAGATACCGAAGCCGTGATTCACGTCGGCACTGGTGACGTGAAAGACCACGGTCTGGCCTGCACGGGCGCCGCTCTCACTCATGGACCAGGTGAACTGGCGCCCTTCCACCTGCACATGCAAGGCATCCGCCGGCAGACCGTCGGCGGCACCATAAGGCGTCATCATCAGGGTGACCCCCATCACCGGCACACCCACGATCACCAGGGTCCAGAACAAGCGGGGACGCATCCGATAGGCACTCTCGCGAATAGGCTCAAACGCCGCCTTCTGCCCAGAATGCATGCGCACCCAAATAAATATCCCGGCCACCAGGGCCATGAAGAACAGGGACAGGTACCAGGCCAATGCTTGTTCCATGAAAAACTCCCCTTGCATTATTAAGATGTATTTTTTGCATATCTTTAACGTCTAAGGGCTCATTGTCAAGGACGCTGGCCAGCGCGATCCCGTCCTATCTCACCGGGATCGCGGTGAGATAGGCGGGCTAGTGGTAATATCGGCTGTCTCTTCGTCGAGAACCTCAGCAATGCAACTGACACGTCACACCGACTATGCCCTGCGGGTCCTGATCTATCTGGCCGTGAATCCCGAACCCCTGGGCCGCATCAGCGACATCGCCGAGTCATACCAGATCTCGCGCAACCACCTGGTGAAGGTGGTCCACGAACTGGCAGGGCACGGTTACATCCAGACCTTTCGAGGCAAGAACGGCGGCATGAAGCTGGCTCGTCCGCCCGGGGAGATCCACATCGGCGACGTGGTCAGGGACATGGAAGAAAACCTGGAGATCATCAACTGCAGCGAACCGCTGTGCATCATCCTGCCGGACTGCCGGCTCAAGACCGTCCTCAACGACGCCATGGCCGCCTTCATGGCCACCCTGGACCGCTGCACCCTGGCGGATCTGGTCAGACAAAAGGAAAACAAGCTGGCGAGACGACTGGTCAGCTAGCGCCTGTGGAAGGCGGAAGGCGGAAGGCGGAAGGCGGAAGGCGGAAGGCGGAAGGCGGAAGGCGGAAGGCGGAAGGCGTCCAAAGTATAAATCCCCTCCCCCTCAGGGGGGAGGGTCAGGGTGGGGGTGGTTTAACGCCTTTCGCCTACCCCCTCACCCCTTACGCACCGCCCTCATCCCTGGACTTCTGATGGGCCTCGGCAAAATTCGCCGTCGCTACATCCATGGTGTCGCAATGACGCCGATACCAGGGCAGAAACCGACCCATGAAGAGTTCCCGCACTTCATCCAGGCTCACGGCACCGGCATCCAGGTCATCCAGAAAGCTCACCAGCTCTTCCAGGCGCAGGTCATGTTCCTGCTTGTGCACAGGAAACGGCGGGAAATCAATCTCCTGCATCAGAGATTCTTCCCGGTTGAAGTGGGCCCGGGTGTGCTCAATGAAATCCCGCAGGTCCTTGCGCAGCTCTGGGCTCGCGTTGCCGGTACTGGATGCCAGGCTCTCCACGATGCGGGCCAGCAGGCGCCGGGCCTCCTCGTGATCGTCCTGCATGAACTCCACCGCCATTTCGGGTGCCTGGTCCTGCCCGTGCTTGTGTGTCATGGCGTGCTCCCGATGCTGTTCTGTCATGGGCGGAACCATAGCACGTCGGCCCCCATCAGACGATCCCCGCATCCCGTGTCCAGGACCCTTGCGGATTGCCGCCACAAGGATTTAGGGGTAGTGTTCTTCGCTGAATGAAATATGGACAGGGGTTCGCCGGGACCGGTATCGGCGACAGCACAGCAGGACGTCAGTGTGGGGATGGACTCAAAACCGCAGATCTGCCCTGAGCGCCGCGCCACGGACCGTCGGCGCGAGGATCGTCGTGCCCACCCCCTGACCCCGCCACGCAATGCCCCCGGCTGGTCCGAGCAAAAGGTCCAGTTCATCACCCGCTACCTGTTCTGGTGCCTTGGCCTGGCCTTCTTCAACCTCGTGGACGGCATCGAGCCCGCCTGGATGAGCCTGGCCCAGCTCAACACGGCCATGGCGGTGTATTTCATCCTCCATGCCGGCATCGTGATCCATGCCGCCCGTCGCCACCACTGCATCACCCGATACCGCCTGGCCATGTGGATGGATATCGCCATCGTGTCCGTCTGCGTGCTCAATGACCCCTACACCCTGCCCCCCTCCATCCTGGTGTACATCATGGTGGTGCTGGGTAATGGCATGCGCTACGGCATGCGTCTGTTCGGCGAAGCCCTGGCCCTGAGCTTCGGCGCACTGATGCTGGTCTTCAGTATCCGCTACATGGGCAGCATCCAGGTCTTCAGCCCCGGGCTGGTCTTTCTCAACCTGTTCGGCGCCATCATCCTGGTCTACAGCTACCTGCTCATGAGTCGTATCGAGGAGGGACGTCTACAGCTGGAAGAGCGCAGCCGTCTGGATACCCTGACCGGCCTGATGAACCGGCGCGCCCTGTATGAATGCTCCGACTACCTGTTTGAACTGATCGAAAGACAGGGACGTTCCGTGGTGGTCATCCTGGCCGACCTGGATCGTTTCAAGGCCGTCAACGACACCCTGGGCCATGCCCGGGGCGACGAGGTACTGCAGGATTTCGCAGACATCCTCAGAGAGTCCCTGCGTGCCACCGACGTGGCCTCGCGACTTGGAGGTGATGAATTCGTGCTGCTGCTACCGGACACCAGCCTGGACGAAGCGGAGGCCGTGGCCCAGCGCATTCAGGCCCGGGTTCGGGAGTATGCGCAGCTCAATTCACTGGACTTCGGCACCACCATCGCCATGGGCGAGGCCCCCACCCACGGCGCCAACCTGGACGAGGTCCTGCCCCGGGTGGATGCGGCCCTCTACCAGTCCAAGGGCCGCAACGACTGCCCCGGCATCCGTCGTGTGGAAGACCTGCCCGGCCAGGTCATGCTCCAGCTGGAATCCTGAACGCCCCTGCCGGCCACAGCCCTTCTCCGGCCAGGCGATCACGTCCAGTACCCCGTCGACCCAGAATCCGAAACCCCCTGCCCCGGTCTCCGAAATCACCAGCCGGCCAGCGGCATCGCGATCCCTGGGCGCCACCCCGAAGCGCACGCGCAGATCCTGCACCGTGACCAGTCGTTGTTCATGGCGAAACATACCCGGCTGGGCATCGTCACTGCCAGGGGTACGGGTCAGTGCAGGCGGCGTGATGATGCCCACCACCGCGAGACTCGGCGCAGCACACAGCACCGGACCGACCCGGAACAGAAGCAGGGCATTGCTGTTGTGAGTGCTGGCCATGGCTAGGGAGAGAATAGCCGCCTGAGCAATCCGCGAACAAACTGCACACACCGGTCACCCATCAGAGCCAGATACACAAAGGCATCTAATGCGTTGTTTTCATCACAATGATGGGTGTACTTGTTCGGCTTCACGATGCGGCCCATATAGCCGCGCCATTTCAAATGGTGGTTGAACTTCGCTCGGCCAAACCCCGCCCCGGGAACTGTCTCGAATGGGGGATTACCAAGCCACGCGCCATTGCTTACCGAACATGCGCGACAAAATAATTGCTCCAAAGATAGTCCCAATGGGAAAAGCAGTTAGCAGGAGAAGCGCCAAAACGATCGAAGCCTGACGAGCCCAGCCCTTCCGCCTTAACAGGCCTCTGGCAACAGACAGATGCAGCACGAAAAAGCCAGCGATAATTAGGATCAGAACTCCCAGAAACATCGCGTCTGCCATCTCAAACATATCAGACAGGCCAAAGGACATAGCGCCAACACCCAAAAGCAGAAGAGCCAGCATGTAGATCCCGGCCACCATGCGGTGCATTGTGGCCGCCGTCCTGACCGATTGCTCCAATCCCGCATGGAGACTATCCGCCTCCGCACGCAGGGATTTTCCCTCCAGAGGTTCGCCGATTTCGCTTTCCAGAGAAACGTCGCAGTTATTGCAGTAAGTGGCGTAGTCCTCATACTCGGTACCGCAAGACTGACAGGTCATCATTGTCCATTCTCCTTTGATTTCCATATTCCGCATATATTGCGGCCACTCTGTAGCGGCAGGCAGGGCGAACCGATTATCCGGCGTTGCAACAACAAATTTATGGGCGTCCTTATTCGACTTGCTTTATTCGATAACGCAAGCCACTGGGACTACCGGTCTTCTCTGGTATGCCACAGCCGCAGCACATAGATCGTCTCGTGCTGGATTTCATAGCGCATCTCATACTGTCCAACCAAAATCCGCCGGACTTCATTCGGTTGGAACTGGAACAGTTGTTCGCCGACTCGCGGATTGGCCAGCAGGATGGTGGGGGCCTTGGTCAGCCCCTGCACCGTACGTGCGGCAGCAGGTTTATTCACGGAAGCCAGGAACTCATACAGGCGCGCCAGGTCGGAAAGCGCCTTGCTGGTCCACTTCAGCTCCATCAGCGAGGCAGTGGTTGTGGTTCGTCAGTGCTTAAGCTATCCGCCCACGCCTGCACGGCCTGGTGGTCGATGATGCGCCCGGCATCCACGTCAGCCAGCGCCTCCTGGGTCAGGCGGTCGCGCTCCTCCTCCTGAGCGACCCAGGCCGAGAGTGCCTGTTTCATCACCCAACCTCGCGAGCGTTCCAGACGGTCGGCCAACTGGTCGACTTTCTCGGCAAGCGGGACAGGCACGTGTGCAGTCAATACTCGGGTTTCAACTTTGGGCATGTGAATGCTCCTGTGCACAGTGGCGTCCAGTTTTTTGGCAGCGGGCGCCTGTTCATACTCACGTCTTTTGGGTGGCGCCTTCCGCATGAGTGCGGCTTTGGCCCGGTTAATGATGGAATGGGCGCACGACGGACGGGGATTTCTCATCTGTTCAGCGCGCCTAAGCCGCGTCACGTGCTCCGTTGAACTTAGGCGCTGAACGCTTGGCCCTCACGCTCAATCACCCAGTTATCGAACTCGGACGCGACTATTCCAATCCTGGCATTGTTCTAATCATAGTGATTAATTTTTAATCGATCAATAAGGCCGTTTCTCGGTTACCGATCTTTCGGCTATACAGCCCTCAACCTAGCGCCAGATACATGCCCCGCGCCTGCCCCAATCCCTTGAAGAACCGTCGTTGGAGTTGCCTTGCCGCCTCCCTAAGGCGCTCCACCCGGCCCAGCGCCGCCACATGGCGATCCCGTCCCCCACGGCGAACATGAGCTACGAAACGCACCGCATCGACATTCAGGCGCTCTAAAATTGGCGGAAGCTCGCCCGGAATGGCGCCCCGCTTATCTTCCCTGATGGCCCGGCCTGCCCAGTCCACCAGTTCCAGGTAGTCTTGCGTAGTGAATGAGAAACCGTTGGGGTGATTCCCGTCGGCGGGGCTGCACATGCGGACCAGTCGGAGATGGGAGGCCAGGGATTCGGTGTCCAAAGGGGTCTTCATCGGCTTGAGATACTCGGCGATACGCTGCTGGATCGAGGTGAAATCAGATTCCTCCGGGCTGTCCGCGATACCCGCCCGCACCGGATTGAGGTCCACGTAGCTCATGCAGGTAAGGACTGCGGCCTCATCGAGCAATGCCTGGCTCTTGAACCGCCCTTCCCAGAAACGGCCCTTGCAACCGTCTTCCTCGTTGGCACGCCGGGCCAGGTGTTCGTTGAGGCTACGCATGAACCAGGACAGATCGCACAGGCGCTCACGCCACTGATTGATCATTGCCCTGGCCTGCACCTGTTCAGCCTCGGTCCCGGCCTCCCCAGCCCTGTAGCGGCTCACAAGCACCGGCAGGGCAAACAGACGGCCCCAGCGTTTCAGGACTTCCTCCTCAGACCAATCTCTTGCTTGACCCTGATTCAGGCGCACCACCAGATGATAGTGGTTGGACATGACCGCGTAGGCACAGATTTCCACCGCATACACCGCCTCAAGTGCCTTCAGGCGCTCCAGCACCCAGACCCTTCGATGCCCAAAGTGCTTACCGGTGTAGGAGTCCCTGCCGCACAAAAACGCCCGGCGCACGCAGCGACAGATGCAGTGGTAGTAAGGCGTGGTCTCCAGATGAACGAGTTCCCTTCTGGCTCTGGTCATGGGGCGCTCCTTGTCCCGGTGTGATGATTAAAAACTAGCCGCAAGATGACGGACAGTCAACAAAATGATGGGTGTCCTTTTTCTTCACATGATGGGTGTCCTTTTTTTTCCCTTCTCCTTTTTTTTCCCTTCTTTTTCTCTTTCTTCCTGCTCCAAGGCTATTGCCTCTATTCTAGGTGTCTGTGAAACCGGGGCTACCTCAGGGTGTCCTTTTTCTTCTTTTTCTTGAACGGGGTTTTATTTGTTTTCGCGTTATTTTCCGTAGCCCTCAGCAACTACAGCCCCGCTTTTGGGATCAACGATAAGCTCGTCTCCGTCCCAATTGAAAAGCTTCACATGATCGTCTTTCTTCAAGACTGACGTATAAGGACTATCATCGTACACGTGCTTCCGCTGCTCTATCGTCCAAATTATCCTCCCATCCGCTGTAACCCCGAAGACATTCTCGTTGAAACAGCTCCCCGGATCAGGCACAAGGAGAACAACAAATATTCCATCAAATTCAATCACATCGCGTATGGGCCAAGAAAAGCTCACCGCCGCCCCTGTCCGCGTCAACGTGAGCACACGACCGTTTACCGAGTAAGACGCTGGTGAGGTACTCATTGCAGTTCCCTCCTGTTCTGGAAAGCGCTGGGGGGCAAATGGTCAAGAAGCTCGTACTGGGTTGCTCCGCCAGCACCCCAACCAGGCTGCTCACCGACAGTGCCAACACGAATCCGCGTTCCGGCCGGAGCATGTACATCCGAGACAAAGGCTGGAAGCTCAGGCAAGGCAAACCTGTCCTGGATCTGTTGCGGGGTTAGTCCTTCGATTTCATGAGGACGCATTATCCAGGATCGTTCTCGATTCCCTTCCCCGTGCACGCGAACAAAGACACGATCATTCTGAAGCACAATGTCTCTCGCCCGAGTCCCTGCGGCGTACGGAGGAGATCTACCCTTCTCAATATGGGGAGCGTTTGCTTCCTCAGCCGACAGCGGGCCTGCCCTGTTTGGAACACCATGCCCACCCCTCTCACTATACATCACCGACGTATCAACACCCTCCCCCACTGGGCTGACATAAGGCGACGTCCTCCCCTCTATGGCCTCCCGCCCTGGAAGCACCATCCCATCATCTACATCAGGACGACTATGCCCCGTATGAGTCGGAAGCACGGGCGGCGGGCTCTGATTCCCAGTATGGTGCGGCCCCCTGTCGGTATGCGCCTGGAATCCTCCGTTAACGCCTACGTTCCCGTTGTCCTCGTGAATAAGTGACGCCTGTGGCCCAGCAGACCTGAAGACGAGCTCTTGCTGGATGCTAAGAACAGCGATGCCTACCCTTACATTTCTCCTTACGTTGGAAACCGCCCTCTCCGCATTGGAAACCGCCCTCTCCGCCATATCATGGAGGACCGCCTGCCCCTGCGGCGATGCGATCGCTACGGTGCCCCCGCCGCCGCCGAGGAGGAGGAGCAACGGAAGAGCAATCGGCGCATGCCCATCCGGATCCCAATAAACCGTCGGATTCCCATAGGCATACAAATACCGATGCAGACTCGGCGGCGTTTCAATCTCTCCCCGATACGGATCGGCGCGCATGAACCGGCCCACCTCCGGGTCATAGAAACGCGCCTTGAAGTAGTACAGCCCCGTCTGCTCATCGCGCTCATGCCCGGTGAAGCCGAACGGGTTGTGGGCACCGCCGACGGTGCGCCGGGGGTTGCCCCAGGCGTCGTACTGATAGCGCACACGCACCTGACCATCCGGGCCGGTGAGCGCGGCGACACTGCCCAGGGCGTCGTGGTGATAGTGGCTGCGGCCCTCGTCTGCGTGCACCAGGCCCAGCAGGCGGGTGGGGCCGTAGTGATAACGGGCCAGCACCTCGCCATCGGCCTGGTGCTGCGTGAGTACGCTTTGCCCGTCGTAGACATAGGCGAGTGCCGTGCCGTCGGGATCGGTCTTGCGGGTGCGCAGGCCGGCGTGGTTGTAATGGTAACGGCCCATCAAGCTCGCGCCGCGCTGCACCGTGACCATGCGATCGCGCACGTCGTAGATGTAGGTGTCCGTCACCCCTTCGCGCTCTCGGCGTATCTGGTTGCCGTTGAGGTCGTAGGTGTAGGCGATGTCCGGGCCGGACTGATCGCTGATGGCGGTCAGGCGATCCCGGGTGTCGTAGCTGTAGCTTCGGTCCACGGCCACCACGTCGGTGATGTGTTCGACGGCACGCTCGCTGAGGCGGTTGGAGACCGCATCATAGGTGTAGGTGACGGTGGCGTCCGGGTAGACCACGCCCAGCAGGCGATCCAGGGCGTCGTAGCTGTAGGTGGTCAGCTCTTCCGCCCCGCTCTGGGTCTCGCGTTGGGTGAGGCGGTTGCCATTGGCATCATGGCTGTACCGGTGGCGTACCAGGGTCACTGCGCCCAGGGCATGGATCTGGTCGGTAATACGCCCCGCGCCGTCGTGGGCGAATGTGGTCAGCGTGCCATTGGCATGGCGCACACTGGTCTGCAGACCGCTGCGGTCGTAGCCGAACAGGGTGAAGCCGCCGCTGTCAGCTACGGAGCTGACCCGGTTCAGGGCGTCGTAGGCGTACTGGGTCACGGCCCCGCCGGGGGCGGTCAGCCGGGTGCGGTTGCCATTCGGGATTCCGGGGACAGTATACCTATTCCGTTTCCCGGCGAGCCTTACGCCCTGGACGTTTCGGCGCCAGTGACGTTCCGGTCAGCGCTTCGAGGTGCTCTACAAAGGCTGCGCTACCCAGTGGTCTTCCGGTGCGCGTGTGCCGCTCAATGTGCTCATGCTCGTCAACCGGATCATGAGAAAGATAGGCCGACCAGTCGCCGACCCTGGCGATCATCGGTTGAACTTTCACCAGGCGATCATCCTGTCCTTCCATGTGGGCCAACGCACTCGACCAGCGCCAGTCGGCAGGCTGTCGACAAAGCTTCGCCTTCACCGGATTGAGTTCGACATAGCGAACCGTCGCAAGCAGATACTGTTCATCCATGACAAATGAGTGAAAGCGCTCCTGCCAAAGATGTCCCCGCCATCCATTGCGAAAGTTGATGCGGCGCGTGTATCGACGGTGCACCTCGCC
>SR_TP_S13solDRAFT_1000542_pt1 | contig 14925 bp, 12 predicted proteins | sample SodReaTP_S13sol_FD_11159 | JGI IMG/M metagenome (IMG submission 11159)
CGATGAGGCGGAGCACGCCCGCCGCGCGGCGGTGGAGGTGCTCAACAGCATCGGCAGCACCGAGGCCATCAAGGAGTTGCTGGCCTCGGTGAAGGATGCCGACTGGTGGGTGCGCGCCCGCTCCGCCGACGCCCTGGCCAAGATCGGCGGGCCCCGGGTGATCAAGGCGGTGGTGGAACTGATCCGCGACGAAGACGAGTTCATCCGCCGTTCGGCCATCGAGATCCTCAATTCCACCAAGGACGAAACGGCCCTGAGCCATCTCATCGACGCCCTGGATGACTCCGACTGGTGGGTGCGCGAGCGCGCCGTGGATGCCCTGGCCAACATTGGCAACAAGGCGGCCGCCCCGGCGCTTTTGCGCATGCTAAAGCGTGATGCCGAGGCCGGCCCTGTCGTGTTGCGGGCCCTGGCCAAGCTGGGCGATGACCGGGTCATTCACGGTGTCCTGGAGCAGCTCAAGCGCCCGGAACTGCCGGTGCAGTTCGAGGCCCTGTATGCCCTGGGTGAACTGGCCGGGTCTGACAACGCGGTGCAGATCTGCGAGGCCATCATCCAGTACACCGAAACCGCTTCCGCCGAGGTGCGTGAGGCGGCCGAGGATGTGCGGGATCGCCTGCAGGCCAAGTATTCCTCCGCGGCGTCTCTGACCCGGGTGGTGGGTCGTCCGGAGAGGGTGGGTCACGACGAGACCCTGGCCATGTCCATGCTCCAGGCGCCGGATGACACCCAGGGGCAGCGCAAACTGGCCACCCCGGCGGCGCCCCAGGAGACGCTGGATGTGACCCGTCTCAAGGCCGGTGACATGCTCGGGGACCGCTACCGTTATGTGCGCCGGGTGGGCCGTGGCGCCTTTGGCATCGTGCTGCTGGTGGAGGATGTGATCATCGCCGAGACGGTGATCCTCAAGGTGCTGCACGCGCAGATGGCCGCCGATGAGGACATGATTCGCCGCTTCGTGCAGGAGATGCGCCTGTCGCGCAAGATCACCCACGAGAATGTCATCCGTATCTACGACTTTCTCAATATCCAGGGGCTCATGGCCATCTCCATGGAGTACTTCCCCTCCAGCACCCTGGCCGTGGCCCTTGAGGCGCGGGAGCCGCTGGACCTTGAGACCGCCATACGCTATGGCCGGGATATTGCCACCGGCATGGCCGCCGCACACGAGACCGGGGTGGTGCACCGGGATCTGAAGCCCGGCAACGTGCTGATCAACAGCCGGGGCCTGGTGAAGATCGTGGACTTTGGTGTGGCCGCCGCCCGCGCCGCTGGCGACCAGCAGCTGACCCGCACCGGTATGCTCATCGGCACGCCCAAATACATGGCGCCGGAGCAGGTGCTGGGCAAACCCGTGGATGCCCGTTCCGACATCTATGCCCTGGGCATCATGATGTACGAGATGCTCACCGGATCGCTGCCCTTTGTGGGAGAAGACCAGATGGCGGTGATGTACCAGCATGTACAGGGCAACGCCCGGCCGGTGTCCGAGGTCAATCCGAATGTACCCAAGACCCTGGGTGCCGTGGTGGCCAGGATGATGGCCCTGTCCCCCGATGACCGTTACCAGAGCATGGAGGAGGTCCGTCGTGCACTGGCGGGCTTTGTCGATTAGCCATGGCGCGCATCAACGCATTCCTCAAGCTGGGACGTGAACAGGGTTGCTCCGATCTACACCTGGCAGTGGGTGTGCCGCCCATGCTGCGCATGAACGGCGAGTTGATGCCCATCAAGTTCCGTGACCTGGGTGACAGGGAGCTGGAAGGCTATGTGCTGGAGATTCTCACCCCCACCCAGCGTCAGCGTTTTCGCGACGGAGAGGATCTGGATTTCTCCTATGTGGCCGAGGAGGTGGGGCGCTTTCGCGTCAATCTGTTCCGCAAGGCCACCGGCGTGGGCGCTACCTTCCGTCATGTGCCCGCCAGCGTGCCTGAACTGGACGAGCTGGGCCTGCCGCCGGTGGTCCATCAGCTCATCGAGCATCACCAGGGCATGGTGCTGGTGACCGGCTCCACCGGCACGGGCAAGTCCACCACCCTGGCGGCCATCATCGATCACATCAACAGCCGCCGTTCGGTGAACATCCTGAGCCTGGAGGACCCCATCGAGTTCGTGCACCACAGCAAGCAGGCCCAGGTGATCCAGCGTGAGGTGGGTACCCACGTGAAAAGCTACGCCGATGGCCTGCGTGCGGCGCTGCGTGAGGATCCCGACGTGATCCTGGTGGGCGAGTTGCGGGATGCCGAATCCATGACCATGGCCATGATCGCCGCCGAGACTGGTCATTTGGTGCTGGGCACCCTGCACACCACCTCGGCCACCAAGACCATCGACCGCATCCTGGATGCCATTCCTATCGAGTTACGCGAACAGGCCAAGACTTTCCTGTCCCAGAACCTGCACGGCGTGCTGACCCAGTCCCTGGTCAAGACCGCTGACGGGCGCGGGCGGCGTGCCGTGGTGGAGTGCCTGGTGATCACCCGGGCCATCGCCAAGATGATCATGACTGACAAGGTGCACCAGATTCCTTCCCAGATGCAGACCGGAAGGGAGCGGGGTATGCAGCTGCTGGACCAGGCCCTCATGGAGGCTCTGGAGAAGAAACTCATCGATCCCGATGACGCCTACCTGCATGCCAACGACAAGAAGGCCTTCCAGCGCTTCGTCACGGATGCATCCCTGTTGCCCAAGATCAACCTGGCGGGAGGCTAGGCATGAGGCGAGTGGACTCACTGCTGGCGCGCATGGTGGAAATGGATGGCTCGGACCTGCACATGATGGCGGGGGATCCGCCCAGAGTGCGGGTCTATGGAGCGCTCAGGGCCGTGGAGGAGGCGCCCATGAGCGCCGAGTCCGTGGCAGACAGTCTGGCAGAGATCATGCCCGATCATGCCCGGGTCGCATTCGAGCGGGACGATGGTGTGGATTTCGCTTACGAGATCCAGGGGCTGTCTCGTTTTCGGGTCAATGTCCTGCGTCAGATCAACGGCATCGGCGCGGTGTTTCGCGGTATCCCTTCCACTTCACTGACCCTCGATGCCTTGAGACTGCCGCCAGTGGTGTCCAGTCTGAGCATGCAGCGTCACGGGCTGGTGCTGGTGACCGGCAAGACCGGCTCCGGCAAGACCACCACCCTGGCGGCCATCATTGATGACATCAATGTGCGTCGCAAGGGACACATCATCACCATTGAAGACCCCATCGAATTTACCCACGTGCGCAAGCGCTCGCTGATCAGCCAGCGGCAGGTGGGGCTGCATACCCCCAGTTTTGCCAGCGCCCTGCGCTCGGCCCTGCGCGAGGATCCGGACGTGATCCTGGTGGGTGAGATGCGAGATCTGGAAACCATCAGCCTGGCGGTGACCGCCGCCGAGACCGGTATCCTGGTCCTGGGCACCCTGCATACCAGCGGTGCGGCCTCCACGGTGGATCGCATCATCAACACCTTCCCGGCCCAGAAGCAGTCCCAGATCCGTACCATGCTGTCCACCTCCCTGCGCGGGGTGGTCTCCCAGCAACTGGTGCGCCGGGCTGATGGCCGGGGTCGTGTGGCGGCCATCGAGATCCTGGTCAACACGCCTGCGGTGTCCAACCTGGTGCGGGAAGGTCGCTCCGACCAGTTGGAGAGCACCATGCAAAGCGGCGCCCTGGTGGGTATGCAGACCATGGATGCGGCCCTGCGTCGCCTGCTGGACGCTGGGGAAATCACAGGCGCGGTGGCCTTCGATGCGGCCATCAACAAGTCGGAATTTGAATCCGTGCGCACGGATGGGGCCTGAGGGGACGCCATTTCGAGCGGCCTGTAAAGCGGATCAACAGGCAATAAAAAGACCGGCAATCGCCGGTCTTTTTATTGCCTGTTCAAAGGGCCTGAAGTGCCTATGTCCGCACGTATACCCAGCCGTCCTGAAGGCGATCAATGATGTGGTCCACGGCGGACTGGGTGGTGCGTGTGCCGGTCAGCAGCCGGGTGCGTACGCCCTGACGCTGTAGCACCTCCATGGTGTTCTGGCAGGCGATGAAGTGGATGTTGTCGTACTGCTCGGAGAGCAGCCGGATGCGCTCGATCTGGGTTGAGGTCTCTTCCCGGAACAGGCCGAGACCCTCGGAGTTGGCCACCACTTCGATCTCAAGTCCCGGCCCCGGATAGGCGCTGAGCAGTTTTTCCGCGCGATCCATGACCTCTGAGAAACGCTCCGCGCCACCCTGGCTGACGTGCAGTACGAACTTGTTATGCAGTTCCTGCCGGGGCTGTATGCGCACGCCTTCCTGGCTGCCATTGAGGGTCGCAGGCTGACCGGAAGCGGCAATGGCCTCGGGCCGTTCTCTCTCTGTCTGGTCGGGGATCAGGAGGCCGGCGGCAAAGCCCACGGTGAGCAGCACGGCCGCCGCGGCCATGCGCGGCAATTGCCTGCGCCGGTCAGCGGCGTTGCGGGCGCGTCGCCGGGGCGGCTCGGCACTGGCATAGGCATGGTGTACCAGTGTCTTTACGTGACGCAGGCTGCAGGCGGTGTCGCGCAGTTCTTCGTCATCGCGCAGCCGGCGCAGGATTTCCCTGCGCTCCTGGGTTTGCAGCTCGCCGTCCACCAGTGCGTTCAGGGTGGATTCGTCGTCGCCGATGCGTGGTTTGTCCATTACTTCACTCTCCAGAGTTTCGGTGCTTCCCCTGCTCCAGCGGGGCTTTGCACTGTCTCCAGTAATTCTCTGAGGTTGCGTCGAGCCCGGCTCAGCCGGCTCATGACGGTCCCCAGGGGGATTTCCATCACCTGAGCCACTTCCGCGTAGCTCAGACCCTCCAGGTCCACCAGGGTGATCACCTCGCGCTGCCCCATGGGCAGGCCGGCCACCGCCTGACGAACCTGAAACACGATCTCGTCCTGACTGTGCTCGTATTCCGGGCAGCGGTCGCAGACGAACTGAATATCATCCAGCGGCACCTGGGGCTTGAGCCTTCTGAGGTGTTCGCGCCAGCAGTTGTGCAGGATGGCGAACAGCCAGGCATCCACCCGTTCCGGATCCCGCAATTGCTGATGTTTGCGCAGGGCCCGGGCCAGGGTCTCCTGGGCCAGGTCATCCGCCAGCATCTCATCACCGCACCAGGACAACGCCAGCCGGTAGAGCCGGGTTCGACTCTCCTTGAGCCGTTGCTGCCATGCGTGCGATCCCCCCCCGAACAAATGGAGCCAGGTCATGTATCGCCTCCTGTGTGCAGCCGTGATTGTGATTGAAATAATGGACACCTGACCGGCGTGGTTCCGGGGCAGGCGCACGGCTGCTGATTCAAATGATGGATACGGTCCGCATTTTATTCCAGTGCGGATCGAAAAGGCATTGAAACCGGCGAAATATGGAATTTTTTACAGACTTCCTGCGGTTCCGGGAATAAATCCTGAAACAACCCCATCTTACAAGGCGCTAACAAGCGAGGCAGGGATGCCCAAACCTGATTTTTTTACGCCCCGTCCCGTTGGAGGGGGGAGTAGCCGAAGCGAAGACCCGTCGCTGGCAGTCGGTGGGTGGTTCGGCAGATTTCACTGACCATGTACCCCCAAGGGACCGGTCGGTGGTGGACGGCGACTACGTGGTGTGCCGTCGTCCATGCATCGGGTTGGCAGGAAGCCGGCCGATGCGAACGGGGCTCATGGTCCCGGGGGCGGTGCGGCTCATGTCGTGCCCCCCGAAGGTGTTTTGCGGGTGTATCCCCTCTGAGAACTTACCCCGGCCACTGGCCGGGGTTTTTTTTGGCCGAGCGTCTGCACTTGCGGGTCGTGGGGGTGCCCCGTAATCTGCTCCCATGTCTGATCTTCCCGCGTCCCCTTCCCTGGATACGATCCCCGAGTCACTGCGGGGCGAGCTTTCACGCCTGCTTGAGGATTTCCGGGCCGCCTGTGTTCGGGATGGTGTGGAGCTGTCGTCCTGGCCCAAGGGCCTGGAGCGGGTCTGGGCGGGCAGCGAGTTCGCCGCCCGCGTGTGCGTGCGCAGGCCGGCGGCACTGGGCGAACTCCTGGAGCAGGGTGTCCTGAGACGTCCACTGGAACCCGGTGAGATGGCGGTGCGGGTGGCACAGGCGGTGGCGTCCGCCGGGGACGAAACGGCCCTCATGGGGGCCCTGCGACGGCTGCGTCAGCGGGAGATGCTGCGCATCGTCTGGCGGGATCTCGCGGGTGAGGCGGCCCTGGACGAGACCCTGGGGGACCTCACGGATCTGGCCGAGCATTGCATCGATCAGGCTGCCACATGGGTTCACGGGCAGCTGGTGACGCGCCATGGCGAACCCCGTGATGCCCAGGGCAGGGCCCAGCGCCTGGTGGTGCTGGGCATGGGCAAGCTGGGTGGCCGGGAGCTGAATTTTTCCTCGGACGTGGATCTGATCTTCGCCTATCAGAACCGGGGCGAGACCGACGGCGAGAAGTCCCTGGACAACCAGCAGTTTTTCACACGCCTGGGGCAGCGCCTGATCCGGGTGCTGGATGAGAACACCGCCGACGGCTTCGTGTTCCGGGTGGACATGCGCCTGCGACCCTTCGGGGATACGGGGCCGCTGGTGATGGATTTCGACACCCTGGAAGGCTATTACGAGAGCCATGGCCGGGAATGGGAGCGCTATGCCCTGATCAAGTCCAGGGTGGTGGCCGGTGACCGGGAGGCAGGGCGTGAGCTGATGCGCGCCCTGCGCCCCTTCGTGTTCCGCCGCTACCTGGATTACGGCGCCTTCGCCGCCCTGCGGGACATGAAGGCCATGATCAACCGGGAAGCGGCGCGCCGCAGCCGGGGCGACGATGTAAAGGTGGGCGAGGGTGGCATCCGGGAGGTGGAGTTCATCGGTCAGGCCTTCCAGCTGATCCGTGCCGGACGAGACCCCAGTCTGCAGCTGCGCGGCATCCGCCCGGTGTTGCGTCGCCTGGCGGAGCTGGAACTCATGCCCGGTTACGTGGTGGAGCAGTTGATCGGCGCCTACGAATTCCTGCGCCGGACGGAAAACCATTTGCAGATGGCCCAGGATCAACAAACCCACCGGCTGCCGGAATCAGATGAAGGACGTCTGCGCCTGGCCTTTACCATGGGCTATGAGGACTGGTCCGGATTCTCCCTGGATCTGGCGCGGTACCGGCGTCGGGTCCAGGAGCACTTCCAGCAGGTCTTCGCTGCGCCACAGGGAGAGGAGGCGGAGGCCGAGGTATTGGGGCAGGGGAGTCACGGGGTGCTGACTGCCATCTGGGCCGGGGATCGCGTCGGCGAACGGGCCGAGGGCGTCTTGGCCGAGGCCGGGTTCCAGGATGTCCCCAAGGTGCTGGCCTGGATCGAGGACCTGCGCGAGAGCGCCGCCTGCCGGGCCTTGACCGCCACGGGTCGGGAACGTCTCGATCAGCTCATGCCCCTGTTACTGGGTGCTACGGCTGGCGTGGAGCACCCGGACACCACCCTGTCCCGTCTGATGACCCTGGTGCGCAGCATCGCCCGTCGTTCGGTGTATCTGTCGCTGCTGGTGGAAAGCCCCATGGCCCTGTCCCAGCTGGTGAAGCTGTGCGACGCAAGCCCCTGGATTGCCCAGTTACTGACCCGACATCCCCTGCTGCTGGATGAATTGCTGGATCCGCGCAGCCTCTACGCCCCCATGGACAGGCAGGGACTTGCGGCGGAGCTGGATGAAGAGCTGTCCCAGGTCCCCGGGGATGACATGGAGCAGATGATGGACCGCCTGCGCCAGTTCCAGCAGGTGCAGGTGCTCAAGGTGGCCGCCGCGGACATCATGGGTGTGCTGCCACTCATGAAGGTGAGCGATCACCTCACCTGGATCGCCGAGGTGGTGCTGGAACGGGTGCTGGCCCTGGTGTTGGGTCAGTTGCATGCCCGGTACGGACATCCCCGCTGCCTGGTGGACGGTGAGCCCTATGAGCCCGGTTTTGCCATCATCGGTTACGGCAAGCTGGGTGGCCTGGAGCTGGGCTATGGCTCGGACCTGGACATCGTGTTCGTCCACGACAGTGCCGGCGAGCAGCAGCTGACCGATGGGGAGAAGTCCCTGGACAACAGCGAGTTCTTTGCCCGGGTGGGCCAGCGCATCGTCCACGTGCTGGGGACCTACACCGGCGCAGGGCGGCTCTACGAGGTGGACACGCGACTGCGCCCCAGCGGTGCATCGGGCTTGCTGGTGAGCAGCCTCAAGGCCTTCGAGCAGTACCAGGAGACCAAGGCCTGGACCTGGGAGCACCAGGCCCTGGTGCGTGCCCGTCCGGTGGCCGGTGATGCCCGCATTGCCGAGGGCTTCGCGGAGATCCGCCGTCGCATCCTGGGGATTTGTCGCGAGCGGGAAAAACTGCGTCAGGAAGTGCGCGAGATGCGCGAGAAGATGTGGTCCGAGCACGCCTCCCGGGACGCGGGTTGCTTCAACCTCAAGCGGGACCCGGGTGGTATCGCAGACATCGAATTTATGGTCCAATACTGGGTTTTGGCGCATGCCTGCGACCACCCGCTGCTACTGGACTATCCGGATAATATCCGCATCCTGGAGCGTCTCGTGGACACCGGGCTGCTCCCTGAACAGGATGCCCGTTTCCTGACCGACACCTATCGCGCCTTCCGAAACCGCATCCACAGGTTGACCCTGCAGGAGTCGGAGGCGGTGGTCGATGAGGCTGAGTTCGCCGAGGAGCGCGCAGCTGTGCGCGCGCTGTGGCGCCGGGTCATGGAAGAAGGCAAGGTCTGAATTGGATCTGTAAGGCCAGGTAAATCCTGTCAAAAATTATTCATTTGATGTCCATATTTTGCGCTCTTTAACGATCCGCTACACGAGAAAACCGAGGTAATTCCCATGTCCATGGCCGACCGTGACGGTCTGATCTGGTACGACGGCAAGATGGTGCCCTGGCGCGATGCCACCACCCATGTGCTGACCCACACCCTGCACTACGGCATGGGCGTGTTCGAGGGTGTACGCGCCTATCAGACGGACCGGGGCACCGCCATCTTTCGCCTGGAAGACCACACCCGGCGCCTGTTTCGTTCCGCGCGCATCCTGGGTATGACGATCCCCTACACGGAAGAGGTGCTGAACGAGGCGCAGATCGCCGCCGTGCGCGACAATCACCTCAAGAGCGCCTACATGCGACCCATGTGCTTTTACGGCGCCGAGGGTATGGGCCTGCGTGCCGACAACCTTCAGGTGCATGCCATCGTTGCCGCCTGGGAGTGGGGTTCCTACCTGGGCGCCGAGAACATGGAGCGCGGCATCCGGGTGAAGGTCTCCTCTTTCAACCGGCACCATGTGAACATCACCATGTGCAAGGCCAAGGCCAACGGCAACTACATGAACTCTATGCTGGCCCTGCAGGAGGCGCTCTCCTGCGGCTACGACGAGGCCCTGCTGCTGGATACCGAGGGCTATGTCTCTGAAGGCAGCGGTGAGAACTTCTTCATGATCCAGGACGGTGTGATCTACACCCCGGAGCTCACCTCAGCCCTGGACGGCATTACCCGCAAGACCATCTTCACCCTGGCCGCCGAAGAGGGCCTGGAGATCCGCGAGAAGCGCATCACCCGCGACGAGGTCTACGTGGCCGATGAGGCCTTCTTCACCGGTACTGCCGCCGAGGTGACCCCGATCCGCGAACTGGACCGTCGTCCCATCGGCAACGGCGGTCGCGGCCCCATCACCGAAAAACTGCAGACGCTGTATTTCGATGTAGTCCACGGCCGCACCGGCCGTCACGACCACTGGCTGACGTTTGTCTGATAAAAAGTATTGGACAGGATTGACATGATTAACAGCATGAAAAGGCATGGAAGCCATAGACGATCCATAACCTTGTTAATCATGTAAATCCTGTCAGATCTTTTTCTGGAGTTAAACAATAATGCCCAATCCCCGCACCGCCGAGCACCAGAACCAGTACCAGCCCGCCAACGCCCAGACCCGTGTGGAGCTGAGCCGTGCCGACCTGCCACTGCACTGCCCGCAGCCGGGCACGGCCCTGTGGGCCTCCCATCCTCGTGTCTTCATCCCCATCGAGGATGCCAAGGATGGCGGCATGATCTGCCCGTACTGCGGTACGCAATACGTGCTCAAGGACTGAGGGCATCAGCATCGCCCGCCCCTTGACCGTGGTCCAGGTCCTGCCGGCCCTGGATGCCGGCGGGGTGGAACAGGGCACCCTGGACCTGGCGCGTTTCCTGGTGGCCCACGGTCACCGCTCCATCGTGATCGCCGCGCAAGGCCGCATGGCCGAGCAGCTGCGACGGGAAGGCAGCGAACACATCCCCTGGCCCGTGGGCCGCAAGCGGCTCACCACCCTGAAGTACGTTCCCCGTCTGCGGCGGCTCCTCAAGGAGATCCGCCCGGACATTCTGCACCTGCGTTCCCGCCTGCCCGCCTGGATTGCCTGGCTGGCCTGGCGGCGAATGGATCCGGCCACCCGTCCACACCTGGTCACCACCGTCCACGGCCCCTACACCCCCGGTCGTTACAGTGCCGTGATGACCCGGGGCGAGCGGGTCATCGCCGTCTCCGAGATGATCCGTCGCTATATCCATGAGCATTACCCCCAGGTGGACCCGGCCATCATCCGGGTCATCCACCGGGGTGTGGATAGGGGGCGCTTTCCCTATGGCTACCGGCCGGAGTCCACCTGGCTGGACGCCTGGTACCGTGACTACCCCCAGACACGGGACCGCCTGGTGCTGACCCTGCCGGCGCGCCTGACCCGCTGGAAGGGGCAGGCCCATTTCATCCAGGTGGTGGCGGGACTCAAGGCGCGGGGTCTGCCTGTGCATGGCGTCCTGGCCGGTGAGGCCCATGCGAAGAAGCAGTCGTTCGCGGATGAACTGCGGGAGATGGTGCGCACACAGGGTCTTGAAGGGGATATCAGTTTTACGGGACACCGGACCGACCTGCGGGAGATCATGGCCATCTCCCACGTGGTGTTTTCCCTTTCCATCGATCCCGAATCCTTCGGTCGCACCACCATCGAGGCCCTGAGTCTGGGCCGGCCAGTAATCGGCTACGACCACGGCGGGGTGTCGGAACAGCTGGCGGCTGTATTCCCGGAAGGGCGCGTGGCGCGGGGGGATGTGGAGGCGGTGATCGAGCGGGTTGCCCACTGGGGCGATTCGCCGCCACTGCCGGCCAGGGAACACCCATTCACCCTGGACACCATGTGTCGACGCACCCTGGATGTCTATCGGGAACTGGTAACACCCTAGGCGGTTGTCGTCCACGCTCCTCGCCTTACGCCTTACGCCTTACGCCTTACGCCTTACGCCTTACGCCTTACGCCTTACGCCTTACGCCTTACGCCTTACGCCTTACGCCTTACGCCTTACGCCTTTAGCGGCTACTTCCAGTAATCCTCGATCCACGGTGCCGGTTTGAAATACTTGCGCAACCGCCCCCGGTAATCGCCGACCACAGCCTCGTGGGGATGGGGGTGGCCGTGGAACACCAGGATGCGACAGCCCTCGGGCAGGCGTGGCGCCTTGAAGTAGCGCAGAGGGCCCTTGGGAATGGCGTGGAACTTGAAGCTGCGACACCACTCCGCGGGCCAGAAATCGATGTCGCCGATCCTGCGGGACAGGAAGATCTGCTCGTTCTTGTGCTGGCGCAGGACCTCGTCGGTGTGGGCCTTGTAGTAATCCAACACGTCTGTGTGACGGCCGATCTCAAAGCAGTACACCGAGGAGTTGCCAATCCCCTGGCCCCGCTGGGTCCAGTTCTCGATGATGGTGAACTTCTGGGAATGGCTGAAGAAGCAGTCGATGGACTGGACGATCACCACGTCCAGGTCCAGGAACAGGGCCTTGCCTTTGAGGTTTCCCAGTTCGCTGCTGAACAGGGTCAGCTTGCGCCAGGGGGAGACGGCGTGTTTGGCCGGAATGTCCATCTCCGGGATGGGCAGGGTTTCGATGCCGGACTCAAGCCCCGTGGTGTCGTCGGTGAGGCACACGAAGCGGAACGGCAGGCTCAGGTTGCGACTCACCATGTGGTACAGCCGGTTGACGTACTCGGGCCCGTAGCGGGTGCCCCATTTGATGCAGATGACGTTGACCATGTGATTGTTCTCGATATCTGTCAGGTGTTCAGTGTCTTCAAGTAGACCTTGAGGGTGTTTTCGGACATGGCGGGCAGGGTGAGCCGGGAGTCGGCGAACTCGAAGGCCGGTGCCATACGTCTGCGCCAGCCATCCATGTCCTGCAGCAGCACCGTCAATCTTTCCCGCAGGGCCGAAGCGGATTCCGTTGCCGTGATCAGCTCCGGTGGGAGTACCTCGTTGGGGATCGGCACATCCGTGGACAGCACCGGCTTGTGAAGCATGACTGCCTCACCAAATACATAGGAAAAGCCCTCCCGGCGCGAGGAAATGATCACGGCGTCACTGTTGGCGATCAGGCGCGTCACATCATCGCGGTGTCCCAGCAAACGGACTACGGTCGGTCCCTGGCATTGCTGTGCAAGGGCCGACAGTGCCGGCCGCTCTGGCCCGTTGCCTGCGAGTAACAGCGTGACCGGCAGGCCGGATACGGCCTGCAGCAGGAGATCGAATCCCTTGGCCGGAACCAGTCTGCCGACGGCTATGAGGATGGGCTGGCCCTGGGGGAGGCCAAATTCCTTACGCAGATCCTGCTCAGGGGCGGTGGCTGTCTGGATGCCGTGATAGACCACGCTGACCTTGTTCGCAGGGAACGATCGGGCCAGGGTCTGGCTCACGGCGATGATGTGTCTGTGGCGCAGGTAGGCGGTGGTATTGCGTTTGATGTTGTGTACCGAGGCAACCGTCGGGCAGTTCAGCCACGGGCGAACCATGCCCAGCATGAAGGCTGCCTTGGTGGCGTGGGCGTGGGCTATCTGGCAGCCATTGCGGCGAATGGCGCTGGCCAGTCGCACAAGGCTGAAGGGGTTCAGGCGGCCTCTGTGCAAAGGCAGGATGTGGCCCTGCACGCCTTCGGGCAAGGTGTGGATGAATTCGGCCGGCGCCATGACATGCACCCGCTGCCCCGCTTTGACCAGTTCCAGGCTCAGTTCGCGGACGTGTTTTTCCAGCCCGCCGTCTCCGGTGCTGGCCAGTACCTGGCAGATGTTCAGGCTGCTGGATGTCATGAGCTGGTGCTGTGACCGGTGGGGTGAACGGGCATGATGATCAGCGGGCCATGACAGCGGTCTTGATGGCGTCCAGTTGCTGCACCATGGCGTCGACGGTAAACGGATAGTCATCCCAGGCCTGACTTTGCAGCAGGGCAAGGCGTTGCGGGTCGCTGATCAGCGACTCCAGGGTTTCGGCCAGTTCGTGGCTCAGTGTATCGGGATCCGAAGCGGTCAGCACGATGCCGCGACCTCGGGCGACCTCGGGCAGTCCACCGCGATCGGTGGTAACCAGCGCGCAGCCGGCAGCCAGGGCTTCCACGGCGGTGCGGCCCAGGGGCTCGTTCCAGGTGGAGGGTACAACGGCGATGGCAGCACTGGCATACAGGTCCATGACCTCATCATGGGGCAGGAACCCCGTGGCACGCGCCTGTCCGTCAAGGGGTTTGAGCAGGGCTTCCACTTCCTGCTGGTAGTGACTGCGGGGGGTGTCGGCGCTGAATCGTGGCGCGCCTACGAGAGTGAGCGTCCAGTCCGGGTGACGGGGGAGTACCTGCGCGGCGGCACGGGCCAGTTCGAGTACGCCCTTGACCGGCAGGACCCGGCCCGCGAAGAGGATGTGCTTGTTTTTCTCTGGCGGCCGGGTCCAGGGGCGTCTGATGCCCGTGATCACCGTGTGAACGATATGTCCCGCCTCTGTGGGCAGGCCCTCCAGAAATCGTTGGCGAACATACTCGCTTACGCAGACGATGGCCGAGCAGTCCCTGAGTAGCTGCCGGCGTTCAGCGGGAGAGTGGGCCGCCTTCATCTCCTGTGGATCGTTGTGCAGGTAGAGCAACAAGGGGATGTCAGGACGCCGTGAAGCGATATGGCGTGCGATCACCGGTCTGTTTTCGATCTCCAGGAGCGCTGGCGTTCGGGATCCCAGGTGATGGAGATAGCCGGCCGCCGTGGCTCGATTGCGGCCCAGGAGCCAGGAGAAGCGTTTATTTATGCCGGTGTAGCACACGTCCCTGAACGGGTTGTCTACGGGTGGCCCCAGCACCCGGGTCCGGTCCTTGAAGTCACTGGAGCGTACCGCCTCCTGCACGCACAGCGCCACGGCCCCGGCCTGTTTAGGCTCGAATTTCTCCTTCCACGGCAACAGGATATCCAGGGTCGACATATCCGCTTTTCCGGAAGGGGGGGTGTGGGGCTGCCCGGATTGCTTGTTGTGTGCGGTGTTGCCGGTGTCGAAATCCATCTAGAGACTCTGGCTGCTGGTGCGGCCCCGGGCCGGTACGGCGCAGGGGGGCTGGCGTAGCGCGACTGGGTGCCTGCGCCGGTATTATAGCGTTTGATGTGCCCGGTGGGCGCGGGCTCGATTTGACGGCTGGTGGAGCGTATACGACACTGTCGGCCTGTCTCTCGAGTAGCCCCGCTGTGTCCATCGAAATCATTCAGAAAAGCCTCCTCAACAGCTTCAAGGCCAGTCGCCGCGAGGCCAATGAACGCCTTGACGCCTGAGATGTCTGCCACCCGCTGTTGGACCCTGACCACCGGCGAGGCCGGTATGACCGGCCAGGCCATTGGACTGGCTGAGGCGGTGGGGCTGCCCTTTGAACACAAGACCATCGGTCTGCGATCCCCCTGGCGCTGGCTGCCGGGACATCTGTGTCCCGGTGTGTTTCATGGTCTCACCCCGGGCAGCGATCCCGTCGAGCCCCCCTGGCCGGAACTGCTCATCACCTGCGGCCGACGCAGCGCGGCGGTGTCCATCGCCATCCGTCGTTTGAGCGGCGGGCGGACCCTCACGGTGCACATCCAGGACCCTCAGATCCCCGCACGCCACTTCGACCTGGTCGTGCCGCCCC
>SR_TP_S13solDRAFT_1000543_pt1 | contig 14909 bp, 17 predicted proteins | sample SodReaTP_S13sol_FD_11159 | JGI IMG/M metagenome (IMG submission 11159)
CTTCGACCTGACTCCCGCCGGCTCCATCACCGTGGACCCGTCCCGGGCGCCGGGGGCCCGTCGGGTCCAGGAGATCCGCCGGCGGGTGGTCGATTCCGATGCCCTGTGCGTCTTCAGCGAACCCCAGTTCCGTCCCGCCATCGTGGCCACGGTCATCGAGGGCACCCACGCCCGCACCGCCGTGCTGGACCCCCTGGGCGCCGACCTCCCCGAGGGCCCGCAGGGCTACGAGCAGCTACTGCGCAACATGGCGCAGAGCCTGGTGGAATGTCTCTCTTGAAGTGGGAAGTTTGAATTGGGAAGTGGGAACAAAGGCCCATTCCGTAGGAGCGGCGACCCCGCCGCGAATAGCCCGGGACGCAGCAAGGCATCGGCTGATCACGCAGAGGCCGCAAAGACGCGGAGTACGCAAAGAATCCATATCTAGAACTTTTGCGCCCTCTGCGTCTTAGCGGCCTCTGCGTGATGAGCGTGAATCTGCAACCTTGCCTTTTATCACGCCGCCTTCTTATCCACACCCGTCAGCATGCCGAGCAGATCAGGGACGGGGACTTCCAGAGCATGATCGCTGGCCTCGATGCGGCAGTGATCCGACCAGTGCAGCAATTGCATGCGGCCGCCGAAATCTTCCACCAGGGTGGTGCAATGCTCTACCCAGTCCCCGTCGTTGCAATAGAGCACGCCATCGATCTCCTCGATGCCGGCCTTGTGGATGTGGCCGCAGATGTAGCCATCATAACCGCCGCGCAGGGCCTCACGGGCAGCGGCCTCTTCGAACTTGCGGATGTAGGCCCGGGCATTGCCTACCCGGGTCTTGAGCCAGGCGGACAGTGACCAGTAGCCGCGCCCCCGCCGATGGCGCCAGGCGTTGTAGAGCCGGTTGCCCCTGAGCAGCATCTGATAGGCGCCGTCGCCCACCGCCTTAAGCAAGGCATTGTGTCGCACATCGGCGTCGAACTCGTCGCCATGGCTGACGAAGAAGCGCCGCCCGTCGGCACTCACATGCTGCGCATTGAGACGCACCTGCACGCCAAAGAAATCGCTGCCAGCGAAATCGCGCAGGCATTCATCATGGTTGCCGGGGATATAGGTCACGCGCGTCCCCCCACGGGCCATCTGCAGGATCCGCTGGAGTACCGCTGATTGTGCCGCGGTCCAGTGCACCGTGCGGCGCATGCTCCACAGGTCGAAGATATCGCCTACCAGGTAGAGGTGTTCACAGCGGACGCTGTTGAGGAAATCCAGAAGATACTCGGCGCGGCACTCGCGGGTGCCCAGATGGACATCGGAGATGAAGACACTGCGGCAGCGAAGCGTTCCCATGGGCAGACCCTCGGCAGTGGTTTCGCGGAGTCTGTATGGGTGGCATTACAGATTGATCAAGAAGTTGTGAATTTACAGTGAAAACAGGCGATAGAGACGAGATGCAAGATACAAGAGGCAAGTAAAACCTTCTTGTATCTTGCATCTAGTAACTTATCTCTGGCGCCCTTCTATCCCATATCAAGATCCATCTGGACGGACTCGAGACCGGTAGCAGCACATTGCTCGTCCAGGGCGCCACTGGGCGCACCGCTCACACCCACGCCGCCCACCAGGGCGCCCGCGGCGAGAATAGGCAGGCCACCGGCGGAGAACACGATGCCTTCCACCTTGCCCACGGAGAAGGGCTGGGTGAAGCGGTCTTCCATGGAGGACAGGGGCGCGTTGAAGGACATGGCCGTGTAGGCCTTCTGCCTGGAGATCTCGATGGTCAGGTCCATGGCCAGGGTGTCTCGCATCACCACCTGGACGTTGCCACCGCGATCCACCACGGTCACGGCGACGTTCACGCCTTCGGCGCGACAGGCCTCGATGGTGGCCAGGGCGATCTTGTTGGCCATCTCCAGATGCAGGCGCTTGATGTCCACCGTCACGGGGGTATCGGCCTGTGCAACGGCACCGGCGCTCATGATCACGGCGCCCGCCAGCAGGGAACGAAATATTTTCATGGGGATATCTCCTTTGGATGAATCTTGTTATGGGTGCAAACCCCGTGGGGTCCGGGGCGTATGACCATAACAAATGTAGAAGATTCACGGGCGTTCCGTACCGTGAGCCGGACAGGGCACCGTGATAGGCCTGTGGCACCCGAGAGACGGGCCCGGGGCGTCGAATCAGATCAACACCAGCAGCCAGACCAGGGCCGCGTTGATCAATGCGAACAACACCGCCGCCGAGCCCATATCCTTGGCCCGGGCGGAGAGCTTGTGCAGCTCGCTGCCGAAACGGTCGATGGCCGCCTCGATACCGGAATTGAGCAGTTCGACGATGAGAATCAACATCAGACTGCCCACCAGCAGGGCCCGCTCCACGCCGGTCTGTCCCAGCCACAGGGCCAGGGGCAGGGCCAGAACCACCAGCAGCAGTTCTTGACGGAAGGCCGCCTCGTGTTTGAAGGCGGCGCGAAGGCCCGCCCAGGAGTAGCCCGCGGCCTTGACGATGCGGGTCAGGCCACGGTTGCCGCTATAGGCCATCTCAACCAGCCTGGCCCTGCTCGGCCACCTCGTCCAGGGCCGCACCGGGCTGCCAGGCCACATCCAGCTCACGGGCCGCACGCACCTCATCGAAGCGTCGGTTGGGCTGGGTGTAGGGGGCGCCCTTCACCTTGTCCGGGGTGCTGCGGGCCTCTTCAAGGATCTGCCCCATGGCCTCGACGAACCCATCCAGGGTCTCCTTGCTCTCGGTTTCCGTGGGCTCGATGAGCAGGCACTCGGGTACCAGCAGGGGGAAGTAGGTGGTGGGCGCATGGTAGTCGTAGTCCAGCAGGCGCTTGGCCACGTCCATGGCGGTCACATCGGTGTCTTTCGCGAGACGTTTGAGGGTGACGATGAACTCGTGGGTGGCGCGCCGTTCGGGGAAGGCCAGCTCGAAGCCCTTGTCCCGCAGGCGGGCCATCACGTAGTTGGCATTCAGGGTGGAGAACTCCGCCACCCGGGGCATACCCGCACGGCCCAGCATGCGCATGTAGATGTAGGCGCGCAGCAACACGCCGGCGTTGCCGGCAAAGGCGGACAGCCGCCCAATGGACTGGGGCAGATCCTTCTCGGTCAGCCAGCGATAGCGCTCACCGTCCTTTGCCACCACCGGGATGGGCATGAAGGGCTGCAGGCGCTCGCTCACACCCACCGCACCGGCACCGGGGCCGCCGCCGCCATGGGGGGTGGAGAAGGTCTTGTGCAGGTTCATGTGGATCACGTCAAAACCCATGTCGCCGGGGCGCACCTTGCCCAGGATGGCGTTGAGGTTCGCGCCGTCGTAGTACAGCAGGCCACCGGCCTGGTGCACCAGGTCGGCGATCTCCTTGATGCGCCGCTCGAACACGCCCAGGGTGGACGGGTTGGTGAGCATGATGCCGGCGGTGTGCGGGCCCAGGGCGGCCTTCAGTGCCTCCATGTCCACGTCACCGGAATCGTCGGTGGGGATCTCCTTGACCGTGTAGCCGCACATGGTGGCGGTGGCCGGGTTGGTGCCATGGGCGGCGTCGGGCACCAGGATCTCGGTGCGCGCGGTGTCCTTGCGGGCATCGTGGTAGGCGCGAATCATGGCCACCCCGGCAAACTCGCCCTGGGCGCCGGCCATGGGGGTCAGGGACACCCCGCCCTTCATCCCGGTCACATCCCGAAGCATCTCCTGCAACTCGTACATGCAGGTCAGGAAACCCTGGCTGTGGGTGTCCGGCGCATGGGGATGTCGGTTCAGGAAACCAGGCAGCATGGCCAGGCTGTTACAGGCCCGGGGGTTGTACTTCATGGTGCAGGAGCCCAGCGGGTAGAACTGGGTGTCGATGGAGAAGTTCTTCTGGGACAGCCGCGTGTAATGACGCACCACGTCCAGTTCGGAAAGCTCCGGCAGCGGCGCACGCCCGGCGCGGCGGAAGCGCTCGGGCAATCCGCTCACGACGGGCTTGCGCTGGGGCGCCTGGGCCGTGGCCCCGCGCCCGGGACGGGAACGCTCAAAGATCAGCATGTCTGGAAACTCCTGAAATCTCGGTTATCTTGTAATGAACATCCAACGCAAAGACGCGAAGACGCAAAGGAACGTAAAAAGGATCTTTGGGTTTTAAGAACACAACACCTTGCGTCCTTTGCGTCTTCGCGTCTTTGCGTTGAGAGCCTTTGAATCAAAGCGCGCCGAAGGCCTTGTCGTAGTCCGGCTCCTGGCCGATCTCGGGCACCATTTCGGTGTGCAGGACCTTGTTGTTTTCGTCCAGGGTCACGATGGCGCGGGCGGTGATGCCGGCCAGGGGGCCATCGGTGATCAGCACGCCGTAGTCCTTGGCGAAGCTGCGGGTGCGCATCATGGACAGGGCCTTCACCTGCTCGAGTTTCTCGGAGCCACAGAAACGACTCATGGCGAAGGGCAGGTCGGCAGAGATGGTCAGCACCACCACGTCGTCACGGCCGGAGAGCATCTCGTCGAACTTCTTGGTGGAGGTGGCGCACACGGGGGTATCCAGGCTCGGCACGATGGACAGCACCTTCTTCTTGCCCGCATAGGTCGCCAGATTGACGTCGTTCAGGTCCTTGTCCACCAGGCTGAAATCCGGCGCCTGGGAACCCACGGCAGGCAGGTCGCCGTTGGTGTTGATGGGATTACCTTTCAGGGTGATCTTGGCCATGATTTGGTTCCTCGCTTGTGTTCGTGGTTGTCTTTGAAGATTCTTTTTGCCACAGAGGGCACAGAGTTCACAGAGAACTGAACTAAGGCCAAATGCATCGGGTTCTCGCAAAGACGCAAAGGCGCGAAGGAAACAAGAATTCTCTTACCAAAGCTTTCTTGGCGCCTTTGCGTCTTCGCGAGATACGATTTGTCTTTTCTCTGTGCCCTCTGTGGCAAATCGCGTTTGTTCTCAGCCGGCGCCCAGCGCCGCCTTCATCACCTCGGCGTAGCGATCCAGGTCGGCCTCGGTCTTGGTCTCGGTGGCGCACACCAGCAGCAGCTCACCCAGTTCGGGGTAATCCTCACCCAGGGCGTAACCACCCAGCACACCCTGCTCCGCCATGGCATCCAGGACCGGACGCACCGGCTTGGGCAGCTTGAAGGCCAGTTCATGGAAGGCCTCGCCGCTGAAGGCCGGCGTCACGCCCAGGGGCTTGAGCCGTTCGACCAGGCCATGGGTGTTCGCGTGGCAGTGACCTGCCACCCGTTCCAGACCTTCGGGTCCCAGCAGGGCCATGTGGATGGTGGCCGCAGTGACCACCAGGCCCTGGTTGGTGCAGATGTTGGACGTGGCCTTGGAGCGGCGGATGTGCTGCTCCCGGGCCTGAAGGGTGAGTACGAATCCGGTGCGCCCGTCGGCGTCCATGGTCCGACCCACGATGCGTCCCGGCATCTGGCGTACATGCTCCTTGCGACAGCACATGAAGCCGAAGTACGGGCCGCCGGAGGACAGGGGTGCGCCCAGTGGCTGACCCTCGCCCACCACGATATCGGCACCCTTGCCACCCCACTGCCCCGGAGGCTTGAGCAGGGCGAGACTGACCGGATTGACCACACCGATCACCTGGGCACCCTGGGCGTGGGCCCAGTCGGTGAGCACATCGGCCTCTTCCATCACGCCGAAGAAATTGGGCTGGGGGATGACCAGGGCGTTGATGTCCTCGCCCTCAAAGGCCTTGAGGGCATCGAGGGAAATACGGCCCGTAGCGGAGTCGAAGGGCACATCCACCAACTCGATGCCCTGGCCGCCGACAATGGCGCGGGTCACACTGCGGTACACGGGATTGACCGTGGCAGGCATGAGTACCTTGCGGCTCTTGGCCTTGCGGTTGGCACGCACACTCATGAGCACCGCCTCAGCCAGTGCCGAGGCGCCGTCATAGAGGGAGGCGTTGGAGACGTCCATGCCGGTCAGGCCGGCCATCATGGTCTGGTACTCGTAGACCAGCTGCAGGGTGCCCTGGCTGGCCTCCGCCTGGTAGGGGGTGTAGGCGCTGTAGAACTCGCCCCTCGTCGTGATCTGCCAGACCGCCGCCGGGATATGGTGTTCGTAGGCGCCGGCGCCGATGAAGTTCAGTTCCACGTCATCCCGTGCCGCGCGCCGATGCATGAGACGCGTGACTTCCATCTCGCTCATGGCCTCGGGCACCTGGTTCAGCGGCCCCGTTCGCAACGCGGCAGGGATCTCGTCGAACAGCTGCTCCATGTCTGTAACGCCAATGGCGGCGAGCATGTCCTGAATGTCGGTCTCGGTGTGGGGAATAAACGGCATAACTTAACCCGGTCTGTGTGAAGACTTGATGTCCATCCCTGGACCGAATACTGGAATGGCCGTGCTCAGCCTTCCTCGTCCACCAGGGCCTGGTAGGCGTCGGCGTCCATCAGGGCGCCCACGGCAGAGGCATCGGCGGGCTTGATGCGAAACAGCCAGCCCTCACCGAAGGCGTCGTTATTGACCAGCTCGGGGCTGTCACCCAGCTGATCATTGACCGCCACCACTTCGCCGGCCACGGGGGCGTACACGTCAGAGGCGGCCTTCACGGATTCCACCACCGCACAGGCAGTACCGGCCTCAAGGCTCGCACCCACCTCAGGGGTTTCCACGAAGACCAGATCGCCGAGCAGCTCCTGGGCGTGATCGGAAATGCCCACGGTAACGGTGCCATCGGATTCACTGCGTACCCACTCGTGACTCTTGGTGTAACGAAGATCAGCAGGTGTATTGCTCATGTCGGACTCCTGGGTTTTCTATGTCAATCAGTTCAAAGGCATTCAACGCAAAGACGCCAAGACGCAAAGGGCGCTAAGTTCTTGTGCTTGAATCCGAAAATCCCTTTTGCGTTCCTTGGCGTCTTTGCGCCTTTGCGTCAAAGATCTTCGCGTTTCAGATTTCCACGCAGGCCTTGCCGTTGCGCACGAATACGGTCTTGACCACTTTCGCGGGCTGGGGCTTGCCGCGTACATCCACGTCGACCCGATCGCCGGTACCGGCGGGCACCCGGGCCAGGGCGATGGACACCCCAAGCGTAGGCGAAAACCCACCGCTGGTGATCTCGCCCTCACCGGCCGACCCGGCCAGTACGCGCATGTGGCCGCGCAATACGCCACGGCCTTCCAGCACCAGGCCCACAAAACGGCGCAGGCCGCCGGCGGCCTTCTGCTTCTCCAGGGCTGCGCGACCGACGAAGTCCCGGTCGCTGGGTTCCAGGGCCACCGTCCAGGCCAGCCCGGACTCCAGGGGCGAGACCTGCTCGTCCATATCCTGGCCATAGAGATTCATGCCCGCCTCCAGGCGCAGGGTGTCTCGGGCGCCGAGCCCGGCGGGCTTGACCCCCGCGACCAGCAGGCGCTCCCAGAATGCAGGGGCCTCTGCAGCGGGCACCATCACCTCGAAGCCATCCTCGCCAGTGTAGCCGGTGCGGCCTACGAACCAGTCACCGGCCTGGGCGCCCATAAAGGGCGACAGGGTATCGGCCGCCTTGGCCAGATCACCCTCCATCACCGACAGGGCCTTGTCACGGGCATTGGGGCCCTGCACCGCCACCATGGCCAGGTCATCCCGTTCCTGGAGCACCACATCGAAACCCGTGGCGCGTTCACGCATCCAGGCCAGATCCTTGTCCCGGGTGGCGGCATTGACCACCACGCGATAGAAGGTATCGGAGAGATAATAGGTGATCAGATCGTCGACCACCCCGCCCTCGGGGGTCAGCATGCAGCTGTACAGGGCCTTGCCGGGGGTCTTGAGCTTGGCCACGTCATTGGCCAGCAGGAAGCGCAGGTAATCACGGGCGCCGGCGCCCTGCACATCCACCACGGTCATGTGGGAGACGTCGAACATCCCGGCGTCCTGGCGCACCAGGTGGTGTTCATCCAGCTGCGAGCCGTAATGCAGGGGCATAGACCAGCCGCCGAAATCCACCATGCGGGCACCGGCTTCCAGGTGTTTCTCATACAGCGGGGTTTGCTTGCTCATGAATCAGGCTCCTGAAAAACGCAAAAGGGGTGGCCGATGCTAAAGACATCGACCACCCCTCTGTCCTGAAACCTGAGAGATTGAACCGCTTCGCGCGGTTATCCCCTTCGGTGGGCCGCCATCGCGACCGCTCTCCAGAGCCGATACTGTGCCTACACGGTCCTTTTGCCTGAGCGTTTCCGGGCGGAAGTTGCGCCTTCGGCGCCTCTCAAAAATGCGAGAGGTCTCTCCCGTGCAGCACGGGCATCCCCTGTGGAGACACCCTGATCGGAGACGAACTATAACGCACTCTGGAGTGAGGCGGAAGGCGGGAGGGGAGATCAAGGAGGAAGAGCGAAGAGCCAGCCTCAAGCCGAAACGACACCAGTCAACCCCCTCCCCCTCACGGGGGAGGGCCGGGGAGGGGGTGGTTTAACGCCTATCCCCTATCCCCTTACGCCTTACGCCCCACCCCTCACCCCTCCCTCCTCACAATAGCCCGGGTCACCGCCGCGGGCCCCTGGTGATAAGGCCCCTCGTCCAGGGTGGTCAGGGTCTCGGCGATCTCCTCGATGTCTCCGTCCACGAAGTCTTCGCGCAGCATCACCGCCGAATAGAGCATGGTCGGATCCTTGGGGCCGCCACTCTGGTAGTCCATCTGCTCCGGGCTGAAGCCCTCCAGCAGCAGGACACCACCGGGCTTGAGGGCGCGCAGCATGGCACGGTGGATCTTTTGACGAACGTCCGGGGGGAAATGGGCGAACACCGCCACCACGTGGTCGAAGGCCGCCTCGGGCCACTCCCATTCGGCCAGGTCCACACAGAGGGTCTCCAGAGACACTCCCCGGGACGCGGCCAGGAGCTTGGCCTTGTCGAGCCCCACCTCCGAGCGATCCACCGAGAGCACCTCAAGGCCCCTGTCGGCCAGCCACACCCCGTTGCGCCCTTCCCCATCGGCCACGGCCAGGGCCCGCTGGCCCGGCCGGTAGAGGCGCTCATGGCTCACCAGAAAGCTGTTGGGTGCCTCCCCGTAGGCAAACCCGGGGGCGCGGTAGCGATCGTCCCAGAATTCCTTCATCATAAAGCCCTCAGTGATCAAGCTGCTGATTAGGCAGCAAAAGGTGTCGGCAATGTCCCGCACCCGAACCCTCGGGCGCTACTGCTCAAACGGTTACAGCCAGCCGCGTGACCAGGAAGCCCCGGCAAGATTCAGGAGTTCCCATGCCCATTCGTAGCATCTTGTCAGCCCTGCTGCTCATCCTGTGCCTCAGCGCCCCCGCCCTGGCGGAGGACAGCTCCGGCGGCCAGGAGATCACCGGACCGGTGATCAACGAGGATTTCTGCCCGGGCTGATGTGAATCAAGGATGAAGGGGGAAGGATGAAGGATGAATGAAAACCGCTTACCCCCTCTCCCTCAGGGAGAGGGCTGGGGTGAGGGTGGTGTGGCCTTTCATTCATCCTTCATCCTTCCACTTTCATCCTTATTTTCACTCCTCCCCAGCGCCCGACGCAGGAAACCGTTCTTAATGGCGGGCAAACGGTCCGCCAGGTTCAGACCCAGGCCCCGAGCCAGTTCCACCACTGAGCGCTCGCTGCCGAACAGGCCGCTGAACCCTTCCATGGCCCGCATCATCATCCAGTTCTCGCCCCGGCGAGCCCGCTCGTAGGCGCGCAGCCTGCGCAGGTCGCCGGGATCCCGATCCGTTTGCAGCGTCTCGGCCAGGGCCACCACGTCCGCCAGACCCAGATTCGCGCCCTGACCTGCCAGGGGGTGAATCGTATGGGCCGCATCCCCCACCAGGGCAATGCGACCGCGTACATAGTGTGTAGCCTGACTGCCCGCCAGGGGGAAGGCCGCCCGGGTGCTGGTGGCGCTCACCTTGCCCAGTCGCCACTCGAAGGCCGCACCCAGTTGTGCACAAAAGGTATCGTCGTCCAGTGCCAGCAGGGCATCGGCATGGTCTGCGTCCGTGGACCAGACGATGGAAGAGCGGCCATCGGCCAGGGGCAGAAAAGCCAGGGGACCGGAGGGCAGGAAGCGCTGCCAGGCGGTGGCCGGGCTGGGCTGCTCGGTGGTGACGTTGGCCACCACCGCCTTTTGACCATAGCGCCGGGTATCGACCCCGATACCCGCCAGGGTACGCACCCTGGAGTGGGCCCCGTCGGCGCCCACTACCAGGCGGGCAGAGACCACCCGGCCATCCTCCAGGCTCGCCCGCACCGCCTGCGGTGCAATATCCAGATGGACGAGACTGGCTGGACACAGGACCTGGACGCCGGCCTCCTCAAGGGCCTCCCAGAGGGTGCACTGAATCACCCGGTTTTCGATGATATGCCCCAGGTCCGGCTCGCCCACCTCGGCGGCCTCGAAGCGGATGTGCCCGGGACTGCGTGCATCCCACACATCCATGGCCTCGTAGGGACTCACCCCCCGGGACACCATGGCAGACCACACACCCAGGTCCTGGAACAGACGCTGACTGGTGTGATTGATGGCAAACACCCTTAAGTCTGTTTCGGCCTCGGGATCGAAGGCCTGGGGTTCGTTGCGTTCAAGCAGGGTCACGGCCAGGCCCTTGCGGGCCAGGGCCAGGGCCAGGGCCGCACCCACCACGCCCGCGCCCACCACCAGTACATCCGTCCTGCGCGTGTTCGACTGGCTCACAGGGGGCGCCCCCGGGCCAGGCGAGGCAAACGTCCGGCCAAGCCCATGCTCTGACGGGCCAGCCGGTGGCGCAGGGGGGCGCACACATCCAGGGCGGCCAGGGCCGCGCCGCGCAGGTGGGCCAGGGGCGGCCAGGGATTGGTGAACAGGCGCACCAGGCCATCGGTATAGGTCTGCACTGTGTCTAGATCCGTCCGGCGCCACGCGGAGTAGGACTCCAGCAAGGCCGATGCACCGGGGTCACCCTGCTCCCGGGCGGCATCGGCCAGCAGGTCCGCCAGCACCGCCACGTCCCGCAGGGCCAGGTTGAAACCCTGCCCCGCCACCGGGTGCAGGGTGTGGGAGGCATTGCCCACCAGCACCAGGCGGGCCGCCGTGTCCCGCTCGGCGCGCACCAGTTTGAGCGGATAGGCGGCACGCCGTCCCACCTTGTGCAGACGACCCAGTCGATGACCGAAACGCTGCTGCAGGACGGCGAGGAAATCGGCATCGCCCAGGGTGAGGGTGGCGTCCACCTGATCCGTCGGTCGGGTCCACACCAGGGCACATCGGCCCTCGCTCATGGGCAGCAGGGCGATGGGCCCCTGGTCGGTGAAACGCTCGTAGGCCACGCCGCCATGATCCCGCGCGGGCGAGACGTTGGCGATGATGGCCGTCTGACCGTAATCCTGTTCATGGACGCCGATGCCTGCCAGCCCGCGCAGCAGGGAGCCGGTACCATCGGCCGCCACCAGCAGCCTGGCGTTAAGTTCCTGCTCCTGGCCATCCACCCGGGCCTGCACCGACACCCCCGCCTCGCGCACCTGGTAGGCGCTCACCGTCGCGGGTGTGATCAGACGCACCTCTGAATCCGCCAGGGCCTGGGTCCACGCGGCACCGATCCCCCGATTGGCCACCACATAGCCCAAGGCGGGCACCCCTTCATCCCGCGCATTCAGCCGGGTAACGCCGAAGCGTCCCCGCTCGGAAATATGGATGTGTTCGATGGCGGTGGCCTGATCCGCGATACCCTGCCACAGGCCCAGGGCATCCAGGATGCGCCGGGACCCGTGGGCCAGGGCGGTGCTGCGATCATCATAGCTGGGCTGATCCACCGCACCAGGCGGACGCGCCTCCAGCACCCCCACCCGGTAACCGGTGCGCGCCACCGCCAGGGCCAGGGTGGCCCCGACCATGCCGCCGCCGGCAATGAGGATGTCGAAATCCCGGGTCATGTCGGATTCAACAGCCCGTACCCACCAGGGCCTCGACCTCGTCCGGCTCCTTGGGGCAGTTGGCGGTGAGCACTGAATGGCCGTCCCGGGTGACCCGCACGTCATCCTCGATGCGGATACCGATGTCGTGGAAACGCTTGGGCACGCCCCGGGAACCCGCCGGGATGTAGAGGCCGGGTTCCACGGTCATCACCATGCCCGGCTCCAGCAGGCGCCAGGCCTCGTCGAGCTTGTAATCGCCCACGTCATGGACATCCAGCCCCAGCCAGTGGCCGGTGCGATGCATGTAGAACTGGCGGTAGGCGCCGTCCTTGATGAGCTGGGCGGGACGCCCCTTGAGCAACCCCAAAGACACCAGCCCCTTGGTGAGGGTCTTCACCGCCGCCATGTGGGGATCATTCCAGTGATTGCCGGGCACGGTCTGTTTGATGGCCGCATATTGCGCCTCCAGCACCAGCTCATAGAGCTCCCGCTGGGCGGGTGAGAACTGTCCATTGACCGGGAAGGTGCGGGTAATGTCGCTGGCATAACCCTGATACTCGCAACCCGCGTCGATGAGCAGCAGGTCGCCGTCATGCAAACGCGCATTGTTCTCCGTGTAGTGAAGGATGCAGCCGTTGGGGCCGCCACCCACGATGGAGGGATAGGCCGGCTCGGTGCCGGCGCGGCGGAATTCATACAGCAGTTCCGCCTCGATCTCGTATTCCATCATGCCGGGCTGGCAGGCCTTCATGGCACGCACATGGGCCCGGGTGGAGATAGCGCCCGCCTCGCCCATGGCCTTGATCTCGGCCCGGGACTTGAACAGGCGCATGTCGTGGAGCAGGTACTCCAGGGACACGAACTCATGGGGCGGATGCACACCGCTGCGGGACTGTTCCTTGAGTCGATTCACCCAACCCATGAGCTTCTGATCGAACTCCTGATCCCGGCCCAGGGTGGCATAGACCCGCTCCCGGTCCTCCAGCAGGCCAGGCAGGATGTCGTCCACATCAGTGATGGGGAAAGAATCATCGGCGCCAAAACGATCCACCGCCCCTTCCTGCCCGGCGCGACGGCCGTGCCAGGTCTCCATCACCGGATCACGCTCGCGGCAGAACAGCACGTACTCGCCCTGGGGCCGTCCCGGTACCAGCACCGCCACGGCGCCGGGCTCGGTGAAGCCGGTGAGGTAGAGAAAATCGCTGTCCTGGCGATAGGGGTATTCCACGTCATGGTTACGCACCCGCACCGGTGCCGAGGGGATCACCGCGATGCAGCCATGGCCCATGGCGCGCATGAGCTGGCGGCGACGGCGGGCAAACTCCTTCTCCTGGGCCGGGGTCAGGGCGTCGGGGATCGGGCGTCGGGCAGTTCGTGTGGTGGCATTCATGCTTTTTAAGTCTCACTGAAGTCGCGGCGGGGCCTTGATGGGTTGCAGTTCCTCGTTGACCAGCAACACACCCACCCTGACATATTCGACAATCTCACTGTAGGCGGTTTCGTTGGTCTCATCCGCCTCCACATCAAAACCGGTGCCGGCGATCTCGGCGAAATCCTTTACCAGTTCGGCGGTGTCCTCGGGCAGGTCACCACCCTCACGCACGCCGCACACCGCCATGCCGTAGAGATAACCCTGACACCACAGGCCCAGGGCCTCCACCCGGCGCTCCAGGGTCTCTTCATCGCCGGGCAACAGCAGATTGAAGGCCAAACCGGTGTCGTGCAGCTGCATGCGGGTCTCGCCAAAGACCTCCACCAGCGCTCGACGCGCCTCACCGACCAGCACATCGCCGGGCTCCGGATCGGGCAGCACCTCGCGGAACCAGTCCTCTGCGCTGATGGCATTATTGACACTCAACATGCCACACAGGGTGCCATGACCTTCCGAGGCATCGGTATCGGCACCGGCGCGGGCCAGTGCCGCGTCCACCGTATCGTAATCTGGCATCACGTTCAGAACGCCTCCAGGCGTGCCTCGTAGGGAAACAGGATCAGGCGGTAGATACCCTCACCCATCTGTATATGTGTAAATTCCGGTGCCCCCAGGCGGATGGTGTTGCCACCGGTGGCAGACAGGCCCGAAAGGCCAAAACGCCTGGCCTCGATCAACTCATCCAGAAGCGCCTGCAACTCGGCCCGATCCAGGGTGCCGGTGTTATCCACCACGCGGCAGGGCCGGCCATTGTGGGCTTCGCCCTCGATGATGATGGCCTGCTCGCTCAGGGGTGGAATCTCGGAATCCCGGGACATGGAGACGCGCCTTGTGGCTGCGGGGAAAGGTCGATCATTTTAGCACCCGCCACCCACCCCGGCCATGGACGCATCCCTTTGTTGACGCCCCCGAGGCCGAGACCTAGACTTAGCCCTATGGAAACCACAAGCAACCAGGACATCGCCGAACAGGAACTGCGCAAGCTTGAAGTGCGCGTGGGCGAACTCATCCGCACCTGTGAACGGCTCAAAGAGGAAAACCGTCTTCTGCGTGAGCAGCAGGCCAGCCTTTCCACCGAGCGCTCCGCGCTCGTGGAAGGCCAGGAGGCCGCCCGCCTCAAGGTGGAAGCGATGATCGCCCGCCTCAAGTCCATGGAGCAGTCCGCGTGAGCAACCAGGCTGAGCCGGTAGAGGTTCAGATCCTGGGCAAGGAATACAAGGTCGCCTGCCCGCAGGATGAGCGTAGCGCCCTGCTGGCCTCCGCCAGCCTGCTGGACCGGCGCATGCAGGAGATCCGCGACAGCGGGCGCATCATCGGCGGTGACCGCATCGCCGTGATGGCGGCCCTGAACATCACCCACGAAATGCTGGTGACGCGCAATCAGCGGGAAAGCCTGAGCCATAACCTCAGCACCCGGATTCGCAGCCTGCAGGACAAGATCGACCACGCCCTGGAAAACGGGCAGCAGATGGATCTGTAAGGAACTTTCACTGGAGTCTGACGACCTCAACGGTCGCCCGCGAGTGACGCGGAACAGCCTCCCGGGCCAGATGCCCCGCCCAAAACGGCAATTTTCGGTTTGGGCACCTCTGCGGTGTACGTGAGCGGCTGGGTAATATCCTTGAGCCTAATTTCATACCCCGGGAGCCTTGCTGATGATGCGGTTGTGCAGGTCCGCC
>SR_TP_S13solDRAFT_1000544_pt1 | contig 14881 bp, 14 predicted proteins | sample SodReaTP_S13sol_FD_11159 | JGI IMG/M metagenome (IMG submission 11159)
GCCCGACAGGGCCCGCCGCAGCCCCTCGGCCACCTCCGGGTAGGCGCCGTACATCTCCAGGGCGTTCATGCCCACCGCCTGCCCGGGGACAAGCCCCAGGCCCTCCAGACCCTTGCCCTCGGAGAGCATGAAATTGCCGTGCCGGTCCAGGGAAAANAGCACCATGGGCGCGCTGGTGATGGCGGTACGCANCTGGTGTTCCCGCTCGCGCAGGGTGCGCTCCGCGGCCAGGCGCTCACTGATGTCCAGGAAGGTGGCAAAGACCTGCGCCTGCTCGCCCACCCGGACGGCATTGATGTGCACCTCCGCCGGGAAGGTGCTGCCGTCCTTGCGCCGGTAGGTACTCTGGAAGCTGGCGGGCAGGTGCCGTTCCGGGTTGCCGTGCACCCGGCCCACATCCTCGCGGGTGGCGTTCAGGTCGAAGTCGGTGACGTGCAGTCCGCCCACCAGCTCCTCGTGGCTGTAGCCGAGGCTGGCGCAGGCACTGCGATTGGCCTCGACGATGCCGCCATGCCGGTCGATCAGGACCATGGGATCCAGGGCCTGCTCGAAGATCAGCCGGAAGCGCAGGTTGTCGTTGCTGGCGGGCATGGAAGCCTTTGGGTGAGTGAGCGGCCAGGGGCGGGTTCCACGCTGCCCGTCTCATGACCCCGTTCAGACCGAGTCTACGCGAATAAAGTCCGACTGGCGCTGCTTCAGTGGGACCGGTGGTCCTGTTCCCATGACGGAACGCCCCGCATCGGGTTACGCTCCCCAAAATGGCACAGGCCCATGACAACCCCGCAGGTTTCGCGGACCTTCAACCGGGATGGTCCCCGCCGGACTATGCCGGCGAAGGCATCGCCAACCTGATGCAGAGCCTCGCTTTGGGGCTGGGTGATCGTGCGCCGCACAGCGCCTTGCCGCCCCTCAATGGCCTGCCGCCCGAGTCGGTCGCCCGGCACAGCCGCGTGCTGCTCATCGTGGTGGACGGGCTGGGTGATGCCATGCTCGCCGACCCCGGCCTGTGCCCGAACCTGCGTGCCCACCGGGTGAGGGCCCTCTCCTCGGTCTTTCCCACCACCACGGCGGCGGGCATCACCACCTACCTCACCGGCCAGCCGCCCGCACGGCACGGACTGACCGGCTGGTTCACCTACATCGAGGCCCTGGACCAGGTCATGGCTGTGCTGCCGGGCCTGCCCCGGGGCGAGGGCCCGGGCTACGGGGATCTCGCCGTCACGCCCCGGGAACTGCTGGGCCTCAATCCCCTGTTCGCGCGCCTGTCCGTGCCCACCGCCAGCGTGAGCCCGGCACGGATCGCCAACTCGCCGTTCAATCGCAGCATCAGCGGCGATGCCCGGGGCTATGTCTACAAGGACCTGGCCGGCTTCTTCCGGCAGACCCGCCGGGCCGTGCTGGACGCACCCGGCTTTGTCTACGCCTACTGGCCGGAACTGGACCACCTGGGTCATGAGCATGGCGCCGACAGCGCCGAGCTGCGCGCCCACCTGGCGGAACTGGACGCGGGCTTCGCCCGCCTGCTGGAGGGCCTGGCCGGCAGCGACACCCTGGTGCTGCTCACCGCCGACCACGGCATGATCGACGCGCCCCGGCGCGTCGACCTGTCACAACACCCACAGATCGCCGCCTGCCTGAGCCACCCCCTGTGCGGCGAACCCCGGGTGGCCTTCGCCTATGTGCGCCCCGAGGCCAGGGCGGCATTCGCGGAGCGTGTCCGGGAGGAACTCGGCCATTGCCTGAGCCTGGTGGACAGCCGGGTGCTGCTGGAAGACGGCTGGTTCGGGCCCGGCCCCGCGCACCCGGCGCTGGCCGGCCGGGTGGGCGACTTTGCCCTGTTCATGCATGACGGCTGGATGATCTTCGACCGGGTGCCCGGAGAGAAACGCCCGCCACGCATGGTGGCGGTGCACGGCGGGCTCAGCGAGGCGGAACGGCGGGTGCCGCTGGTGATGGCGCGGGTCTGAGCCGTACCCGTGATAAAATCGGGGCCTTACGCATGAGGTCCGCAGCCATGATTGATCCAGATGACGCCTACCAGACCGCCGCCACCGAGACCGTGGAACTGGCCAACCGGCTGGCGGCCGACACCCCCGACAACCACCCCTGGGACATCGCCGACGGCCTGCTGGCCGGCGCCGTGCACTACTGGCTCTACAGCCGCCAGCCCTGCGGCGACCCCATGTGCGAGGACTGCAGCGCCTTCGCCACCGCCGACCTGCGGGTGGCGGAACTCAAGCGCCTGGTGGAACAGCTGGCCCAGGACAGCGATTACTACCATTCGCCGACGGATGTGAACGTCGGTCGCGCGTAGCGCGATCGACAGTGGCTAGTGGCAAGTCTCAAGTGGCGAGGAACACCACCCTCACCCCGACCCTCTCCCTGAGGGAGAGGGGGCTCTAGTTGCCACTAGCCACTTGAGACTTGCCACTGCCCTCAAGCACTTTCATCCACCCGCCTCACCCCGCCGGTCTGCCCGAGCATCTCGCTGATCCGCTGCTCCAGGAGATCAGCGGGCGCGCGGTAGGGACTGCCGTAGCTTCCCCGACGCATCACGTTGCTCTGGCGCTGCTCCTGCGGTTCGGCCAGGGCCACCCGCAGACGGCCCAACATCTCCCGTTCCTGCCGGTCGCGGCGTTCCTCCTCGGTGCGCGCCGAGTCCGAGGACGGCACCGGACGACGGATCGATTCGGCGCCGGCGCGCTCCGCCTCGCCGCGCACGGGCACCGGCCAGGTGGATTCCGGATCGCCACGGATGATCGGCGGCGGCAGGGCGGCGAACTGGACGGGGGCGAGAGACACGGGGTTGAGGTGGGAAGGGTGAATGGGGAAGTAGGAAGCAGGAAATAGGAGTTTAGAACTTTTGGGGAGAATTCAAAATTCAAGATTCAAAATTCAAAATTCAAAGGAAAACCTGCTGCCCGCCTCCTTTGAATTTTGAATCTTGAATTTTGAATCTTGCTTCGCCTCACCCCGGCAGCACCACCCTCACCTGCGCCCCGCCCAGGGGGCTGCGGTCAATCTCGATACGGCCCTCGTAGGCGGCGACGATATCGGCCACCACCGCCAGGCCGATGCCCTGGCCGGGGACCTGCTCGTCCAGACGCCCGCCTCGGGTGAGGATGGTGGGCACCTCCCCGGGGGGGATGCCGGGGCCGTCGTCGCAGACGGACAGTTCCAGGCCCTCGCCGGTCTGGCCGGCACTGACCCGCACCCGGCTACCGCCATGCTTCCAGGCGTTGTCCATCAGGTTGCCCAGCAGCTCCATCAGGTCGCCCTCGTTGCCGCGAAACTGGAGGCTGGACGGCACGTCCATCTCGAACTGCACGTCCCGTTCCGGGTAGACCTTGCCGAGCGTCGAACCCAGGCGCTGCACCAGGGGCGCCACGGGGATGGGCGCGCTCAAGACCGTGCGGCCGGAGGTGGCGGCCCGCTGCAGCTGGTAGGCGACGATGCGTTCCATGCGCTCCAGCTGCTCCAGGGCCTGATCACGGTCCGGGTCCCGGGTGTCCAGGGTGCCGCGCAGCACCGCCAGCGGGGTCTTGAGGCTGTGGGCCAGGTTGGACAGGGCGTCCCGGTAGCGGGCCAGCTGGGCCCGCTCGTGGTGGATCAGGGCGTTGAGGTTGTCGGTCAGGCCCTTCAGCTCCACCGGGTAGCGGCCCTCCAGGCCGGGCTGCTCGCCGCGCTCCACGGCGCGCAGTTCCCGGGCCACCTGGCGCAGGGGCTTGAGGCCCCGGGACAGGGCAATGCCCTGGGCGGCCAGCAGCAACACCGCCAGGGCCGCCAGGGCGCCCCAGAGGCTCTGGCGGTATTCCGAGAGCTGGGCCTCGAAGGCCCGGCGATCCTCCAGGATGCGGAACTCCAGGGGGTAGAGGCGTTCCCCCAGCTCCCAGTTCACGGTCAGGTTGACGGTGAAGGGCAGGGCGTCGCGGTCCGGGTCACGGCCCAGGGCCGAAGGCGAGATCCACAGACGCTCGCCGGCCGGGGTGCGGATCTCCGCCACCAGCCCGGACTCCGGCAGCATCAACCTTGCCTCGGGCAGGCGTTCCGGGAGGATGACGCGCCCGCCGGCATCCACCTCGGTGACCCCCATCAACAGGTACAGCTGGGCATGCAGGCGCTCGTCCAGGGCCTGGGCGGCGCTGTCCCGGAAGGCCCGCTCCAGGGCGAGCGCGGTGAGGCCGGCGAACACCGCCACCACCACGGCGGCGATCAGCCCCACCCGCAGGCTCAGGGAGTTGAGGCGGCCCCGGGGCATCAGATGTCCGGGGTCAGGGTGAGCCGGTAGCCCCGGCCGCGCAGGGTCTCGATGGGAGTCAGGCTGCCGTCCGGGTCCAGCTTCTTGCGCAACCGGCCGATGAGCACCTCCAGCACGTTGCTGTCCCGGTCGTCGTCGTGGGCGTAGAGATAGTCGGTCAGGGTCTGCTTGGAGACCACCTGGCCGGCGTGGCGGGCCAGGTATTCCAGCACCCGGTACTCGAAGGTGGTCAGCGAGACGGGCTCGCCGTTGCGGCTCACCGCCTGGGCGGCGGTATCCAGCACCAGCGGCCCCAGGGCCAGGCGCCCGTCGGCGCTGCCGGCGGCGCGCCGCGCCAGGGCCCGGATGCGGGCCACCAGTTCCTCCATGTGGAAGGGCTTGGCCAGGTAGTCGTCCGCGCCGGCCTCCAGGCCCTGCACCTTCTCCTGCCACTGGCTGCGTGCGGTGAGGATCAGCACCGGCACCTTGCCGCCTCCGGCGCGCAGGCGGCGGATCACCTCCAGCCCCGGCAGGCGCGGCAGGCCCAGGTCCACCACCGCCACATCGGCGGGATATTCGGTCAGCTGGAACAGCCCGTCTTCGCCATCGGCGCTGGTGTCCACCATCCAGCCCTCCGCCTCCAGGCGGGTGCGCAGCTGCTCGCGCAGGGGCGCCTCGTCCTCGATCACGACTACACGCATGGCCTGGTTCTCCGCTTCACAGCCAATCCCCTGTCTGGGCGTCCACCCGGATGGTGCGTACCCGCTGGTTGTCCACCAGCACCCGGATGACGTGCACCGTGGTGCCGTTGTGATGCTGCGTCTCGGCGGACAGCACCCGCCCGCCGGTGCGCCGCTGCACCTGGGCCACGGCCTGGTTGAGGGAGATCTGGGCGTTGGCCTGGGCCAGCCGGTCGGCCGGGTAGGGGACAGCCGCATCCGGCATCAGGGGCATCGCGGGAGGGGGCTCGCTGATCGACCCGGCGGTTTGATGGTCAGGCCACGGGGCGGCCTGCACGGACATGACCAGGCCGACGCTCAATATGAGTGCTCGGCCGAGGCCGCGAAGCGATGAAGAGACACGGGTGTTCATGGACTCAAGTGTACCGCCTCGCGGCCCCGGGGAAAGGGCCTCAGTCGATGGGATCGACGCTCACGCGCACGCGCACCGTCCGGCCCGGATCGTAGGGCATGGTGCGGGTGTACTCCTGGCCCTGGTAGCGATAGGTGACCCGGTAGCCCACGTGGCGCTCTTCCTCGTAGAAGCGCTCCACGGTCTGGCACTGCTGCTCCTGGGTGGTGTAGACCCGGGTCTGCTGGCGGCTCTGGGCCATGCTGTTGCCGATCACGGCACCGGCCACGCCCCCCACCACGGTGGCCGCATTGCGGCTGTCGCCCTTGCCGATCTGGTTGCCCAGCACGCCGCCGATCATGGCGCCGGACAGGGTATAGGCACCGGTGCTCGGACCGGTCTGCTGCACGTGGCGTACCGGCTGGGTCCAGCATTCCTGGGCGGGCGCGGCCACCCGCACCAGCTCCTTCACCGGGCGCACGTCCACCACCCGGGCCTGGTCGTAGAACACGCCGCCGGGGCGGTCGAAGGCCTGGGCCGCGCCGGTGGTCAGCGCGGCCAGGGCCAGGGGAATCGCTGCATATCGGGTTTTCATGACGGCATCTCCTTGAGGGTTCTTTGCCGTGTTCAGGTTGCCTGGGGCAGCCTGAACACGGCCTGAATCCGCCATTGCGTCAGTACTGGGTGCGGTAGCGGATGGTGAAGTCCAGGGTGTTGCGCGGCACCGGCTCGTGATAGATCACCGTGGGCGCGCGATACACCGGCGGCCGATGCACCGGGGCATGGTGGTACACCGGGTAGGCGGGCGCCCGGTGGTGATGCCTGTGCTGGTGCTGATGCTTGCCGCGATAGCCATGGGCCGGCGCATGGGGCGGCGGACCCGGACGGAAATGGCTGCCACCGTAGGTCACGGTGGTCACCGTGGTGGTGGTGTGACCATAAGGGCCGGCCATGGCCAGCCCCGGCAGCAGCAGCGCGGCACCCACGACACCGGCGCCCAGACGGATCAGATGCTTCTTGTTCATGACGGCTCTCCTTACGGTTGCGGGCACATGCCCTCGAGAGTCGCCGTCAGGCTATCCCCGCCGCCCTGAACGCGGCCTGAATGTGGTTGGGGGGGTTCGGTTTCCATGAAGTCCCGCAGGCGGAACGAAACCCTCGTTCTCTCACGGAGCCACGGGGGCACGGGGTTTTGGAACAAATGACTTTCTCTGCGTCCCAGCGCCTGCGCGAGAACATCATGCCCTTGGTTTGCTGGGTTGCAATAAACCAATCCTCTCGCGGAGGCGCAGGGACGCAGGGAAATCTTATTGGTCTAAAGCCCCGTGGCTCCGTGAGAGGGGACTGTTCTTTACATCTCCCGCCTAACACCTCACCCCCCAACACTTGTATCTTGTCTCTGCCCACTTGCCTCTAGAGCCTTCCACCATGGACCGCCTCGCCGTCTTCTTCGCCCTGCTGATCGCCGCCTACTTCGGCTTCCAGTTCTGGCTGCTGTACCGCACCCGCAACCAGCAGGGCAGGCCCGCGCCGGAACTGAGCGATCTGCTGGACCCGCTCCTGCTGGCGAAGCCAAGGCTGGTGTTCTACTTCTGGAGTCCCGCCTGCCCCATGTGCGGCCAGGTGACCCGGGTGATCGACGGCTTGCTGGAAAGCCGCGACGACATCGTCAAGATCAACGCCATGGAACAGCCTGAGCTGGCGCGCCGCTTCCGTGTGATGGGCACCCCCACCCTGCTCAGCGTTTCCGACGGCCGCATCCAGCGCATCCTGGTGGGCGCCAAGAGCGAGAAGGCCATCCGCGAACTGGTGGGGTGAACCCGGGGGGGATCACGCAGGCCGGATGCGTTGCGCTTATACGGTCTACGACATACCAAAAGGCCATCCTCTCACGGGGGCACGGAGCCACGGAGGAAAGGCGCTTGATTTGATTCACCCTGCGACCCTGCGCCTCCGCGAGAGGCTTGGTTGCTTGCGGATGAGAAAACCAAAGGCATGATGTTCTCGCGGAGGCGCTGGGACGCAGGGAACGTCATCTGATCCAAAACCCCGTGCCCCGTGGCTCCGTGAGAGGACACGGTTTTTCGCCTCCCGCCTAGGAGCCTGTCGGACTTAGGTGCCCGTAGCGAGCCTGGTGGGAGAGCGAGGCCATTTTCACGATCGTTTGAGGAGAATAGCCGTCGCTATTTGACGAAAAGGATCGGGAAAATGGGCCGCTCTCCTACCGGCGCAGTAGGTGCAGCCTAAGTCCGACAGGCTCCTGGCACCTCACCCACTACACTTGTATCTTGACGCTGCCCACTTGCCTCTGGAGCCTTCCTCTATGGACGGCCTCGGCTTCTATTTCCTGCTGTTCCTCGGCCTGCTCGCCGCGATGCAGTTCTGGCTGCGCCGCTGCGCCCGGCTCATGGAGGGCTGCACCGCGCCCCGGCTGGATGACCTGATCGATCCCAAGCATCTGCTTGAGCCGCGCCTGATCCTCTACTTCTGGCGCCCCGGCTGCCACATCTGCGGCCAGACCTCCAGTATCATCAACCCGCTGCTGGAGACGCGCCGGGACATCCTCAAGCTCAACGCCCTGGAGGAACCCGAACTGGTGCGACGCCTGCGCCTCACAGGCACCCCCGCCCTGATCGTCATCGCCGGCGAGCGCATCGAGCGCGTACTCATCGGCTCGCGCAACGAGCAGGAGATCCGCGCCCTGCTCAACGCCTGGCCCGAGACCGACCAAGACGACTGACCCCACATCAAGGATTTTTCTTGTATCTTGTCTCTTGCCACTTGCTTCTAGCGCCTTCATTCATGAACGACACCGCCGCCGAACTCCGCGCCCGCCTCAATGCCGAGACCGGGCCCATCTCCTGGCCCGAACTGGAGCGCCACTTCGCCCGGGGCGTGGTGGTGCACGTGGCCCCCGAACTGGACCTGGTGGAAGTGGCCGCGCGGATGGTGGAGGACGACCGGGACAGCATCAGCGCCTGGATGGACGCCGGACAACTGGGACCCGCCACCGACGCGCAGGCCCGCGACTGGCAGACCCGGCGCCCTGACTTCTGGGCCGTGGTGGCCGCCCCCTGGGTGGTGATCCAGGAAAAGTCCGCCGGCTGATGCTCATCTGGTCCCGCACCCGCGGCGGCACCCGCTACGAGGTGCGCACCGCCGGCCGGGTGCACCGGCTCTACACCGACGGCATCTTCCACAGCCAGGCCCATCCCGAACGGCTGGCCACCGGCCACCTCTGGGACCTGTTCAGTCTGCCCGTGCTGCTGCGCCGTGACCCCGTGATCGGGCGCGCGCTGGTGCTCGGCGTGGGCGGCGGCACCGCCCTGCGCCAGCTGCGCGGCCTGGGGGCAGAAAGCGTCGACGGCGTGGAACTGGATCCTATGCATCTGCGCATTGCCCGGTGTTTCTTCGGCCTCACCGGACCCGGCATCCGCCTGCACCGGGCCGACGCCCGGGACTGGCTCGCCCGGCACCGGGGCCCGAAGTTCGACTACCTGGTGGACGATCTGTTTGGCGGCGAGGACGGCGAACCCCGTCGGGCCATCCCCGTGGATGGCCCCTGGGTCCGGCAGCTGCTGCGTCACCTGGCCCCGGGCGGCACCCTGGTGATCAATTTCCCCGGGGTCTGCGAACTGCAGGCCTGCGCCCTGCTGCGGCAAGCGACCCTGCGGCAGCGCTTCTCCAGAGCCTGGATGCTGCAGCACCCCCGCTACGACAACGCCGTGGGCGTATTTCTGCAGGACGCCCTGACCGCCCGGGGCTACCGCCAGCGCCTCGCCCGCCTGCCCGCCGGGCATCCGGCCCGGGGGCTCGCCCGCACCCCGGTGCGGCTGCGCCGCCTGGAGCCTGTCGGACTTAGGTGCCCGTAGCGAGCCGAGTGGGAGAGTGAGGCCATTTTTTCGATCGTTCGAGGAGAATAGCCGTCGCTATTTGACGAGAAGGATCGGAAAAATGGGCCGCTCCCCCACCGGCGCAGTAGGAGCAGCCTAAGTCCGACAGGCTCCCAGCCTGATCACCCGTCCGTGCTGCTTGGTCTATGCTCCGGGCATCGATACCCATCCGCATCGGAGGTACCCCATGCTGGAGATGAATCCGGACATCGTCTGCGCCATCATCGAGCGCGCACGGGAATTCCACGCCAAGGAGGAGGTGGTGATCACCGAGGAGCCCGGCAGCCCCGCCGATGACTGGGCCCTGCAGGTACTCGCCGACCACGCCGACGACCTGACCTACCAGGACCTGAAGACCCAGATCGACGACCTGGACCCGGAGCAGCAGGTGCAGCTGGTGGCGCTCATGTGGATGGGACGGGGCGACTACGAGGCGGACGAGTGGAACACCGCCCTGGCCGAAGCCAAGGACAACTGGACCCCCACTACGGCTGAATACCTGATCGCCACGCCCCTGGTGGCGGACTACCTGAGCGAAGGCCTGGACATGCTCGGCTACAGCTGCGAGTAGGAGGCCCGCCCCGGGTCGAATGCGCCCGGGGCGCGCGCAGCATCGATCAGGTCCTGAACCTCAGCACCTGGGCCCGCAACTCCTCCGCCAGCCGGGCCAGGGACTCGCTGGCCTGCGTGGTGTGCACCACGTTGCTGGCGGTGGTCTCGCTGATCTCGTGGACCTGGTGGATGTTCTCGTTGATCTCCCGGGCCGTGGCGCTCTGCTGCTCGGCCGCGCTGGCGATCTGCTGCACCATGTCGTTGATCCGGCCTACCGCATCGGTGATGTGATCCAGGGACTCACCGGCCTTGCCCGCCTGCTCGACACTCTGGCTGGCCTGCTTGCGACTGCTCTCCATCACCGCCGCTGCCTCCCGGGTGCTGGCCTGGAGCTTCTCGATCATCTCCTGGATGTCCGCGGTGGACTGCTGGGTACGGCTGGCCAAGGTACGCACCTCGTCGGCCACCACGGCAAAACCACGGCCCTGCTCACCGGCCCGGGCCGCCTCGATGGCCGCATTCAGGGCCAGCAGGTTGGTCTGTTCGGCCACGTTGCGGATCACCTGCAGGATTGAGCCGATGTTGTCGCTGTCCTTCTGCAACGATTCGATCACCACACCGATGCGTGTCACCTCGTCCGCCAGCCGGTCGATCGCCGTGACCGCCTCGGAGACCACGCGCTTGCCGGAGGTAGCCTCGGCGAGGGTCTGGTTGGCACCATCCGCAGCGGACTGGGTGTTACGCGCCACTTCCTCCACGGTCGCCGTCATCTCGTTCATGGCCGTGGCGGCACTGTCCATCTGGGTGCTCTGCTGGCGGATGCCCTTGTCGGTCTGCTCGTTGATCTGCGCCAGTTCCGTGGCGGCCGCGGCCACCTCCTCGGAATGTTTGCTCATGGCGCCGATCATCTCGCGCAGGTTCTGCTGCATGGCGCTGATGGTAGCTAGCAGGCTGGAGCTGTCGCCCGATTTGAGTCTCACGGGCACGGTGAGATCACCCTCGGCCACCTGCTCCACGATCTGCGCCGCGTAGGCCGGCTCGCCACCCAGCACCCGGGTCACGGAGCGCACCACCAGCAGGCTCACCGCCACCGCCGCGGCGAGGATCACCAGGGCGATGATCAACAGGGTCCAGAACACCCGGTTCACCTCGGCCAGGGCCGCGGCTTCGGGCACCTCCAGCACCAGGCCCCAGCTCAGCTGCGGGACATAACTGAAGCTGCCGATCACCGGGGTTCCGGCCGGATCCCGGTAGCGCCCCACGCCACTCTGTCCTGCACGCAGGGCGCGGGCAGCCTCGGTGTCCAGGGCCTGTTCGGGATTGCGTACCGAAGCGGCAGGGGTGATGGCAAGCCCGTCCTGGCCATTGATCAGATAGATCTCCAGCTCACTCTCTCCCCGCAGTTCTGCCATACGTTCGAAGATGGTGTTCATGAGCACCGCGCCGCGCATCACGGCGACGATCTGCCGGTCCCGGTAGATGGGCACCGCCACGGTGCTCACCTGGTTACCAGTGGCCCGGGACAGCACGGGGCGCGACACCACCTCGCGGCCGGAGATGGCCTGGCGGAACCATTCCCGGTCGGGCACGTTGAACTCATGTGCCTGCTCGCGGCTCAGCACCCGGGTCTGCTGGGTGCCGGCGTCGTGTGACACGCCCACGATGCCGCGCCCCTCGGGGCTCACCACGAAGATGGTATCGAAGAAACCCTGGGAAGCGGCCATCTGGGCGAGCAGATGCTCCAGTTCCTCAGGACGGATCTCCTTGGACGCATCCAGCAGGGCGAGATAACGCATCTCGTCCTGGCGGGCATTGATCCAGTCGGCGAAGGCATTGGCATTCATATCGCCCGTGCCCTGGAGCTGGTTGATGGTGGCCCGGGTGAAGGAGTCCCGGTACTGGGCGAACACCAGCGAGGTGATGGTCACGATGGCTACCAGCACCAGCGAGACGATCATCAGGGTGAGGGTCCCGGCAAAGCCGAGGCGCGCGAACAGCTTGTTCATGTTCTTGTTCTCCTGTTTTCGGTCACGGTGGCTGCCCTGACCGAGGGGGTGTACCTGCAAAGGACATTCGGCCACCGAGCCCGAAGGGGCGCGCAAGACCACGGTTGTTTTTTTTACTACAGATCCCGGCGCATACCCGTTTTCGCCTGTTCGACGCCGTCAGGATCAAGGGGTCGCATTTTGGCAGCGTCATGCCGGGAGCGTGAGACCGCTCATCACGTAAACACCTACGCTGGGTGAGAGATTTCCCGTATCCGGGTGATACAGGACCTGGTACCGACCTGCCGGGCCCGCAACTGGATTCGCGCCGACACCCCGGTCACACTCTCATCACCATGTTCTCCCGCCCCACCCACACCTGGTTCAGCGACAACTTCACCGAACCCACCCCCGTGCAGCGGGAGGGCTGGGCGCGCATCGCGGCCGGTGACCACGCCCTGCTGGTGGCCCCCACCGGCAGCGGCAAGACACTCGCCGCCTTCCTCGCCGGCATCGACCGGCTCATGCAGGAGGCCGACGATGCGAAAGCGGGCGTGCGCGTGCTCTACGTCTCGCCGCTGAAGGCCCTGGTCTACGACGTGGAGCGCAACCTGCGCGCGCCGCTCACCGGCATCCTGCGCACCGCCGAGCGCCTGGGCGAACCGGCGCGCAGCCTGCGCGTGGACATGCGCACCGGCGACACGCCCCAGGCCGAGCGCCGGGCGCAGCTCAAGGACCCGGCCCAGATCCTGGTCACCACCCCCGAATCCCTGTTCCTGCTGCTGGGCTCGAAGGCCCGGGAGAACCTGCGCACGGTGCACACGGTGATCGTGGACGAGGTGCATGCCCTGGCCCCCAGCAAGCGCGGCGCCCATCTGGCCCTGTCCCTGGAACGTCTCGCGGAGATCACCGACGCCGAACCCCAGCGCATTGGTCTCTCCGCCACCGTGAACCCGCCGGAGCTGGCCGCCCGCTTCCTGGGCGGCGACCGCGAGGTGGCCATCGTCGACACCTCCGCGAAACCCGCCCTGGACCTGCACGTGGAGGTGCCCGTGGCGGACATGGAGGCCGTACAGTCGCCCGCCACCACCACACCCCCGGGCCCGAAGCGGGGCGGCTCCATCCTGGGCGAGCTCTACGCCCGGGAGGTGGCCAGGCCCACCCCCGAGCGGGGCATCTGGCCCGCCATGTACCCGGCGCTGGTGGCGGCCATCCGCAGCCATCGCTCCACCCTCATCTTCGTCAACAGCCGGGGCCTGGCCGAACGACTGACCCAAAGACTCAATGAAGTCGCCGACGAACCCCTGGTCCTCGCCCACCACGGCAGTGTCTCCCACGAGCGCCGCGCCGAGATCGAGGAGGGTCTCAAGGCGGGTCGCCTCAAGGGCATCGTCGCCACCAGTTCGCTGGAACTGGGCGTGGACATGGGCGCGGTGGATCTGGTCATCCTGGTGGAGTCCCCCGGCAGCGTCGCCCGGGGCCTGCAACGGGTGGGCCGCGCCGGGCACCAGGTGGGCGCGGTGAGCCGCGGGCTCATCTACCCCAAGTTCCGGGGCGACCTGCTGGAATGCGCCGTGGTGAGCGAGGCCATGCTGGAGGGTCTGCTCGAACCCATCAGCGTGCCCCGCAATCCCCTGGACGTGCTGGCCCAGCAACTGGTGGCCATGGTCTGCGACACGCCGCGCACGGTGAGCGAACTGGAGGCCCTGGTGCGCCGCACCCACCCCTACCGGGAGCTGTCCCGGCCGCTGCTGGAAGGGGTGCTTGACATGCTCTCCGGCCACTACCCCTCCGCCGAGTTCGCCGACCTGCGCCCCTGGCTCGCCTGGGACCGGGCCGAGGACCGGCTCACCCCGCGCCGGGGCGCGCCCATGGCGGTGCGCCTCAATGCCGGCACCATCCCCGACCGGGGCCTGTACGCCGTGCACCTGGGCGGCGCCGACGGGCCGCGCCTGGGGGAGCTGGACGAGGAGATGGTGTTCGAGACCCGCGCCGGGGAGAACATCCTGCTGGGCGCCAGCACCTGGCGGGTGGAGGAGATCACCGGAGACCGGGTCATCGTCAGCCCCGCCCCGGGCGAGCCGGGCAAGCTGCCCTTCTGGCACGGCGACAGCCTGGGCCGCCCCGTGGAACTGGGCCGGCGCATCGGCGCGCTCACTGGGAAACTGGGCGCCCTGAGCCAGGCCGAGGCGGCCCGCTGGCTGGAGGCACACACGCCGCTCTCCGCCTTCGCCGCCGGCAATCTCGCCGCCTACGTGCACGAGCAGAAGCAGCACACCGGCGTGCTGCCCACGGACACCGCCATCACCGTGGAGCGCTTCCGCGACGAGCTGGGCGACTGGCGCGCCTGCATCCTCTCCCCCTTCGGCGCGCGCATCCACGCCCCCTGGGGCATGGCCCTGCAGAACCTGCTCTCGGCGCGAAGCGGCTTCGAGGTGCAGGTGATGTACACCGACGACGGCATCGTGCTGCGCTTCGCCGACACCGACGCCCTGCCCGACGCCGACGAGCTGATACCCGACCCCGAGGAGATCGAGGAACTGATCACCGAACAGCTGGCCACCACCGCCCTGTTCGCCGGCCTGTTCCGGGAAAACGCCGCCCGGGCCCTGATGCTCACCCGCAACCGTCCCGAGGGGCGCACACCGCTGTGGGCCCAGCGCATGAAGTCCGCCCAGCTGCTGGCCACCGTGAGCCGCTATCCGGCCTTCCCCATCGTGCTGGAGACCTACCGCCAGGCGCTCTCGGACGTCTTCGATCTGGCGGGTCTCAAGGCCCTGCTGGCCGACATTCGCGCCCGCCGGGTGCGGGTGGACGAGGTGGAGACCCGCTCCGCCTCCCCCTTCGCCCGCTCCCTGGTGTTCGCCTACGTGGCCGCCTACATCTACGAGCAGGACGCGCCGCTGGCCGAACGCCGTGCCCAGGCGCTGACCCTGGACCGGGGCCTGCTCTCCGAGCTGCTGGGCCAGGCGGAGCTGCGGGAGCTGCTGGACGCGGAGGTCCTGGAGGAACTGGAGGCGGAGCTCGCCCACGAGACGGACGAGACCCGCGCCCGGGACGCCGACGAACTCCACGACCTGCTGCGCCGACTGGGGGATCAGCACCTCGATGAACTCGCCCGCCGCTGCACCGAAGACCCGGCA
>SR_TP_S13solDRAFT_1000545_pt1 | contig 14861 bp, 15 predicted proteins | sample SodReaTP_S13sol_FD_11159 | JGI IMG/M metagenome (IMG submission 11159)
TGGAGCAGGCGAAGGAACAGCTCTCCCGCGAGCCCTACCCCCTGCCGAAGATGCATCTCAACCCCGAGGTAAAGTCCCTGTTCGATTTCAGGTACGAGGACTTCACCCTGGAGGGTTACCAGGCGCATCCGCATATCAAGGCGCCGGTTGCAATCTAAGTGGCAAGTCTCAAGTGGCTAGTAGCAAGGTAAAAAACTCTCCCCCGCTTTACGGGGGAGGGTTGGGGAGGGGTTTTTTACCTTGCCACTTGAGACTAGCCACTAGCCACTTCTACTAAGAGGTACGCCCGTGAGACTGTCCTTAATCGTCGCCGTCGACCGAAACAACCTCATCGGCCGCGACAACCAGCTCCCGTGGCACCTGCCGGCGGATCTCGCCTTCTTCAAGCGCACCACCATGGGCGCGCCCATGCTCATGGGCCGCAAGACCTGGGAATCCATCGGACGCCCCCTGCCCGGGCGCACCAGCATCGTCATCACCCGTGATCCCGACTACCGGGCCGAGGGGGCCAGGGTGGTGCATTCCATCGAGGAAGGGATCGCTGCCGCGGGGGACGCGCCGGAGCTGTTCGTGATCGGCGGCGCCAAGCTGTTCGTGGACACCCTGCCGCTGGCCGACCGGCTGTATCTCACCCGCATCGATCACGCCTTCGAGGGAGACACCTGGTTTCCGGAGATCGGGGATGCGTGGCGGGAGATAACCCGTGAAGAACACGAGCCGGATGAGAAGAATGCTTATGCGTACGCCTTCATCACCCTGGAACGGGATCGGGGATAAAAGCGCACTTTCGCCGCAGAGGCGCAGAGGAATCCCGAAAAAAAGGCTTTTGACAGGATTTACATGATTAGCATGATTTTTAAAGAAAGCCCGTCCAAGTTTTTTCAATCCTGTTAATCATGTAAATCCTGTCAGATCCTTATTCTTTCTCTGCGCCTCAGCGCCTCTGCGGCAAGTCATCCGCCCGGATCAGCCCGCCCGACGAAAGCGCCGCCCCGGGATCAGGTAGATCACCGCGAACAAGGCCGCCGCCGCCACCACGATGGACGGCCCCGTGGGCGTGTCCCAGGTGAGCGAACCCATCACGCCACCCACCACCGCAAGCGAGCCCAGCACGCCGGCATAGAGGGCCATCTGCTCCGGCGTGGCCGCCAGGCGCCGGGCGGTGGCGGCGGGAATGATCATCAGCGAGGTGATCAGCAGGATGCCCACCACCTTCATGGCCACGGCGATCACCAGGGCGATGAGCAGCATGAAGCCCAGGCTCACCCACATCACCGGCACGCCCTCCACCCGGGCCAGGTCCTCGTGCACGGTCATGGCCAGCAACGGACGCCAGAGGATCATGAGCAGGATCAGCGCCAGCGCACCGCCGCCGAAGATCCACAGCAGGTCCCCCTGGCTCACCGCGAGGATGTCGCCGAACAGGTAACCCATGAGGTCGATGCGCACCCCTTCCAGGAAGGCGACCGAGACCAGGCCCAGGGACAGGGTGCTATGGGCGAGGATGCCCAGCAGGGTGTCACTGGCCAGCCGTCGCTGACGCTGCAGCAGGACCAGCAGCACTGCGAGCGCAGTGCACAGGGCGATCACCGTGAGGTTCAGGCTGATGCCCAGCAGGAAACCGAGCGCCACGCCCAGCAGCGCCGAATGGGCCAGGGTGTCGCCGAAATAGGCCATGCGCCGCCACACCACGAAGGAGCCCAAGGGCCCCGCCACCAGGGCCACCGCGATGCCGCCCATGAGGGCTCTGAGGATGAAGTCGTCCATAAGGGCGCTAGAGACAATATCCAAGAGGCAAGAGGCAAGTGTGTTTCATTGCTTCTCCTTGTGACCTTCGTTCTCGACCACGCAACCATGGAGGTCGTGGTGGTGGTCGTGGGCGTGGGTGTAGATGGCGAGACCCCGGGCCTCGGCGGGGTCGCCGAACAGCTTGAGGTATTCCGGGTGGCGGCTCACCGCCTCGGGACGGCCGGTGCAGCAGACGTGCTGGTTGAGGCAGACCACGGAGTCGGCGGCCTCCATCACCAGGTGCAGCTCGTGGGAGACCATCAGCACGCCGCAGCCGTAGCGGTCGCGCAGGCGGGCGATGAGCCGGAACACCTCGCCCTGCCCGGCCACGTCCACGCCCTGGGCGGGCTCATCCAGCACCAGCAGGTCCGGCCTGCGCATCAGCGCGCGGGCCAGCAGCACGCGCTGCATCTCACCGCCGGAGACCGACTGGATGGGCTGATCCAGCAGGTGTTCCACACCCACCTCCCGCAGCACCTCCCGCTGGTGTGCGCGGCTGGCCCGCCCGCCCAGGGTGAGGAAACGGCCCACGGTGATGGGCAATACCTCATCCACCAGGACCCGCTGGGGCATGTAGCCCAGTTTCAGCCCCGGGGTACGGATCACCTCGCCCTCGGTCGCGGGCAACAGGCCCAGCAGGATGCGCACCAGGCAGGTTTTGCCGGCCCCGTTGGGGCCGATCAGGGTGACGATGCGACCGCGCTCCACGCCGAGATCCACGCCATGCAGGATGTGACGACCGCCCAGGGTCAGGCCCACGCCCCGCGCTGCAACCAGGGGCGAGGCCGCATCGTGGGCATTTGAGCGGGTCACTGATGACATGGGAGATCCGTGTCCTGAAAAGCTGGACGCAAAGGGCGAATGTTATATTATTACATCACATATCCATTCCTGAGAGTAACGCGCCATGCCTGCCATCCGCCAGAGGAAACTGACATCGCACCCGGGCCTTTTCCTGGCTGTCCTGTCCTTGTTCGCCCTGCTGCTGGGCAACGTGCAGGCCGCACCACAGGTGGTGGTGAGCATCAAGCCGGTCCACGACCTGGTCACCGGCGTGACCGAAGGCGTGACGGCACCGGTGCTGCTGGTGCCCGGCGGCGCCTCCCCCCATGACTACGCCCTGCGCCCCTCGGAGATGCGCGCCCTGCAGCAGGCCCGGGTGGTCATCTGGACCGGGCCGGAACTGGAGAACTTCCTGGTGCGCCCCCTGGCGGGGCTGGGCTCGGAGGTACAGCGCGTCACCCTGCTCAAGGATGCGGATCTGGTGCAACACCCGGTACGCGAGGGCGGGATCTGGGACAGTCATGGTCATGGGCACGGGGACCACAACCACGCACACAGTCACAGCCACAACCACGGGCACAGCCACGCGGCTCACAACCATGCTCACGCCGAACCCGACGCCCATGTCTGGCTGTCGCCGGAGAACGCCCGGCGCATCGTGACGCACGTGGCCGGCGTACTCGCGGCGGTTGACCCGGACAACGCGGCGGCCTACGGGGCCAACCGGGATCGCATGCTGGCCCGGCTCGACCAGCTGGACGAGGAACTGCGCGCCCGGCTGGCGCCGGTGCGCGAGGCGCCCTTCATCGTGTTCCACGACGCCTACCAGTACTTCGAGCGCCACTACGGCCTGACGCCGGCCGGCTCCATCACCGTGGACCCGTCCCGAGCCCCCGGCGCACGGCGCATCCAGGAGATCAGGCAGCGGGTCAGCCAGTCCGAGGCCCTCTGCGTGTTCAGCGAACCCCAGTTCCGCCCTGCCATCGTGGCCACGGTGATCGAGGGCACCCAGGCACGCACCGGCGTGCTGGATCCCCTGGGTGCGGACCTGCCGTCGGGTCCGGAGGGCTATGAGGCGCTGCTGCGCAACCTGGCGCAGAGCCTGGTGGAGTGCCTGTCTTGAAGTGGGAAGGGTGAATCGGGAAGTGGGAAGAAAACCCACCCTGTAGGAGCGGCGACCTCGCCGCGAATCGCCCGGGAAGCAACCAGGCCTTGGCTGGTAACGCAGAGGGCGCAAAGACGCAGAGGACGCAAAGAATTCACATCCAAAAACTTTGCGCTCTCTGCGTCTTTGCGTTCTCTGCGTGAATGACCGATCACCGAGTCCCCGCCAACCCGTTCGGCCCGGGGTCAGGCCTCCTACGCCGCCTTCTTGTCCGCACCCACCAGCACGCCCAGCAGATCCGGGACCGGCACCTCTACGGCGCAGTCACTGGCCTCCACCCGGCAGTGGTCGGACCAGTGCAGCAACTGCATCGTGCCGCTGAAATCCTCCACCAGGGTGGTGCAGTGCTCCACCCAGTCACCGTCGTTGCAGTAGAGCACGCCGTCGATGCGCTCGATGCCGGCCTTGTGGATGTGGCCGCAGATGTAGCCGTCAAAGCCGTTGCGCAGCGCCTCCTGGGCGGCAGCCTCCTCGAACTTGCGGATGTAGGCCCGGGCGTTGCCCACCCGGGTCTTGAGCCATGCGGACAGGGACCAGTAGCCGTGGCCCCGGCGGCGGCGCCAGGCGTTGTAGACGCGGTTGCCCTTGAGCAGCATCTGGTAGGCACCGTCACCCACCGCCTTGAGCAGGGCGTTGTGGCGCACGTCGCCGTCGAACTCATCACCGTGACTGACGAAGAAACGCCGCCCGTCGGCACTCAGGTGCTCGGCGTTCAGGCGCACCTGCACGCCATGGAACTCGCTGCCTGCGAAGTCGCGGAACAGCTCGTCGTGATTGCCGGGGATGTAGGTGACCCGGGTACCACTGCGCGCCATGTGCAGGATGCGCTGCAGCACTGCAGACTGGTCCGCGGTCCAGTACACGGAGCGGCGCATGCTCCAGAGATCGAAGATGTCGCCCACCAGGTAGAGCTGTTCACAGCGGACGCTGTTGAGGAAATCCAGCAGGTAATCGGCGCGGCACTCGCGGGTGCCCAGATGCACATCGGAGATGAATACACTGCGGCAGCGAAGCGTTCCCATGGACAGACCCTCGGCAGTGGTTTCGCGGAGTCTGAATTGGGGAGGTTACAAAAAGATCAAGCAATCATGAATTTACGGTGAAAAAAGGCACTTGAGACAAGTTGCCAGATGCAAGAGACAAGAGGGTTTTCTTGCCACTTGTCTCTTGCATCTTGTCTCTAGCGCTCTCCTATCCCATATCGAGATCGAACTGCACCGCCTCGAGTCCCGCCGCGGCACACTTCTCATCCAATTCACCACTGGGCGCTCCGCTGACACCGACGCCGCCCACGATGGCACCGGCCGAGTGGATGGGCAGGCCGCCGGCGGAGAACACGATGCCCTGCACCTTGCCCACCGAGAAGGGCCGGGTGAAGCGGTCTTCCATCTGGGACAGGGGCGCGTTGAAGGACATGGCGGTGTAGGCCTTCTGCCTGGAGATCTCCAGGGTCAGGTCCATGGCCAGGGTGTCACGCATCACCACCTGGGGATGCCCGCCGCGATCCACCACGGTCACGGCAACATTCACGCCCTCGGCGCGGCAGGCCTCGATGGTGGCCAGAGCGATGCGGTTGGCCATCTCCAGGGACAGGCGCTTGATGTCCGCGGTCACCGGGGCATCGGCCTGGGCAACGGCACCGGCGCTCAGGATCACGGCACCGGCCAGCAGGGAACGGATCATTTTCATGGTGGTTTCTCCTCTCATGGTGGCGATTTATTCATTGCAGGGCCTCTATGAGTGTAGAAGCCCGGAGCCAGAGAGTGCGCGCGGTGGAACAATTCAAAATTCAAGATTCAAGATTCAAAATTCAAAGGTTGTCGGCGCCACTGCATGTGCTAGCTCCCCCTTTGAATTTTGAATTTTGAATCCGCTTCAGATCAGCACCAGCAACCAGATCACCGCCGCGTTGATGAGCGCGAACAACACCGCCGCCGAACCCATGTCCTTGGCCCGGGCGGAGAGCTTGTGCTGTTCGCCGCCGAAGCGGTCGATGGCCGCCTCGATGCCGGAGTTGAGCAGTTCCACGATGAGGATGAGCAACAGGCTGCCCACCAGCAGGGCCCGCTCCACCCCGGTCTCGCCCAGCCACAGGGCCAGGGGCAGGGCGAGCACCACCAGCAGCAGTTCCTGGCGAAACGCCTCCTCGTGCTTGAAGGCGGCGCGCAATCCCGCCCAGGAGTAGCCCGCGGCCTTGACGATGCGCGTCATACCGCGGTTGCCGCTGTAGGCCATCAGTCCGTCCGTCCCTGTTCAGCGACCTCGTCGAGCGCGGCGCCGGGCCGCCAGGCCACATCCAGTTCACGGGCGGCACGCACCTCATCGAAGCGCCGGTTGGGCTGGGTATAGGGGGCACCCTTGACCTTGTCGGGGCTGGTGCGCGCCTCTTCCAGGATCTCGGCCATGGCCTCCACAAAGCCGTCCAGGGTCTCCTTGCTCTCGGTCTCGGTGGGCTCGATGAGCAGGCACTCGGGCACCAGCAGCGGGAAGTAGGTGGTGGGAGCGTGGTAGTTGAAGTCCAGCAGGCGCTTGGCCACGTCCATGGCGGTCACCTCGGTGTCCTTGGCGAGCCGCTTGAGGGTCACGATGAACTCGTGAGTGGCGCGGCGCCCGGGGAAGGCCAGTTCGAAGCCCTTCTCCCTCAGGCGCGCCATCACGTAGTTGGCGTTGAGGGTGGAGAACTCCGCCACCCGGGGCATGCCCGCGCGGCCCAGCATGCGCATGTACACGTAGGCGCGCAGCAGCACGCCGGCGTTGCCGGCAAAGGCCGAGAGCCGACCGATGGACTGGGGCAGGTCCTTCTCGGTCATGAAGCGATAGCGCTCGCCCTCCTTCGCCACCACCGGGATGGGCATGAAGGGGCGCAGGCGCTCGCTCACGCCCACCGCGCCGGCACCGGGACCGCCGCCACCGTGTGGGGTGGAGAAGGTCTTGTGCAGGTTCATGTGGATCACGTCAAAGCCCATGTCCCCGGGGCGCACCTTGCCGAGGATGGCGTTGAGGTTGGCGCCATCGTAGTACAGCAGTCCGCCGGCCTGGTGCACCAGGTCGGCGATCTCCTTGATGCGCCGCTCGAACACGCCGAGCGTCGAGGGGTTGGTGAGCATGATGCCGGCAGTGTGCGGACCCAGAGCGGCCTTCAGGGCCTCCATGTCCACGTCACCGGAATCGTCGGTGGGGATCTCCTTCACCGTGTAGCCGCACATGGTGGCGGTGGCCGGGTTGGTGCCGTGGGCCGCATCGGGCACCAGGATCTCGGTGCGCGCGGTGTCCTTGCGGGCGTCGTGGTAGGCGCGGATCATGGCCACGCCGGCGAACTCGCCCTGGGCACCGGCCATGGGGGTGAGCGACACGCCGCCCTTCATGCCGGTCACATCCCGCAGCATCTCCTGCAGCTCGAACATGCAGGCCAGGAAGCCCTGGCTGTGGGTGTCCGGCGCGTGGGGATGGCGGCCCAGGAAACCCGGCAGCATGGCCAGGCTGTTGCAGGCCCGCGGGTTGTACTTCATGGTGCAGGACCCCAGCGGGTAGAACTGGGTATCGATGGAGAAGTTCTTCTGGGACAGCCGGGTGTAGTGGCGCACCACGTCCAGTTCGGAGAGTTCCGGCAGCGGCGCGCGCGTGCCGCGACGGAAGCGCTCGGGCAGCCCGCTCACGGTGGCCTCGCGCAGCGGCGCCTGGGCCGTGGCCCCGCGCCCGGGACGGGAACGCTCAAAGATCAGCATGTCTGGAAACTCCTCAAGTATCGGTATTCAATCAAATCCACATCAGCCGCAGAGGCGCAGAGAAAAGAAATGCCTGGACAGGATTTACATGATTAACAGGATTGTTCGAAAAAGGGAGTGCCCTACTTCGTTGAATCCTGTTGATCATGTTAATCCTGTCGATTTTTCCCTCTGCGACTCAGCGCCTCTGCGGCAATCAGTCTTCAGCCCAGCGCCGCAAACGCCGCATCCAGATCCGGCTCTTCGCTGAATTCCTGGACCAACTCCGTGTGCAGCACCTTGTTGTTCTGGTCCAGCACGATGACCGCCCGGGCCGTGATGCCTGCCAGGGGGCCATCGGTGAGCAGGATCCCGTAGTCCTTGGCAAAGTTTCGCGAGCGCATCATGGACAGGGTCTGCACCTGCTCGATCTTCTGGGCCGCACAGAAACGCGCCTGGGTGGGCGGCAGATCGGCGGAGATCACGAGCACCACCACGTCGTCGCGGCCTGCCAGCAGCTTCTCAAGCTTCATGGTGGAATTGGCGCAGGTGCTGGTGTCCAGCGCACCCACCACGGACAGGACCTTCTTCTTGCCCGCAAACGCGGCCAGGCCCACATCGTTGAGGTCCTTGTCCACCAGAGTGAAATCGGGGGCCTGGGAGCCCACGGGCGGCAGGTCGCCGTTGGTATGGATGGGGTTACCGTGCAGTTTGATCTCGGCCATGATTTGGTTCCTCGCTTGCGTTCGTGGTTGTCTCAAGGAATTCTTTTTGCCACAGAGGTCACAGAGGTCACAGAGCTAACACAACCGGTCGGGATATGCAGGTTGGACTGAGCACAGCGAAGTCCAACCCGCTTGCACCGGCAACGACCCGTTGGGGTTCGTTCCTCACCCCAACCTACGATCCCGAATCGCCTTTCAATCTCCCGCACTCTCTGCGCCTCCGCGCCTCTGCGGCAGAAGTTCATTGCTACGCCAGCGCTGCCTTCATCACCTCGGCATAACGGTCCAGGTCAGCCTCGGTCTTGGTCTCGGTGGCGCACACCAGCAGCAGGTCGCCGAGATCGCTGTAGTCATCACCCAGGGCGTAACCGCCCAGCACGCCCTGCTGCGCCATGGCATCCAGCACCGGACGCACCGGCCTGGGCAGACGGAAGGCGATCTCGTGGAAGGCCTCGCCGGCAAACGCCGGGGTCACGCCCAGTGGTTTCAGGCGCTCGATCAGGGCATGGGTGTTGGCGTGGCAGGCGGCTGCGACCCGCTCCAGGCCCTCGGGACCCAGCAGCGCCATGTGGATGGTGGCGGCGGTGACCACCAGGCCCTGGTTGGTGCAGATGTTCGAGGTGGCCTTGGAGCGACGGATGTGCTGCTCGCGGGCCTGCAGGGTCAGCACGAAACCGGTGCGCCCGTCGGCGTCCAGGGTGCGGCCCACGATACGGCCCGGCATCTGGCGCACGTGCTCCTTGCGGCAGCACATGAAACCGAAATACGGGCCGCCGGAGGACAGGGGCGCGCCCAGAGGCTGGCCTTCGCCGCACACGATGTCCGCGCCCTTCCCACCCCACTCACCCGGGGGCTTGAGCAGCGCGAGGCTGACCGGATTCACCACGCCGATCACCTGGGCGTCCTGGGCGTGGGCCCAGTCGGTGAGCGCATCCGCCTCTTCCAGCACGCCGAAGAAGTTGGGCTGGGGGATCACCAGGGCGGTGATGTCCTGGCCTTCGAAGGCAGCCAGGGACTTGGGATCGACACGGCCGGTGGCGGGATCGAAGGGCACCTCCACCAGCTCGATGCCCTGGCCATGCACGATGGCGCGGGTCACCGAACGGTACACCGGGTTCACCGTGGCGGGCATGAGCACGCGGTGGCTCTTGGACTTGCGGTTGGCACGCACGCTCATGAGCACCGCCTCCGCCAGCGCCGAGGCGCCGTCGTAGAGGGAGGCGTTGGAGACGTCCATGCCGGTCAGGCCCGTCATCATGGTCTGGTATTCGTAGACCAGCTGCAGGGTGCCCTGACTGGCCTCGGCCTGGTAGGGCGTGTAGGCGCTGTAGAACTCTCCCCGCGTGGCGATCTGCCAGACCGCCGCAGGGATGTGGTGCTCGTAGGCACCGGCGCCGATGAAGTTGAGATCCACGTGGTCCTGGGCCGCGCGCCGGTGCATCAGGCGCGTGATCTCCATCTCGCTCATGGCCTCGGGCACCAGGTTCAGCGGTCCCGTGCGCAGCGCACTGGGGATCTCGTCGAACAGCTGCTCGATGTCGTTGACGCCGATGGCGGCCAGCATGTCCTGGATATCGGTCTCGGTGTGCGGAATAAACGGCATAACTTAACCCGGTCTGTGTGAAGGCTTGATGTCCGTCCCTGGACCGTTTGTGCGGATCGGCTGGGCTCAGCCTTCCTCGTCCACCATGGCCTGGTAGGCGTCGGCGTCCATCAGGCCGCCGGCGGCGCCCGCATCGGCGGGCTTGAGGCGGAACAGCCAGCCCTCGCCGTAGGGATCGCTGTTGACCAGTTCGGGGCTGTCGGCGAGCTGCTCGTTGACCGCCACCACCTCGCCGGCCACGGGCGCATAGACGTCGGAGGCGGCCTTCACCGACTCCACCACGGCGCAGGCGGCACCGGCGCCATGACTGCTGCCCACCTCGGGGGTCTCCACGAACACCAGGTCGCCGAGCAGCTCCTGGGCGTGATCGGAGATGCCCACGGTGACGGTGCCGTCGGATTCACTGCGCACCCACTCGTGGCTCTTGGTATAGCGAAGATCAGCAGGGGTATTGCTCATGTCGGACTCCTGGGTTCTGTGATTTAAAAATCAAACTTCTGAAAATCAAATTTCTGCCGCAGAGGCGCAGAGACGCGGAGAAGAGCAAGGCTTGGACAGGATTTACATGATTAACAGGATTTAAAGAATCAAGGCCTTTTGAATCATCCTGTGAATCATGTAAATCCTGTCGATTTGTTTCTCTGCGTCTCCGCGCCTCTGCGGCGAAAATAAGGTTCAGATCTCCACGCAGGCCTGGCCGTTGCGCACGAAGGGGGGCTTGACCAGCCTGGCCGGCTGGGGCTTGCCGCGCACGTCCACTTCCACGCGCTCGCCGGTGCCCGCGGGCACCCGGGCCAGGGCGATGGAGACACCCAGGGTGGGCGAGAAGCCGCCGCTGGTGATCTCGCCCTCGCCGGCCGCACCGCACAGCACGCGCATGTGGCCGCGCAGCACGCCACGGCCCTCCAGCACCAGGCCCACGAAACGGCGCAGGCCGCCTGCCGCCTTCTGTTTTTCCAGGGCCGCACGGCCGACGAAGTCACGCTCGGCGGGCTCGAAGGCCACGGTCCAGGCGAGACCCGATTCCAGGGGCGAGACCTGCTCGTCCATGTCCTGGCCGTAGAGATTCATGCCCGCCTCCAGGCGCAGGGTGTCCCGGGCGCCGAGGCCGGCGGGCTGCACGCCGGCCACCTTGAGGCGGTCCCAGAAGGCGGGTGCCTCGGCGGCGGGCAGCATGATCTCGAAGCCGTCCTCGCCGGTGTAACCGGTGCGGCCCACGAACCAGTCGCCGGCCTGCCCGCCCACGAAGGGAGACAGGGCATCGGCGACCCGGGCGATCTCGCCATCCAATACCGACAGGGCCTTGTCACGGCCATGGGGACCCTGCACCGCCACCATGGCGAGATCGTCCCGCTCCTGGAGCAGCACATCGAAACCGGTGGCCCGATCCCGCATCCAGGCCAGATCCTTGTCCCGGGTGGCCGCGTTGACCACCAGGCGATAGAACGTATCGGAGAGATAGTAGGTGATCAGGTCGTCCACCACCCCGCCCTCGGGGGTGAGCATGCAACTGTACAGGGCCTTGCCGGGCACCTTGAGTTTCGCCACGTCGTTGGCCAGCAGGAAGCGCAGGTAGTCGCGGGCACCGTTGCCCTGCACGTCCACCACGGTCATGTGGGAGACGTCGAACATGCCGGCATCGCGGCGCACGGCGTGGTGTTCCTCGATCTGGGAGCCGTAATGCAGGGGCATGGACCAGCCGCCGAAGTCCACCATGCGGGCGCCGGCTTCCAGGTGTTTCTCATACAGCGGGGTCTGCTTGCTCATGGTTCAGGTTCCTTGGAAAACGAAAAAGGGGTGGCCGATGCCTTTCACATCGACCACCCCTCTGTCCTGAAACCTGAGAGATTAAACCGCGTCGCGGTTCTCCCCTTCGGTGGGCCGCGCGCGGCGACCGCTCTCCAGAGCCGGTACGGGTAACCACACGGTCCTTTTGCCTGAGCGTTTCCGGGCGGAAGTTGCGCCTTCGGCGCCTCTCGATTCCGGGGAACGGAGAGGGCTCTCCCATGTGGACCGGACGCGCCTGACAGGGCGCCCTGACCGAGCCCGAACTATAGCGCACTCCAGGGTGAGGCGTAAGGGGAAAGGCGTGTGAATCGTAGGTCGGCCTTCAGGCCGACAGCGGCGGCTTGGAGAACCGCCGGGATGTCGGGCTGAAGCCCGACCTACAGGAGGTGAAAGCCCCTCACGGCCGCCGCACCAGGGCCCGGGTCACCGCCGCCGGGCCCTGGTGATAAGGCCCCTCGTCCAGGGTGGTGAGGGTCTCGGCGATCTCTTCGATGTCGCCGTCCACGAAGTCCTCGCGCAGCATGACCGCCGAGTAGAGCATGGCGGGATCCCGCGGGCCGCCGCTCTCGTAGTCCAGCTGTTCCGGGCTGAAGGCCTCCAGGAGCAGGACACCGCCGGGTTTCAGCGCGCGCAGCATGGCCCGGTGGATCTGCTGACGGATGTCCGGGGGGAAGTGGGCAAAAACGGCCACCACGTGGTCGAAGGCCGCCTCGGGCCAGTCCCATTCGGCCAGATCCACGCAGCGGGTCTCCACGGCCACGCCCCGGGACGCGGCCAGCAGTTCGGCCTTGTCGAGCCCCACCTGGGAACGATCCACCGAGAGCACCTGAAGCCCACGGCCGGCCAGCCAGACCCCGTTGCGCCCCTCGCCATCGGCCACGGCCAGGGCCCGTTGTCCCGGCTGATAAAGCCGTTCATGGCTCACCAGGAAGGCATTGGGGGCCTCGCCGTAGGCGAAACCGGACTCACGGTAGCGCTCGTCCCAGAATTCCTTCATCATAAAAGCCCTCAAAAAACGTGGCGAAAAGTTGCTTTCAGTCTGGCACGAAAACAGACTGTTCGCAGGTCACATCACCGGGTACGAGGCGACGGCCATGGACCGCGCCCACCCATCGGAANCCCCCGCCGGCATGAGCCGGGGTACCGAACGCAGTCCAAAGGAGGTCTCATGCCTGTTCGCAGCCTTTTCGCAGCCCTGTTGCTCGCCCTGTTCCTGAGCGCCCCGGCCCTGGCCGATGCCCCTGCCGAGAGCCAGGAGATCACCGGCCCCGTGATCAACCAGGATTTCTGCCCGGGCTGATTGTCAGGGTGAAGGTGGAACCACCCTCACCCCAGCCCTCTATTCCGGGCATCCTGCCCTCCACCCTTCGGGCCAGCCTGTTGGCTGCTCAAGTCCGCTCCCGGCGGATTTGTCCCTGAGGGAAAGGGCGTGCAGGGTCTTTCATTTATCCTTCATCCTTGTATTTCACCCCTCCAGCGCCCGGCGCAGGAAACCGTTCTTGATGGCGGGAAGGCGATCCGCCAGGTTCAGGCCCAGTCCCCGGGCCAGTTCCACCGGCGCAAGCCGGCTGCCGAACAGCCCGCTGAACCCCTCCATGGCCCGCATCATCACCCAGTTCTCGCCGCGCCGGGCACGCTCGTAGGCGCGCAGGCCGCGCAGGTCACCGGGATCCCGGCCAGCAGACTCTGCCAACACCCGGGCCAGTTCCGCCACATCCGCCAGGCCCAGGTTGGCCCCCTGACCCGCCAGAGGATGGATGGTGTGCGCCGCGTCCCCCACCAGGGCGATGCGGCTGCGCACGTAGTGCTTCGCCTGGCTGCCCGCCAGGGGAAAGGCGGCCCGGGCGCTGGTGGCGGTCACCTCGCCCAGGCGCCGCTCGAAGGCGGCACCCAGCTCCCGGCAGAAGCTCGACTCGTCCAGGGCAAGCAGCGCCTCGGCGGACTCGGTGTCCGTGGACCAGACGATGGAGGATCGGCCATCGGCGAGCGGCAGGAAGGCCAGCGGCCCGCTGGGCAGGAAACGCTGCCAGGCGGTGGCGGGATTGGGCCGTTCGGTGCTGACGTTGGCCACCACCGCCTTCTGGCCGTAGCGGGTGACATCCACGCCGATGCCGCACAGGCTGCGCACCCGGGAACGGGCGCCGTCGGCCCCCACCACCAGGCGCGCCTCGAACACCCGCCCGTCATCCAGGCTGGCCCGCACCCGCTCACCCGATACATCCAGGTGGGCCAGGCTGGCCGGACACAGGCGCAGCACATCCGCTCCTTCGAGTGCTTCCCAAAGCACCGTCTGGATGACCCGGTTCTCGATGATATGCCCCAGGTCCGCCTCGCCCACCTCGGCGGCCTCGAAGCGGATGCGCCCTGGGCTACGTGCGTCCCAGACCTCCATGGCCTCGTAGGGGCTCACCCCCCGGGACACCATGGCCTCCCAGGTACCCAGCGACTGGAACAGACGCTGGCTGGCGTGATTGATGGCGAACACCCTGAGGTCCGTCTCCGCCCCGGGGTCGAAGGGCGCCGGGTGATCCCGTTCCAGCAGGCCCACCTTGAAACCCTGCCGACCCAGGGCCAGGGCCAGGGCGGTGCCCACCACGCCGGCGCCCACCACCAGGACATCCAGTGCCTGGGCATGCCTTATATATGTGTGGCTCATAGGGCGCGCCCTCTGGCCAGACGCGGCAGACGGCCCGCCAGGCCCATGCTCTGGCGTGCCAGCCGGTGTCGCAGGGGCGGACAGAGATCCAGCGCGGCGAGCGCCGCGCCGCGGGCATGGGCCAGGGGCGGCCAGGGATTGGTGAACAGGCGCACCAGCCCATCGGTGTAGGTCTGCACCGTGTCGAGATCCTCGCGGCGCCACGCCGAGTAGGCATCCAGCAGCGCCGGCGCACCCGGGTCGCTGCCGTCACGAGCGGCGCCGGCGAGCAGGTCCGCCAGCACCGCCACGTCCCGCAGGGCCAGGTTGAAGCCCTGCCCCGCCACCGGGTGCAGGGTGTGGGAGGCATTGCCCACCAGCACCAGGCGCGCAGCGGTGTCGCGCACGGCCCGCACCAGTTTCAGGGGATAGGCGGCGCGGCGGCCCACCTTGCGCAGGCGGCCCAGGCGATGGCCGAAGCGATCCTGCAGGGCAGCGAGAAAATCGGCATCGTTCAAGGCCAGGGTGACATCCACCTGGTCCGCGGGCCGGGTCCAGACCAGGGCGCAGCGCCCCTCGCTCATGGGCAGCAGGGCGATGGGGCCCTCGTCGGTGAAGCGCTCGTAGGCCACGCCCCCGTGATCCCGGCCCGGGGTGAGATTGGCGATGA
>SR_TP_S13solDRAFT_1000546_pt1 | contig 14822 bp, 22 predicted proteins | sample SodReaTP_S13sol_FD_11159 | JGI IMG/M metagenome (IMG submission 11159)
GGCTTGCCCGGCAATCCAGTAATTCAACCTCCGGCGCAGCCGGACACAAGACCCTGGATTCCGGGGCATTAAAGCCTGTGCCCGACCCCGATCGGGTACCCGGAATGACGAAACCCGGCGAAGCCGGACACCAAACCCTGGATGCCCCCCTGTCGAGCCGGGCATGACGGAAAAGGCAGCCGGCCACAAGACCCGAAACCCTCGACTCCCGGTCCGGGTTCAGGTATCTTTCATCCGGCACAGCGAGGAACAAAATGCAGCTTTCAATCATCATCCCGGCAAAGGACGAGGCTGCGACCATCGGTGGCGTTGTCGGGAAGATCCGCGCTGATTTTGCCGAAGCTGAAATCATCGTCGTCGACGATGGTTCCGGCGACGATACCGCCGAACTTGCCCGAAAAGCCGGCGCCCGGGTCATTTCCCACCCGGAAAGCCTGGGCAACGGCGCCGCAGTCAAGGCCGGCGCGCGCGCGGCCAAGGGCGAAGTGCTGCTCTTCCTCGATGGCGACGGCCAGCACGATCCGGCCGATATCCCCGCGCTTCTGGAGCAACTGGAGCACGGCTACGACATGGCGGTGGGTGCCCGCTCCACCGGCTCGCATGCCAATGTCGCGCGGCTGGCGGCGAATGGCATCTACAATGTGGTTGCATCGTGGATGACGGGCCACCGCATTCCGGATCTCACCTCCGGGTTTCGCGCCGTGCGCGCGGATTTATTCCGGAAATTCCTCTACCTGCTGCCCAACGGTTTTTCCTACCCGACCACCATCACCATGGCCTTCATGCGTGCCGGCTACCCGGTCACCTTCGTGCCGATCGAGGCGCGCAAGCGCAAGGGGAGAAGCCACATCCGGCCAATTCGTGACGGCATCCGGTTTCTGGTGATCATCTTCAAGATCGCGACCCTCTACTCGCCACTGAAGCTGTATCTCCCCGCCAGTGCGGCGTTCTTCCTGACCGGAGCAGGCTATTACGCGTACACGTATTTCGAGCAGGGCCGGTTCACCAACATGAGCCTGCTGCTGTTCAGTGCCGCCGTCATCGTCTTTCTGATCGGGCTGATTTCGGAGCAGATCACCGCGCTGAACTACAAGGATAGCGGTGACTGATATACGCTCATAAGCTGCTAAGGGAGCTTGGTTACTCTGCACATCGATAGAGAACGACCTTCGTAATCATCATTGCAGCAAGAGCTTACCGCTTCACCTTGCGCTTATGAGTAGGGCGCAAGATCGAGGGAATTAATTCCAGAAGCCGTGGAGATAGCTCAATACCAAGACCTGGCAAGAGTCTTGATTTAACGTAAAGCGGCCTCTTGAAGTCTTCAATGAAGTTCGCCAAGGACTTTTCCACAATATCCATTGCAATCCGAGAAATGTCGTCATCATTAGAAAAATACTTATCAGGACCGGCACTTAAAATTTGCGTATAGCCGAGTGCATTTAATAATGATCGTACCCCAGCTGAACTTTCCGATCGATCCAGGATTTCGATTTGCAGGATCGTCGCATTGCTCTCTAGGAGATTTGTGGCACCCCGAATCACCTGCAACTCATGGCCTTCCACATCGACTTTCATTGCGATCCTGGTATCTGATAGATGATGCATTTGATCCAGAGGAATCGTGGATACCATTTGGCTTCGGATTATGTTCGAATTGTGCACCGCAGTGGATGCGAGAGCATTGCTTCCAGACGTTTCGCCAACCACGTCCATGGCTGAACTTCCCTTTGTGTATGAGGCTGCAAGCTGATGACAGGTAACCATCTGCTCCAGACCGTTGCGGTGGACATTTCTCTTGAGCTCCCTGTACGTTCCGGGCATTGGTTCGTATGCAAAGACCTGTGCGCAGATTTCCTCTACTGCGATCAACAGCGAGTAATAGCCTATGTTCGCGCCTACGTCGAGGAAGTAATTCGGCCGGAAGCCCCTGATGAACGCCCTGAGAAGATAGGGCTGAATCGGCTCGTATCGATAGGTCTGCAGATTTCTAGATGTGGACTTTCGTGTCCATTTGAATCTGCTTTCGGGTCGATTGCTGAACATGTCGTCATGCCCCTGTGAGTATCGTTTCCCGGCTCGCGGCCCCGGGTGTTGCCAGAAAAATGCGTGATTTGATCATAACCGTTCCGGGTGGCGCCAGAAGGGTTCAACCTGGGCATTGCCAAGGTCGCCATCCTTGGCGCCCTGCCTGGCGTTGACATTGCAGGACATTTGCAGCCAATTCCGTTAATCTTGAGCCATGATTTCCAAAGGCGTCGGATCAGTGCGCGAACTTGCCGGCTTCCTGCGCAGCGATCGCAGCGGAGCGGCACTGGTGCGCGGAGGGGTCGGCAGCCTGGCGCTGAAGCTGCTGCACGCCGGGCTGACCCTACTGGTGGCGGTGGTTCTGGCCCGGTTCCTGGGACCGGCCCAATATGGGATCTACGCGTTCGCCTTTGCCGTGGTCACGGTGTTGGCGATCCCTGTGCAGTTCGGGTTGCCGATGCTGGTAGTGCGCGAGACCGCCGTCGGCCGCGCGCGTTCCGACGGGCCCGCCGTCCGTGGCATCTGGCTATGGAGCCTGCGTTTCGTGCTGATCGGGTCTGCTTTGGTGGTCATCGCGGGGGCCGTGCTACTAGCGTTCAGCTGGGGGCGACTGGATTCGATTTCGCGATTGACGTTCCTGTGGGCTCTTCCCCTAGTGCCGCTAATGGCACTGGGCGCCCTCCACGGCGCGGCGCTTCGCGGCTTCGATCGGGTGGTGCTGGGGCAACTACCCGACCACGTGCTGCGACTGGTGATCTTGGCGGCCCTCGTAGTGGTGGGCCTCGCGTGGGTGGGTGACCTCACCGCGCCGCGCGCGATGGGGATGCACGTGGCCGCCGCGGCACTCGCACTTATCGCTGCCCACGCATTCCTGCGCCGGGTAAGGCCAGCCGACGATTCCGTCGCCAGCGTGGACCGGGCGGATTCCAGGCGCTGGATGCTCGCTACGCTGCCGCTAGGTTTTATCGCAGCCGCCCAGATCGTCAACACCCGCGCCGACACCTTGCTGCTCGGGTTCCTGGCAGGCGCAGAGAGCGTCGGTCTCTATCAGGTGGCTGTCCACGGTGCCCAGGCGGTGGCATTGGCGCTGGGCGCAGTCAGCCTAGTGGTGGCGCCCCGGTTCGCTGCACTTTACGAGCAGGGCGAGATGGAACGGCTTCAGCGGCTGGTCACGCTCAGTGCTCGGGCGGTGGCACTGGTCACTTTGCCGGTGGTGCTGGTGCTCGTTTTCTTCGGCGGTTCGCTGATTCGCTGGATCTTTGGCGTCGAATACCAGCCGGCACACCTGCCGCTGGCGATCCTTGCCGCCGGTCAGCTCGCCAACGCCGGCTTTGGGACGGTGGGAGCGCTGTTGAACATGACCGGCCATGAGCGCGCCACCGCCCGTGGGCTGGCCCTGGCGGCGGGACTCAATATCGCGCTGAACCTGGCTCTGATCCCGCCGTTCGGTATCAGCGGGGCAGCAGCGGCCACAGCGGTCAGCCTTGTTGCGTGGAATATCATGCTGTGGAACTCGAGCCGGCGGCTGCTTGGGATCAACAGTCTCGCACTGAGTGGAATGCGTAGTGTCATTCAGCGGGGGTAGAGGTCGGCACGGGCGCCACTGCGGGCCTGCAACATTCCGATACCCATGCCCAACTGATGCAATCCCAGTGAAAATGATGCAAAACCCAGAACAGGCAGGATAATCAGCCCAACCCCAGTCATGATGCGCCCGATTGGATGGCGGAGGATTGCGGGGTGGATCGGGCGCTTGAAGTCAGCCGCAGTCATTCCTTGCACCCTCGCACGATGGAACTGGTATTTGATGCTAAGGCGACTTTCGGTAACTTCCTCATAAACTGCCGCTTTTGGACACCAGGCCAAGGTTCCTCCTTTCTCCCTGACAGTTTCCCGAAAAGCGGTATCGGAGCCACCCGAGTATCTCATAGCTCTATCGAAGCGAAGGCCGTTGCTGTTGATCCAGTGTAGATCCCCAAGCCAATTGTATGTGCCACTGGTGGCAATCCACCCTCGTCGAGCTTGCTTGGCTGCGAAATGTTCAACGAACCGGGAGCGCGCCTCTAGGCTGCGCGCAATGAAGCGCTTCCACGGCGACTTCAAATCACGGGGACGGCGCAGACGCTGGGGTCCGAATACAAGGACTGCTCCCGATCTGCGATGGCAATCGACCAGACGAAGCAGCCAGTCCGGATGTGGCCAGGCGTCGTCGTCCGTGAAGCACAGGATGTCGGCGCCGCTCGCGTGGGCTTCGTCCAGCGCACGGTTACGGGCGGCGGGGATGCCGGGCTCGGGCTCCACTACGTAGCGGTTGTCAGGCATCGACAGCCAAGCGTTTGCCGCTTCGACAACAGTGCGGGCGCTTCCTTCGGGGTCATTGTCGACGATGAGGAAGTGAACCAGACTTGCTTCCGGTATTTGAAGGCACGCCAAGGCGTTCAGCAGCCGCTTGAGGCATTTAGGGCGCTTGTAGGTCAGCACCGCCACGCAGATTGTCAAAGGCGATTCAGACATCGCAGATCAGCGCATGAAGAGCGAACGCCAGTAGTTCGAACCACGCCTGCCGGTTCACAGCACAAAGATGCTCATTGGACGCTCCCGGTCGCGGTGATCTGGTCGATGATCATCCCGGCCACATCCACGGTTTCTTCCAATAGCTTCCGGTGCCGTCGTGCGATTTCTTCGCCTGGAACGGTGAGCATCTTGTCGATGGCGGCGAGGACTTCTCCAGTTCGGTCGACGGGAACGATCTTCGCCATGTGGTAGCGTTCGGCCTGCTCATCCACATATCCGCGCGATTCTGTAGCGGCGTAGATTGCGGGGACGCCCAGTACCACAGCCTCGGAGGCCATCGTAGCACTTTCGCCAATACAGGCTCGACAAAAGGCGATCAGGTGGTGGAGCTGGTGTGGGTCGCCGGCGTAGCGGAGCCGCTCAAGGTGGGGTGGTAATTCGCCTTCGGCCGAAATTACGACTCGACCCCGTTCGGCCAAGTGCTTTACTACTGCGTCCAGTAGCTCAATGGACCAGCCTTTGAGGCCAATGTCATGGCTTGCTTTCCACGACACCAATCGGATGAGGAAGGTGTCTCCCTTTGCGGCGAGACCGTTTTCGAGCGCGATGGCTCGGCTGGGTGCGAAGTGATTGGGGTGCAGGTAGGAAAGTTCATGGTACCCAGGGTAGCGTACGGTCTTGCGTTCGGGCACCTTGCCGTGGTAGCACACTGGAACTACGATGCGCGTGGCGAAGGGGTAAGTCAGCGCGTTCTGAAGTCTTGCCGTTTCGGTGTCGTAGAAAATGACCGAGGGTTTGCGCAGCAGCCAGCCTGCGTGTGCAGCCCAGATTCCGCCGATGGCGGCCAGCACGTCGGGACCGAATTTCCGGGCAGCTCGAAACAGCCGGAAGTCTCTGCTGATCAATTCGCCAATCATCCCTGTAAGCCCTCCCGCATTCTGCTCGGAGAGACACTCGTGCTCGATACCGAATCGATCAAGCAGCTCGATCGTGCAATCCTTATTGCGACTGGTTACCTTGACGACGTGACCGGCCTGCTCAAGCATCCGGATTGGATTCCGGAAGAAATGGACGTGCGCGGGGTGCGTGATGTCGAACAGGACTTTCATCGGCGGAGTTTCGACCTCAAATGGCACGATTTATCCCTCGAAGGCATCGAGCAGGTTTTGGTACTGCGCCTGGATCCGTTCCCGATTGGTGGGGATCCGCAGGTCCAGCTCGTTCAGTTCCTCGGCGGCTTCGCGATCCTGGAGTGCAGTATGAATGATCGCGCGTTGCAGGGTGGCGCATCGGATGTCGTCGCAGTCTTCTGGGACTTCGCGGACGACTCGATTCAGACGCGCAGGCACGTGAGCACGAATCACTTGGCGATAGGTATTGAACAGCTTCAAGGAAAGATACTGATGCCAGGTGACCTGGTAGACCAGGCTGGTAAGAACGGCGATCAGGAAAAACAGGTAGGGCAGGCGGTAGATCATGGGGTCGAGTTCCTTGACATCACGACGGAATGTGAACAGCGACGTTGCATGATGTATGCCGCGGTGGAAGCGAATCGGCCGGCATCTGAACCCAATGGCTTACCCGGGATGATCTGCAAAAAAACCCCCGCGGTGCGGGGGTTATCGTCATAATCCGTCAGATTCTGGATTAAAAAGCCTGGCAACTTCCCGGGCGATACTGCGACGGTATGGTACCGCCGCACGTCCAGTGGACGGTCAAGTTGCTCATGTATCAAAAGCCTGGCAACTTCCCGGGCGAAACTGCGACGGTATGGTGCCTCCGCATGTCCATTGAATCGTCAACGTGCTCGTATTGGGAGCTGCGCGCAATTGTATGTTGCCTTCGGTGTTACCGTTCAGACTCTTGGAGTTTGCGATGATGTTAGTTCCATCCCAGTCCATGCTTTCTACGAACTTGGACGTTTGTGGATTGACCTCATAATTATTGTCTGGCATTTCGCCGTTAGAAGCGAAAAACTCGGCGATTTCGGTGCGTGCACCGGAAGCGGCGGTGATGACTTCCGACACTTGCGCGCGAATCACGTAGTTCTGATACGCCGGCAGTGCGATGGCGGCGAGAATGCCGATGATGGCGACGACGATCATCAGTTCGATGAGCGTGAAGCCTGATTGTTTGCGATTCTGAATGTTCATGTGATGCTCCTGGTTTCTTTAGTCCAAATGATGCTTGCAAATGTGCATACAGCGAATCCGGGAACACTGCAAGCTCCCTCGCTGAGAGTATTCATGCATGTTCCGTGCCATGGGTGGGCGGATGGGTTGGAAGCGGCACAGGGAGGTGGAATTATCGTTCACGGGTCCCGATTCCAGCGCCGGGAATGTGCGCTGGTCAACGGTTGGATGTGACAAAAAACGTCACGTTATGACCGGTTTGGGCACAATCCTTCGAGCCGTTTCACCTGAAAGGTGCCGGCTGGTGATCGGTAGTGGCAGATTGTGGCGCCGCCCGCTGGTCGTCGGGCCGGGGTTGTGGTCCATTAGATGCAAAGGTTGTGCCAGCGTCGGTGGAGGGTGTGAAGTTCGGCACGGTTTTGGCCTGGGTGCGGGGGCTGCCCCCATCCCGACCTTCCCCCGCAAGCAGGGGAAGGGGCAAACGGAGCGGGGTAGGCCGGTGCCACGTCGCCGGCAGTGTGGTGGCCTCCGGGTGCAGGCGGTGAAAAAGCGTTGACACGAAGGACACGAAGAAGGCACGAAGCTCACGAAGAAAACTTTTCGGAATTGAAACTTCGTGGTCTTCGTGCCTTCTTCGCGCTCTTCGTGTCCTGCTTTGCGCTTTTTACACCGGTGACAACTCCACCACATCCCCGTAGGGTGCCGTTGAGCCTGCGAAACGCACCAGTCCCGAGCTCGACAAGCGCCCCCATCCCGACCTTCCCCCGCCTGGGGGAGGGTTGGCGGCAAGCTTGAACTCGACTCTCTCGAGTTGACCGGCCGTATCCATTCGGATACACTCCCGCTGTGTATCAACTACGCCAAACCGACGCTATGGAAAGGATTACTGACTTTGACCCCAGTGCTTACCTGGACGACGAGGAGACAATTGCCGAGTATCTGACGGCGGCTCTCGAGGACGAGAATCCGGATGTTTTTCTTTCGGCCGTCGGGAATGTTGCAAAGGCACGTGGTATGACGAAAATCGCTGAGTTGACGGGCCTGGGCCGAGAAAGCCTTTACAAAGCAATGGCGCCGGGCGCAAAGCCCCGATACGACACGGTGATGCGTGTATTGAATAGCCTGGGCGTGAAGGTAAGTGTGTCACCCAAGCCCTAGTCCCGAGCTCGACAAGCGCCCCCATCCCAACCTTCCCCCGCAAGCAGGGGAAGGGGCAGAAGGAGCGGGGTAGGCCGGTGCCACGCCGCCGGCATTGGGTTGGCCCCGGGTGCACGCGCTGCGCGCGTTTACCCAGGCTACCTGTTGTTTTGAATTTGTCCCGATTGGGAAAATCATGCTACATTGGGCAAATGCAGGTAACTGACCGTATACAACTCGATTCGCCGGTCGTGCTGGGGCGCGAGATTCGGCTTGCCCGGCAGGCACACGACTTGACGCTCGAGGACCTGGCGGGGCGTACGGGGCTGAGCATGCGGTTCCTGTCGGAGCTGGAGCGCGGCAAGCCGGGGGCGTCGGTGGGGCGCGTCATGCGGGTTCTGCGCGCACTGGGGCTGCGTCTGGAGACCGGTGATGCCGGCGAGCCCGGCATCGCGCTGCATCGTTATCCCAATCTTCGCCTGCTTGCCTGGCAGCGCGCCGATGATGACTGGATCGCCGAGTCCGAGGCGTTGCAGTTGCTGGAGGCGAACTGGAGATTTGTCGATCCCGGGGCCTTGCTGCCGCGGGAACAGGCCCTGATCGAACGCCTGAAGCGCGAGTACGGCCATGGAGTGCTGAATGTTTCGGGATGAGCGCCACCGGATGCTGGCCGATTTGCTGGGCCGGATGGATGCCGGGCTGCTGGCCGACTGCGGGTGCTGGTTTGCCGGCGGCACGGCGGTTTCGATGTTGCTGGGCGAGTATCGGCGCTCGGATGATCTTGACTTCCTGTGCAGCTCGGCCGACGGCTACCGCCGCCTGCGCCAGGAAGTCTTCCATCGCGGACTGGCGGCATTGGGCGACAATATTCCGACCCTGCGCGATGTTCGCGCCGACCAGTACGGAATCCGTTGCGTGCTGGGCGCGGCGGAAAACCCGGTGAAGTTCGAGATCGTGCGCGAGGCAAGGATCGAGCTTGCGCCGGGCGAGGAGCGCATTGCAGGCGCGACGGTGTTGGCGCGCCAGGACCTGTATGCGGAAAAACTGCTGGCCAACGCGGACCGTGGGCTGGACCGCGCCGCGCTGTTTCGCGACTTCATCGATTTGTGCATGATGCGCCGGGCGTGGCCCCAGGTGTGCGATCCGGCCTGGAGCAAGGCGGAGATTGCCTATGGGGATGTGATCGGGCGCATGCTGGAAAAGGTCGCCGATGAGTTGCGCAAGGACGATCTGCTGGCCCAATCCCTGCGCCGGCTGAATGCCGGCCCCGAGGTGGAAGAAGTCGTCAGCCAGGTTTTACAAGGGGATGCGCGGGCGGCACTGGGGGGTGGTGGTCATCCCCGGCCTTGAACTGTCGGTAGTGCATCGCAGACCATGTAGGAGCGGTTTTCAACCGCGATCCGGTGGCCGGGAATGACGGTGTTGTTTCCGGCTGCGCCGGACGGTTGTTTTGCTGGATTCCTGGTCAGGCCAGGAATGACGATTCGGTGTCCGGCTGCGCCGGGTTTCGTCATTCCGGGTACCCGATCACAGCCTGTGCCCGACCCCGATCGGGTACCAGGAATGACGGCTTTTGTTTCCGGCTGCGCCGGAGGTTGTTTTGCTGGATTCCTGATCAGGCCAGGAATGACGGCTGATTCGTCATCCCCGATCGCGTATCCGGGGCAGGCTCCGACCTCCCCCCCCCCGCAGGCAGGGGAAGGGGCAGAAGGAGTGAGCGGGGAGGGAGGCATTCGGGGCAGGCCTGGCGCAATGGCGAGAGCTGCGATGTTTCTGCTTTAAGATTACCGGCAGTTTCGGTAAACTTGATGTTCGAATTCCCCAGGATTTTTGTATGGTCACCGCGAAATCCATCGAAAAAGCCGTCGAACAGCTGCCCCCGGAAGAGTTGACCAAGTTCCGCCGCTGGTTTGCGCAATTCGATGCGGATGCCTGGGATGAGCAGATTGAACGAGATGCCGCTGCCGGGAAGCTGGATGCGCTGGCGGAAGAAGCGCAAGCTGACTACCGGGCGGGGCGGGCGCGCGAGATTTGAGGCATTTCATTCTTTTGCCCATCGCATCCTGGAGCCGGCCAAAGCGCATTCTCCATTTCCCGGCCTGGGTGGTGGATGCGCTGAGGCTTATCCACCCTACGACAACAATTCCACCACGTCCCGCGTAGGGTGCCGTTGAGCCCGCGAAACGCACCGAGTCAGAGCCGGACAAGCCCCATCCCCGGATCGAGTCCGGGGCAGGCTCCGACCTTCCCCCGCAAGCGGGGGAAGGGGTAGGCGGCTTTCAGGCTGCCCGCGGCCGTACTTCGTGATCCAGTTTTTCACCAATCTCGATTGCAGCCTTTTCCAGCTCGTAATGGCTTTGCAGGTTCAGCCACGACTGGGCATCGGTGCCGAAATAGCGCGCCAGGCGCAATGCCGTGTCGGCGGTGATTGCGCGCTTGCCGTGGACGATCTCATTGATGCGCCGCGGCGACACGCTGATGGCCTTGGCCAGCGCGTACTGGCTCAGTTCCAGCGGGTGCATGAAATCCTCGAGCAGGATTTCTCCGGGGTGGATGGGTTCGATGTCGCGTTTGTTCATGATGGTCGCTAGTGGTAATCGGTGATTTCGACTTCGTGCGCATGACCGTCGCGCCAGACAAAGCAGATTCGCCATTGGTCATTGATGCGGATGCTGTGCTGGCCGACTCGATCGCCTTTCAACCGTTCAAGTCTGTTGCCCGGCGGCACGCGCAGAAAGCCCAGCTCGGCGGCGGCATTGATCTGCAGCAGTTTTCTAAGTGCCGTTCGCTGAATATCGGGTGGAAACTTCCGCTGGCTCCGACCGTGAAACAACCCGGCCGTTGCCTTGTCGGCGAACGATTTGATCATGAATGCGGATATTAACGCATCGCAATATTAACGTCAAGCGTTAATGATGGCGCTGGCGGGCGCCGGTCGGGTGGGAGTGGTTTCCGACCGCGATCTGGTGGTCGGCAAGGCACTCGAGGACAGGCACGTCGGCAGTGACGAGTGTCTCGCGTCAATTACTTTGTCCGGTCGCGGAAATCATGCTGCGTTGGGCTGTGTCCGGCTGCGCCGGGCGATTGTTTACTGGATTCCTGGTCAAGCCAGGAATGACGAGAGGGCGAGCGGTGGCGGCCGGGTTTCGTCATGCCCGGCTCGCCCGGGTATCCAGGTTTTGTTTCCGGCTGCGCCGGAGGTTGATTTACTGGATTGCCGGGCAAGCCGGCAATGACGGCAAGCCGGGAATGACGATTCGGTTTCCGGCTTCGCCGGAGGTTGTTGGACTGGATTCCCGCGTTCGCGGGAATGACGGTGGGGCGGTTGGGGAGTAGGCCGGTGCCACGTCGCCGGCATTTCTCATGGCCCCGCGCGCATTTAGCCGGGCTATGCGCTGCGTGCAAGCAGGCGCTTGGCGAACTCGGCAGCCTGCAGGAAGGCAGTTTCCAGCGTCCGGGCTGCCTGATGGATGCGGTTGAGATTTTCGACTGTCAATTCGGGTTGGTCCGGGTATTCGTGCATGGCGCTGTTGCGCAGCTCCCGCAGCATCAGCCACTGCTCCGACGAGGGCAGGACCTTCAGACGTTCCAGACGCGCGAGTTTGTCGATGAACGTCTCGTCCTCATCCCATTCAAGTGAGGCTTCCAGAATGTGTCGGAACATTCTTTTGCCCATCGCATCCTGCAGTCGGCCGAAGCGAAACAGAAGCTGATCGAGATCAGCGATGGTGTCGTCGTCGAGGCCATGCCATTTTTCGATTGAAAGGGGAAACAGCTCGGCCAGCTTTTTTCGTGCATGGTTGAGCCGGTTCAGGTGAAGCTGACACTCGCGAATGGCGGCCTGGAGCCTGGTTCGATGCAGGCTTGCGTCGTTCACAGGCGGATTCCGCTTGCTCGCGCGGCCTTCACGATGGGCCGGGAGGGGGCGCTGCCACGCGGTTCGACGAGCAGATCGATTCGGCGGTCGCCGATTCGGGTTTTGAGCCGGGCCAGGAAGCGGGCCTTTGCCAGCGCGATGCGGCCCCAGTCGGCTTCGACGTTTTCAACCATCAGGTCAATGTCCCCGCCCCTGCGCTGATCGTCCGTGCGCGACCCGAACAGCCAGATTCCGGCTTCCGGACCGAATATCTCGGCCGCGGTGCGCTTGATGGCGATGACTTCGGACGGACTCAGGCGCATTGCGCAATGGCCGGGTGTTGGTATGGGCCTATCGTAGCACCGGAATTCCCGACCCGCCCCCATCCCGGCCTTCCCCCGCGAGCAGGGGAAGGGGCAAAGGGCTCGGGTAGGCCGGTGCCACGTCGCCGGCATTGGGTTGGCCCCGGGTGCACGCGCTGCGCGCGTTTACCCGGGCTGCGTTGCAAAGACGAGCCGTACAGCGGATTGTGGCGAATCGCGAATCGGAGTTCGCTCCTACAACGGGTAGCTGTAGGGTGGATAAGCCTCAGCGCATCCACCATTTCCCGGCCTGGGTGGTGGATGCGCTGAGGCTTATCCACCCTACGGTTGCGGCCGGGTGCGCGAATTGGAATTCGCTCCTACAGCGGGCGGGCCGCAGGCCTTGTAGGAGCGGTTTGCAACCGCGATTGCGGGGCAGGTGTTGCCGCCGGGTGCGGGAGTGTATAGACTAGTCTGTAGACTGGTTTATTACGGAGCGGGCATGGAGATCGGGTCATTCGAGGCCAAGACGCATTGGGCGGAGCTGTTGCGCCGGGCCGAAGCTGGAGAGCGGGTGGTGATTACGCGGCGCGGGCGGCCCGTGGCGCGGTTGATCCCGTTTCGGGAATCCGACGAACAGGAGGACGCCGCGGTATTTCGCGCGCTGAAGGATTTCCGCGCCAGGACTTCCCCGGTGCCGCTGAAGGAGCTGCTGGAAAGTCGGCATGTGGGCCATGATTACTGATTTTCGCGACTGGTAATGGCGGCGCTGGTTGCCGATTGCTCGGTCTTCCTGCCGCTTTGCTTTCAGGACGAAGAAAGCGAGGCGGCCGAAGAAATGCTGGGACGCATTCAGACCGGTGGTGCATTGGTGCCGGCGATCTGGTGGTACGAGATTCGCAATGTGCTGGTGGTCAATGAGCGGCGAGGCCGGATTGCGCCTGAGGACAGCAACGAGTTCCTGCACTTGCTGAGCCGGTTGCCGATTGCCGTGGTGCTGGTCGAGGACCCTGATGACACGGTTTCGCTTGCCCGCGAGCAGGGTCTGACCGTTTATGACGCGGCATACCTGGCGCTGGCGCGGCAACAGGACTTGCCGTTGTTCACCCTGGACAAGAGACTTGCCGGCGCGGCGCGCAAGTGTGGCGTGCCGGTCGGGTATTGACGCTACCGTGGCCGGGTGGGGGCGCGTTGACCCGGGTGGAAGCTGCTGCGCAGACAGATTGCCGTAGGGTGGATAAGCCTCAGCGCATCCACCATTTCCCGGCGTGGGTGGTGGATGCGCCGAGGCTTATCCACCCTACGATTGAGAGCGGGAAATCGCGAATCGGAGTTCGCTCCTACAGCAGGCAGCGGGCCCTGTAGGAGCGGTATCCGACCGCGATCCGGTGGCCGGGAATGACGGGGGCGTCATCCCGGACAAGCCTGTGCTGAACCCTCGATCGGAGTCAAGGGCAGGCCCGATTCAGTAATCCGGGATCCAGGGTCTTGTGTCCGGCTGCGCCGGAAGGTTTGTTGACTGGATTCCTGGTCAAGCCAGGAATGACGAGGGGGGGCTGTCATTCCGGGTACCCGATCGGAGCCTGTGCTTGACCTCGACCTCGATCGAGTATCGGGCACAGGCTTTATTGCCCCGGAATCCAGGGTTCAGGATGATGACCGTGCGGACCGCCTCTGCAAGCGTTTGATTGCCTTTTCCAGCGCCGGCAGATGGGTTCTTACTACCGATTGAACTGTGTCCGGATCAATGTCGCCAAGATAATTGTGTACCAGAATGTTTCTGAAACCACTGATGTTGCGCCATGGGATTTCGGGTTCCCTTGCCTTTTCCTCTTCCGGCAGGCGTTGACAAGCTTCGGAAAGGGTTTGAAGGTGGCGAAGTGTTGCGGCATAGAGCACTTCGTCGTCCACAATGCTGCCGCGGTCTTCGATGCGCTTGATTTTCTGGATGCAATCGAGCACATGTTCTGCGTAGGCCAGCCAGGACGGCATCAGAATTCGATTGCCTCCGCGAGCACATCGCTGCGGATATGGCGGTTCAGTTCATGCTCGGGGACAAGGTCGACGTGGCGGCCGAGAAGTGCTTCCAGGTTCTGTTGCAATTCAAGCCTTTGCCTGAAAAGGTCGTAGCCACGCGGGAGATCGACGAGAACATCCACGTCGCTGTCGGGACGCTCCTCACCACGCGCCACCGAACCGAACACCCGCACTCGTCGCGCACCATGCTGTTGTGCCAAGGCTTCTATATCCGCCTTTCTGGCGCGCAGCTCCTCAAGAAGCATCTCCTGTGCCCTGCATCGTGACGATACATGGATTCTATAGGATGTTTTAGCCGGGGTCGATACTGCCACACGAAGTCGAATGAGCTTTCTTTTACCGGGCACTCGAGGACAGGCACGTCGGCAGTGACGAGTGTCTCGCGTCAATTACTTTGTCCGGTCGGGGAAATCATGCTGCGTTGGGCTGTGTCCGGCTGGCGCCGGACGGTTGTTGACTGGATTCCTGGTCAAGCCAGGAATGACGAGGGTAAGCCTGCCAGGACGGCATCAGAATTCGATTGCCTCCGCGAGCGCGTAGGCCGGTGCCACGCCGCCGGCATTGTAGTGGCGCGGGTTGATTCGGCGGGGCGGGATGACCACCTTTGGGTTATCACTCGCGACAAGGAATGCATGCCATGACCACCGCTGAAAACACCACCCCGCGCATCCTGATGGTGCTGACTTCGCACGACCGGCTGGGCAATACCGGCGAGAAGACCGGCTTCTGGCTGGAGGAGTTTGCCGCGCCGTTCTATGTCTTTGCCGATGCCGGGGCCGAGGTGACGCTGGCCTCGCCGGCCGGCGGGCGGCCGCC
>SR_TP_S13solDRAFT_1000547_pt1 | contig 14810 bp, 12 predicted proteins | sample SodReaTP_S13sol_FD_11159 | JGI IMG/M metagenome (IMG submission 11159)
GGCTGGGTGCCCCGGCCGCCTGCCGGCTCTGGCTGCTGGTGCCGCTGTGGCTTGCGGCGGCCACGCCTGCAGTGGTCTGGCCCGCTTTCACGGCCGATTGGCTGCCTGTTTCGGGAACAGCCATGCTGCTGGAGGCCGTCCGGGTCACGGCCTTGGCCGGCCCGGCGCCGGAGACCGCAGCCCTGCCGGCCGCCCGGCACCGGCGCGACTGTCGGAGCAAGTCTGGGGAGTCCCACATCGCGCCATCGGAATCTCCGACCGGCTCACCGGCCCCACCGTGGTCGGCATTCACCAGCCGCGTATCCTGCTGCCCGCGGATTTCAGCCAACGCTTCGATCCGGAGACCCTGACGCTGATCCTGCGCCATGAGGCCGTGCATCTGGGCCGCCGCGACAACCTGGCCAACCTGTTCGCCGAGATCCTGCTGGCGCTGATGTGGTTCAACCCGCTGGCCTGGCTGGCGCGACGCGCGTTTCGCACAGACCAGGAATTGAGCTGCGACAGTCGTGCGCTGGCCGAAAGCGCCGGGCCCGGTCGCATCGCCTATGCACACAGCCTGCTCGACCTGTCCACATCGAACCGCGGCGGTTCCAGCAGCCGCGCACTCGCCTGCCCCTGGCACTCCATGTCCACGCTGAAAAGGAGAATCAAGATGATCGACACCCATCACCCCGGACATTTCCGCCACCTGCCCGGTCTTGTGCTGCTGGCCGCGCTGGCCGGCGCCGCCGTATTCGTTCTGCCTGTGGCCGGTGCCTCGAATCCCGAGCCAGCGCAAACCGCGGCTCTGGACAAGAGTCCGGCCATCCTGGTCCGAATCGCGCCGAAATATCCAGCCGAAGCAGCCGAACAAAAGCTGGAAGGCCATGTCACTGCCGAATTCACAGTGACCGCAGCTGGCCTTGTCGAAGACATCACAATCATCGATTCCGCGCCGGGCGATGTCTTCGACGCGGCAGCCATCGAGGCTTTCGCGCGCTGGCGCTTCCGCCCCGCCATGATCGATCAGACGCCGGCACCAACCCGCATCCGGCAGATGATCCTGTTCGAGATGGACGAAGACTGAAGCCAGTCTCCTTCGCGGTCGGATACCGCTCCCGCAACAGCCCCCACGCTGCCCCGCAGGAGCGGCATCCGGCCGCGATCCGGCCCTCGTTCCGGCCAAGCCAGTCACATGCAAGTGCGTCCCTGCGATGCCGTCAATGAGATTGCCAAGGCAGCAAGATACAGCTAGAATAGCCAATTCAGCTAATTGGGTGCCGTGATGAAGACCTTTACCGCACTGGAAGCCAAGAACCGCTTCGGGCAACTGATCGATGCCGCCCAGCGCGAGCCGGTGACGGTGACGCGCCAAGGGCGGGCCAGCGTGGTCATTGTTTCGGCAGAGGAATACGAGCGACGCCAGAGCCGCGCATGGCGCAATCTTCTTGCCGTGATGGAAGAAACCGGCCACTACGCCGCCGAACAAGGACTGACCGAGGAGGCCCTGGACCAGTTGCTGGCCGATGAAAGCTGATCGGGTCGTGGTCGACACCAACGTGTTGATCAGTGCGCTCTTGCTGCCGCAAGGCAAGCCCGGTGCAGTGATGCGCCAACTGGCCGCTGCGGGTGCAACGGTGCTGCTTTCTCGCGTGACATTCCTGGAGCTGGCAACCCGACTTGCCCGGCCGAAGTTCGATCGTTACCGCACAACGGAGCAGATGACCAGCTATCTCGATTGGCTGGCCGATCTGGCCGAATGGGTCAAGCCTTCGGTCAGCATTTTCGATTGCCGTGATCCCGATGACAACCGCTTCCTCGAAGTGCTGCTGGCCGGAGAAGGTGATTTGCTGATTACCGGCGACAAGGATCTGCTGGCGTTGAATCCGTATGAAGGCAGGCCGATCATCACCCCGGCGGCATTTCTGGCCGGGCAGCAATAATTTTCTTGGTTGGTTACTTACCTTCCTCAGCCATCGTTCAAAGGCGAACCACAGATTACGCAGATTCACGCAGATTATTGAATTCGGCGGGACCCTGAATTGTCTGGAGGGCTGCCAGGCGGCCATTTCCAAGCATAATCAGTCATCTGCGCAAATCTGCGTAATCTGCGGTTCCCGGGGTTTTATTCGCCCCCATGGCTGAGGCTGCTACGTAATCAGGATATTGTTTGCATCCAGGCGCGCCTGCTGCAACTTCCCTGCCGGGGAATGCCGTTTCGTCGATAATGCGCGCCATGCGCATCGTCACCTCCCCCCGCACTTCGGCGCTGCTGGTCACCGCCGGTGCGGTGATGATCAGTTTTGCCGCGGTGTTCGTGCGCCTGGCCGATGTCGCGCCGACCACATCGGCGTTCTACCGCATGCTGTTCGGCTCGCTGGCGTTGCTGGTGCTGGTCGCCTTCAAGGCCGAATGGCGGCGCGGGCTGGCGCGCGGCTGGGGCGGTTCGCTGCTGATCGCGGCGTTCTTTGCCGCCGATCTGTGGTTCTGGCACCGCTCCATCGTGTTCATCGGCCCGGGGTTGGCCACGCTGCTGGCCAATTTCCAGGTGTTCGTGCTGGCCGCCATCGGCGTGTTCTGGTTTCGCGAGCATGTCGGCGTGCGCTTTGCCACCGCGATTGCCCTGGCGATGTCCGGCCTGTGGCTGCTGTTCGGCCAGCAGTGGAGCGAATTGCCGGCGGTCTACCGCGCCGGCGTGGTCTACGGGCTGCTGACCGCGCTGGCCTATTCCGGCTACATCCTGAGCCTGAGAGGCTACCAGTCCACCGCCGATGCCATTCCGGCCGAAGCCCGGCTGGCCCAGGTCTCCGTCCTGTGCGGGATCATGCTGGCGGCGATCAATCTGGTCGAGGGGCATGACTTCGTCATTCCCGATGCCGGATCGCTGGCCTCGCTGATCGCACTGGGCGTGGTCTGCCAGGTGCTGGGCTGGCTGGCCATCTCGCGCGGCCTGCCCGGCCTGCCGGCCTCGGTCGTCGGCCTGCTGCTGTTGCTGCAACCGACCCTGTCGATGATCTGGGACATGGCGCTGTTCGAGCTGCGCCTGGGCGCCTGGCAATGGGCCGGCGCGGTCCTGGCGCTGGTCGGCATCTATTTCGGCATGCGCGCCTCGCGAATGCAACGCGCCTGAACCCGCATTATCCCGGTGCTGTATCCGAACACAAGCTGAGGCGTTTCAACAGAATTTCTGCCCCAGCGCCAGGCAATGGCGCCGACGACAACCGTCATCAGCAGGAATCCGGCCCATCTAGTCCAGCGAGGCGTCCTTTGCCCCCGGTCGCTTCATCACATCGGCGCAACAACGCCGCCAAAGTTCATCGGCGGCCTGTCGGGCAGCCTGGCGCTGCCGGGGTCCGAAGTCTGCACCGGCGATTTCCGCGAGTTGCGCATCATCCGGCGCGTGCTCATTCCATGGTGGTGGCAGCCGGCGCGCGGCCAGACCATAAACCAAGGCCCGTTCGGCATCCGGCTCTGGCAGGAAGCGCCGGCCGGCCCAGGCCTTCCAGGCCACTGCCAGCGCCTCGCGGTCGCCTCGTTCGACGCGCGCGGTCAGCGCGTCCAGAAAACCCTGGTTGAAGATCGCAAGGCGCTCGGCGTTGCGCACCACCCAGCCTGGGCTGAACGGAACGATTCGATCCTCGATCAGCGCGCGAAAAAATCCCGGGTGCTGCTGCACCAACGCATGTTCCAGCCAGTCCATGATCACATCTGGATCTTCACCCAGGACAATATCGCAAGTCTCGCGATTGCTTCGATACTCCTCCATTCTTTGCTCGAAGTGCGCCCATCGCTCCGGCATGGCGGCTTCGCGTTCCTCAGCCGTTTCGAGCTCCGCACCCAGGTAAATGTAGGCGTAATCCGGATGGGCCGCCACATAGACGACGCCTTCGTCCATGCCCTGCCGGAGCACGCAGAGGCCTGCTTCAGATGCCAAAGCGAGCATGGCCTCGGCCCATCCGGCATCGGCCAGAGCACGCAACTCGGCGAAATAAGCAGGGCGTTGCTCTTGTGGCAGTTCCCAAACGGGAACCCCGTCGACATGGGTAACCAGATTGGGGCGCATGGCTCGCGCCGACGCTGCACCCGAATTTGGCTCTTCAGCGTGTTCAGGAACGGTGTCGTGGGCCCGAGAATCCTGGGGCGAGCCGCTATCTTCACTGGAAAATTCATGCTCCCAGTATTGTTCGGAAACAAGGAAGATCACCGCCGCAAGGAACAGGAGCAGGACCAAGACAGACCGGGTTGTCGATCGATGCATCATCGATTCTGCCGGTCCGGCCAGCTCTCGATCGCATCCGCCCATCGCTGGATCCTCTCCAGCCTTTGGGAACTCAAGGCGCGGATATAGGCCTCGCGATTCCGGTCGAACCCTACAAGCCAGTTGTCCAAGGCAGCTACGGGAAACGAATGCCACCGCCATGAAGATCGGGAAGGATTCGCGGAAATCCTCGCGTAGGCTTCAAGATAGGCCCGGTGAAGATCCGTGTCAGGCAGTTGAAAGTATCCATGATCGGCATATCCCGCAAGCACCAGCAGGACAGGCGCATAGCGCATCTCCAGCATTTCGTCGACCAGCTGAAGTGCTTCATGCTTGAGTTCGACAAGCCGCGTAGCATCGCCCGAGTTTGTATCGAGCAAGAAAAGAGTCCAGGCTCGCTCGAACTTGCTTTCGAGGTCCCCCAACTCGGCCGCGCGCTGGCGCCAGCGCTGCAATTCCGGCCACCGTTCATCGAATGAGCCCGTCGCCGTTCCGTCGCACAGACGATGCATTCGACGTTGCTTCGCGATCCAGTCATCCATCCACTGCGATGCATCCACAGAGTACGCCTGATCGATCGCTCTGAGCGCGACCGTCGGTTGCATCAGCGTGGTCATAGAATTCCGGCCCTCAAGCCACTGCAGATAGGCCTCTTCAGCATGCCGTTGCAATTGGGCTTCTTCTATATTCTTGTGCACCAGGCATTCAGTCAAACGCTGTGCGACCAGCCTTGCCGCCAGCGCACGCTGCGCTTCAGGCAATTCTTCGTACTGGCGAAACATTACCCGTAGCGGGGCCTGTTCAAACGACTGAGGTGGTGGTACGAGATCGGGCAAATCGGCTGCCGTGCGGCCCTTGTCCGGCATCCGGACCGGAAGACCCGGCCACCGGCCTTCAGCCAACAAACGAGCCGGTTCCTCGGCTGCAAACACACCGCGTTGCGCGGCCGTCTCCGGCGCGACAGCAGGAACGGCCGGAGGGACCGGGGCTGAAGTATCGCCTTGCCGGAATGCTGCGATGGCCATTGCAATACCAATCGCCAGCGCAACCACCAGTGCAACCGTCAAGATCGATCTACGTGCCATACCCGTCCGGTACATCACCCACCCATCCCGGATCGTACCAGAACCTTCGATAAAAAAAGGCGCCACGGATGGACCGTCGCGCCTTGATCTGATTCGACGCCGCCGGCACGGGGCCGGCGGCGGGTGGGTTTGTGAGGATCAGTCCTCGTCTTCCTCGTCACCTTCGAAGTCACCGGCAATCGCCGTGCTCATGGCGTCGGGATTGAGCCAGTTCGCGATGGCCCGGTTGACCTCTTCCAGCGTGACTTCGGCCAGGCGTGCTTCGCGCTCGGCGTTGAAGTACAGGTCGCGATCAAGATACAGGCCGGTGGCCAGCAAACCGGCCAGGCGCCCGTCGTCGGAGCGGATCAGGCGCTGCTGCTGCAGGAAGCCGGTACGGCCCGATTCCAGCTCCTCTTCGGTGAATCCTTCCTCGACCGCCTTGACCAGTTCCTCCTGAAGCACTTCTTCCAGCCGGTCGCGGTTTTCCGGCGCGAACGCGGCGAACACGAAGAAGCCGCCGTTTTCGTCCTGGGCCGAGGCATTGAAGTTGCCGCCGACCGAGTAGCTCAGGCCTTCCTGGTTGCGGATGCGGTTGCCCAGGCGCGAGCTCAGGAAACCGCCGCCCATCATGTAACCGGCCAGTTGCAGCGCCGGATATTCCGGATGGGTGTCCGAAAGCGGCATGGACTGGCTGGCGATCAGGATGGCGTTGGCCTTGTCGTCGAGCTGGGCGACATGGCGCGCGGCCGGGATTTCATGATAGGGGTTGGCCACGCGCTCGAACTCGACCTCGGCCGTCCAGTCACCGAAGTGGCGCTCCAGCTGTTCGCGCAACTCGTCGGCATCGAAATCGCCGACGAAGGCAATCGAACTGCCCGGCCCGAAGCCGTAGAAGCGCTGATGGAAATCCTTGAGTTGATCGACGCTCAGCGCTTCGATGCGCTCCTTCGATTCTTCGAAGGTGGGCGTGTAATTCGGATGATCTGCCGGCCACGGGTTGCCGTGGCGACCGATCCAGCGGCTGGCAACCCCGGCCGGGTCATCGGACTGCTGGGCAATCTGGGTCAGGCTGCGGTTCCTGTACTCGGCCAACTCGTTTTCCGGAAACACCGGCCGCCTGGCAATCTCGGCGATCAGGTCGATCACCTGATCCAGGTTCTCTCGCCTGGTATCGATGCTGGCGCTGACCGTAGTCGAACCGGACAGGTTCAACCCGGCCTGCAGCTCGTCGATGCGATCGGCGATTTCCTGGCGGCTGTAGTTCTCGGTGCCGCGGTCGAGCATGCTGGCGGTGGCGTTGGGAATGCTGCCCAGCCCCGTGAGCGCCTGCTCGTTGCCGATGCGCATGGTGATCTGGCCGCGTACCCGCTGGCCGCGCGTGGTCTTGGGCAGCAGGGCGACTTCGGTACCGTTGGAAAGCGTGAAACGCTGGACCCGGTTTTCGATGTTCTCCGGCGTGGTCTCGAACTCCTCGCCGACAGAACGCTGTTCACGACCCTGGTATTCGGCCAGCAGCTCTTCGGAGTCAGGCACCGGGGCGATCACCGCGCGACGCGGCGCGGAATCCGGAATGAACCGGCCCAGCGTGCGGTTGTCGCGCACGATGTAGGTCTGCGCGGCAGCCACCACGTCCTCGGCCGTGACCTGCTCGAGCCGGTCGCGATGCAGGAACAGCATGCGCCAATCCCCGACCGCGGCCCATTCCGACAGCGAGATGCCGACGTTGTTGGAATCATTCAGCGTGCGCTCCATCTGGCTGGTCAGGGCGCTGACGGCGCGCTTGACTTCCTCTTCGGTCGGCGGATTCTCGCGGATGTCGTCGAGCGTGGCCAGCGTGACTTCGCGCGCGCGCTCCAGGTCGCCGTCTTCAGGCAGGTTCGCAAAAATCAGCAACAGCGAGGGCTCGGGCAGGCGGAATACGATCGATCCGACCTGACTGGCAATGCCCGGCTCGACCAGCGCCTTGTAAAGCCGGCCCGACGGGGAATCGCCCAGCACGTAGCTCAACGCCTCGACCGCGGCGAAGTCGTCGTGCAAGGTCGAGGGCACATGGTAGGCACCCATCAGCGTCGGCACCGAGCCGGAACGGCGAACGGTGACCTCGCGCGGACCGTCCTGGAACGGCTCGCGTGTGTAGGTTTCCCACAGCTTGTTGTCCAGCGTGCGCTCCGGGGCCGGAATCGCGCCGAAGTACTGCTGCACCAATTCCAGCGCGCGCTCGGCATCGAAACTGCCGGAGATGATCACCATCGCATTGTCGGGCTGATAGTACTGGCGATAGAAACGCTGCAGACGCTCGATCGGCACGTTCTCCAGGTCGGCGCGCGCGCCGATGGTCGAGCGACCGTAGCCGTGCCATTCATAGGCGGTAGACATGACCCGCTGCAACAGCACGCGAAACGGGTTGTTCTCGCCGATTTCGAACTCGTTGCGAACCACCGTCATCTCGCTTTCGAGATCCTCGGCGGAGATGAACGAGTTGACCATGCGGTCGGCCTCCATGCGCAGAGACCATTCGAGGTTTTCCTCCTCGGCCGGCAGGGTCTGGAAGTAGTTGGTGCGTTCCCACCAGGTCGTGCCGTTGGCAAACCCGCCGCGCTCGGAAATTTCCTTCTTGATGTCCTGGTGGTCGGGCGTACCCATGAACACCAGGTGTTCGAGCAGGTGGGCCATGCCGGTCTCGCCGTAGCTCTCGTGCTTGGAGCCGACGAAATAGGTCACGTTGACGGTCGTGGTCGGCCGGCCGGCGTCGGGCATCAACAGTACCTTCAGGCCGTTTTCCAGCCGGTATTCGCTGATCCCCTCGACCTCGGTGACAAAGCGCGGGCCGTCTTCCCGGGCCTGCACGGCAGCCGCCATCAGCAAGGCCAGCGAAAGCGCTGCAAGCATGAATTGCATTTTTTTCATCATTCTGTTCCTGGATTCAAGAAGCTCCCCTGGCGGGAGGATAACCGCATTCGCGTCCACGCGACGCCTGTCAGAAGTCACGACGCCCGGAGCCCCGCCCAGGCCAGGCCCGTCGGCGCATCCCGGCATCATGGACTGATTCTGACCCACCCCGGTGAGGCGGGTTCCATACTCGGCCGGCTACAGGCCTGCTCGCCCACGATCGGGCCCGGCTGGACTGCGCGCTCTAATGGAACCGGCTAGAATCCGATGCTGTTCTGAATTGATGCAATTATTGGCATGAGCGAAAACGAACCGTTCAAGAAGTGGATGTGCGTGGTCTGCGGCTGGATCTACGACGAGGAAACCGGCGATCCGGACAGCGGCCTGGCACCCGGCACGCGCTGGGACGAAGTGCCCGAATCCTGGGTCTGCCCCGATTGTGGGGCGGGGAAGGAAGACTTCGAGATGGTCGAATTCTGAAAAAATACCCACAGGCCTACTGCGCGGGCCGGTGACGGCGTCCGGCAGTGCTCGGAATCCTCATGTACCAACCAAGTACACTGCGGTTCCTGCGCGCTGGCGGCCACCATCACCGGCCCGCTCGCTACGGCCTGCAGGCATTTTTCTCGCCAGTTTCCGCAAAACCGTGCGTCTGCGCGGTTTGACTCGGTCAATCAGTGGGTCTGCGTAGGGTGCTGTTGAGCCGAAGGCGAAACGCACCGGGAATCAGGCCGCCAGGTAGCCACTCCGGAAGCCGGCATCGTCAAGCACATACCAGCGCGCCAGCGGCGTGGTTTCGCCGGCGGTGAAACGTTCGGTTTCGGGCTGGCTGTTGGCCGCGGTGGAAGGACAGGCCAGGCATTCGATGCCGTGGTGGCGCTGCCGGAAGCGCTGATGCACGTGGCCGAAGGCGATGAACTGCACTTGCTCCAGTCGCGAAAGCCGCTGCCACAGGCGTTTTGCCTCGCGCATGCCGACCTTGTCGATCCAGTGCGCACCCACCGGCACCGGCTGGTGATGCACGAAAACACCGGCCGGCCGGCCGGATTCCAGCCCATCCAGCGGCGCCAGGCGTTCCTCATCCAGCTCCCCGGCCGGGTCATCCGGCCAGCTCGAATCCAGCAGCGCAAACTGCCACCGCCCCAGTTCCACCCGCCGTCCGGCCGCGAATCCAGCCATGAATCCGGCCGGCTCGAAGACCGAACCGACTAGCTCGGGTTCATCGTGATTGCCCGGAATCCAGGCCACCGGACACCCGAACTGCCCGGCCCAATCACGCATCCGGCAGTAACTCTCGACACTTGCGTCTTCGGATAGATCGCCGCTCAGCATCAGCAGGTCGGGATCGAAGCAGCCGATGGAACGGGCCAGCCTCGCCAGGCCGTCATCGGCATTTTGCCCGCGATAATCCGCCGCCGGATCGCGCGACAGGTGACAATCGGAGACCTGGACCAACTTTTTCTGTCTGGATGAGGATCGAATCATGCTGCCCGGATTCATTCGTCGTTTTCTGGAGCGCCGCCGTTACCCGACGCTGATGCTGATCGCGGCGGCATTGTTCCTGATCAATGTGTTCGTCCCCGACCCGCTGCCGATCATCGACGAGGTGCTGATGCTGATCGCCACCATCGCGATCGGCAGCCTGCGAAAGCGGAAGAAGCCGGAATCTCCTGAATCACCGTGAAGCGCTGCCCGGCGCTTCGTCCTCCTCGACCGGCTCACCGGACTCTTCTAGGCCTGGGATGTTGCCGAAGCGCACCGTCTCGCCGATGCGCGCACCCAGCCGTTCCATTTCACCGGCGTTGACTTCCAGCACGTATTGCGCCGGCGCCCGGCTGGGGTAGCTGGGGCAGTTGCGCGTGCGGCACGGAGGGGTATCCAGCGACCAGGCCACGATCTCCCGGTCCGACGACAGGTAGACGATATCCAGCGGAATCCGGGTATTGCGCATCCAGAAAGCGCGCGGCTCGGCGCGCGGCCAGATGAACAGCATGCCGGCGTTATCCGGCATGGACTCGCGAAACATCAGCCCGCGCGCCTGGGCCGCCGGATCGGCCGCGATTTCGACCCAGTAGCGCTTGCCGGCCACTTCCACCCAGGGCTCGTCGCCGGCCAATGCATGGCTGCCGAACAACAGCAGCAAGACAAGCAAGACGCCAGGAATCAGTTTAGCCAAAAGAATCACCCTGCCGGGAAATCATCCAGACTCGAATGGTACCGGCAAGAGGAGCCCTCCGGGGTGCTTCAGCCGACCGATTTCAGGGGCCAAGCCCCGCGCCATTGGCGGCGCGGGGCTTGTCGGAGCCATGCCTGACAGCTTCCCGGGCTCAGAAATCCCAGCTCAGACCGCCATAGAAGAACGCCCCATTGAACCCGAAAGGCGCCGAACGGCGCGAGAATTGGAACACGCCCGGGGAATCAACGATGACATTGCCGGCACCGTCGACGATACGCCCGCCACGCGCCTGGCCGATTTCATTCTTGTCCGGCGTGGTGTCGAAGATGTTGTTACCGCCGATTCGAAGCCGGATGTTGTTGGCAAACGCATAGCGGAACTGCAGGTCAACCAGCGTCTTGGCATCGAAGGTCTGCCGAGTCGGCCCACCCTCCTCGACGGTGTACTCGCCGAAACGGTTCAGCGACAGGGTCATGCTGAACGGCCCACGCGCCCAGTCCGCGGTCGCGTTGACCCGGGACTTGGGCTGCCACTCCTCCAGGATGGAGCGATCCTGGCTGGTGAATACCAGCTCGCCGATGCCGGGCACATTGGCCAGCGAATCGGGCGGCACGACCGAATCGATATCGGTATCGGTGTAGTTGGCTGCCACCGAAACATTCAGACCGCCGCCAAACAGGTCGCGGCCGTGGGTCAGCACCAGGTCCACGCCCTGGGTGGTGGTGTCGGCGGCGTTCAGAAAGAACTGCGCCGAGTTCGCATTGGCCGAAATCAACGCTGCATCAAGATCCGGATCGAGGCCCAGCCCCAGCGCACCGCTGATGACGACTCGATCATCGATCTTGATGTTGTAGTAATCAGCCGTCAGCGTCCAGTTCTGAGGCATCTGGTAGACAAATCCGACGCTTGCGTTGCGCGCGGTTTCCTCCTTCAGCTCGGGAATGCCCAGCGCCTGGGCAACCGCGCTGTCATTGCGGAACGTGCCGCGCTCCTGTGCAACACTCTCGCCGGTATCCGGATCGGTAACGAACTGGGTGCTGGTGGAGTTGAAGAACTGCTGCTGCAGCGAAGGCGCGCGGAAACCGGTGCTTATCGAGCCGCGCAAACGCAGGGTGTCGGTGGCACGATACGCGACCGCGCCCTTGGCGTTGAAGGTGCTGCCGAAGTCGCTGTAGTCCTCGAACCGCACCGCACCACTGAGCAGCAGCCTGTCGATCTGGTCATACTCCGCGTCCAGGTACAGGGCGAAGGAATCGCGATCCTCATCCACTGCGTTCTCCGGACGGAACCCCGGGAACACCTGAATGCCGGCAGCGCCCGGAGGAGCGGCCGGGTCGGGTACATCTGGATTGAAATCGGCAAACGAAAGCAGCTCGCCCGGGTTCAGCTCATAGCCGTCGTCGCGATAGGAAGCACCAAACGCAAGCGAGCCCCACGGCATCGGCCGGTAGACATCGAAATCCACCGTCAACTGGGTCAGTTCCAGATCACCGGCGCGTGCCTCGGTGGGGCTGCTGCCGACTGCCGAGACCATCGAGGCATTGAGCGAGTTGGAAATGAAGAACTCGAAGGTATTGACCGCATAGCCGGCGCCCAGATCCCAGTTCCAGCCGTTTGCCAGCTCTCCACGAGCGCCGAAGTTGCCGGTGATGTCTTCAATATCGGTGTTGATCAGGGGCAGAAAACCGTTCGGGAACTGGCCCTGGCCGCCATTGACCGGCGTGCCGTCGAACATGAAGCGCGGGTTCTGGGTTGCCGAACCGGCGTTGCGGTAAAAACCGCCCGAAGTGTTGTCGCGCTGCGAATAGGTTGCAAAACCATAAAGTTCCACTTCCCTGGAAACCGGAATCGCGAGATTGGCAACCGCGGCAATCTGTTCCGAATCCGCATCACCGATCCGGAAGCTCTTGCGGTCGAAAGTGATCTCGCGCGGGTCATCGGTCAGGAAACTGCCATCAGGCAGCGGGGTGCAGGTGTTGGCAAAAATGCAATCGCCCTGCAATCCGGCGCGATTGGTCCGATCGCGATTGCGGTATTCCACCGAGACATTCAGAAAACCTTCGTCAAACAACCGAAACCCCTGGTTGAAGCTGGCCAGCGCCGTGTCACCATCGCCCTCTATGGTCTGCCCCCACTGACCATCGATGCGGCCGCCCTCGGGGTGATCGTGCAGCACGATGTTGATCACGCCGGCAATCGCGTCCGAACCGTATTGGGCCGCCGCACCATCGCGCAGCACCTCGATGCGCTTGATCGCGCTGGCCGGGATCGCGTTCATGTCGGTGCCGGCAGTACCACGTCCCACCGATGTGTTGACGTGAACCAGGGCACTGCCGTGGCGGCGCTTGCCGTTGACCAGCACCAGTGTCTGATCCGGACCCAGTCCCCGAAGCGTCGCCGGGCGCACGGCATCGGTGCCGTCACTGACGCTGGAACTGGAAAAATTGAACGATGGCGCGAGTGATTGCAGCATCCGCCCCACTTCGGTATGGCCGGTCTCGCGCATGGCCTCGGCCGAAAGCGAATCCACCGGCACCGGAGAATCAATGGCGCTGCGGCCCGGCGAGCGCGTGCCCAGTGCAATGACGCGATCCTCCGGCTGCTGCACGGGGCCCTGCCTTTCCTCCTGGTCTTCCTGCGTGGCCGGATCCTGCGCCTGCACAGCGAACGCCCCCAACATCAGCGCGCTGCTTACGGCAACGGAAATCATTGTCGGCATCATTCTCTTGTTCATTTTTTCTTCTCCCTGGTACAGCTGATGGTTGGCCGTGGTTGGTCCCTGAAAAGTGGCGATCGGCAAGCCGCAGCAGCACGCTGGGCTTGTCCATACAACTCCGGCTCCCTGTAAAGCATTGAGATTCCAGTGATATTTGCACACCCTGCGCAATATTTCAAGTTCCTGGCAGCCCGGCTGCCGACCACCAGCACAAGCCGGTGCGCGCCAGTACAATCCCCTCCCCTATGTCCGAACTCAATCCCCAGCAGCTGGCCGCGGTCCGGCACGTCGATTCGCCCCTGCTGGTACTGGCCGGTGCGGGTTCGGGCAAGACGCGGGTGATTACCGAGAAGATTGCCTGGCTGATCGAGCAAGGCCACTTTCGCGCCTCCGCCATCGCCGCCATCACATTCACCAACAAGGCCGCGCGCGAGATGCGCCGGCGCGTGGGCAAGCGGCTCAAGCGCAAGGCGGCCCAAGGGCTGACGGTCAGTACGTTTCATTCGCTGGGCTGGATGCTGCTGCGCGAACACCCCGAAGCGGCCGGGCGCAAGCGCGGGATCAGCATTCTGGACCAGCATGCCACCGGCGACCTGGTGCGCGAGCTGCTGCCCGGCACGGTCAAGTCCGATCAGGTCTGGCTGGCGCTTGCCACAATCGGGCGCTTCAAGGACGCGCTGATCGAACCCGGCGAGGCGCTTTCGCGCGCCGAAAGCGAGGGCGAGGCGCAGCTCGCCGCGGTGTTCCAGGCCTACCAGCAGCGGCTGGCCGAGCTCAACGCGGTGGACTTCGACGACCTGATCGCGCTGCCGGCGCGGATGCTGGATGAACCGGAGCTCAGAACCCGGTGGCGCGCGAAGCTGCGCTACTTCCTGGTCGACGAGTACCAGGACACCTCGGCCGCCCAGTACCGGCTGCTGCGCCAGCTTTCCGGCAACGCCGGCAGCTTCACCGCCGTGGGTGACGACGACCAGTCCATCTACGGCTGGCGCGGCGCGCGGCCGGAGAACCTGGACCAGCTCGCGGTCGACTATCCGCGTCTCCAGATCATCAAGCTGGAGCAGAACTACCGCTCGGTGGGCAACATCCTGAATGCGGCCAACGCGGTCATCGCGGTCAACCCGCACAACCACGAAAAACGGCTTTGGAGCCAGCACGGGCCGGGCGATCCGATCCGGGTGCGCGAGTATGCCGACGAGGTCGGCGAGGCCGAGGGCATCGCGCACGAGATGATGAGTGCGCACGGCAACTCGTCGATGCGTTGGGGCGACTGCGCGGTGCTGTACCGGTCCAACTTCCAGGCGCGCGAGATCGAGAAGGCACTGCGCGAGTACGCCATCCCCTACCGGGTCTCGGGCGGGCCGAGCTGGTTCGACGCACGCGAGATCCGCGACGGGCTGGCCTACCTGAAACTGATGTTCAACCCCGAAGACAACCCGGCCTTCATGCGCGTGGTCAACACGCCCCGGCGCGGCATCGGTTCAGGCTCCATGGCCCGGCTGGCCGACTTCGCCCGCGCATCCGCCACCAGCCTGTTCGAAGCTGCCTGCGACGGGCAGTTCCAGCGCGAGCTGCCCGAAGCCGCCGCCCGAGGTCTCCGGGGCTTTACCAACATGCTGATCGAGTTCAACGACCGCGCCGAACGCGGCGAGCCGGACCAGCTCGGCGCGCTGTATCGCGAGCTGATCGAGCATGTCGAATATCCCGAGTGGCTGGACGATCAGG
>SR_TP_S13solDRAFT_1000548_pt1 | contig 14779 bp, 19 predicted proteins | sample SodReaTP_S13sol_FD_11159 | JGI IMG/M metagenome (IMG submission 11159)
CCATTGTTCGCACTCGGACTCGTGTTGTTGTTAATGCTGACGGTCATCGCCGCACAACTGCCTGTCTGGCAGTTGACCCGGCAGCCGATATTTTCCTTGTTGCGGACCTACTAATATTCTGTGTCCAGAACTCTGTATATATTCGATTACTTAGCAAAAACGAATTACACAGAGTTCTGAATATGCAACAGCTTTTTTGTTTCTCTAAGGTTAGCTGTCGAGTAAAACTCAAAAGTATTAAAGGATGTGTAACAGGATTTAGCTTCTTTATTTTCTACTTATTCAATGAAGCTTCATGACACTCGGGCTTTTTCTCCCATACATCAGTACATACACTATCAACGGAAGGATCGGGAGGGAATTTCTTCCCAAGCGTAGTTTCTTGTATTAAATTGAAGCGAGAGCTGTTCTGAAATAGTAGTGAATCATCTTTAAGCCAGCGCTTAGCAAGCCAAACAAACCCTTCGAAGACTTCCCGATCCTTTTCATTTTCCACTGTTATTAAGTGATACAGCTTTCGCTCTACATTTAGCAGCGCACTATCCATGCCTTGTTGGGGGATTGACAATAAATCATAGTTAAGATAATTATATTTACAATAGCCAATTTAGCTGTCGATATGGATTGTGTAGTACTAATATCAGAACATTGGACTGTTTTATTAGAACTCAACAAGGAATTAAAAAAATGAAGATAAAAAATGTTATAGCTACCGTATTGCTAATGATTTCATCTATCACTCTCAGCTCATCAGTTTGGGCAACATGCCCAGAGATTCAATGCTATATGGGTCCTGAGGGGACGGTTTGTTTTATTCAGAATCCTGATGGGAAATGGCAACCATGCACTGAGGCCGACCCTTGCAGAGTTGATGCTTGTGTGTAATCAAAGTAAGTCATGATTAATTTTAGCTAAATAACTTAGAGCAAGATGGGTTCTTATCTTGCTCTATTTTTTATCAAGGAATATTCGATGTTCAACTCATTATCTAAATTTTTTCTATTAATATTTTTTGTAACTATCCTTTTTACATCTCACACAGTTTACGCAAAACTTAATGCAGAGTCATGGAAATCTGCATCCCCAAAAGACTTCCCTTCTGTGGAGCAATTTTACTTAAAGCACGGGTGTAGACTTTTGTTTCCTGTTGTCCATTTTTACAGTTTTTCAAAGGAACATTGGCTACCCAATGATGAAATTAAGAAACTTTACCCTGAGGCTGCCGCTTTGCTACCAAACACAGAATGCCAGTCAAATATTTCATCTGAAGATGTCTCTACTGCTTTCAATATTGAGCATGCTCAATCGTCAGATTCAGATATCGTTTTGATTTTTATAGGTCCACTCGAAGGGTTCTTAGATCGGATGTATCCTCAAGGCTCACAAAACCGAATTGAGTTAGAAGAGAAAATTGCGCGTTTAGAGGCTTACTCCGAGTTAACCAAATATTGGGTCACCACTCCATTAACGGGCATGCGTCCACAGTGAATGTAAGCGAGTCGCAGAAATGTTAGAGATCCCGAAACGCTCGAGTCATTTACAGCGTTTGGCTTGGCCATTGCTGATTACCCTTGGTGTTTTGCTTGCGCTCTTTTTAATGTTCCGCGCGTGGCAAAGCCTCACCGGCGGCACGCAACACAGTCTGCAAATTAGTGAAGTTGAAATCGGTGATGTGGTCGCGACGGTAAGCGGTCGGGGCCTGTTGTTACCGCGCCAAAGCTATAGTGTCATGGCCGAAGTTGACGGCGTGGTGCAAACGTTAGAGCTGTATCCCGGCACCCAAGTGCAGCCGCAAGATATTATTTTGACCATGCGTAACCCGTTGCTCGAGCGGGAGCGTGAACGGGCCGAACTCGCTGTGCTTGAAGCCACTGCTGCGATGCAATCAGGCCAGGCGCGATTAGATCGGGAAAGTATTACCCTCGAAAACGAAATCGCCCTGTTGGAAGCCGATATTCGCTTCGCCGAGCAAGAGCTGGAAACACTGCAAACCTTGCTGGAGCAACAAATTCTCGCGCGTTTAGATTATTTGCGAGCACAGATAAACCTCGAAAAATCCCAGCTGCGCTTCGAGCTCGCGCAACGCAATATGGCCGCCTATGAGCAATCTCGGCGCGCCGATGCGCGAGCGTATGAATATCGCTTGGAAGAGGCGCAAAAGCAGCTGGCGATGATCGAACAAGACATCCGTTATTTGCAGGTGCGTGCTGAAAGTGCGGGTATCCTGAATGAGCTCAACGAGCAAATTGAGGTCGGTAAGCCTGTACGTCGGGGCGATATTATCGCGCAAATCACCAACCCTGAAAGCCTGTATGCCGATGTATTAATAGCCGCTGGTTCAGCGAATCGGGTGATGCCTGGCCATCGCGTTGAGGTTCAAATTCGGCATCAGCAAGTTGTTGGTGAAGTTATTCGCGTCCACCCGAGTATTCAGCATGGGCAGGTTCGGGTGGAGGTCTTATTACCTGAGAGCTTGCCAACAGAAGCGCGTGCAAACCTCGATGTGCAAGCTCGTATCATTACTGCCGAGTCGGGCAATACGCTGCGCGTGGCAACGCCGTTGAACCTGAGTGCGCAAAGTTATAGTGCAACTCTATTTGTTGAGCAGAACAATGGCTTTGTGCGGCGCGATGTCCAGATTGGTGTGGTCGGCAGTGACTTTACCGAGATTCTTGAGGGTGTCCGCGCCGGTGAACGTGTGTTGCTTGATGTGCCGAGTGAACTGCGCAACAAGGACTTTATTGAGCGCAAGGAGTTAACGCGTGGCTGAGTTGATTCGATTGGAAAATTTAGGTCGGGCGTTTTGCCAAGGTGATACCGAATTGCCGGTTTTAAAGGATTTATCCTTAACCATTGAGGACGGCGAAAGTTTAGCAATTGTTGGCCCGTCAGGTAGTGGCAAGTCAACCTTGCTGTCCATTTTGGGTCTGCTGGATGATGCAACGAGCGGCCATTACTGGTTGCGCGGCGAAGATGTGAACCAATTAAGCCGTCAGCAAAAAAGTTATGTGCGCAACCGTCATTTAGGCTGGATTTTTCAGAACTTTAACTTGATTGGCGACATGACTGCCCTTGAAAATGTTGCCTTACCCATGCGTTATAACCACGAAATTCCCAGCGACGAATATACCGCGCGGGCGGAAACGCTATTAAAGCGGGTTGGTTTAGGTCACAAACTCAACGCATTACCTGCAGAACTTTCCGGTGGTCAGCAGCAGCGGGTCGCGATTGCTCGAGCCTTGGTGAATAAACCAAGCTTGCTGCTCGCCGACGAGCCCACGGGGAACCTCGATTCGAGCAGTGGCCAAAGTATCGTCGATTTGTTGCTAGAGCTCGCTGCCGAAGGGGCAACGGTAATTTTGGTGACCCATAACCCGGAAGTCGCTGAGCAATGCCAGCGCACGATTAAACTCGTCGACGGTGTGATTAGTCATGCAGCAGAATAATTTAAAGTTCGCCCTGACCATGGAGTGGCGGGCATGGCAAGGACAGCGCGGAAAATTACTGTTCTTGCTATTCGGTTTCGCCCTAATGTGTGCGTTGCTCGCTTTGTTACTCAGGTTAGGTGCGGTGCTATTTTCCGAGCCGCCTGCATGGGCACAGCCAGCGGGTTCGGTCTACACAGTGGCACGCGAGCACAGTGATGGGCGCTTATCGCCACTACCGAAAATTGCCTTAGAGCGCATTCAAGATGCGCCGGGAATCAGCGGCGTCACCTCGATTGTGGCTCGTACGGCGACTTTCAATCTGCGCGATTTCCCGCAAGAAGAGCTACAAACCATTTACGTTGCCGATAATTTCGCCGACTTATTAGGCGTGAACGCTTTGCAACACCAAGAGCCTGGAGGTGTTTGGCTGAGTGAGCGTTACTTTCGCGAGCGTTGGCAAAGTGACCCAGCACTACTCGCTAGTGCACTGCAACACAACCGAATCCCGACCGCGATCCCGATTGTAGGCGTATTGCCGGCCGAACTAAATCGCATTGGTGGTCTACAACCCGATATTTGGTTGAGTCAAAGTTACTTGAGCTACCTGACACCTTTTAGTGCCGACTCCACCGCGATGGTGGAACGTTTTCTCTTAGGCGCTCCCGATCATTTTGGTTTTGTTACAGCGTCGCAACGAATATCACCGGCGGCGTTGAATGAATATCTTGCCAACCAAGACCTCAGCGTACCTGGGCTCAACATGGTGGGCGATGGCTCACAGTTTGTGGTCTATGAAGGGATCAATTTAGACCCATTAGCCAAGCAACGCTTATTGCAGCAATGGCAGCTATTATTGGTGCTCATTATCGCGTTTGTGATTGTTTTGGCGCTGAATACGTTCAGTATGTTTACTAGCCGCCTGATTCAGCAATCGAATCACTTTCGGATTCAACGGGTTTTAGGTGCCAATGTGCCGCACTTATTGCGTGGCCCAGCTATGGCGAGTGTATTCATGATTGTTGTGGTTGCACTCACATCATTGGTGTTGTTGAACGGCCTCAATGCGGCTGTGTCGATGCAAGCGGCCTACTTAGAAACTGCAGGTAATGCGCCATTACGGGTGGCTTTTGGTCAATGGCTCGCGGCAGTCACCTTCGTTGGCCTGCTCTTGATTCTTTGTGCTTGTTTACCTGTGCTGCGTGTTACGCGTGAACCGCTGTTTGGTCGCCAAACCGGTGAAAGTCGCAGCCGTGGGCAAAAGCTATTGGCGCAAAGTAACCTCACCAGCCAATTGCTCATTGCCTTAATTGCGATTTCATTTCTGAGTACATTGGGTTATCAGCAGTGGCGGCTCTTTCAAAGCTACGAGTTGAATCAGTCGACGCAGAATTTCTCAGTACGGCAACTCAGTAGTGGCTTTGACTTAAACGCGTTAGAAAGTGGCAATTTGCCCCAATTGAACGCGGGTGATGTCGCATTTGAACTGACGGAGTTCACTAGCAATCTGACGATTGAATTAAATGACGATCGTCTTGCTGAACCCGTCGCGGTGCAACAACGCGTTGTCAGTGGTAACTATTTTACAAAACTGGCTGTGCCGATGGTCGACGGTCTTAGGGCGAATCATAGCGGCGAAGCGTGGCAGCAAGGTGTAGTCGTGAACCAAACGCTAGCAAACCTGTTGCGCTTTAACACCTCGACGGCAGTGGTTGGTAGTTCGTTGAATTTGGGCATGATAGGCACGCTTCCAATCGTTGCTATCGTCGCAGATTTGCCGCACCAAGGCTTCAGCCAAACGCCAACGCCAGCGATCTATCTTCATTATCGTTCTGCGGGTCTGTGGGCGCAAAATGCGCGACAGCTCGAGTTTTATTATCAGGACTATGACGCGATACGGATTGAAAGTGCACTTCAGCGCTGGCTGCAAGACACGACCATGCAACCGCGAATGACCATAGCGCGAAGCCTCAGTGGGATTGTCGCGCAGCAGGACCAAACCAGTCGCGCCTTGCTGTTTTTCTGCGCATTCATGATTGTGACCGTGGTCGCATTGGTATTCGCGAGTTTGCGTTATCAGATTCGCAATCGCATGATCTTGGAGCGCCAAGAATACGGCGTGCTGATGGCCCTTGGTGCACCTGACTGGCGGTTGTTCTTACGTGCCTCAGCACAGGCTTTGTTGGCATTTACCGTTGCGATTCCACTGGCACTGATTCTGCTCAGCGTCCTTTTGCATGAGACTGGCTGGCTATCAGCATTTGAACTCACGTTTTCTGCACCATTGTTCGCACTCGGACTCGTGTTGTTGTTAATGCTGACGGTCATCGCCGCACAACTGCCTGTCTGGCAGTTGACCCGGCAGCCGATATTTTCCTTGTTACGGACCTATTGATTTGCCAGTTTTGTCAGCAATCGCTGATATCGCGCCCTGCTAGGCGTCTTTTTGAGCTTCCTCGGGTAGACTGTTTGTTTTGCAGGATGCAGCGAGGTTGCAATGGGGTTAGCAGTGGTAAGGACACGAGCGCAAATGGGAATGGATGCACCGGCGGTGCGCGTTGAAGTGAACGTCGGTAAGCGTGGAGTACCGACGTTTCAAATTATCGGCATGCCAGAAACAACGGTGCGAGAAGCCCGTGACCGAGTTAAAACCGCCATACTCAATAGTGAATTTGACTTCCCGATTGCCAAGATTGTCGTCAACCTGTCGCCCGCTGAGCTACCCAAGCAGGGAGCGCGCTTCGACTTAGCCATCGCGCTGGGCATTCTGGTGGCCAGTGAACAGCTGGATGACCAGCAACTCGATGAATTAGAAGTCTACGGTGAACTGGCTCTCGACGGCGCGGTGCGTAATATGAGTGGTGTACTGCCTTCGCTACTTGCTTGCCAGCAGGCTGGGCGGCGAGCACTGATCCCGAAAGGGAACGAAGCAGAGGCAGGGTTGTTGCGCAGCCCGCTCGCTTATCCGGTACCTGCGCTAAAAGTTGCCGCGGAGCATTTAGGAGGGCAGCGTCGTCTCGACGTCGTACAGCCTACGCAGCTGGCCGTTGCGCCTGTTCTGAGCGGTGACATTGCTGACGTCCATGGCCAAGAACAAGCCAAGCGGGCCTTGTTGCTTGCCGCAGCAGGTGGTCACCATGTGTTATTTGTTGGGCCGCCGGGAACCGGAAAAACCATGTTAGCGCAACGCTTACTCGGGCTCATGCCGCCGCTTGAGGAAGCCGCTGCGCTTGAAGTTGCAGCCATTGAGTCCTTAGCCGGTATTCCTTTTTCTGCTGAGCGTTGGCGTCAACGTCCCTTCCGTGCACCGCATCATTCTTGTTCTGCCGCGGCATTGGTGGGGGGAGGCTGTGAGATACAATTAAATATGATAATATACAATTAAAAATGATACTAAATTCCACAGGTCGAACGACCGGCTGTTTTATCATAAGTTGAATTAAATCAATGCTTTGAATGCATTCCTGGCTGAATGAAAATTTACGCAATGAGTCAGCTTGAATGAAATCAGTTTTTCTAGGGGGGAATTCCGGATAAGTTAATTCTCCAATAAGGAGTGTTGTACGTGCCCGCTAAGGGGTTCTAAACTAGGTTAATACCCACTGTTACTGAATGTCGTCATGGTGAATTGACAACTTTCAGGTGGTGGAATATCATTCGCTCAGTATCTTGGGATCAGCTCGGTTAGTTCCGGCAGGAGCCATCCTGTGAGTGCATGATTTGATGAAATCTGATCCTAAAGCGTCAAATGTAAGTTTTATGGTATAAGTACCTTTATCACTAGCGATATTTGCTAATCATTGGTAAAATGTCGTCCAAACACGGTCAAGCACATGATTGGTGCTCATTAGGAGATTGTTATGAAAACTTTAAATGCTATCGGATATGGAGATGGCTAAGTAGCTTTCATTTTCTCATTTGAACCGACTATCAGGAGGATAGAAAATATGATTGGTTATGGCGATGGCTAACATTCAATAATTTGATTTTTCAAAGACACCTCAGTTATGCTGGGGTGTTTTTGTTTATGAGGGAACGAAATATGCGTGGATGGAAAAGTGGGATTTTGGCTGGCATCGGGGCGACGATGCTTGGCATGACATTTATACCTGGCGTGCTCAGCTCGGAAGTAGTTAAGTGGCTACCTTTTGTACAGTTTCTCGCTTTTTGTATCACTGCGATTGGTGTTACTTTTTTGCTTCGGAAAGTTATCGTAGAAAGGATTCCCGATACGAGATCGTTTTCTACGACGGTTTCGTGGATAATGGTTTGCATTCTTGTTGTATCCTATTTTGTTCTTCGACATGCGCAAGAGTATCAAGTATCTCTCTCAATTTTAGTCTCGATGACAGTTGTTGTTATGGGCTGGTGGGTACAGTCAATACTCTCAGCTAAAGCTTCTCAACGGCAGCATACTTTAAATACCATTCTTAATACTCGCTCTAGCGACATCTATCAGCGCCATCTGGCAAATTATGCCCGTTTGATAAAAGATCATCAGCATATTCATCCGAAGATGGCTACATGGTTCCATAAATCATACGATGATGAGTTCAAAAATGTCTCTATTCCTGAAAGCTTGAGAGACGCCATGAATGGAATAGTATATGTAATGAACTATTTCGAATTTTTGGCACTTGCTATCAGGCAAGGCGACCTCGACGAAAGCCTTCTGAAAGAATGTTTTTGTGGGATGCTTCCCAAAATAGAGCGGCGGGCTTTTTACTTAATTCGTGAGGCGCAACAGAAAGATGAGCGATTTTTCGAAGCGTTTGTAAATCTCGTGCGCGATTGGAGTAAAGACAGTAAATCATTAGTTCTAACATACAAATCCAACCCGACCGACGCTGATATCGGCGTCCCATTTCCAACTGATGAACAAGTAGACAAGATTCTGAATGGTGAGGAAGTAGTTCTAGGATATGCTTGCTTTAATGACCGTGAGCGGCAGCCAATAAAGAGTAGCGAAAAAACTTCATAATCATCGATTTCAGCAGGTTATCCGAATTTTTAAGAGGGAGCACTACACCTTTGTGTTTAGCTGAACTGACTGATGAATTAGATAGCAAGAACGAAAGTCAGTGGCCGGTCGCACGATGCATGAACGAAACATGCCGTCATATCATTGAAATTGACGATGAGTCCGATCAAAATATAGGTTCAGTAGCCTGTGCAGTCGTAGTAGAAATTCAGAGGATTAGTAGAAACAAGTATAAGAAATCGCCTCAAGTACTTTGGCCTATTAAGGTAAATAATCGTCCATATTCACAGAACCAGCGCAGACCGTTTCGCTAATAGTCACATGCTTCTCTCAATGCATTCGAAATAGAAGGATGACGATTACTGCGAACACTAATAACTGAAGCTAATCCGCAGTAACTACCGAAACCCTCCTTCGAACAGTCAGAATAAGATAAATTAGGTGCGCCCGTTTAGTCGAAACTCGCCCATTTGTTGTAGTTCATTCGCCAGATTGATGCCAATTCGCGGAATTGCTCAAGCGTCAGGAACGAAGACGCGCTTAGAAACTCCGCCTCAAACGAATGATGGAATCGCTCAATACGAGCACCTTGGCTTGGTTTAATGTTGTTGATATAACCAAGTTTGACGTTGTGTTCATCACACCAATTCTGCAATCCATTACTGAAACTTCCTGAGCTTTTATCTACGTGTATGCAGGTTGGTAATCCCCGCTCCAACTTTAGTTGGTCCAGCACGTTGATAATTCCCTCCGCTGAAAGTGACAGTCCAGCATCGATTGCTAAGCAGTTATGTGTGCTGATATCCACAACATACAACGCATGATGGCGCTGACCACACTCGAGCGAAGCGTTAGTACCGCCTATGGCCCATTCATGGCCAACGCATTCACTAGCGTCAACAGGGTGAGCTGGTTTGTTAATCAATGCCTGCTTTTCAATAAAACCTAGAGTAGTTCCCATTTCGTTAATGCTCCTACTAAATAGCTGCCTGATGGAGTGAACCTAAACACTCACGAACATAGCCCTTTTCAAAGGTGCAGGCAAAGGGATTAGCACTGTTTTTCGGTCGGAAATTAACCTTTCAGCCTTGAGATTAGTAATGGATCTCATTATAGGAGTGAATGAATCATCGGATGTTGTGCTATCGCATTTTCCCATGCTCTCGCCCAGCGGTTATAAATATGGAAGTAATCCACTGTATGATGCCCTTTCTATTGAAACCTTCCATCTCGAAGCGTAACTTGAGGGGTTTAACACCCAATATCGTCTACGAGATGAGTATGAAATGAGTGATACAACCGAGATAATCCTGATTGATGCGAATAAATATTTGGACTTATATCGCATAAATACTGCACCGGGGCTACTAACGATGATGTCCGGAGTGAGTCCATATATTTTTATAACTCAGCAGATCGTAGATGAAGTGCAGAGAAATAAGTTAAGTGTTTTAGCTTTATTTCTAACTGAGCAACAAAAAGGCCTGACCGGCCTCAATGTGAATCTGCCGCGGCAGTTTGCCAACGGAGCAAGGTGGAGTGAATTACGAGAAACATTCCGCGAGGCTCAAGAAGCGCTCAAGTCAGCTAAAGAAAAAATGAAAGACCATTTTTCTCAAGTCGTGGAGTCTGCCTCGAGATCAGAAGACGATGTTTCTGTAAAACTAACTGACATATTTTCTAATGCTAAAAAGCCAACTCAGCAGCAACTTCGAAATGCTCGAATACGAAAAGAAAGAGGCAACCCACCGGGAAAGCGAAGTGACCCACTTGGGGATGAAGTAACGTGGGAGCAACTCCTTAGCGTGATTAAAGGAAAAAAGCGTTTGTGGATAATCTCTCGCGATAATGATTATGGAACCAAGTTCGACAAATCAGACCATCTGAATTCATTTTTGTTGTCGGAGCTGAGAAGCATCCAAAAGGACATAGAAGTATTTTTATTTCGAGATACGACTGAAGCGCTCGCTCATTTTAAACAGAAAACGAAAATTGTGGCGGAAGAAGAGTTGACCGAGACCGAGGTAAAAGAAATTGCACATGAAGAGCGTTCATTGCAACCAATAGAGTTATCGCGATTGAATTCGATTCTATCAGATTTTGATTTGCTCTCAGACGCTCCCGCCAATGCCTTGCAGTTAAATCCGAGATGGCCCGAAATTCTCTCAACCCATAAAGGTATTTTGACAGGCACCGAAGTCGGACTGACGCTCTCCGAGCAATGGTCAGCAATGCAAGCGCAGCAGAATATCATGAAGGCTCAAATAGTTTCAGGAGTACTCAATGCTGATTTGAGTGAACTAGTTGGGACTGTAAGAGCTGGGAGTTTAATAGATGGAGTGAATGATCTGCATAACGCACCGCAACAGTTCACCTTATCGGACGATCAAAATCCGTTAAACACATTATTATCCAGCGATATCGGAGAATGCAAAGACGATGACGAGAACTAAGAAATACAAAGCCTAGTTTCTTAATAAGTCAATGCGGACCGGCCGCGGTAATTGTCGTGTAAATATCGAGATTCAGGAGAGGATCCGCACCAAAAAACTCAGCCATCAAACCATTTTACTTATCTGGCGATTTATTATTTTTCAAATTTCGAGAGACTGAGACAACATACAGAGGATAGATTTCCTTTTGATAGAACTGAAAGTATGGACTCTGTGATACGCTTGCGCGTTGGCTACCTTGGGAGAAATTGTCCAGCAATTGAGATGGTGATGGGATTTCATTTGAACAGTCATACATTGCTTGGTATCGGACACCTATGCCAGTATCGTGCAGATACTTTCTAACTGCTAGCTCTATTTTCTCCTGAGGAAAATGTCCATTGGACTGGAGCTCGTAATACAACCGATAGCGGTTAACAAAGTCGATACCTTCACGGTAGCCCGTTTCGAAGTGATCTTCGTACAAACCTGGAGAGGCGATTATTAGGGAATCAGCTATTGCGGAAGCTAATTCATTCATTTTCTCAATGTTAGATTCAGCACGTTCGTTCTCGTGTTTTAATTGCACGACATTGCCTGCGAGCGTGAATGCCTGAACTTTATCACTAAATGCGATTAGAGCAGACGCAAGCAGCCCTAAAGTCAGTAAAGCAACGAACTCAGCGCCCGTAATTTTTGAGGCATGAATAAGGTAAAGTGCAAGTGTCATAAACAGCAGAAAAACTACTATAGAAATAATTGATTTAATCTTCGCCCCCAAGAAAAATTAATGCGAATCTGATATCCCATAGTAAGAGCTCGTGACTTCAGTAGCAATTGCTTTAGCATCTATACTTAAAAAAGTAGCGAAGTTTTAAGCGACAATAACGGTGGCGCTACAAGCTGAAAGTGTGATTTCTTAATGAGGCAATACGCTGCGACAATTGACGCTTACAAAGCTGACCGGGCATTAAGCTATATCCAGAAGCTATACCGGGTTGAAAAACGTATGGCCGGTAAGCCTGTTGATGAGCTCTGGCGTGCACGACAAACTGAATCAAGCACCATCATGAGCGAGTTCAAAACATGGCTGGATACCCAACTCACCCAAGTGCCACCCACCAGCATCATTGGCAAAGCGGTTCAATACACACTGAACCAGTGGTCAAAACTGCAGGTGTACTTAACCGACGGGCGCATCAACATCGACAACAACCGTGCCGAGCGTGCTATTAAACCGTTCGTGATTGGCCGTAAAGCTTGGCTGTTCGCCAACACCCATGGTGGTGCCGATGCCAGTTCGGTGCTTTACAGCTTAGTCGAAACCGCCAAAGCGAACGGTCTGCAACCGATTGACTATCTGATGCGCTTGTTCGAGCAATGGCCGCTTCTCAACGACAACAGTGATATCGACCACCTGCTGCCTTGGAATATCGACCTCACGCACTAGCGTCAATTATCTTGGCCGGTTAAATGGCCAACAAAATTGACCCACCTTGAGAAAAATAACACGGTCACAGTGTGCTACTAGCGACGCTTACATTTAAATGACTGCCTAGATACAGCGAGTGTATTAGTTGTTCTTGCTGAGTGGTTCTAAGACTGCAATAACCTTACTAGATGAACTTAACAGAAAAGCCGATGTCACAAATAGTGTATACTTTAAAAGCTCGCAGTTTGTGCAAAACCCATTACTCTCCTAATTCAGGTCTTTGCGAAGAACGTTATGTGATAGTATTCTATTAGTTGTTAGGCGTTTCTGATTTTGCAGTGTCAACTAGGATATTAGAAGATGAACTCAACAGTCCATATCAAAGGTTTAAGCGAACTTGACTCTCTTAAAAGACGTAAGGACTTAATAAGTAAAGTAAAAACTTACTGGGCTGAGTCGTGCGAGTCAAGTGGTGAGAGCAGTAAAATTGCGATATATCCAGAGCAAGATTCGGAAGAGACAGTTTTCGTGAAACTCGTTTCGTTAACTGACATTCCTTCAGATTGCGGGGGGGGGGAAGCCAAATTTAAGGAAATAGCAAGTAAAATATCGGAAGCCTACCTAACTCATCATGTTAGGCCTCTACGCAAGAAACGTAGCGTTTCATTGAAGGGATACTTGCGAGGTCTAAATAGCACCGTGAGTTCTTTAAGTCTCTGGCCGTCCAGTACTGTAGACTCATATTTGGCTACAGCCGCTCATAATCGTACCGCTGAAGATGCTTTAGCAAAAGACTGGCAGAATGTTGGTGACGACGTTTGGTTTGGTGTAGTTGAAGCGTTGCACAATGACTTCGAGGGAAAATAGTTGGCTACTTTCAACCAAGAAAATGAAGGCAATGAAGCAGCTCCTGATGACGAAACTAAAACTTCGGAACAGAGCCTAGCCGATGGCCAACGCTCTGATACTCCGGGCAATATCGAAGAGGAAAGAAAGGGTACTGATAGTGACTCTACTGATGATGAGATTGAGCTTCCCTGTGATGTAGTAAAGACAATTATCGCTCAGGCCCCGCAATCAATACTGGAAGAAGGCTTGAAAGAGAGAAAGAAAAGCAAGTTGACTAGAGAAGAACCCTCTCAGGTCAGAATCACGAAAGTGACCCAACAGAAATTTAGTGGTCCTTTGCCGCCTCCTTCACTATTGAAAGATTATGATGCGATATGTAAGGGCGCGGCTAACAGAATTCTTGTTTTAGCCGAAAAGGAACAGGAACACCGTCATACAATTGAGAATAAAGCGATTGACGGTGCAATCAGCAAAGACAAGCGAGGGCAAAACTATGCTTTGATAGTAGCCTTAGTGACACTAATTGGTGCTATATTTTTGATAGCTCGCGGTCATAGCATTACCGGATCTATCTTAGTCGGGGGCACACTCACTTCATTAGTGTATATATTTATCAATGGCAAAAGAGATGGCAAAACTGACAATGAAGACGTCGAAAAGCTTTAGCCAGTATTGCTCGACCATTACACTATTTTCCTAGAAAGTATTTCTGGTCATGAATGCGCAGGTAAATTTCTTCACGGTGCACAGATACATCGTTTGGTGCCTCGATTCCAATCTTAATTTGGTTACCCGATACGTTGAGTATGGTGACCATGACCTCATCACCAATCATTAGCTTTTCACCAATTCGTCGAGTCAAAATCAACATAAAGCCTCCTGTGCTTATATCTTCAGTTCTTGTTGTAAATTCTATGACTAGACTATGGTAACTACCAAAGAGACACAATACGAAAATTAGTGGGTAATCGCTGAATCCCGTGTCGCCATGAACGGAGTGGTTCGATTACCGCTTTGAAGCATGAATGCTTTTCAGCTCTTCAATTCTGGCTGCAACTGCATCAAAACAGTCCTCGCAGAAATCGAAGTTAAACTCTTCGCCGTCGCGAGTAGAGCCATAACCAAACGAAGCATGTAACTTGGCATACGCGCTGAAATCGTTGAGGCTATCGATATGTTTTTTGTAATCACGTGGAACCACACTCGAGCCACAAATATCACAACGGATATCTTTAACAACTGTCATGGGCTGAATCGCTTCGATTTTCATTCACTTTCCTTACTAGTTACACAAGTGCGTCGATTGCACTAGACTCATTGTAAGCGCTAATGCGCCGTTTCGCACGGTTCCCGGCCTTAGAGCGAGAGCTAAACCAGACTCATTGGTAGTAGAAGCTGGCAATGGGTCAGAATCCTGACTAGGATTTATGAAAAACTTACGAGCAGAGGGGTTAATCATTAGTGACCTCTGAAATAACACTAAAAGAGGACTGTAACGTTCTGGCTGTCGCAAGACAGAATGACGTTTTGAAAATGTAGGGGCTTTCAAAACAAATAAGGGCTATTTGCATTCTGAGGTTGGATTACGGATTTAGCTAAGCAATGAGAAACCATTCCCTTTTGTGCAAAGCATGGTTGGAATTTACTGGCGGTCTAAAGT
>SR_TP_S13solDRAFT_1000549_pt1 | contig 14713 bp, 14 predicted proteins | sample SodReaTP_S13sol_FD_11159 | JGI IMG/M metagenome (IMG submission 11159)
CTGNCAGATGTTTTTCTGGAGTTAAATAATAATGCCCAACCCCCACACCGCCGAACACCAGAACCAGTACCAGCCCGCCAATGCCCAGACCCGTGTGGATGTGACCCGGGCCGATCTGCCCCTGCACTGCCCCCAGCCCGGCACGGCCCTGTGGGCCTCGCACCCACGCGTATTCATCCCCATCGAGGATGCCAAGGACGGGCGCATGATCTGTCCGTACTGCGGCACGGAATACGTGCTCAAGGCCTGAGGGACTTAACATCAGCGGTGATTCCTCCACTCGCCCCCTGACCGTGGTTCAGGTGCTTCCTGCCCTGGATGCCGGGGGGGTGGAGCAGGGCAGCCTCGACCTGGGCCGCTTCCTGGTGGCGCGGGGGCACCGCTCCATCGTCATTGCCGCCGGCGGCCGCATGGCCGAGCAATTGCGCCGCGAAGGCAGTGAACACGTCGACTGGCCCATCGGCCGAAAACGGCTCTCCACGTTGAAGTACGTGACAAGGCTGAGCCGTTTTCTGGAAGAGACGCGCCCGGATATTCTGCATGTGCGTTCCCGCCTGCCTGCCTGGATCTCCTGGCTGGCCTGGCGGCGCATGGATCCCGCCTCCCGGCCCCACTTGGTGACCACGGTTCATGGTCCCTACACGCCGGGACGTTACAGCGGGGTGATGACCCGCGGCGAGCGGGTCATCGCAGTTTCCGAGATGATCCGTGCCTATATTCTCGAAAATTATCCCCGGGTGGATCCAGCAATCATCCGGGTCATCCACCGGGGCGTGGACCGCGCGCGTTTCCCCTATGGCTACCGGCCCGAGCCGACCTGGCTGGAGGCCTGGTACCGCGAATATCCCCAAACCAGGGATCGTCTGTTGCTCACCCTGCCCGCGCGCCTGACCCGCTGGAAAGGCCAGGAACATTTCATTCAGGTCATAGGTGCACTCAAGGCGCGTGGCTTGCCCGTGCACGGCCTGCTGGTGGGGGAGGCCCATGCCAAGAAGGCGGCCTTTGCCCAGGAGTTGCAGGCGCTGGTTCACAGTCAGGGTCTTGAGGGAGAGATCAGCTTTACGGGGCACCGTACGGACCTGAGGGAGATCATGGCCATCTCCCACGTGGTGCTCTCCCTGTCCGTCGATCCCGAGTCCTTCGGCCGCACTACCATCGAGGCGCTGAGCCTGGGTCGTCCGGTGATAGGTTACGATCACGGCGGGGTCTCCGAGCAGTTGGCGGCAGTCTTCCCGGAGGGGCGGGTAGCGCCCGGGGATGTGGCGGGAGTCATTGAGCGGATTGTGCAGTGGGGCGAGGCGCCGCCGATGCCGGCCCGGGAGCATCCCTTCACGCTGGACACCATGTGTCGATGCACCCTGGATGTCTACCGAGAACTGACCTGAGTTTGGCGGCGGTTCGTTCGTGCCGCCCGATTGACGTTGTTACTTCCAGTAATCCTCGATCCAGGGCGCCGGCTTGAAGTACTTGCGCAGACGTCCCCGGTAATCGCCCACCACCGCCTCGTGGGGGTGAGGATGGCCGTGGAACACCAGAATCCGGCAACCCTCGGGCAGTCGTGGTGCCATGAAGTAGCGCAGAGGGCCCTTGGGGATCGCGTGGAACTTGAAGCTGCGACACCACTTGGCGGGCCAGAAATCGATGTCGCCGATCCTGCGGGACAGGTAGATCTGCTCGTTCTTGTGCTTGCGCAGCACCTCGTCTGTATGCGCCTTGTAGTAGTCCAGCACGTCCGCATGTCGGCCGATCTCGAAACAATATACTGAGGAATTTCCGATACCCTGGCCGCGCTGGGTCCAGTTCTCGATGATGGTGAACTTTTCCGAGTAGTCGAAGAAACAGTCGATGGAATCGACGATGACCACGTCCAGGTCCAGGAACAGGGTCTTGCCCCTAAGGTCCCCCAGTTCCCGGCTGAACAGTGTCAGCTTGCGCCAGGGCGAGACGGCGTGCTTCTCGGGGATGGCCATCTCCGGAATGGGCAGCGTTTCGATGCCTGGTTCCAGCCCGGTGGTCTCGTCTGTGAGGCAGACGAAGCGAAACTCGAGGCTGAGGTTGCGGCGGACCATGTGGTACAGGCGATTTACGTACTCATGCCCGTATCGGGTTCCCCACTTGATGCAAATGACGTTGACCATGGGTGCTTTCTCTGTGGGTATCAGGTGTTCATCAGCTGTTTGTAGACCGCCAGAGTATGCTCGGTCATAGCCTGCAGGGTGAGTTGCCGTTCTGCATAATCGAAGGCGGTGATCATATCCTGCTGCCAGTTGTCCATGTCTTCGAGCAGCGCGCTAAGCCTGTTACGCAACTCAGGTATGGATCCCACCGGGATAATCAGTTTCTCTGGCAGGACCTCATTGGGGATTGGAACATCCGAGGATAGGACAGGCTTGCGAAGCAACAGTGCTTCGCCGAATACATAGGAAAAACCTTCCCGGCGGGAGGGGATGATGACTGCGTCGGCATTGGCGATCAGGCTGGCAACATCGGTTCGATGGCCGAGCAGACGCACAACGGTGGGCGCTTGGCACTCCGTGGCCAATCTCTCGAGGACACCTCGTTCCGGGCCCTCGCCAGCGATCAGGAGCGAAACAGACATGCCAGAGACAGCTTGAAGCAGGATATCGAAGCCTTTTGCGTTTACCAGCCGGCCCACAGCCAGCAGAACAGGGTACTTCTGGGGCAGATTAAAGGTCGCGCGAAGTTCCGCTGTCTGGCTCATCGGAGGGCGGATGCCATGGTAGACCACTTCAACCTTATCCGAAGGAAAGGCTTGGGACAGGGTCCGGCTGACTGCGATAATACGGTCATGGCGCAGATACGGGGAGACGTTGCGTTTGATGTTGTGAACCGTTGCTAAAGTCGGGCAGTGCAGCAGTGGTTTGATCAGGCCGGTCATGAAGGCGGCCTTGGTTGCGTGGGCATGGACAATATCACAGTCGAGGCGGCGGAGTTTCCGTGCCAGCATGATGAGGCTCCACGGGTTAAGCCTTCCACGTTGGAGAGGCAAGGCGTGACCTGCCACGGTATTCGGTAGTGTGCTGATGAAGTCTGCCGGCGCAATGACGTGTACCCTATGTCCGGAAGTTGCCAATTCTCTGCCCAGCTCTCGAACGTGCTTCTCCAGCCCACCGTCTCCGGTGCTGGCAAGTACTTGACAAATGTTCATTCTCTTATGGTTCATAGGGTTGCGGGTAGTGTGGATGCCGTAGTGACAAGTCTGTCTCCTTGGGTCGGTGACTATTATTCGTGCATGAGGCCCATGACTTGTGCCTTGATGGCATCCAGGCTTTCCACCATGGCATCGACCGTGAAAGGGTAGTCATCCCATGCTCGGCTCTGTAGTTGTGAGAGTTGGTGCGGATCGCTGATCAGTGACTCCAGTGTTGTGGCCAGATTTCGGCGCAGGGTTTCGGAATCCTCGGCAGGTAGTACGATGCCTCGACCTTGAGCGACTTCGGGTAGTCCGCCGCGGTTTGTGGTTACCAGCGCGCAGCCCGCCGCCAGTGCCTCAACGGCGGTGCGTCCGAGGGGCTCATTCCAGGTGGAAGGCACCACAGCGATGGCGGCCCGTGCATACAGTTCCATGACTTCTTCGTGTGGCAGGAAGCCGGTCGCTCTTGCCTGACTGCCAAGGGGGCGCAGCAGGGATTCTACATCCTGTTGATAGGTTGTCAGCGGCGTGTTGGCGTCGAAACGAGGTGCTCCCACAAGGGTTAGGGTCCAGTCAGGATGGCTCGGGAGAATCTGTGTGGCAGCTCGAGCTAGTTCCATAACCCCTTTGACGGGTAGTACTCGCCCGACAAAGAGAATCTCTTTGTGCTTGATGGGCGGCTTATCCATATTGCGTTGTACGCCTGTGATCACGGTATGAACACGTGTGCCCGCTTCAGAGGGAAGCCCTTCCAGAAAGCGCTGGCGAATGTATTCGCTTACGCAGATGATTGCCCTGCAAGCACTGAGTAACTGTTGGCGGTCACGGACAGACCGGGCAGCTCTCATCTCCTGGGGGTCGTTGTGCAGGTAAAGGATGAGAGGGATGTCGGGGCGTCTGGCCGCGATATACCGTACGATGATCGGTCGGTTCTCGATTTCGAGCAGAGACGGTCTGCGATGTCCCAGATAACCTAGGTAGCCGCCAGCTGTTGCCCGGTTGCGTCCTAGCAGCCATGCATAATGTTGTTTGATTGCTTCGAAGCGAACGCCGGCCAGTGGACTGCTGACCGGCGAGCCGAGTACACGGGTTCGATCCCTGAAACGACTGGAGCGAACCGCCTCCTGAACGCACAGGGCGACGGCGCCGGCCCGGTGGGCTTCGAAATGCTCTTTCCAGGGCAGTAGGATATCCAGAGTCTCAGTCTCGGAAGCAGACTCAGGATGTGTGGCTGCGCCATTTTTGGAGTCCATCTGTGGCCTTGGTTTGTGTGGATTGCACCGGGGTATCTTTCCGGACGTTGGGTTTCGGAAGTCGGCCCGGGTAAAGGGGAATCGAGTTTATACCGATTCTCCTACAAGGGCATTTCCCTGGTGCGGGCTGTACAAGGAGCCGTGTTTGACGGGCGAGGGGGGGTGTAAGAGACTGGCGTTCTCTGCTAAGGCATTCATCGTATCGGTTACATCTTTCAGGAGCAGCACTTACAGTCCTTTGAGTACATGCCGCCACTGATTTTACAGTTCTCCTTTAGCGTTCAAATTTCTGATATGTCCCCTGTGCACTGCTGGACCCTAACTACCGGAGAGGCGGGCATGACCGGCCAGGCCATCGGTTTGGCCGAGGCCGTGGGTCTGCCCTTCTTGCACAAAACCATTGGACTGCGCGCGCCGTGGCGTTGGCTGCCGGGGCATCTGTGTCCAGGGGTGTTGCGTCATGGTCTGACGCCCGACAGTGACTCATTGGCTCCGCCGTGGCCGGATCTGCTGATCACCTGCGGCCGCCGGAGCGCGGCCGCCTCCATTGCCATCCGCAGGTTGAGCAGTGGGAGAACCTTGACCGTGCACATCCAGGATCCGCAGATTCCCGCGCGTTATTTTGACCTGGTAGCCCCCCCTCGCCATGATGGTTTGGACGGGGAGAACGTGATTCAGACCCGGGGAGCCCTGCATCGGTTGACACCCGTAAAATTGGCTCAGGCGGCCCAGGCCCAAGCGGATCGCTTTTCCCATCTGCCCCGTCCGCTCGTGGCGGTACTGGTGGGCGGGTCCAATCGCACTGTACGCATGACACCCAAGGTCTGTTCCGCCATCGGCGCGCAGTTGGCGGACTTGGCTCGTCTTTATGGTGCCGGTATCGCGCTGACACCCTCGCGGCGCACGGGCGCCGAGAACGTCGAGGCGTTGCGCGCCGCGCTGCGGGACGTGCCTAACTTTATATGGAGCGGTGAGGGGGAAAATCCTTATCTTGCGCTGCTAGGGCTGGCCGATTACATCGTGGTAACCGGAGATTCGGTTTCCATGGTGTCCGAGGCGGCCAGTACCGGAAAACCGGTCTATGTCGCGGATCTGGAGGGTTACAGCAAGCGGCTTATGGTGTTTCATCACGAGTTGCGCAGGGAGGGCGTCACCCGCCCGTTCCCGTCTCCCCTGGAGCATTGGGATTACGAGCCGGTCAACGACACGCCCGTGGTGGCGGCCCGGATACGCGAGATGCTGGCTCAGCGATCCAGACGCTGATGGGTGAACAAGCCGGGTGTCAGGCCGATCCGAAAGCCCTGACTGCGCCACCAGCGACTGTTCAGTTCCTTCTCGATGTCGGGAAAGCCCTGGACCGTGCGTCGGCTCGGGTGGGCTTCAACCCAGGGTAGCAGGGTCTCCAGGGTCCAGCGACGGTCCACCAGGATCGATTGGTTGGTCCAGTTCATGTGGGCGGAATCAACGATCAGGTTGCCTTCCGGCGTCGTCTGGAACACCCGTGGAAATCTCCTCTCCGGATGCTCTTCCACGTAGGCCGCGATGCCCTTGATGCGTTCCGCTTTCACCGGGCGAAGCAGGGCGCGCAGACGAACACCCATGCGTGTCAGGTAGGAGTAGGGGGGCTGCGAGCCGTCCGCGGGCAGGTGGTAGCGACGATATTTCTCGACCGTGGTGAAATCTTCACCCGGACTGCGGCGATGTCGCATGCGGAAGACCTGGGCCCGGCCTGCAGCCATATCCCGGACCGCGCTGTGCAGCTGGCGGGCCACCTCGTCATGAGACTCGATCAGCAAGCAGTCGTTTTCCACCATCAGCACGTAGTCATCGTCCATGGATTCCAGCAGGGCCCGCACTCCGCCACAGATCCCGCGGTTGCGGTCATTGCCAGTGCAGGCCACTCCGTATTTGGCGGCGATGTTCCGGTCCTGATCGCTGATCTCCTGGCAGTAGAGCAGCACATGGTCGAACAGTTCGAAGATGGACTCGCGGGCATAGCTGGCCAGGGTGTGATCCACGGTGGACGGCGCGCGCCAGCTCAACATGCCAAGTCCGATGCTGCGTGGTCCGGCCTCCGTCTCGATGCTCATGAACGTGACTGACCTTCGCGCAGGTAGGGGTCCGGCATGCCCACCCGTTTGCGGAAACGACGGTGTGCCCAGAAATATTGCTCGGGTGCTTCGCGTACCGCGTCCTCGATGACCCGGTTGATGCGCGCGGTGTCGGCCTCGGGGTCTTCGGTAGGGAAATCGGTCAGCGGGGGGCGGATGACCAGCCGGTAATGCCCATCACGGTCGCGAAAACCGAAGAAGGGCAGCACCGGTGCGCCGCTCACCCGGGCGATGCGGTGGGTCCCGGTCTGGGTGGCGGCGGGCTCGCCGAAGAAGGGGACGATGACGGAGTTGCGCCCACCGGCACTCTGGTCCTGGGCATACCACACGGCCTGGTTGGACTTCAGCGCCCGCAGCATGCCCTTGATGTCGTCCTTGGGGATGGCACGCAGGGTGTGCCGGTTTCGCTGCCTGGCGAACAGATGCTCGATCACCGGATTTTCGTGGGGGCGGTACATGGCCGCGAAGGGGTGAAACAGCACAAGCAGCCGCCCGGAGAGCTCCAGGGTGGTGAAGTGGGCACTGAGCAGCAGCACGCCCTTGCCCCTGGCGAGGGCCTGTTCGAGGTGCTCCAGACCCTCGAGGCGTACCAGCTTGCGCAGACGCGCATCGCTGGCCCACCAGGAGAGGGTGGTCTCGAACAGGGCGAACCCCACGGCGCGGAAGTGTTCGCGTACCAGACGCGCCCTTTCGGACTCGCTCCAGTCCGGGAAGCACAGGTCCACGTTGACCCGGGCGATGTGACGCCGACGCCTGCCGAAGGCGTGGAACAGGTCGCCAATGCGATAGCCCATCCAGCGTTGCAGTCCCATGGGGAGTTTCGACAGGACCCACAGGAGTCCGACCGCCAGCCAGTAAGGCCAGTAGCGGGGGCGAAGCGGGGATTCATGTCGTCGGTTGCGGGCCATGGGAATTCGGTGGGGCAAAGCGTTGAATCTTAACAGCCCGGGCGCCGTGCTAACATCCGGGCCGTGTCGATCGAGTCTGTCCGGATAGCGCGATAGCCATGTGGCGTGCCCTCTATTCCCTGCTGCTGTACCTGCTGTGGCCCCTGGTGGCCATGCGGTTGCTGTGGCGCGCCCGGCGCAATCCGGAATACCGGCGGCGTTGGGGGGAGCGCTTTGCCGTGGGGCCGCGCCTGGATGCTGCGCCCCGCCTCTGGGTTCATGCGGTCTCCGTGGGGGAGGTGGTGGCTGCGGTGCCGCTGGTGCGCGCGCTAATGGCCCGTTTCCCGGATCACCGCATCCTGGTCACCACCACCACGCCCACCGGCTCTGCCGAGTTGCGCCGCCGCCTGGGTGAGACGGTGGAGCACCGTTACCTGCCCCTGGATCTGCCCCATCTGATGCGCGGCCTGGTGCGTGCCGTCCGGCCGCGCCTGCTCGTGGTCATGGAGACGGAACTCTGGCCCAACCTGTTCGCCGCCTGCCGCCGGCAGGGGGTGCCGGTGATGCTGGTCAACGGGCGGCTCTCGGCGCGTTCTTTCCAGGGCTACCGGCGCATCCGGCCCCTGGTGGCCGAGGCCTTGGGGGCGGTGACCGCGCTGGCGGCCCGGTCGGAGGAGGATGCCGAGCGGTTCATCGGGCTGGGCGCCAGGCCCGAGCGGGTGCGGGTGACCGGCAATCTGAAATACGACCTGGAACTGCCGGCAGGCGGGGCGGGGATCAAGCCCCTGACGCGCCCGGCATGGATCGCGGCCAGTACCCACGAAGGCGAGGATGCGCGTCTGCTCGCGGTCCACGGGCGGATACTCGAACGTGTGCCGGACGCCCTGCTGATCCTGGTGCCCCGGCATCCGGAGCGTTTCGAGGCGGTGGCCGAGCTGTGTCGGGCGGTGGCCATGCCTGCTGCCCGGCGTTCACGGGGTGAGCGGCCGGGTCCCGCCACCCGGGTGTGGCTGGGCGACACCATGGGCGAATTGCCTGATCTCTTTCCCCTCGCCCGGGTGGCCTTCATGGGCGGCAGCCTGGTGCCGACCGGCGGGCACAACCCCCTGGAGGCGGCGGCCCATGGACTTCCGGTGCTGACCGGCCCCCACGTGTTCAACTTCCGCGAGGTGTTCGACGCCCTGGTGCAGGCGGGTGGGGCAGATGTGGTGGACGAGGAGGCCTCCCTGGCCGAGCGCCTCATCGCGCTGCTCAACGATGAGGCCGAGCGTTCGCGCCGGGGCGAGGCGGCGGCGCGGGTGGTTCAGGAAAACCGGGGCGCGGTGGCGCGTGTGGTGGACTGGGTGGGGCAAGTGGCGAGTGGCTAGTCTCAAGTGGCAAGGAAGAGCCAAGGCTTGCCGCAGAGACGCGGAGGCGCAGAGAAATCAAGGGAATTGACAGGATTTACATGATGAACATGATTTCAAATACCGGTTTACGTGCGCTCTGATTTAATCCTGTCAATCATGTGAATCCTGTCAGATGGATTTTCCTCTGTACCTCCGCGTCTCTGCGGCAAGCCTTTCACAGCCTGGGCCACTTGCTACTTGATCAAGGCCGACAGGGCCTTGAACTGGGAATGCCTTGCATCCCGCAGCCATTCGAAGATCACTGACTCGTGATTGGTCACCACGGCGCCGGCCTGGCGCAGGCGGTGCAGGGCGTTGGCCTTGTGGGCCGGGTCACGGGAGCAGACGGCGTCTTCCACCACGAAGGGGGTGAAGCCGGCGCCGAGCAGGTCCAGGGCGGTCTGCAACACGCACACGTGGGTCTCCATGCCGCACACCACCACCTGGGGGCGGCGGGCCGATTTCAACGCGTCCAGCAGGCCGGAATCCCCGCAGCAGGAGAAGGAGGTCTTGTCCAGCACCCGGGCGCTGGCCGGCAACTGCGCGGCCAGGGGCGCCACGGTGGGACCGAGTCCCCTGGGGTACTGCTCGGAGACCAGCACCGGGATCTCCAGCTGGCCGGCGGCCTGGGCCAGGCGCCCGGCGGCGCGCACCACGCCCTCCCGGGCCGTGGCATCCATGGCGCCGGCCAGGCGCTCCTGGACGTCGACGATCAGCAACTGCCCGTGGGCGGCGTGACAGAGTCCTAGGGCCTGCACGGGATCACTCCAGCCAGGCGTTGATGGCCTGAATGTCCTGCTCGTCCAGGGTGCCGGCGGCCTGCTTCAGGCGCAGGGTGTTGACCACGAACTCATAGCGGGCCTGGGCGTAGTCCCGCTGGGCGCGGAACACCTCGCGCAGGGCCAGCAGCACGTCCACGGCGGTGCGGGTGCCCACTTCGAAGCCCGCCTCGGCGGCCTCGGCGGCGGCCTGGGTAGAGGCCAGGGCCTGGTTCAGGGCCTGCACCCGGGAGATCCCGGCGACTACGGACAGGTAGGCACTGCGGGTCTGCTGCACGGTCAGGCGCTGGGTCAGTTCCAGCTGTTCCCGGGCGCTGTCGAAGCGTTCCCGGGACTCGCGGGTGAGCGAGGAGGTGCGACCGCCGCTGTAGATGGGCACCCGCAGCTGCAGGGCGATCTGGGCGTCGGTGCGGTCCAGGAGCTGGGAGTTGGCCGTCGGGGCGCCGCTGTTGTCGATGTCCGCGTAGCTGGCCTGCAGGCCCACGGTGGGGTAGTGGCCGGCGCGTTGGCGCTTGATCTCCTCGGCGGCGGCCTCGGTGGCGAAGCGCCGGGCGGTCAGGCCCAGGTTGCGGTCGATGGCGCTCTCTACCCAGCGGCTCATGTCGGCGGGTTCCGGCGTGGTCAGGGGCAGGCGGTCGCTCAGGCTGGCCAGGGCCTCGTAGTACTGGCCGGTGACCACCGCCAGCTGTTCCCGGGCGATGTCCAGCTGGTTGCGGGCGGCGATCTCCTGGGCCACGGCGATGTCGTACTGGGCCTGGGATTCCTTCACGTCAGTGATGGCGATCAGCCCCACCTCGAAACGCCGCTCCGCCTGTTCCAGCTGCCGGCCGATGGCCTCCTTCTCGGCCTCGGCGAAGGACAGGGTGTCCTGGGCAGTGAGCACGCCGAAGTAGGACTCGGCCACGCGCAGGATCAGGGCCTGGCGGGCGGCGTCGCGGAACGCGGTGGCCTGGGCGATGCCCAGGTCCGCCTGGCGCAGGGCCACGTAGTTGCGGTGGTCGTAGACGCTCTGGTTCAGGGTGATGTCGAAGCGGGTGGTGTCGTAGCTGAAGCTGGAGCCGGGGGACGGTTCACTGCGGGTGTGCGCCTGGGTGGCACCGGCATCGATCTGGGGCAGCAGCACGGAGCGGGCCTGGGGGCGGGCCTCCAGAGCGGCCCGGTAGTCGGCCTCTGCGGCGCGCAGTTCGGCATCGTGCTGCAGGGCCGTCTGGTAGATGGTCCAGAGGTCCGCCGCCTGGCTGGTGGGCAGCAGGAGCACGGCGCCCAGGGTCAGGGACAGGAGGATGCGATGCAGTCGGGTGGTCATGGGTCTCTCCATGGTGCGGATGCATGCCCCGCACGGGATTTGATTATTAGATATTTCTAATATTCTAGCCGCGATGGTCTTCCATGAGAAGGACGCGGTGTCGATGGATCAGTATAGGGGAAGATGCGGATCCACTTCCCGGGACCAGGCGTCGATCCCGCCCACCAGGTTAGTGACCCGGGAAAAGCCGTGGTGTTCCAGGAACAGCCCCGCGTGGTGGCTGCGCACCCCGTGGTGGCAGATCACCACGATCTCCTGTTGCGGGTCTGCCTCAGCCAACCAGGCGGGGATGCGGGACAGGGGCACCAGGGTGGAGCCCTGGATGTGGGCGATGTCGTATTCCCAGGGCTCGCGCACGTCCAGCAGCAGGGGCGCGGGCCGTCCGCGGTCCTCGAGCCAGGCCTGCAGACCCCGGGGCGTGAGCTGCTGCATGGTCGCCGCAGGCCGTCCTCAGAACACGAAGCGGGGCTTGGGCTCGGTGCCCGCCAGGGGCTTGAGACAGGTCTCGAACAGCATCTCCCGGGTGAACTCATTCTCGCCCAGGCGGGTGATGAGCATGGCCTCCATCACCGGGGCCTGACCCACCACCACGAACAGCCGCCCGCCCACGTTGAGCTGGCGCTCGAAGCAGTCCCGGTACTCGGGCAGGGAAGCGGTCACGGCGATCACGTCGTAGCGCTCCCGCTGCACGGTCCAGCCATGGGCGGCGTCTCCCTGGCGCAGGGCGGCATTGGTGATGCCCTGCTGTTCCAGGCGCTTCATGGCGGCGTACTTGAAGTCATCGTGGATGTCCACGCTGTCCACCTGGGCACCCAGTTTGGCCAGGCAGCAGGTTACATAGCCGGAGCCGGTGCCGATCTCCAGGCACACGTCCGTGGGCCGCACGTTCAGGGCCTGCAGCATGCGGGCCTCCACCCTGGGGGCCATCATGGACTCGCCGTGGCCCAGGGGGATCTCGATGTCCGCGTAGGCCAGACCCTGGTGCTGCTCGGTCACGAACAGTTCCCGGGGGGTCTGCTCGATCACGTCGAGCACCCTCTGATCCAGCACATCCCAGGGGCGGATCTGCTGCTCGACCATGTTGAAGCGGGCCTGTTCGAAGTTCATGACCATGACATCCTGCTTGGGGTTGAAAGGACGGTAAGCGGCCAAAGGGTACGTACAAGGCCNCGGCCGGGCAAGTCCCGCTTGCCCTGATGGGGGAATCGGTGTGCTATAGGGGCAGCGCACACAGCCGGGACCCATCCGCATGTTTGAAGCCGCCGAACTGGGCCGCAAGGTCTCCAAATCCGAGTACAAGGACGCCCTGCCGGCGCTGCGCGCCGGGCTCACGGAGGCCCAGCAGCGCCTGCGCGACAGCGGGGTCTCGGTGCTGGTGATCGTGGAAGGGGTCGAGGGCGTAGGCCGGGGCGAGGTGGTCAACCGGCTCAACGGCTGGCTGGACACCCGCGGCACGGAGACCCACGCCTTCTGGGACGTCTCCAGTGAGGAGCAATCCCACCCGCGCTACTGGCGCTACTGGCGCAGCCTGCCCGCCCGGGGAAAGATCGGCCTGTTCTTCGGCGCCTGGTATTCCGAGCCGCTGATGCGCGGCACCACCGGTGAGTGGGACGGGGCCCGGGTGGAGGCGGCCGCCACCCGCATCCGGGACCTGGAACGCATGCTGGCCCTGGAGGACACCCTGATCCTCAAGTTCTGGTTCCATCTGGACAAGGACACCCAGAAACAGCGCCTCAAGGCACGCAAGCAGGACCCGGACAGCCGCTGGTCCCGCCGGCGCAACGGCGACAAGCTGCTGGATTACAAGGCCTTTGTCGGTATCGGCGAGACGGTCATCCAGGCCACGGACACGGCGCTCGCCCCCTGGTACCTGATCGAGGCCACCGACCCCCGCTACCGGGACCTGACCGTGGCCCGCACCCTGCTCAAGGCCATCACGGAACGGCTGGATGCCGAGGGCCCCGTGCACCGGGAGGAGATGCTGTCCCACGCCCCGAGCCTCCCCGAGGCGGAGGAAGCGCGACTCACGGTGCTGGACCAGGTGGACCTGGGCCAGTCCCTGGACAAGTCCCGGTACAAGAAGCGTCTGGAGGAGGCCCAGCGGCGCCTGCGCGCCCTGACCTGGAAGGCCCGTGACGCCGGCCGGGCCAGCGTGCTGGTGTTCGAGGGCTGGGACGCGGCGGGCAAGGGCGGCACCATCCGGCGGCTGACAGCGGGCATCGATGCCCGGCTGCACCGGGTCATCCCCGTGGGGGCGCCCACGGATGAGGAGCTGGCCCATCATTATCTGTGGCGCTTCTGGCGCCAGGTGCCGGGGAGCGGGCGCATCACCGTGTTTGATCGTTCCTGGTACGGGCGGGTGCTGGTGGAGCGGGTGGAGGGCCTGGCCCGGGCGGAGCAGTGGCGCCGGGCCTTCCACGAGATCAACGACTTCGAGCAGCAGCTCTGCGAGCACGGCATCCTGGTGCACAAGTTCTGGCTGCACATCAGCGAGGCAGAGCAACTGGCCCGCTTCCGCGCCCGGGAGGAGACCGCCTACAAGCAGCACAAGCTCACCGACGAGGACTGGCGCAACCGGGAGAAGCGCCCGGAGTACGAGGCGGCCATCAACGAGATGGTATTCCGCACCAGCACCGAGCACGCCCCCTGGACCCTGGTCCCGTCCGAGGACAAGCGCTTCGCCCGGGTGGCCGTCATCGAAACGGTCTGCGAGCGCCTGGAAGCTGTATTGGATTAGTAAGGCTTGCCGCAGCGGCGCGGAGGCGCAGAAAAGTCAAAGGATCGGACAGGATTTACATGATTAACAGGATTGAATCAGAAACCACAAAATCCATGTTTTAAATCTTGTTAATCATGTAAATCCTGTCGAGTCAGTTCTTCTCCGCGCCTCTGCGGCAAGCCTTTGATTTTTCTTGCCACTAGCCACTTGCTACTTGCCACTATTCCAGCAAACCCGACCGGGCTGCTATAGTTTCAGATCAAGACGAGGCTAGGGGTGCCCACCGGAGTCACCGATTGGGCTGAGAAATACCCTTGGAACCTGAACCGGATCATACCGGCGGAGGGAAGCTTCGGAGCCATTGCCTCATCGGCCGCTCCGTACCTTCCGCCGCTCCCCACGCGAGGTACACCATGAGCGCCATCCCCCAGGACTTCATCGCCAAGACCGCCCGGCTCTCCGAGGAGATCACCCGGCCGTTCCCCAATTCCCGCAAGATCTTCGTGCAGGGTTCGAGCCCGGACATTCGCGTGCCCATGCGGGAGGTGAGCCAGGCGCCCACCCAGGCCTCCATGGGGGCGGAGGAGAACCCGCCCATCACCGTCTACGACACCTCCGGCCCCTACACGGACCCGGCCGCGTCCATCGACCTGATGCAGGGTCTGCCGGCGCTGCGCGAGGCCTGGATCGAGTCGCGCCAGGACACCGAGCGCCTGGACGGGCCCAGCTCCGAGTACGGCCGCGCCCGGGCCGCCGACCCGCAGCTGGCCGCGCTGCGCTTCGAGCACATCCGTGCGCCGCGCCGGGCGCGCCCTGGCCTGAACGTCACCCAGATGCACTACGCCCGCCGGGGCATCATCACTCCCGAGATGGAGTTCGTCGCCATTCGCGAGAACGCCCGCCTGGAGGAGATGCGCGCCGATCCCCGCTACGCCAAGCTGCTGCGCCAGCACGCCGGCCAGCCCCTCGGCGCGAAGATCCCGGAGCTGATCACGCCCGAGTTCGTGCGTGACGAGGTGGCCGCGGGCCGGGCCATCATCCCCAGCAACATCAACCACCCGGAACTGGAGCCCATGATCATCGGGCGCAATTTCCGGGTGAAGATCAATACCAACA
>SR_TP_S13solDRAFT_1000550_pt1 | contig 14700 bp, 17 predicted proteins | sample SodReaTP_S13sol_FD_11159 | JGI IMG/M metagenome (IMG submission 11159)
GGGTGAAGGGTGAAGGGTGAAGGGTGAAGGGTGAAGGGTGAAGGGTGAAGGGTGAAGGGTGAAGGGTGAAGGGTGAAGGGTGAAGGGTGAAGGAGGATTGCTCTGATCCAGGGGGTAAGCAAGTCCCGTAGGAGCCCAGCCCCCTGGGCGATACATCGGTCGGCTCATTCGCCCAGAAGGCTGGGCTCCTACAGGAGAGGCCGAACCGCTTTCATTCATCCTTCATCCTTCCACCTTCATCCTTGCCTTAAATCACGCCGCCTTACTGCCTGCCCCCGCCATCACTTCAAGCAGGCCCGGGATGGGGACCTCCAGCGAACCCTCGCTGGCCTCCAAACGACAGTGATCCGACCAGTGCAGCAGCTGCATGGTCCCGCTGAAATCCTCCACCAGGGTGGTGCAGTGCTCCACCCAGTCCCCGTCGTTGCAATAGAGCACGCCGTCGATCTGCTCGATGCCCGCCTTGTGGATATGGCCGCAGATGTAGCCGTCATAGCCGCCGCGCAGCGCCTCACGGGCAGCGGCCTCCTCGAACTTGCGGATATAGGCACGGGCGTTGCCCACCCGGGTCTTGAGCCAGGCGGACAGTGACCAGTAACCGTGGCCGCGCCGGTGACGCCAGGCGTTGTAGACCCGGTTGCCCTTGAGCAGCATCTGGTAGGCACCATCTCCCACCGCCTTGAGCAGGGCGTTGTGGCGCACGTCCCCGTCGAACTCATCCCCGTGGCTGACGAAGAAACGTCGTCCGTCCGCACTGACATGTTCGGCATTCAGACGCACCTGCACGCCATAGAACTCGCTGCCCGCGAAATCGCGCAGGCATTCATCGTGATTACCCGGGATGTAAGTGACACGGACGCCATTGCGCGCCATGTGCAGGATGCGCTGCATCACCGCAGACTGATGCGCCGTCCAGTAGACCGTGCGACGCATGCTCCACAGGTCGAAGATGTCACCGACCAGGTAGAGATGTTCACAGCGTACCTTGTTGAGGAAATCGAGAAGATAATCGGCGCGGCACTCGCGGGTGCCAAGATGTACATCGGAGATGAAGACACTGCGGCAGCGAAGCGTTCCCATGGGCAGACCCTCGGCAGTGGACGAGGGCAGTCTGTATGGGGGGTATTACACAACCATCAAGAAAGTATGAATTTATAGTGACCCTGAAAACAGACAATAGAGACAAGATGCAAGATACAAGAGGCAAGTAACACCCGCTTGTATCTTGCATCTAGCAACTTGTCTCTAGCGCTCTCCTATCCCATATCAAGATCCATCTGCACGGACTCGAGACCGGTAGCAGCACACTGTTCATCCAGGGCGCCACTGGGTGCACCGCTCACACCCACGCCACCCACCAGAGCGCCCGCGGCCAGGATAGGCAGGCCACCGGCGGAGAACACGATGCCTTGCACCTTGCCCACGGAGAAGGGCTGGGTGAAGCGGTCTTCCATAGCAGACAGGGGGGCATTGAAGGACATGGCCGTATAGGCCTTTTGCTTGGAGATCTCGATGGTCAGATCCATGGCCAGGGTGTCACGCATCACCACCTGGACATTGCCACCGCGATCCACCACGGTCACGGCCACGCTCACGCCTTCGGCGCGACAGGCCTCGATGGTGGCCAGGGCGATCTTGTTGGCCATTTCCAGGTGCAGACGCTTGATATCCACGGTTACAGGGCTATCGGCCTGGGCAACGGCACCAGCGCTCATCAGCACAGCACCCGCCAGCAGGGAAGAAACGATTTTCATGGTGGTGTCTCCTTTGTATTTTGGATTCTTCTTGATTGTAGGACCTTTGCGGCCCGTGGGGTGGGACCATGAGAACCCATCAAGATTCAAAACACAAAGGCAGATACACCCTGTCAGCTGCATCTGCCTTTGTGTTTTGACCTGCCTTAGACAGCAGGATCCGGGGCGGGTAGAACCTACCCAGGGAGAACAGCAGAAGATCTCAAAGCAATACCAGCAGCCAGACCAGCGCCGCATTGATGAGAGAGAACAACACCGCAGCGGAGCCCATGTCCTTGGCCCGGGCGGAGAGCTTGTGCAGCTCGCCGCCGAAGCGGTCGATGGCCGCCTCGATGCCGGAATTGAGCAGCTCCACGATGAGGATCAGCATCAGACTGCCCACCAGCAGGGCCCGCTCCACACCGTTATCCCCCAGCCACAGGGCCAGGGGCAGGGCCAGCACCACCAGCAGCAGTTCCTGACGGAAGGCCGCCTCGTGTTTGAAGGCGGCGCGCAGGCCCGCCCAGGAGTACCCCGCGGCCTTGACGATGCGGGTCAGGCCGCGGTTGCCACTGTAAGCCATCAGCCAGCCTGACCCTGCTCAACCACCTCATCCAGGGCCGCACCGGGCTGCCAGGCCACGTCCAGCTCACGGGCCGCACGCACCTCATCGAAGCGCCGGTTGGGCTGGGTGTAGGGAGCACCCTTCACCTTGTCGGGGGCCGTGCGCGCCTCTTCCAGGATCTGGCCCATGGCCTCCACGAAGCCGTCCAGGGTCTCCTTGCTCTCGGTTTCCGTGGGCTCGATGAGCAGGCATTCGGGCACCAGCAGGGGGAAGTAGGTGGTGGGGGCGTGGTAGTCGTAATCCAGCAGGCGCTTGGCCACGTCCATGGCGGTCACATCGGTCTCTTTCGCCAGCCGCTTGAGGGTGACGATGAATTCGTGGGTGGCGCGGCGCTCGGGGAAGGCCAGTTCGAAGCCCTTCTCCCGCAGGCGGGCCATCACGTAGTTGGCATTCAGGGTAGAGAACTCCGCCACCCGGGGCATACCCGCGCGGCCCAGCATGCGCATGTAGATATAGGCGCGCAGCAGCACGCCGGCGTTGCCCGCAAAGGCAGACAGCCGACCGATGGACTGGGGCAGGTCCTTCTCGGTCATCCAGCGATAACGCTCGCCCTCCTTCGCCACCACCGGGATGGGCATGAAGGGCTGCAGGCGCTCGCTCACACCCACCGCACCGGCACCGGGACCGCCGCCGCCGTGGGGGGTGGAGAAGGTCTTGTGCAGGTTCATGTGAATCACGTCAAAGCCCATGTCCCCGGGGCGCACCTTGCCCAGGATGGCGTTGAGGTTCGCACCGTCGTAATAGAGCAGACCACCGGCCTGGTGCACCAGATCGGCGATCTCCTTGATACACCGTTCGAACACACCCAGGGTCGAGGGGTTGGTGAGCATGATGCCAGCGGTGTGGGGGCCCAGGGCGGCCTTCAGCGCCTCCATGTCCACGTCGCCGGAATCGTCCGTGGGGATCTCCTTGACCGTATAGCCGCACATGGTGGCAGTGGCCGGGTTGGTGCCGTGGGCCGCGTCGGGTACCAGGATCTCGCTACGCGCCGTGTCCTTGCGGGCATCGTGGTAGGCGCGAATCATGGCCACCCCGGCGAACTCGCCCTGGGCACCGGCCATGGGAGTCAGGGAAACGCCGCCCTTCATGCCGGTCACATCCCGCAGCATCTCCTGCAGCTCGTACATGCAGGTCAGGAAGCCCTGGCTGTGGGTGTCCGGCGCATGGGGATGGCGGTTCAGGAAACCGGGCAGCATGGCCAGGCTGTTACAGGCCCGGGGGTTGTACTTCATGGTGCAGGAGCCCAGCGGGTAGAACTGGGTGTCAATGGAGAAGTTCTTCTGGGACAGCCGGGTGTAATGACGCACCACGTCCAGTTCCGAAAGCTCCGGCAGCGGTGCACGCCCGGTGCGACGAAAACGCTCGGGCAGCCCGCTCACGACGGGCTTGCGCTGGGGCGCCTGGGCCGTGGCCCCACGCCCGGGACGGGAACGTTCAAAGATCAGCATGTCACGAAACTCCTGAAATCTCGGTTATCGGGTGATCAAACATCCAACGCAAAGGCGCGAAGACGCAAAAAAAACGCAAAAAGGATCTTTGGGTTATATGAACACAACACTTTGCGTCCTTTGCGTCTTCGCGCCTTTGCGTTGAAGGCCTTTCAATCAAAGCGCCCTGAATGCAGCATCCAGATCGGGCTCTTCGCTGAACTCTTCCACCAGCTCTGTGTGCAGGATCTTGTCCTTCTCGTCCAGCACAATGATCGAGCGAGCGGTGATGCCCGCAAGAGGCCCATCGGTCAGCAGGATGCCGTAGTCCTTGGCGAAGTTGCGCGAGCGCATCATGGACAGGGTCTTCACCTGCTCGATCTTCTCCGCCGCGCAAAAGCGCGCCTGGGTGGGCGGGAGGTCGGCCGAGATCACCAGCACCACCACGTCATCACGCCCGGCCAGCAGCTTCTCCAGTTTCGTGGTGGACACGGCGCAGGTGCTGGTGTCCAACGCGCCCACCACCGACAGGATCTTCTTCTTACCTGCGAAGGTGGCAAGGCTCACATCGTTCAGATCCTTATCCACCAGCGTGAAATCGGGGGCCTGTGAGCCCACCGGCGGCAGGTCGCCGTTGGTGTGAATGGGATTACCGTGAAGTTTGATCTCGGCCATGATGCTTCTCCTTAACTCTTCAGATACGTTAGTTGAGTCTGCGTGAGACGAGAGGGTAAAGGCGTGAGGCGTCAACACAACCTCTCCCGCCTGTCGCCTTACGCTTCACCCCTTGCCGCGGCACGCGTCAAGCGCCGCTTTCATCACTTCAGCGTAGCGGTCCAGGTCGGCCTCGGTCTTGGTCTCGGTGGCACAGACCAGCAGTAGGTCATCCAGGCCGGGGTAGTCGTCTCCCAGGGCATAACCACCCAGCACGCCCTGCTGCGCCATGGCGTCCAGCACCGGACGCACCGGCCTGGGCAGCTTGAAGGCCAGTTCATGGAAGGCCTCGCCGCTGAACGCCGGCGTCACACCCAGGGGCTTGAGCCGTTCGACCAGGCCATGGGTGTTGGCGTGGCAGTGACCGGCCACCCGCTCCAGACCTTCGGGCCCCAGCAGGGCCATGTGAATGGTGGCCGCGGTGACCACCAGGCCCTGGTTGGTGCAGATGTTGGACGTGGCCTTGGAACGGCGGATGTGCTGTTCCCGGGCCTGAAGGGTGAGTACGAACCCGGTGCGCCCGTCGGCGTCCATGGTGCGGCCCACGATGCGCCCGGGCATCTGGCGCACATGTTCCTTGCGACAGCACATGAAGCCGAAATACGGACCGCCGGAGGACAGGGGCGCACCCAGTGGCTGACCCTCGCCCACCACGATATCGGCACCCTTGCCGCCCCACTGGCCCGGGGGCTTGAGCAGGGCGAGGCTGACCGGATTGACCACGCCGATCACCTGGGCGCCCTGGGCATGGGCCCAGTCGGTGAGCGCATCGACCTCTTCCATTACGCCGAAGAAGTTGGGCTGGGGGATGACCAGGGCGTTGATGTCCTCACCCTCGAAGGCCTTGAGGGCGTCGAGACTGATACGGCCGGAAGCGGGATCGAAGGGGACGTCCACCAGCTCGATACCCTGGCCACCGACGATGGCGCGGGTCACACTGCGGTACACGGGATTGACCGTGGTGGGCATGAGTACCTTGCGGCTCTTGGCCTTACGGTTGGCACGCACGCTCATGAGCACCGCCTCTGCCAGCGCCGAGGCGCCGTCGTACAGGGAGGCGTTGGAGACGTCCATGCCGGTCAGGCCGGCCATCATGGTCTGGTACTCGTAGACCAGCTGCAGGGTACCCTGGCTGGCCTCCGCCTGATACGGCGTGTAGGCGCTGTAGAACTCGCCCCTCGTCGTGATCTGCCAGACCGCCGCCGGGATGTGGTGTTCATAGGCACCGGCACCGATGAAGTTCAGTTCCACGTCATCCCGGGCCGCGCGTCGATGCATGAGACGGGTGACTTCCATCTCGCTCATGGCCTCGGGCACCTGGTTCAGCGGCCCCGTGCGCAACGCGGCAGGGATCTCGTCGAACAGCTGCTCCATGTCTGTGACGCCAATGGCTGCCAGCATGTCCTGGATGTCGGTCTCGGTGTGAGGAATAAACGGCATAACTTAACCCGGTCTGTGTGAAGGCTTGATGTCCGTCCCTGGACCGAATACTGGAATGGCTGCGCTCAGCCTTCCTCGTCCACCTGGGCCTGATAGGCGTCGGCGTCCATCAGGGCGTCCATGGCGGAGGCATCGGCGGGCTTGATGCGAAACAGCCAGCCCTCGCCGAAGGCGTCGTTGTTGACCAGCTCGGGGCTGTCGCCCAACTGATCGTTGACCGCGACCACTTCACCGGCCACGGGGGCGTACACATCGGAGGCGGCCTTTACGGATTCCACCACCGCACAGGCGGCACCGGCCTCAAGGCTCGCACCCACTTCAGGGGTTTCCACGAAGACCAGGTCGCCGAGCAGCTCCTGGGCGTGATCGGAAATGCCCACGGTGACGGTGCCATCGGATTCACTGCGTACCCACTCGTGGCTCTTGGTGTAACGAAGATCAGCAGGTGTATTGCTCATGTCGGACTCCTGGGTTTTCTGTATCAATCAGTTCAAAGGCATTCAACGCAAAGACGCCAAGACGCAAAGGGCGCTAAATTCTTGGGTTTAAATCCGAAAATCCCTTTTGCGCTCCTTGGCGTCTTTGCGTCTTTGCGTCTTTGCGTTAAAGATCTTCGCGTTTCAGATTTCCACGCAGGCCTTGCCGTTGCGTACGAAGGGAGGCTTGACCACCCTCGCCGGCTGGGGCTTGCCGCGCACATCCACATCCACCTTCTCCCGGGTGCCGGCGGGGACCCGGGCCAGGGCGATGGACACCCCGAGCGTGGGCGAAAACCCGCCGCTGGTGATCTCACCCTCGCCGGCCTCACCGGCCAGTACGCGCATGTGGCTGCGCAACACGCCGCGCCCTTCCAGCACCAGGCCCACGAAACGGCGCAGGCCGCCGGCGGCCTTCTGCTTTTCCAGGGCGGCGCGACCGACGAAATCCCGGTTAGCGGGTTCAAAGGCCACGGTCCACGCCAGCCCGGACTCCAGGGGCGAGACCTGCTCGTCCATGTCCTGGCCATAGAGATTCATGCCCGCCTCCAGGCGCAGGGTATCCCGTGCACCCAGACCCGCAGGTTTGACCCCGGCGGCCAGCAGACGAGCCCAGAAGGCGGGCGCCTCGGCGGCGGGCACCATCACCTCAAAGCCATCCTCGCCTGTGTAGCCGGTGCGGCCCACGAACCAGTCACCGGCCTGGGCGCCTACAAAGGGCGACAGGGCATCGGCCGCCCTGGCCAGATCACCCTCCATCACCGACATGGCCTTGTCCCGGGCCCCTGGGCCCTGCACCGCCACCATGGCCAGATCATCGCGTTCCTGGAGCAGCACATCAAAACCCGTGGCGCGATCACGCATCCAGGCCAGATCCTTGTCCCGGGTGGCGGCATTGACCACCACGCGATAGAAGGTGTCGGAGAGATAATAGGTGATCAGATCGTCGACTACCCCGCCCTCGGGGGTCAGCATGCAGCTGTAGAGGGCCTTGCCGGGGGTCTTGAGTTTGGCCACGTCGTTGGCCAGCAGAAATCGCAGGTAGTCACGGGCACCGGCGCCCTGCAGATCCACCACGGTCATGTGGGAGACATCGAACATGCCGGCGCCCTGGCGTACCAGGTGGTGTTCATCCAGCTGGGAGCCGTAATGCAGGGGCATGGACCAGCCACCGAAGTCCACCATGCGGGCACCGGCTTGCAGGTGTTTGTGATACAGCGGGGTCTGTTTGCTCATGGATCAGGCTCCTGAAAAACGCAAAAGGGGTGGCCGATGCTGAAGACATCGACCACCCCTCTGTCCTGAAACCTGAGAGATTGAACCGCTTCGCGCGGTTATCCCCTTCGGTGGGCCGCCACCGCGACCGCTCTCCAGAGCCGATACTGTGCCTGCACGGTCCTTTTGCCTGAGCGTTTCCGGGCGGAAGTTGCGCCTTCGGCGCCTCTCAAACATCCGAGAGGTCTCTCCCGTGCAGCACGGGCACCCCCTGAGGGACACCCTGATCGGACACGAACTATAACGCACTCTGAGGTGAGGCGGAAGGCGCAAGGAGTGAGGCGTAGGCCGGATAAGCGCAGCGCATCCGGCAAATACCGCCTACTGTGAGGGGTGAGGGGTGAGGGGTGAGGGGTGAGGCAGAGTACCCCCGCCTTACGCCTTACGCCTTACGCCTTACGCCTTACTCCTTACTCCTTACTCCTTACTCCTTACTCCTTACGCCTTACGCCTTACGCCTTACGCCTTACGCCTTACTCCTCACGCCTATCCCCTATCCCCTATCCCCTACCCCCTTGCGCCTCACGGCCTGCGCACGATGGCCCGGGTGACCGCCGCGGGACCCTGGTGATACGGCCCCTCGTCCAGGCTGGTGAGGGTCTCGGCGATCTCCTCGATATCGCCATCCACGAAATCCTCCCGCAGCATCACCGCCGAATAGAGCATGGCCGGATCCCTGGGACCGCCGCTCTGATAATCCATCTGCTCCGGGCTGAAGGCCTCCATGAGCAGCACACCGCCGGGCCGCAGGGACTGCAGCATGGCACGGTGAATCTGCTGGCGAACATCGGGGGGGAAATGGGCATAAATGGCCACCACGTGGTCGAAGGCCGCCTCGGGCCAGTCCCATTCGGCCAGGTCCACACAGTGGGTCTCCAGGGAAACGCCCCGGGACGCGGCCAGGAGCTTGGCCTTGTCGAGCCCCACCTCCGAGCGATCCACCGAGAGCACCTCAAGCCCCCTGTCGGCCAGCCACACCCCGTTACGCCCTTCCCCATCGGCCACCGCCAGCGCCCGCTGACCCGGCCGGTAGAGCCGTTCGTGGCTGGTCAGGAAACTGTTGGGCACCTCGCCGTAGGCATAGCCAGGCGCACGGTAGCGATCATCCCAGAATTCCTTCATCATAAACCCCTCGAAACCAAGCCACTGAATACGAAACAAAAGCTGTTGGGCATGTGCCACGCCCAGCACCCCTCGGGAGCTTGCTTCAACCGCGCGCGATGGTGGCATCCCGCAAGCACCATATCAGACCCAAGGAGGTCCCATGCCGATTCGATCCCTGCTCGCCGCCCTGCTGCTGCTCCTGTGCCTCGCCACACCGGCCCTGGCCAGTGATGCCTCCGAGAGCCAGGAGATCACCGGCCCGGTGATCAACGAGGACTTCTGTCCAGGCTGATGTGGATCAAGGATGAAGGTTGAAGGTTGAATGAAAACCTCGTACCCCCTCTCCCTCAGGGAGAGGGCCGGGGTGAGGGTGGTTTGGCCTTTCATTCACCCTTCATCCTTCCCCCTTCAACCTTATCCCTACCCCCCCTCCAGCGCCCGGCGCAAAAATCCGTTCTTGATCCCCGGTAGGCGGTCGACGAGGTTCAGGCCCAGACCCCGAGCCAGTTCCACGGCGCCACGCTGACTACCGAACAGGCCGCTGAATCCCTCCATGGCCCGCATCATCATCCAGTTCTCGCCCCGGCGGGCCCGCTCGTAGGCCCGCAGCCTGCGCAGGTCACCGGGATCCCGATCCGGGTGCAGCACATCGGCCAGCGCGGCTACGTCCGCCAGACCCAGATTCGCACCCTGACCCGCCAGGGGATGAATCGTGTGGGCGGCATCCCCCACCAGAGCAATGCGGCCACGTACATACTGTGTAGCCTGACTGCCCGCCAGGGGGAAGGCCGCCCGGGCGCTGGTGGCGATCACTTCACCCAGTCGCCACTCGAAGGCCGCACCCAGTTCCGTGCAAAAGGCTTCGTCGTCCAGTGTCAGCAGGGTATCGGCATGTTCTGCGTCCGTGGACCAGACGATGGATGAACGGCCATCGGCCAGGGGCAGAAAGGCCAGGGGGCCGGTGGGCAGGAAGCGCTGCCAGGCGGTGGCCGGACTGGGATGCTCGGTGCTGACATTGGCCACCACCGCCTTCTGACCATAGCGCCGGGTGTCCACACCGATCCCCGCCAGGGTACGCACTCGGGAGCGGGCCCCGTCGGCGCCCACCACCAGCCGGGCAGAAATCACCCGGCCATCCTCCAGACTCGCCCGCACCGCATCCGGGGCTATGTCCAGATGGGCCAGGCTGGCAGGGCACAGGACCCGGACACCCGCCTCTCCCAGCGCCTCCCACAGGGTGCTCTGGATCACCCGGTTTTCGATGATATGCCCCAGGTCCGGCTCCCCCACCTCGGCGGCCTCGAAGCGGATGTGCCCGGGACTGCGGGCATCCCACACATCCATGGCCTCGTAGGGGCTCACCCCCCGGGACGCCATGGCAGACCAGACACCCAGGGCCTCGAACAGGCGCTGGCTGGCATGATTGATGGCAAACACCCTCAGGTCGGTTTCGGCCTGGGGTTCGAAGGCCCGGGGTTCGTTGCGTTCCAGCAGGGCCACGGCCAGACCCTCTCGGGTCAGGGCGAGGGCCAGGGCAGCACCCACCACACCGCCGCCCACCACCAGCACGTCCGTATTCAACGTGTTCGGCCGGCTCACAGGGCGCGCCCCCGGGCCAGGCGGGGCAAGCGTCCGGCCAGGCCCATGCTCTGACGGGCCAACCGGTGGCGCAGGGGATCACACACGTCCAGGGCGGCCAGGGCCGCGCCGCGCAGATGGGCCAGGGGCGGCCAGGGGTTGGTGAACAGCCGCACCAGGCCATCGGTATAGGTCTGCACCGCATCCAGATCCGCCCGGCGCCACGCCGAGTAAGCATCCAGCAAGGCCGATGCGCCGGGGTCGTCCTGGGTCCGGGCCGCATCGGCCAGCAGGTCCGCCAGCACCGCCACGTCCCGCAGGGCCAGGTTGAAACCCTGACCCGCCACCGGGTGCAGGGTATGGGAGGCATTGCCCACCAGCACCAGGCGAGCCGCTGTATCCCGCTCGGCGCGTACCAGCTTCAGGGGATAGGCACCACGCCGTCCCACCTTGTGCAGACGACCCAGACGATGACCGAAACGCTGCTGCAGGGCGGCGAGGAAATCGGCATCACTCAGCGTCAGGGTGGCGTCCACCTGCTCCGTGGGCCGGGTCCACACCAGGGCACATCGACCTTCGCTCATGGGCAGCAGGGCGATGGGCCCCTCGTCGGTGAAACGCTCGTAGGCCACGCCGCCATGATCCCGGGCGGGCGAGACGTTGGCGATGATAGCCGTCTGGCCGTAATCCCGTTCGTGGACGCCGATCCCCGCCAGCCCGCGTAGCAGGGAGCCGGTGCCATCGGCCGCCACCAGCAACCTGGCGTTAAGTTCCTGCTCCTGGCCATCCACCCGGGCCTGCACCGACACCCCCGCCTCGCGCACCTGGTAGGCGCTCACCGTTGCGGGCGTGATCAAACACACATCGGAATGCTCCAGGGCCTGGGTCCACGCGCCACCGATGGCCCGGTTGGCCACCACGTAGCCCAGGGCGGGCACCCCTTCATCCCGCGCAGCCAGGCGGGTGGCGCCGAAGCGTCCCCGTTCGGATATATGGATGTGTTCGATGGCGGTGGCCTGATCCTGGATGCCCTGCCACAGGCCCAGGGCATCCAGGATGCGCCGTGACCCGTGGGCCAGGGCGGTGCTGCGCTCGTCATAGCTGGGCTGATCCGGCGCACCGGGCGGACGTGCCTCCAGCACCCCCACCCGGTAACCGGTGCGCGCCACAGCCAGGGCCAGGGTGGCCCCGACCATGCCACCGCCAGCGATGAGGATGTCGAAATCCTGGGGCATATCTAATTCAACACCCGGTACCCACCAGGGCCTCGATCTCGTCAGGCTCCTTGGGGCAGTTGGCGGTGAGCACCGAATGGCCGTCCCGGGTGACCCGAACGTCATCCTCGATACGGATACCGATGTCGTGGAAACGCTTGGGTACACCCCGGGAACCCGCCGGGATGTACAGGCCGGGCTCCACGGTCATCACCATGCCCGGCTCCAGCAGGCGCCAGGTCTCATCCAGTTTGTAATCACCCACGTCATGGACATCCAGACCCAGCCAGTGGCCGGTGCGGTGCATGTAGAACTGGCGGTAGGCGCCGTCCTTGATGAGCTGGGCGGGACGCCCCTTGAGCAAGCCCAGGGACACCAGCCCCTTGGTGAGGGTCTTCACCGCGGCCATGTGGGGGTCATTCCAGTGGTTGCCGGGCACGGTCTGTGCGATGGCCGCGTGCTGGGCCTCCAGCACCAGCTCATAGAGCTCCCGCTGGGCGGGCGAAAACCGCCCGTTGACCGGGAAGGTGCGGGTAATGTCACTGGCGTAACCCTGATATTCACAACCCGCGTCGATGAGCAGCAGATCGCCGTCATGCAGGCGCGCATTGTTCTCAGTGTAATGCAGGATGCAGCCGTTGGCGCCGCCGCCCACGATGGAGGGATAGGCAGGCTCGGTGCCGGCACGGCGGAATTCATAGAGCAGTTCCGCCTCGATCTCGTATTCCATCATGCCGGGCTGGCAGGCCTTCATGGCACGCACGTGGGCCCGGGTGGCGATGGCGCCCGCCTCGCCCATGGCCTTGATCTCGGCCCGTGACTTGAACAGGCGCATGTCGTGGAGCAGGTATTCCAGGGACACGAACTCATGGGGCGGATGCACACCGCTGCGGGACTGTTCCTTGAGCCGATTCACCCAGCCCATGAGCTTCTGGTCGAACTCCGGATCCCGGCCCAGGGTGGCATAGACCCGTTCCCGGTCTTCCAGCAGGCCGGGCAGGATGTCGTCCACGTCGGTGATGGGGAAAGAATCATCGGCGCCATAGTGCTTCACCGCGCCCTCCTGTCCCGCCCTCCGGCCATGCCAGGTCTCCATCACCGGATCACGCTCGCGGCAGAACAACACGTACTCGCCCTGGGGCCGCCCCGGCACCAGCACCGCCACGGCGCCGGGTTCGGTGAAACCGGTCAGGTAGAGAAAATCGCTGTCCTGGCGATAGGGATATTCAACGTCATGGTTACGCACCCGCACCGGCGCCGAGGGGATCACCGCGATGCAGCCAGGACCCATGGCGCGCATGAGCTGGCGGCGGCGACGGGCGAATTCCTTCTCCTGGGCCGGGGTCAGGGCGTCGGGGATCGGGGGTCGGGCGGTTCGTCGGGTGGCATTCATGGGTTTTGATCTCACTGAAGTCTCGGTGGGGCCTTGATGGGTTGCAGTTCCTCGTTGACCAGCAACACACCGACCCTGACATATTCGACAATCTCGCTGTAGGCGGTTTCATTGGTCTCATCCGCCTCCACATCAAAACCGGTCCCGGCAATCTCGGCGAAGTCCTTCACCAGTTCGGCGGTGTCCTCGGGCAGGTCACCGCCCTCACGTACGCCGCACACCGCCATGCCGTACAGATAGCCCTGGCACCACAGGCCCAGGGCCTCCACCCGGCGCTCCAGGGTCTCCTCGTCGCCGGGTAGCAGCAGATCGAAGGCCAGCCCGGTGTCGTGCAGCTGCATGCGGGTCTCGCCAAAGACATCCACCAGCGCTCGCCGTGCCTCACCGGCCAGCACATCGCCGGGCTCCGGATCGGGCAACACCTCGCGGAACCAGTCCTCGGCGCTGATGGCGTTATTGACACTCAACATGCCACACAGGGTGCCATGGCCTTCCGAGGCATCGGTATCGGCACCGGCGCGGGCCAGTGCGGCGTCCACCGTATCGTAATCGGGCATCACGTTCAGAACGCCTCCAGGCGCGCCTCGTAGGGAAACAGGATCAGGCGGTAGATACCCTCACCCATCTGTATATGGGTAAATTCCGGCGCCCCCAGGCGGATGGTGTTGCCACCGGTGGCGGACATCCCCGAAAGACCAAAGCGCCTGGCCTCGATCAACTCATCCAGCAGCGCCTGCAGCTCGGCCCGATCCAGGGTGCCGGTGTTATCCACCACGCGACAGGGCCGACCATTATGGGCCTGACCCTCGATGATGATGGCCTGCTCGCTGAGGGGTGGAAACTCGGAATCCCGGGACATGGAGACGCGCCTTGTGGCTGCGGGGAGAGGTCGATCATTTTAGCACCCACCACCCACCCGGGCCATGGACGCATCCCTTTGTTGACGCCCCCGAGGCCGAGACCTAGACTTAGGTCCATGGATACCACAAGCAACCAGGACATCGCCGAACAGGAACTGCGCAAGCTCGAAGTGCGCGTGGGTGAACTCATCCGCACCTGTGAACGGCTGAAAGAGGAAAACCGTCTTCTGCGTGAGCAGCAGGCCAGCCTTTCCACCGAGCGCTCCGTGCTGGTGGAAGGTCAGGAGGCCGCACGCCTGAAGGTGGAGGCCATGATCGCCCGCCTCAAGTCCATGGAGCAGTCCGCGTGAGCAATCAGGCTGAGCCGGTAGAGGTTCAGATCCTGGGCAAGGAATACAAGGTCGCCTGTCCGCAGGATGAACGCAGTGCCCTGCTGGCCTCGGCCAGCCTGCTGGACCGGCGCATGCAGGAAATCCGCGACAGTGGACGCATCATCGGCGGTGACCGCATCGCCGTGATGGCGGCCCTGAACATCACCCACGAAATGCTGGTGACGCGCAATCAACGGGAAAGCCTGAGCCACAACCTCAGCACCCGGATTCGCGCCCTGCAGGACAAGATCGACCACGCCCTGGAAAACGGGCAGCAGATGGACCTGTAAGGAACTTTTCACTGGAGACTGACGACCTGAATGGTCGCCCGCCAGACGTGCGGAACAGCCTCTCGGGCCAGATGCCCCGCCCAAAACGGCAATTTTCGCTTTGGGCACCTCTGCGGTGTACGTGAGCGGCTGGGTAATATCCTTGAGCCTAATTTCATACCCCGGGAGCCTTGCTGATGATGCGGTTGTGCAGGTCCGCC
>SR_TP_S13solDRAFT_1000551_pt1 | contig 14681 bp, 12 predicted proteins | sample SodReaTP_S13sol_FD_11159 | JGI IMG/M metagenome (IMG submission 11159)
AACGAGTTCTTCGTGTTCGACGACGTGAAGTGGGGCAACGAGATCTCCGGCTCCTTCTTCCGCGTGGACTCCGACGAGGCCTCCTGGAACTCCGAGAAGGTGTTCGAGGGCGGCAACATCGGTCACCGTCCCACCGTCAAGGGTGGCTACTTCCCCGTGCCCCCGGTGGACAGCCTGCAGGATCTGCGTTCCGCCATGTGCCTGGCCTTGGAAGAGATGGGTCTGACCACCGAGGTGCACCACCACGAGGTGGCCACCGCCGGCCAGTGCGAGATCGGCGTCGGCGCCGCCAGCCTGACCCGCAAGGCCGACGAGGTGCAGATCCTCAAGTACGTGGTGCAGAACGTGGCCCACAACTATGGCAAGACCGCCACCTTCATGCCCAAGCCCCTGGTGGGCGACAACGGCAGCGGCATGCACGTGCACATGTCCCTGTCCAAGGGCGGCGTGAACCTGTTCAGCGGTGACCAGTACGGCGGCCTGTCCGAGACCGCCCTGTACTACATCGGCGGCATCATCAAGCACGCCCGCGCGCTGAACGCCTTCACCAACGCCTCCACCAACAGCTACAAGCGTCTGGTGCCCGGTTTCGAGGCCCCGGTGATGCTGGCCTACTCCGCCCGCAACCGTTCCGCCTCCATCCGCATCCCGTTCGTGATGAGCCCCAAGGCCCGCCGAATCGAGGTGCGCTTCCCGGATTCCACCGCCAACCCCTACCTGGCCTTCTCGGCCATGATGATGGCTGGCCTGGACGGCATCCAGAACAAGATCCACCCCGGCGAGGCCATGGACAAGAACCTGTACGATCTGCCCCCCGAAGAGGAGAAGCAGATCCCGCAGGTGTGCCACGCCCTGGATCAGGCCCTCAACGCCCTGGACAAGGACCGCGACTTCCTCAAGGCCGGCGGCGTGTTCAGCGACGACATGATCGATGCCTACATCGCCCTGAAGATGGAAGAAGTGACCCGCCTGCGCATGACCACCCACCCGGTGGAGTACGATCTGTACTACAGCCTCTAAAAAGGCTGCAGGCCCCAAAAAAGAAGGCCCCGCATTGCGGGGCCTTCTTTTTTTGGGGCAAAGGCAAGAGGCAAGTAAAGGCATTGTTCCTCTTGTCTCTTGCCTCTTGTATCTTGTATCTGGTCCACCACACGCTAGGCTCTAACCATGCGCCTCACATTCATACCCCTGCTGCTCCTCGCCCTCACGGCTTCCGCTCATGCCGACGTCTACCGCTGGACCGATGCCGAGGGCAACGTGGTGTTCGGCGACAACCCGCCCGAAGGGGTCCAGGCGGAACGCATCCAGCTGCGTCAGCCCATGACCACCCCAGCCATGCCCCAGGCCCGGGAGATCCTGGAACGGGGGCGCGAGACCCGTGACGAGACCCCGGCCACGCCCTACGAGCGCCTGCGCATCGCCAGCCCCGGCGATGACGAACCGGTACGCGCCAACGACGGCAACTTCACCATCTCGGTGGAGATCCACCCGGAACTGCGCACCCAGTCGGGACACCGCCTGCGCCTGATCATGGACGGCAGCCCGGTGGGCACCAGCGACCGACCCCACTTCGAGATGCGCAACGTCGACCGCGGCACCCACCGGATCCGGGTCCAGGTCCTGGACCGTGAGGAGCGGGTGATCCAGGAATCCGACAGCATCCAGTTCCACCTGCTGCGCCACCACATCTGACCCCGCCGGGCCAGCGGCCCGACACCCCACCTCGGCAACCACATTCCAGGGCGCACGCACCGATTTGGTGCAATAATGCATTCAGCCCTGTGATCAGGCACCGTCCTGGCGCCTGACCGTACCCGCCACCTGCTGGCCGGACCCCCTGAAAACGCCGGTCTGCCGCGCCATGCCCCAGGGCTGTGCAGTGATCGCCGGTTTCTGCACCAGGCTGGTTTGCTTTTTGCATGGTGGTCATACGTATGCCCAAGTCACAGACACCCTACCCCTACCTGATGGAAAACCTGACCACCGCCGTGCTGGTCCTGGATGCCCAACTGCATCTCAGCTACATGAACCCGGCGGCGGAAATGCTGTTCGAGATCAGCCTGGGCAGGGTGCGGGGCCAGCCCATGGATGCCCTGGTGCGCGAGGACACCCAGCTGCGCACCAGCCTGGAGCATTCCCTGCGCACCGGGCACCCGTTCACCGAGCGCGAGCACGTGCTGCACCCGGTGCACGGCCACCAGGCCACCGTGGACATGACCGTCACGCCGCTCACCGAGACCCACCAGCCCCGCCAGCTGCTGGTGGAACTGGTGCAGATCGACCGCCAGCTGCGCATCTCCCGGGAGGAGAGCCTGCTCAGCCAGCACGCCGCCACCCGCGCCCTGGTACGCGGCCTGGCCCACGAGATCAAGAACCCGCTGGGCGGCCTGCGCGGGGCTGCCCAGCTGCTGGAGCGGGAACTGCCGGACAAGGGGCTGCACGAGTACACGCGCATCATCATCGGCGAGGCGGATCGGTTGCAGGCCCTGGTGGACCGCATGCTCGGCCCCAACAACATCCCCCGCAAGAAGCTGCTCAACGTCCACGAGGTGCTGGAACACGTACGCAGCCTGCTCTCGGTGGAGGCCCCGGAAGGCGTGCACATCGACTCCGACTACGACCCGAGTATCCCCGAGCTCCTCGCCGACCGCGACCTGCTCATCCAGGCGGTGCTCAACATCGCCCGCAACGCCCTGCAGGCGGTGGGCGAGTCCGGGCGCATCGTGCTGCGCACCCGGGTGCTGCGCCAGTACACCGTGGGCCAGGTGCGCCACAAGCTGGTGGCCCGCATCCAGATCATCGACAACGGCCCGGGCATCCCCGAGGAGATGCGCGAGCGCATCTTCTACCCCATGGTGTCCGGCCGCGACGGCGGCACCGGCCTCGGCCTGTCCATCGCCCAATCCCTCATCAACCAGCACGGCGGGCTGATCGAATGCAGCTCACAGCCGGGCAAGACCGTCTTTTCGCTATTGATTCCGCTGGAGACCACGGATGAATAATCACGAACACGTCTGGGTCATCGACGACGACCGATCCATTCGCTGGGTCCTGGAACGGGCCCTGGACAAGGCGGGCATCGAGGTCACCTCCTTCGAGACCGCCGGTGCCGCCCTCGATGCCCTGGAGAAGGACACCCCCGACGCGGTGGTGACCGACATCCGCATGCCCGGCATGGACGGCCTGGAACTGCTCGACCGCCTGCACCGGGATCACCCGCAGCTTCCGGTGATCATCATGACCGCCCACTCGGACCTGGAGAGCGCCGTCTCCGCCTACCAGGGGGGCGCCTTCGAGTACCTGCCCAAGCCCTTCGACGTGGACGACGCCGTGGCCCTGGTGCACCGGGCCTGCCAGCTGCACCGGGAGCGGGCCCAGCCGGAGGCCGGACAAAGCGACCATGGCACCGAGATCATCGGCGAGGCGCCGGCCATGCAGGAGGTGTTCCGCGCCATCGGCCGGCTGTCACGCTCCAACATCACCGTGCTGATCAATGGCGAATCCGGTACCGGCAAGGAACTGGTGGCACGGGCCCTGCACCGACACAGCCCGCGGGCGAACATGCCCTTCATCGCCCTGAACACCGCCGCCATCCCCAAGGACCTGCTGGAATCGGAACTCTTCGGCCACGAAAAGGGCGCCTTCACCGGCGCCCAGGCATCGCGCCGCGGCCGCTTCGAGCAGGCCGACAGCGGCACCCTGTTCCTGGACGAGATCGGCGACATGCCCGCGGAGCTGCAGACCCGCCTGCTGCGCGTACTGGCCGACGGCGAGTTCTACCGGGTGGGCGGCCATACCCCCATCCGGGTGGACGTGCGCATCATCGCCGCCACCCACCAGAACCTGGAACAGCGGGTGCGCGAGGGCCTGTTCCGCGAGGACCTGTTCCACCGCCTCAACGTGATCCGCATCCACGTGCCCTCCCTGCGCGAACGCCGCGAGGACATCCCGCTGCTGCTCAACTATTTCCTGGGCCAGGCGGCCAAGGAACTGAACGTGGAGCGCAAGGTGCTGCTGCCCGAGGTGCGCGATTACCTCTCGAGTCTTGACTGGCCCGGCAACGTGCGCCAGCTGGAGAACACCTGCCGTTGGCTCACGGTCATGGCCTCCGGTCGCGAGGTGCACCTGGACGACCTGCCGCCGGAGTTTCGCGACCAGCCCGAGACCACCACCGCCGTGGGCTGGGAACAGGCCCTGGCCCAGTGGGCCGACCAGGTCCTCGCCCGTGGCGAACACGCCCTGCTGGAACAGGCCATGCCCGCGTTCGAGCGCATCATGATCCGCGCCGCCCTGAAGCGCACCGGCGGCCGTCGCCAGGACGCCGCCAAGCTGCTGGGCTGGGGCCGCAACACCCTGACGCGCAAGATCAACGAACTGGGTATGGAAGAAGGCAAGGACGAGGATTCATAGGGCGGGCCATGCCCGCCGCAGAGAAACCCTGAATCTCTGCACGCTCAGGGTGAGGGATGAGGCGTCAGGCCTCAGTCGGGAGTGTCGTGGGCCCGAATTCAAAGCCATTACCGTAGGTCGGCCTTCAGGCCGACAGCGAAGGCTTCGGTGGGCAGCGGCGTCGGCCTGAAGGCCGACCTACCTGCACTCTCCCCACGTTTCAAGGCAGCTCGCGGATGTAGATCTGCCGTTCGTTGCCACCGAACACACCGAAGGTGGCACGCCCCTCGGGGCCGCGCTGGTTGCCGTCGCCATCCCAGTCGAACTGCAGCCAGGGCAAGTCGGCGCCGCTGCTTACCGATAGATCCGGCCGCAGGTCCACGTAACCGGTATTTCCGGCACCCGGCGCTGTCAGGTTCACGTCCAGCCACCCCGCCACGGCAGGGCTGCTGAGTACCGTGGCGGTGCTGGTGCCGCCGGAAAGCTGGATGTCCGGATTGAGGTGACCGGCATCCAGCGCCGTGCAGCTGTCATCCAGATTGATGCGAAACCCGCCGTCTCGGAAATAACTCGTATACATGGGCACGGTCAGGGGCAACAGCTCCGGCCCATGGGCGTTGCCCATCTCCAGTCGTCCCCAGCGCTGTTCGTCCTCGTCGGCCGGGAAGTCCACGTCGAATCGGAACGGGTTGTCCCCATACACCACTCCGTCCCCATCCTCCACAGTGAACGATATTTGCACCTGACCGTTGACCGGATCCACCGGCGTACCGTTTCGTTCGTAGGTGAACTCACCCGCGAAGCCCACCACCACCTCGCCCTGGCAGCCGCCCGATGCACAATCGATGGCGTCATGACTGGCATCGATCACAAAGCTCACCCCCACCGGTAGCGGTTCGGGCTGACCGGCATGGGCGTAGTCCGGCGCGATATCCGTCAGGCGCCACCAGGCACCGTCGTAGTTGCGGGTGGTCACACCATGGCGATTACGCGCCGTGATACGTATCTCCGGTGCGGTGGCATAACCAAACCACTGCGACATGTAGGTGAAACCTCCGCCGCAGGCGGCCTCGAATTCGGGACTGTTGTCCAGAACAACCTGGAAATCATAGGGCGTGAAGCGCCCCAGGTTGTCGCTCAGGCCCCCATTCACATCTACCCCGTGGTAGGTTCCCGGCAACGGCGATGCGCTGACGCGAAACACACCCACCTCCGAGATCTCCTGGTCCGGGATCTCGGCCACACCTGCATCGGCCGCGGTCAGACTGACACTGCCCACAGCAAGCACGCCACCCACGCCCGGCAGCGGGGCCAGCGGCTCCGAAGTGAGCGGGATGTTGTTCAGCCGGAAATTGGGTGTCACTCGTGCCGCCCGGTTCATGCACAGATCACCGCCATCGTCGTCCCGCCATGCAACTGCCGAGACACGCAGCGGAAACTGCTCACCCGCACGACGGAAGACACTGCAGGACGGTGATGCCGGATCACAATCGGCGTTCGCGGCAGGCGTGTCCACACACAGGCCTGCCGGACGGACCACGAACTGGCCACTGCCGGTCATCACCAGGCCGGCTTCTTCCTCCTGTCCGTCGAACCGCGCATGCAGCGTGAGCAGGCCGGCATCCTGATAAAGCAGCGCAAGCTGTGCCTGAGCATTATCGTCGAAGACCAGGGACACCGCCGTTCCGGGGTCTGCAGAACCCAGGGTCACACCATCCACCGACAGTGCCAGGGTGCCGGTGCCCGGATCCGCATAGTCGAACCACATGCCTACATCACGCGCACCTGAGAAGGCCGGGGCGCACGTGCCCGGGCCGGCGGGATCGGCGCTTAGCGCACTGATGGTTACAGGCTGCGCCACACGCCCGGCGAGCATGGGTTCTGCGGCCGTGAAGTCGAACTCGAACCCGGACAGGGAGAACACCATGTCACAGGTCTCTACACCCCCGCTGAAGCAACGGAGCGCGCTCTGCACGGGTGGATCCACCGCCGCCACCTGCAAGTTGACCGTGCCCGGCGTGGTGTAACGCAGAGCAACGCTTGCACTGCCGTTGACGGTAACCGGATTGGGACTCCACACGCCTCCGGCCGGGGCCGTCAAGAGCGTGACAACCACCGGGTCCGCGAACAGGCTCGTGCACTCAGCATCGGCGCATGCCTGAACCACCACTGACTCCGGCATACAGGTCAGACCCTGACCGTCGTGCAGCAACCGGATGTGATGGGGGCTGGCCGTCTCACAGGGATGTGTTGCGTTCATCACGGAGAGAACATCGTCGGTGGTGAGCGAGCCCCGGTAAACGCGCACCTCATCGATCAGACCGGAAAACTCATAGCTACGGCCCACGTCATTGCCGATGCGCAGCGGATCGCCATTGGTGATCAGGCTGTCGACTGGAAATACCAGCGTCGCTGCCGAGGCCCCGTTCACATACAGGGTGAGTGAGGTTGGCGCGAACACCAGTGCCACATGAGTCCATTGTCCCGTGGCCGGCAGCGCGGTGCTGACTTCCCAGCCGCTCGTGCTGTGTCCGCCCACCGTCATGGCGCGACCCTTGAGCACACCGTCCTCGGAAAAGATGCCCATCTGCGCACGTCCCGCGCCACCGCCATGGACGGACTTGGCCATCACCTGGCGAATGGTCCCGGACCAGGTGTTTGGGCGGATCCAGGCGGTGTAGGTCAGTGCGCTGGTGCCGGTGAGGTTCGGGTGGCCGGGCACCTCCACATAGGCAGAGCTGCCGTCGAAAACACCGTAACGGCAGGTACCCGGATCGCCGGGAATGGCCGGTGTTGAGATCGCAGTTTGCGCGCTGCCGATAGCCGTGCCGTGGCGTCCGTTGCCACTGGAGTCTTGAACCTCGCCAGCCGCTCCGCTCCAGACCGGCTCCTCCATGCGCCAGTGAGCCGCAAGGCCCAGGTTGAGCGGGCGCAGTACCAGCGCCTGTGCAATCCAGTTCGTGTTCGGACCGCTGGCCTGGCGCACGCCCGTGTTCCCCGGGCTGCGTATCTCACCGGCCATCCGGATGGCCGCGCCATTGGGGCCGGCACCTGTTTCGTGGTTGAACACCTGACCCATGCCCGACGGCAGACCCAGTGCGGTGTTGCCATTGGCCGAAGCGAAGCTGGTGAGCAGGCGACTGCCGTCAATGCTGACCAGCACCGATGGCGCGGTCAGTGTTGTGCCGGACCCGCCCTGCCCGGCATGGACACTGACCGGATTGTGCGGATCGACGCCCCTGAAGAGCGCGATTCCGCCGGCCGCCCGTGTACTGGCAAACGTCCATGTATAGGAAGGCGGTTCCGTCGGGCCCGCAACGCGCACATAGAGGCGTTGCGTGAGGTTTGGTCCGCTTGTCCTTGAATCAGTACGCACCAGTGTCCAACCGGCGGGCGCGGTTACCGGCGACGTGTGGCGCACAGCCACTTGCGCGATCATGACATCGCCCTCGACTGCGCCAGCCGGCACGGAGAGGCTCAGGGAAGTGGCAGGGCTCGAATCGCCCGTCGTACTGATTCCTTCCAGCGTGATCTCGGCCCGCGACGCTGTCGCGATGAGACACAGCAGTAGTAGACCGGCAAGCCGAACCAGCGTGTTGAACGCCGCAACACCCACCGAATGTCTACCCAGGTTCACGACTGATCCACCACGCTGATACGAATGGTACGGCTCACCAGTGTGCCCGACTCGATGCTGCCTCTGGCAGCCGACGCGGTAATGCGGTACACCGGGTAATCGCTGCCGGCTTCATCCACAATCCAGTTCTGACAGTCTATGGTCACAGTGAATCCCTCAACAGTCACGGAGCCACTTACCGTTCCACATCCACCGGCAATCGCCTGGGCGACAGCCGCATCTGCACCACTGCGAGCCGCATAGTGAGCCCGCAGGGCCTCCAAGCCCTGGGCGGTGGTGACACTGCGCCCGGAGAGCAACAGGGCTGAGACGGTCGCCACCGCGAGGATACCGGTGATCAGCAGCACCGCCGAGATCAGCGCGAAGCCCTGTTGATGATGTCTGTCTCTCATGGTGTGTTCAGCACGTGTACCTGTTGCAACAGGGAGACCGTCTCCCCTGCCTCGCTGAGGCTCAGCCGTATCGACACCAAACCGTTGCGCGTACCCGCGCCGGGGTCGAAGCGAATATCACATCCCGCGACAAACCGCGCTGCCGTATCCCCGGCACCCAGCTCGGTGCTGGACACCGGCTGGCTGCTCTGAAAGCCGTATCCCTGGTGGCGGGTCAACACGCCAGCGACGGGATCACAGACATAACTCACGGGCGAAGACACCAGCTGAAAACGCTGGGCAGGAGACGCGAATGGAAACCGGTGTGCCGCTGCCAGGGCGATATAGGTGCTGCTGCTGCCCGCTGCATCCACCGGCGCCCGGTTGTCGCTTGCATAGGCGTTGCCCTGCCCGCCCACAGCCGTCAGGTTGTAGATCACCACGGCGCTTCCCGGTCCGGGTGCCGAGGGCAGCGGACCCATCACGTCGAAGCCGGTGTCCGTGCTGCCGAAATCCAGGATATCGCCGCTGCCATCCCCAGCCAGGGTCGCGCGGTAACGTCCCCCCGACAGAGTGGGAATGAACTCCAGAACCGTTCGCCCGCCGGCGCTCTGGACACGCACACTGTTCGGCAGCGCCGCACGCAATTCTCGGGTCATGAGCATCAGCGCCGAATCGGCCGCCTCCACCAGTTCGGCCCGCCGCTTCATGTCGTCGAAGGCGCGAAACGGCTGCACGATGAACACCGAAGACACGGCCACCAGCGCACCCAGCAGCACGATGACCATGATCATTTCGATCAGGGTGAAACCACTTTGAAGTGGGAAGGGCGAATTGGGAAGTGCGAAGGACAAACCGGCCTCCCTCTTGCCTCTTGTCACTTGTCTCTTGCCTCCGCGCATTGCTCAGTACTGCGCCCTGTAGCCGGCCAGTGAGAGATTGATGGGCTGGCTCGTGTGGCTGACCTGCACCTCCACTCGCCGGGCCGCGACGCCACCGAGACTCGTATCAGACACATTGACCGTGACGCGATAGGCTGACAACCCGGGCAGACCATTCCCCTGCTGGTCCGTGGGTGTTTGTGCGTTGATGCAATCGTAGGCCGCAACGCCCAGCCACTGGTCTCGCGGGCCGGCGCAGTCTGCCGGTCCGTCATAGGGCCGCAGCAGGGCCTCTTCCAGATAGGATTGCGCGATGTAGACCGCCTGGGTCTGGATCATGGGGTCCACGCTGCGCGCAGCCACGTTGGCCACCAGCAGCATCACACCGCCCACCGCCGCGCCGATGACGACGATGGCGATGATCAGTTCGATGAGGGTGAAGCCCCTTTGAAGTGGCAAGTGGCAAGTGGCAAGTGGCAAGGTTGCGCCGCTTCGCGACGAGCTGGATGGTTTAGATCGGGCTTTAGTCCGTTCCACGGGTACCGGTGTTCCCTTGCCACTAGCCACTAGCCAGTTGCCACTGCCCTTAACCAACATAACCGGCACTGGAAATCGTGATGGTTCGGGGCCCGACACTGATACTGCCACCACTGGAACGACCCAGCCCGTCGAAGGTGACCGTGAGCGCGCCTACGGTCAGCCCGGACGGCACGGTTCCCTGGTAAGCGCCACCCCGTACCGGCTGTCGTGCCGCCTGGGTGAAACCACCGCTGCCACAGGACTGGCCTGCGGCATCTGCGCGCAGGAAGACCCCGTACTCCCCGGCCGTCACCCGCACCTGTACCTCGCAGCCGGAGGCGGAAGCAAGGGCACGGGCGTGACGAAACGCCGCCTTCAACTCCTGTTCGAAGGCAGCGGCGTCCAAACCAGTGCGGTCCATCAGGCGCGGCAGGGCAAAAACCGAGACCGCACCCAGCAGCAGGATGACCGTGACCAGCTCGATCAGCGTAAAACCCCGTGACCTCATGCCAGATCCTCAGCCCGGTGATCATGCCGAGCCGGGATGCATTACCAGCTCTTGGTAATGGTGGCAGGGGCTGCTGCCGTTTCAGCGGCCGACACAGTAATGGTGTAGGTTGTCGAGCCAATGGTGCGGCTGATGGCAGCACCTGAGGCCGTCCAACCGTCCGGGGCAGGCGCCATCGCGCCCAACAACTCGGTACCGTTGGTGATCGGTGCCGCAGGGCTGATGGCGCCAGAAATATTCCCTGCGAAGTTGATAGCCGTGGCTGCCTGCGCGGCACCAAAGACACCGTCAGCAGAAGCGACTTCCGCCTGGCCCTGCAGATCGATATACCGCGGCAACGCGATGACCGCGAGCGCACCCAGAATCACGATCACCATGATCAGTTCGATCAGGGTGAAACCACTTTGTCTTGCCTGCATGGTGTTACTCCTCTTTTCGAGTTTGACGTTAGTAATCAACCTTCGAGGTGTGTTCCGGAAATCCCCAGCCCCATCACCTCTCCGGGTACTGCACGGTGGTCATGGACCACCGAATCTTTCTGCCCAATGTAGGCCCGATATAGCGCACGCGGTATCGGGCGGCCTGTGCCGGACACCGCTGCGCTTTGTCCGGCCTACTTCCAAATAAACAGCTCTGCCGCTACCAACCGCACCCCTTGGGGGGATCCATCCCTGGGATGTTCGACCACCTCGACCCGGAACCGCGCTCTCGGCACCCCTTCTACGCCCGATTCGAATCGCCCCGTATGGGCGACCCGGTATACCAGCAACCCCTGCTGCGCGTCGTAATACCAGCGACCCTCCGGCACGGCCCCGGCCTCTGCGGGACCCAGCGTGCCCAGGTAGGTGCCGGGTACCTGGGCCAGCCAGTCCATGGGGTTGGTCCCGGCCATCTCCGGCACTGTGCCCAGCCGGCCGTTCACCACCCGTTCTGCGAACTCCATGGCCAGAGCGCTGTTGAGCGCCGCCACGGTGCGTTGCATGTTGACCCGCTCCACGTCCGCCTCGAGGCGCAGGATCTTGGTCATGGCGAGCCACATCAGCAGCCCGACGACGACCACTACCAGGGCGAACTCCAGCAGCGTCAGACCACGCTGGTGCCGCCTCATCGACCTGCGATCTGGGTCAGGTCCCACATGGGCAGGAAGACCCCCAATGCCAAGATAAAGACGATCACGCCCACTGCCACGACCAGTACCGGCTGGATGGTCTCGCCCAGCCGACGAACGTCATAGTCCACCTCGGTTTCGTAGAACTCGGCCACCTCGTCGAGCATCTCGTCCACCTGGCCGGTCTCCTCGCCCACGGCGATCATCTGCATCACCAGGGGCGTGAACACGCGTGATGCAGCGGCGGTGCGGGCGATGGTTTCGCCACGCTCGATGCCTTCGCGCATGCCCCGGACCTTGCCGGCGATGTAGGCGTTGTCGGCCGTTCGAGAGACCACGTTCAGGGCCTGCAACAAGGGCACGCCGGAACGGGACGCCATGGCGAAGGCCCGGGCGAAACGAGCCAGCGAGGCGCGCAGCACGATGTCACCCACCACCGGGAAACGCAGCTTCTGGCGGTCCCACCACAGTCGTCCGTCGTCGCGCCGGGTCCATTGGCGGAATCCGAACCAGGCTGCGGCAACACCACCCAGAATCAGCCACCACCAGGCGGACACGAAATTGGACACGGTGATGATCGCGCGGGTGGCCAGGGGCAGGTCCAGGTCGAAGCGTTCGAACACCTGGGCGAATACCGGGATCACGTAGGCCATGAGGATGAAGATGGCGACGCTGATGGCGATCACCACGAAGGTGGGATAACGCAATGCGGTGCGGATCTGGTTCACCGTCTGGCGCTCGCGCTCCATGTAGTTGAACACCCGCAGCAGGGCATCATCCAGCCGACCCGAGGCCTCGCCCACCTGCACCATGCTCACGAACAGGGGACTGAAGATGTCCGGGTGGCGCGCCATGGCGCCGGCGAGATCACGCCCGGATTCCAGGTCGTCCACCACCTCGCGCAGGGCCTTGGACATGCGCTCGTTCTTGCTGGCATCGGCCAGCTGGTTCAGACCCCGGATGATCGGCACGCCGGCCTTGGTGAGGGCGTAGAGCTGGCGCGCTAGCAGGGTGATCTCGCTGCTGGATGGACGCCTCGGCGGCAGGCGGATAGGCATGTTCAGCGAGGCGCCGCCGGCGCGCAGTGGCTGGATGTCCACGGGGATGAACCCGTCGCTGCTCAGCTGGTCGGCAACGGCCATCAGGGTCGGCGCCTCCATCTGGCCGTCAATGGGCTGGCCCTGGGCATTGCGGGCGCGGTAGCTGAAACGGGGCATGTCAGTCCGGCCTCCAGGTCACGGCGTCCCGCACGGGGTCGATCGACTGGCGCGGTCCGGACATCAGTGCACCTCCACCTCGGCGGCGAGCCGCTGGGCCTCGTCCACGCTGGTGCGGCCTTCCAGGGCGTAGTCCAGAGCCACGCGCATGAGCGGCCGATACAGGGGATTGGCACGGGCGGCCCTGGCGAACTCGTCCATGCGGGAACGACGCAACGCGGTGAGCATGGCCTCGTCCGGTTCCAGGTATTCATGCACGCCGATGCGGCCCCGATAGCCGGTGTTGTTGCAATGGGTGCAGCCGCGCCCGTGGCGCAGGCGCGAGAAGTCGGCGCCATCGCCCAGCACCGTGCGCATCCAGCTCGCCTGGTGCGCGTCGGGTACGTGGGCCTCGGCGCAGAACTCGCACACCCGCCGCACCAGACGCTGTGCGATGATGGCGCGCAGCGAGGAGGCCAGCAGGAAACCCTGGGCGCCCATGTCGAGCAGTCGGTCGGCGGTGCTGATCGCGTCATTGGTGTGCAGCGTGGAGAGCACCAGGTGGCCGGTCATGGCGGCGCGCAGGCCGATCTCGGCGGTCTCCTGGTCACGCATCTCGCCCACCAGGATCACGTCCGGGTCCTGTCGCAGGGCGGCGCGCAGCACCGTGGCGAATTCCAGCCCGATGCGCGGGTTCACCTGTACCTGGTTGATGCGCGGCAGCCGGTACTCCACCGGGTCTTCCACGGTGATGATCTTGCGGTCAGGCACGTTGAGTTCCTGCAGCGCGGCGTACAGGGTCGTGGTCTTGCCGCTGCCGGTGGGGCCGGTGACCAGCACCATGCCGCTGGGGTGGCGCAGGATGCGGCGCAGGTGCGCCAGGATGTCCGGCGGCATGCCCAGGTGCAGCAGGTCCAGGATGCCCGTGGACTGGTCCAGCAGTCGCATCACCACCGACTCGCCATGCTGGATGGGCATGGTGGAGAGTCGCACGTCGATGCTCTTGTTCTTGACCTTGATGTTGAAGCGCCCGTCCTGGGGCAGTCGCTTCTCGGAGATGTTCAGGCCCGCCATGAGCTTGAGGCGCAGCACCACCGCGTTGGCGATGCGCTTCTCCTTCATCACCTGTTCCTGCAGCACGCCGTCGATACGCTGACGAATGCGAAGGGCGTTCTCGTCGGGCTCGATATGGATGTCCGAGGCGCTCACCTGGACGGCGTCCTCGAACAGACTGCGCAGCAACTTGACCACCGGGGCGTCGGTCACCTCGTCGGAGGCAGCGAGCTGGGCCACGTCGAAGTCACTCTCCGCCAGCTCCTGACCCAGTTCCTCGGCCAGATCGCTGATCTCCTCCGTGCGCCGGTAGACGGTGTCGAAGGTGCGCAACAGGTCCGCCTCGCGCACCACCGCCGCCAGCACGGGCTTGCCGACCAGCCGCGTGATCTCGTCCTGGGCGAAGATGTCCGTGGGATCGGCCATGCCCACCAGGTAGCCGTCATCCTGCTCCGCCAGCATGATGCAGCGGAAACGCCGTGCGGCGGTCTCCGGCAGGCGATGCAGCAGCTCGCTGTTGAAGCGATAGTGGCGCAAGTCCACCAGTGGAATGTTGAGCTGGCGGGACAGGAAGTTGAGCAGCGCGTCCTCGGAGATTACGCCCATCTCGATGAGCGTGCGTCCCAGCTTGTTGCCGGTGCGCTTCTGGACGGACAGGGCCTCCTCCAGCTGCTTGCCGGAGATGATGCCGTTCTCCACCAGCAGGTCACCCAGCCGGATCTTGCGTCGACCCTCGGACGTTGCGGGCATGTTCATGCCGGAAGTCTCCACGCGGTCTGTTTCATGGCCGACCCTCCAGGGCCAGGATACGGCTCTGGGCGTAGTCCGTCAGACGCGGATCCACCCCCCCCAGCGCCAGGGCACGCCGGTAGGCCTGGGGTGCACCCGCCGCCGAACCGGCACTCTCCAGGGCAATGCCCAGACCCACCCACCAGCCGCCTACGTCGTTGCGCGCCGTCAGGGCCCGCCGATAGGCGGCCACGGCCGCCTCGGCACGACCCTGTCGCTGGTACAGGGCC
>SR_TP_S13solDRAFT_1000552_pt1 | contig 14651 bp, 17 predicted proteins | sample SodReaTP_S13sol_FD_11159 | JGI IMG/M metagenome (IMG submission 11159)
CCCTCGGGCCTGCGGCCCTCACCCCCGAGGATATTTAGACCAGAATGAAGGGGCAGCGATGCGCGGGTTTGTGTCATTTGTCGGGTCCGGTCCGGGGGATCCGGAACTGCTGACGCTGAAAGCGGTGGCGCGGTTGAAACAGGCCGATGCTGTCTTGTTTGACGACCTGTCGTCGGGTCCGGTTCTGGGGCATGCGCGCGCGGGTGCGGAACTGGTGGCGGTGGGCAAGCGCGCGGGCCGTCCGTCGCCCAAGCAGGACCATGTCAGCCGCTTGCTGGTGGATTACGCGCTGGGGGGCGCGCGGGTTGTACGGCTGAAATCCGGTGATCCCGGTGTTTTTGGCCGGTTGGAGGAGGAAATTGCCGCTTGTCGCGCTGCGATGATCGGGTTCGAGGTGATCCCGGGTGTCACCTCGGCCAGTGCGGCGGCGGCGGCGGCGGGCATTCCGCTGACGCGGCGGTTGAATGCACGGCGTGTGCAATTCGTGACAGGGCATGATGTGCGCGGGGCCTTGCCGGAGGGGTTGCATATGGCAGCGCTTGCCGATCCGCTGGCGATGACGGTGGTGTTTATGCCCAAGCGCACATTTCCCGAACTGGCAGAGGCGTTGATGGGTGCGGGGTTGCCGCCGCAGACACCTGCGCTGCTGGCTGAGAATGTCAGCCATCCCGACCAGCGATTGACGCGGTCCACAGTGGGGCAGCTTGCGCTGGATTTGCAGGCGCAGGCGTCGCGCGACGGGCCAGCGCTTATTCTGTACGGACCCATCTGCGAGGAAGAGGGCGCATGATAGAGCTGAGCCTTGTTGGCATTGGCACGGGCAATCCCGACCACCTGAGCCGTGCCGCGATCCGCGCGTTGAACGCGGCAGATGTTATTTTGCTGCCGCGCAAAGGGGCTGACAAGGCGGAGTTGCTGGACCTGCGCCGGATGATATGTGCCGATGTGCTGGAAGGTCCGGTTGCGCTGGTGGAGTTCGATTTGCCTGTGCGCGACAGTGAAGGGGCTTATATCGGCGGCGTTCTGGACTGGCACGAGGCGATCGCGCAGGCGTGGGCCGCGCAGATTGCGGCGCATTTGCCCGATGGCGGGCACGTTGCCCTGATGGTGTGGGGTGATCCGTCCCTGTATGACAGCAGCCTGCGCATTGCGGCGCGACTGGGCGCCGCTGGCATGCCGCTTCGGGTGTCGGTGGTGCCGGGGATTACCAGCCTACAGGTGCTGACTGCCGAACACGCGATTGCGTTGAATACACTTGGTGCGCCGGTGATCATTACGACCGGCAGGCGATTGCGCGACACGGGCTGGCCAGAAGGTGCCGACACTGTGGCGGTGATGCTGGATGCAGGCAGCGCATTCGAGGTGCTGGACCCGGAGGGGCTGCATATCTGGTGGGGGGCTTATCTGGGCATGCCCCAGCAGGCATTGCTGGCTGGCCCGTTGTCAGATGTCGCGCCCCAGATCACGCGCCTGCGCGCCGAGTTGCGCGCGGCGCATGGGTGGATCATGGATATATATGTGTTGCGCAGGTCTTGACACACGCGTTCTGAACAGGGTGGCTGCGGGCCGGATGTGACCCGCGGGAGAGGCGGCGGCACCTTGGGTTTCGCCGTCGCGCAAACACGCCGGATGTCTTTAGATTGGTTGTGGTATCCGGCGGGTGCATGTGTAATCTTTTTTATTTAAAATAAAATCAGTATGTTAGAGTAATCACGAAAAATACATTCAGAAAATGTAATTTTATGTTGCGACAATATGTCCCGTCAGGTTAGGGTAGCTCAGGAGGAGTGGATCAACCCGCCGCCGTTTGTCCGCACGCAACGTCACATCGCATGGAGGGCGCGTGGCGAGTGTGGAGAAGGCGCGCGCAATTTGATCCAGCAACAGCAACGGGAGTGAGGTAAATGGAGTATTCACGCAGGCACACTCTTGCGATGGGCCTTGGCGGGCTTTTCGTGACAGTGGTTCCGATCCGCGTATCGGCTGATGCGGCAGGGCTGATCCAGGCGTTTACGGGCGGGGCGGATATTGTTGATGGCCCGCTGAGTATATCTGCACCCGAAATTGCCGAGAATGGCAATGCCGTTCCGGTGACTGTGACCTGCCCTGATGCGAAATCCATCCGGATTCTGGCCCCTGCAAACCCGAACCCGGAAGTGTGCACAGTTCATTTCGGCCCGCTGGCCGGTCGCCATACGGCAACGACGCGCATTCGTATGGCCGAAACCATGGATGTGATTGCGCTGGCGGAAATGTCGGACGGAAGCTTCGTTCAGGCCGCCGCAAATGTTCGCGTTACTATTGGCGGCTGCGGCGGCTAGGGCGCTTTGTCCAGCCCGTCTGCGCAAATGAATGACAGCGTCCGCATGCCGGACCGTCGCCAAGAACAAGGAGTATAGCCTATGTCCGGTTTTGATGCCCGCCCCCGCGTTCGTGTGCCGCGCACTGCATCTGTTGATGAGGTGGTGCTGGTGCGCACATTGATCAACCACCCTATGGAAAACGGCCATCGTGTGGATACTGACGGGACCACGGTTCCGCGCCATATCATCAACCGTTTCACCTGCACCTTCAACGGCGAGACAGTGATCGAGATGGAGATCGAACCCAGCCTGTCGGCAAACCCCTTCATCGAATTTGAAGCGCGCGTGCCGGAGTCGGGTGAATTCGCGTTCACTTGGGTGGATGATGACGGCTCAATCTATGAAGATAGTGCCAGCATTACTGTAGGATAGCCTTAGCGACGCTGTCGGCGCTTAATCCAGACAACTGATACCACAGTTCGACGCGGGGGGAAGATTCCCGCGCCCGGCAGTGCTATGCCAAAAGGGAAAATGCCATGATTTCACGGCGGGAATTTTTGCAGGCGTCCCTTGCGGCGGGGGCCTTGCTGGGTGGCCAAGGGGGCTGGACCCGGGCCATGGCACAGCAAAGCCTGCATCAGGACGATCTGTTGCAGTTTGACACGTTCGGGAATGTGTCGCTGATCCATATCACTGACATTCATGCGCAGCTTAAGCCGGTCTGGTTTCGCGAAGCCTCGGTCAAGCTGGGGGCAGCGCCGGTGCGGGGCCAGCCGCCCCATCTGGTCGGGCAGGATTTTCTGGCGCATTACGGGCTGGAGGCCACATCGGCCATGGCGCATGCGCTGACGCATGACGATTTTGTGGCGCTGGGCCGTGCATATGGGCGCATGGGGGGCATGGACAGGGTGGCGACAGTGGTCAATACCATCCGCGCCGATCGCCCTGATGCGCTGTTGCTGGACGGGGGCGATACATGGCACGGGTCCATGACCGCGCTGCGCAGCAATGGGCAGGATATGGTCAATGTGATGAACGCGCTGGGCGTGGATGCGATGACATCGCATTGGGAATTCACCCTTGGCGCGGACCGTGTGGATGAAATTGTGGCGGACCTGCCCTTTGCGTTTCTGGGGCAGAATATTTTTGACACCGACTGGAATGAACCGGTCTATGACCCCTACCGTATTTTTGAACGCGGGGGCGTGCGGGTTGCCGTGATCGGGCAGGCTTTTCCCTATACGCCGATTGCAAACCCGTCCTGGATGTTTCCGGGCTTAAGTTTCGGCATACGCGAGCAACGCATGCAGGAGATGGTCAACGAGGTGCGCGGGCAGGGCGCCGATCTGGTGGTGGTTCTGTCGCATAACGGGTTTGATGTGGACCGCCAGATGGCCGCGCGCGTGCAGGGCATCGATATTGTGCTGACGGGGCACACGCATGACGCCTTGCCCGAACCGCTGCTGGTGGGCGAGACATTGTTGATTGCATCGGGATCAAACGGCAAGTTTGTCACGCGGCTTGATCTGGATGTGCGCGACGGGCGCATGATGGGGTTCCGCCACAAGCTGATTCCGGTCTTTGCGGATGTGATTGAACCCGATGCCGATATGTCCGCCCTGATAGACGCCGAACGCGTCCCCTATCTGGAGGAGCTGACCGAAGTCGTGGGCCATACCGACAGCCTGTTATACCGGCGCGGCAATTTCAACGGCACTTGGGATGATCTGATCTGCAATGCCCTGATGGACGGGCGTGACGCGGAAATCGCGCTGTCGCCCGGGGTGCGCTGGGGGCCTAGCCTGATGCCGGGGGATGCGATCACCCGCGAAGATATCTATAACATGACCGCGATGAGTTACGGGCAGGCCTACCGCCGCGAAATGACGGGCGCGGACTTGCACGGCGCGCTGGAAGATATTGCTGAAAACCTGTTCCACCCCGACCCCTATTTCCAGCAGGGCGGCGATATGGTGCGCGTGGGCGGGCTGGGCTACCGGATTGACGTTGATGCGCCCATGGGGACGCGGATTTCCGACATGGTGCATCTGGCCAGCGGCGCGCCCGTTGAGATGGACCGCGCCTATATGGTGGCGGGTTGGGCCAGCGTGAATGAAGGCGCTGAGGGCCCGCAAATCTGGGATGTGGTGGAACGCTATATTCGCGGGCAGGGCCGTGTCAGCGTGCCCGAAAGCACAAACATTGAGGTGGTGACGGGCTAACGCCCGGATGGAATTGCGGCCTGCGGGAGGCGGGCCAAACTGCTAGGGAGGACATGGCAGATGTCGGAAGAATTTACAGGCAGGGCCAGTGCTGCCCGACCTGATGGACCCAGCAGGCGCGGGTTTTTGCGCGGGGCAGGGCTGGCGGGTGCGGGGCTGGTTGCGGGAACGGGCGCTGCGCGCGCAGCCTCGCCCGATCCGCTGATCACCGAAGTGCAGCCTTGGGCGCAGTTTCTGGGCGACGGTGTGGACGCCGCCCCCTATGGCAAGCCATCGCGTCATGAAGCGCATGTCATCCGGCGTAATGTGGAATGGTTGACGGCGGATACGTCCAGTTCGGTCAATTTTACGCCGATCCATGAACTGGACGGGATAATCACGCCCAATGGTGTGTGCTTTGAACGCCATCATGCCGGTGTCGCCGATATCGCGCCGCAGGATTACCGGCTTATGATCAACGGTCTGGTCGACCGCGAACTGGTGTTCACGCTGCAAGACCTGTTGCGCCTGCCGCGCGAAAACCACGTGTATTTTCTGGAATGTGCGGCCAATTCCGGCATGGAATGGCGCGGGGCGCAACTGAATGGCGCGCAGTTCACGCATGGGATGATCCATAACTGCATGTATACGGGCGTGACGCTGCGCACGTTATTGAATGAAGCGGGCGTCAAACCAGAAGGCAGCTGGCTTCTGGCCGAAGGGGCGGATGCATCGGCCATGTCGCGGTCTATCCCGATGGAGAAGGCGCTGGATGATTGCATGATCGCCTTCAAGATGAACGGCGAGGCGCTGCGCCCCGAACAGGGCTATCCGGTGCGGTTGGTTGTGCCGGGCTGGGAAGGGAACATGTGGGTCAAATGGCTGCGCCGTCTGGAAGTGGGCGATGCCCCTTGGCACCACCGCGAGGAAACGTCGAAATACACCGACCTTCTGGCCGACGGGCGCGCGCGCCGCTTCACATGGGAAATGCACGCAAAATCGGTCATCACCAACCCCAGCCCGCAAGCCCCCATCCTGCACGGCCATGGGCCTACGGTGATCACGGGCTTAGCGTGGTCGGGCGTGGGCAAGATCGCGCGGGTGGATGTGTCCCTTGATGGCGGGCGCAACTGGCAGCAAGCGCGTCTTAGCGGGCCAAGTTTCGACAAATCGCTGCACCGCTTCTATTTCGAATTCGATTGGGACGGGCGCGAATTGCTGCTGCAATCGCGCGCCATTGATGATGCGGGCTATGTCCAGCCCACCAAGGACGCCTTGCGCGACTTCCGCGGGGTCAGTTCCGTCTACCACAATAACGGCATCCAGACATGGCATGTCCATTCAAACGGGGAGGCCGAGAATGTCGAGGTTTCTTAAATCCACACTGATCTGCGCAAGTGCGACCTTCGCGGCCCTGCCTGTCATGGCGCAAACCACTGGTCTGGGTCGCGCGGCCCTGCCCGAAGAAGTTGCCGCATGGGATATTGATATCCGCCCTGACGGGGCGGGCCTGCCGGACGGGTCCGGTGATGTCTGGACGGGCGAGGAGTTGTATGAAACCCAATGCGCCCATTGCCACGGCACGTTTGGCGAAGGGATGGGGTCGTGGCCAGCGCTTGCGGGGGGGCATGGCAGCTTGACGCATGAGCACCCTGAAAAAACGATCGGGTCTTACTGGCCGTATCTGTCGACCGTGTGGGATTATGTGAACCGCGCCATGCCCTACGGGATGGCGCAGTCGCTGACCCATGACGAAGTTTATGCGATCACGGCCTATCTGATGTATCTGAATGATCTGGTCGATGATGATTTCGAGTTAAGCCGCGAAAACTTCACGGAAATCCGCCTTCCCAATGAAGATGGCTTCTATATGGATGACCGTGTGACGCTGGAATGGCCGCTATTCACCCAAGAACCATGCATGAGCGATTGCAAACCCGATGTGCAGGTGACCATGCGCGCGGCGGTTCTGGATGTCACGCCGGATGACCCCATTGCGGATGCGCGGCGCGAACAGGCGCGGGCCATGGCTGCGGCATCGGGCGGCGGGGATGCATCAGTGTCAACGCCCGATGCGGAACCTGCAGCGGACCCCGGTGAAGACGCCAGAGCAGCCCACAGCCCTGAATTGATTGCACAGGGCGAAAGCCTGTATCGGGCCTGTCGCACCTGCCATCAGGTGGGTGAGGGCGCGCGCAATGCAGTCGGGCCAATGCTGAACGGCATAATCGGGCGGTCGGCGGGCACAATGGACGGGTTTCGCTATTCGCCGGTCTTGACCGAGGCGGGCGATACAGGTTTGATCTGGACAGAGGAGACAGTGTCAGAGTTTATCGCCGACCCGCGCGGATATTTGCCCCGCAACCGCATGTCCTATGCCGGTATGCGCGACGCAGATGACCGGCGCGCGCTGGTGGCCTATCTGTCAACCTATTCGGAGTGAGGCTTGATGGCGATCAACAGATTTAAGACAATCTTGGCGGCGGGGGTCACCCTTGCCGCCATGGATGTATCGGGGGTGCAGGCGCAAACCGGCAGCGGGGCCGAGCCGTTGGGAAATGCCGAACATGGCGCGGAGTTGTGGGAATATGAATGCGCGGCATGCCATGAAATGGGGCGCGGTGCCGAAAACGGGATCGGCCCGCACCTGACGCGGATTTACGGCAGGCGCGCGGCAGATGTGGACGGGTTCACCTATTCTGACTCGATTGAACGCATGGGCCGTGACGGCTTGCGCTGGACGTTCCGCACACTCGATGCCTATATCGAAAACCCCTATGCCTTGGTGTCCGGCACCCGCATGAGTTACCCCGGACTGCCCGATGCGCAGGACCGCGCGGATATTCTGGCCTTCATGCGCCAGTTTTCCGATATGCCCGCAAATATTCCCGAAGCCGAACCCACAGCGCGCCGCATCGAGATTGAATTGCCGCCCGAAGTGCTGGCCATTCGCGGGGACAGGGAATGGGGCGAATATCTTGCCAGTGAATGCACGACCTGTCATCAACGTGATGGCGCGGCAATGGGCATACCGTCCATAACCTACTGGCCGGAGGACCGTTTCGTGGTTGCCATGCATGCCTATAAGGAAGGGTTGCGCCCGCATGCGGTTATGCAAAATGTTGCACGCAGACTGGATAACGAAGAAATCGCGGCATTGGCCGCCTATTTCGCGACAATAGATGACTGAGAACATCAGTAAGGGAGGAAACCTGATGGAATTTAAAAGACGCACAGTTCTGGGCAGCATGGCGGCGGGGGCTGCAATCTTGTCCGCGCCCGCAGTGCTGGGCCAGACGCGCCCGCGCGTGGTGGTGATTGGCGGTGGATCGGGCGGGGCGACAGCGGCGCGATATATCGCGCGCGACAGTCAGGGCGCGATTGATGTGACGCTGGTTGAACCCTCGCGCGTTTACTACACCTGCTATTTTTCCAACCTGTATCTGGGCGGGTTCTGGGAACTGGACGATATGGGCCATTCCTATGGCACGCTGGCCGCGCGTCACGGCATCAATGTGGTGCATGACTGGGCGGTGGGCGTGGACCGCGACGCGCAGACCGTCACACTCGCGGGCGGCGATACGCTGCCCTATGACCGGCTGGTGATTTCACCGGGCATTGATTTCCGCGAAGACAGCGTTCCGGGCTGGTCGGTGGCCGCGCAAAACCGCATGCCGCATGCCTATAAGGCCGGCAGCCAGTCGGAACTGCTGAAGGCGCAGGTGGAAAACATGCGCGAAGGCGGCACTTATTGCATGGTCGCGCCCCCCAACCCCTACCGTTGCCCCCCCGGCCCGTATGAGCGGATCTCGATGGTTGCGCATGTGCTGTCGCAGCGCAATCCGACCGCGAAAATCCTGATTGTGGACCCGAAGGAAAACTTCTCGAAACAAGGTCTGTTCGAGGATGGCTGGGCGCGTCATTACCCCGGCATGATTGAACGTGTCGGCCCTGATTTCGGCGGCGATATTGTTTCGGTCGACCCAGAGGCAATGACAGTGTCCATTGATGGCGTGGTGGAAGATGTTGATGTGTGCAATGTCATTCCGGGCCAGAAGGCCGGGCGCATTGCCGAATTGGCAGGCATCACTGATGATAGCGGCTGGGCACCTGCGGTCCCTGCCAATATGAAAAGCCGGATGGATGACAATGTCTATATCCTTGGCGATGCGTCCGCGCAGGGCGATATGCCGAAATCAGGTTTCTCGGCCAATAGTCAGGCCAAGGTCGCAGCGAATTCCATCCGGCATGAACTGACCGATGCGCGCCTGTTCCCCGCACGCTATGCCAATACCTGCTGGTCGCTGATCGGGACAGATGACGGCGTGAAAGTGGGCGCATCCTATGAGGCGACCGACGAGAAGATCGCCAGCGTCGAAGGGTTCATCAGCCAAGTGGGCGAGGATGCGGAACTGCGCCAGCAAACCTATGAAGAAAGCATCGGCTGGTATAACGGCATCGTGGCCGACATGTTCACCTGAACAAGGCCGCAGATTTCGGGCGACGCTTGTGCCGCCCGAATTCGCAAACCTTCAAGGCCCTGTCAGTGTACGCTGACAGGGTCGTAATCATTCTGACGCGCCATGACAAAGGCCAGTGTCCGGTCCGTGACAACGGCCATCTGTTCGCCTTCTTCATGGTGAATGGCGTAAAGCTGCGCCACATTCGGCAGTTGCGCGCGAATTTCTTCGGGCAGATCACTGGCCTTGATGGGGCGGACATAGACGATCGGCCGCTCCGATTTGGTGACAGGATAGGTTTTATCCATGGATTTGTCCTTTCCCTCAGGCACGGTTGATGGTGATGGTTTGCACGCTGTCTTCTGGCTCCTGACGGCTTAGGTCGATATGCAACAGGCCGTTTTCCAGACAGGCCCGCGCGACATCCACACCTTCCGCCAAGGCAAAGACACGCTGGAACTGGCGCGCCGCGATACCACGATGCAAAAAGACGCGATCATCCTTGCCATCGTCATTTTGCTGTCCACGCACCATAAGTTGGCGCTGTTCCACGGTAATGGACAAATCCTGTTCACGAAAACCGGCAAGGGCAAGCGTGATGCGAAAGCTGTTCTTGCCGGTAACTTCTATGTTGAACGGCGGATAGCCATCTGCACCTGTCCGCGCGGTTCGTTCGACAAGGCGTTCCAGTTGGTCAAACCCCAACAGAAGGGGGTGCGACGGAAAAGTCAGTTTGCTCATCAGCGCGGCCCTTTCATAAGCGACATTGCTGCAGGCCCCGTTTCGGCAGCCCATACACCCAATATGGGGCGCTTGGTGAAAATCGCAAGACGGGCATGCCGTGCAAAGTTGCGCTGTCCCTTGCACAATAGCTTTTGCGAACAGGAATTTCCGGCTATCATGGGCGCAGGTTACACAAAGATGACGGGCAAAAATGAATTCTCCTCAGGAACTGGATCATGAAGGCGTGCTGCGCGTCAAACTGGAAGTGCTGCGTCAGAAACACCGTGATCTGGACGAAGCGATTGCGGCCTTGCAAGTGCAGGGCGCCTTGCAGCAACTGACCATCCAGCGCCTGAAGAAGGAAAAACTGCGCCTGAAGGACCAGATTTCCCGCATCGAGGACGAACTGACCCCCGATATCATTGCGTGATGGAATTGCACCCGCGCAGACCATCGCTATAGTGCGCGCAAACACCAATCCGGGGGCAAGATGACGGATATCAAGGTTGGAATCATCATGGGCAGCCAGTCCGACTGGCCCACCATGCGCGAAGCCGCGACTGTGCTGGATGATCTGGGTGTCGCCTATGAAGCGCGAATCGTGTCTGCACATCGCACGCCGGACCGGCTGTGGGACTATGGGCGCGGCGCGGTTGCGCGCGGCTTGCAGGTGATCATTGCAGGCGCGGGCGGGGCGGCACATCTGCCCGGCATGATGGCGTCGAAAACGCGGGTTCCTGTCATCGGCGTGCCGGTTCAGACCCGCGCCCTGTCGGGGGTGGACAGCCTGTATTCCATTGTGCAAATGCCACGCGGTTTTCCTGTTGCGACAATGGCCATTGGCGCGGCTGGGGCGGCGAATGCGGGCCTGATGGCGGCGGGCATTCTGGCCTTGAATGACGCTGATCTGGCCGAACGACTGGACAAATGGCGCGATGATCTGTCGGCCTCCATCCCGCAGGAGCCTTGTGATGACTGAAGCGTTGGGCGCGGGCAGCACAATCGGCATTCTGGGCGGCGGGCAGTTGGGGCGCATGCTGTCGGTCGCGGCGGCACGGTTGGGGTATCGCTGCCACATCTATGATCCGGCCCCCCTGCCACCTGCGGGCCATGTCGCCGAAAAAGTGGTCACCGCCGCATGGGATGATCTGCGCGCGTTGCAGGACTTCGCGGCATCAGTCGATGTGATTACCTTCGAGTTCGAGAATATTCCCGCAGCCACGCTGGACCTGCTGGAACCACTATGCCCCATCCGTCCGGGCAGGCAGGCGCTGGCCGTGTCACAGGACAGGTTGACCGAGAAGGATTTTCTGCGCGATCTGGGGTTGCAGACGGCCCCTTATGCGGCGGTTGATACGGCCGCTGAACTGGATGCCGCGGTGCTGGATATCGGCACGCCGTCCATTTTGAAAACCCGCCGTCTGGGATATGACGGCAAGGGGCAGGCGCGGTTGCAAAGCGCGCAGGATACCGCCACCGCATTGGACGCCATGCAGGGCGCGCCCGCGATTCTGGAAGGGTTTGTCACCTTCAGCCACGAAGTGTCCGTGATCGCCGCACGGGGCCTGACCGGCGAGGTGACGGCCTTTGACCCCGGTGAAAACCTGCACCGCGACGGCATTTTGCGTGAAACCCGCGTGCCCGCCCGCCTGACTGGCGCACAGCGCAGCGATGCGGTTCTGATGGCTGCCAGAATATTGAATGCGTTGGATTATGTCGGCGTGCTGGGCGTGGAATTATTCGTCACCCCGCAAGGGCTGATCGTCAATGAAATTGCGCCGCGCGTGCATAATTCCGGCCATTGGACACAGAATGGCTGCGCGGTGGACCAGTTCGAACAGCATATCCGCGCGGTTGTGGGCCTGCCCTTGGGCGATGGCGGGCGATATGCGGATGTGGTCATGGAAAACCTGATCGGGGATGACATGGACCGCGTGCCGGAGTTGATGAAAGCGCGTGATGTGGCGCTGCATCTGTATGGCAAGCCCGAACGCCGCGCAGGGCGCAAAATGGGCCATGTAAACCACATCCAGCGCCCCAGAGGCTGACGCGCGGGTCAATCCTTGCCGCGGGACATGCGGCAAGGTGCCATTAAAGCATGTTGTTCAAAAGTGGGAACTGGTTTTGGACTTCTCGAACATGCTCTAGTCAGGGGCCTTGGGCCGCGTGCCGGTCAGGTTGCGCAGCATATCGGGGTTCACCCACCGGCTTAGCGCATCTGAATCGGGGATATGTTGCAAGACGTTGCGGTCCAGCAGGGACTGGAACGCGCCGGGTTCGGTGAATGTGCCCAAGGGCGTCGGGGTCGCCAGATACCGCAGCGCGTCCGGCAGCGTCATATCATGGTCAAACCGGCCATCTTCCAGAAATTCCAGCGTATGGGCGATGACCAGCGGGTTGTTCATAATGAAAGTATGCGTGGCAGATATCACGATATGGTCGCGCATCCCGTCCAGACGCGTGCTTTCGACAGAGACCTTGCCATCATCCGCCCCGTCAATCAGCGCGGATAGAAACGGGTTCAACGACATATCGCCTGCAATGATACCCAGATCGTAATCGGGAAAGGCAGGCAGGGTCTGCGGCGTTGCGTTATCATGGGTGCCCAGTTCCAGCCCCGCAGGACCATTCATCCACGAAAACGCCTCGATATCCGAGAAGTAATCCACCAGTTCCGACCCGTGATTGGGCGGCGCGAGCATGACAACACGGCCCATCTGGTCAGGCCGTTCGCGCGCCAGCCAGCCGCGCGCCAGAATGCCGCCCATGGAATGGGTCACAAAATGAACCGGCCCTGTTTCACAATCCTGAACGGCAGTTCCGACATGGTCCAGCAAATCATTGATAGGGGCCGCTGTTGACGGATAGCCGTGGTTCACGGTCTGATACCCGTGCAGGTCCAGCGCTTCCTCCATGACGGCCATGGAATATTCGCTGCGCGCAAGGCCATGCAGCAGAACCACACATTCCGCGATGGCGGGTGCAGGCAGAAGCAGGAATACAAAGACATATTTCTTCATCCTGCCAATATAGGCAGGGCGAATGCGCTGCACCAGTGCCGGATGGTGATGATGACGCAACCGCGACCCAGCGTCATATAGTGTCATATGACGGGGCAGCGATGCGGGAAACTGGCGCAGGCACAGGGCGCGCGCGCGCACATATCTGCGAGCGTCTATTCCTGTCCGGCCAGATATTTTTCGGCATCCAGCGCCGCCATGCACCCCATTCCCGCACTGGTCACGGCCTGACGATAGGTGTGGTCTGTCAAATCCCCTGCGGCAAAGACACCGGGAATGGAGGTGCGCGTGCTGCCGGATTCGACCCAAACATAGCCGCCTTCCTGCATTTTCAACTGGTCTTTTACCAGTTCGCTTGCGGGGCTGTGCCCGATTGCGATGAACACGCCTGCGCAGGCAATATCTTGTGTGGTGCCAGTGGCCACATGCCGCAGGCGCACCCCTTCGACACCCGGCGCTGCCGCATCGCCCAGAACATCCTCAAGCGTATGGTCCCAAAGCACCTGAACCTTGGGGTGGTTCAACAAGCGGTGTTGCAGGATCTTTTCGGCGCGCAGGCTGTCACGACGGTGCACCAAAGTGACTTTCGATGCGAAATTCGTAAGGAACAGGGCTTCCTCGACAGCGGTATTGCCGCCGCCGATCACCACGACATCCTTGCCGCGATAGAAGAACCCGTCGCAGGTCGCGCAGGCAGAAACGCCCATGCCCTTGTATTTTTCTTCCGACGGCAGGCCCAGCCAGCGCGCCTGCGCACCTGTGGCCAGCACCACGGCATCAGCGGTATAGGTGGTGCCTGTGTCACCCGTGGCGGTGAAGGGGCGTTTGGACAGGTCCAGCGTGCCAATATGGTCCGAGATGATCTCGGTCCCCATTTCGCGCGCATGCGCTTCCATGCGCACCATCAGGTCCGGTCCTGTGACCATGGAATCACCGGGCCAGTTTTCAACCTCGGTGGTGATGGTCAACTGCCCGCCGGGCTGGATGCCCTGCACCAGCACAGGTTCCAGCATGGCGCGCGCGCCATACACCGCTGCCGTGTAGCCCGCTGGTCCGGAGCCGATGATCAGAAGCCGTGTGTGGCGGGTGTCAGTCATGGTGTTGTCCTTGTCACTGTATTTCAGGCGCAATGTAGGCATGTGGCCCGCCAACACAAGGGGGCATTCGGTGGGGCATTTGCTGGCGCGGTCCTGCCAACAATTTATTGCGCAACTTTGAAATATTATTGCGCGCGCGGGCGCTTCGGCATACATAAGGCGCAAATATCAAGGAGTTTTCGCATGTCAGGCAGCAAGCTTGATCCCATTGACCGCAAGATTCTGGCCGAATTGCAGGCAGATGGCCGCATGACGAATGTCGAGCTGGCCAAGCGTGTCGGAATATCCGCGCCGCCCTGTTTGCGGCGTGTGCGAACATTGGAAGAGGCAGGCTACATCCGTGGCTATCATGCGCAGGTCAATGCGCGCGATCTGGGCTTCGAGGTGCAGGTTTTCGCCATGGTCGGGCTGAATTCACAAGCCGAGGCTGATTTGTCGCGTTTCGAGCAGCGCTGCCGCGAATGGCCGTTTGTGCGCGAATGTCACATGCTGAACGGCGAGATTGACTTCATTCTGAAATGCGTGGCCCCCGATCTGTCAAGTTTCCAGAGTTTCCTGACAGAAGACTTGCTGGCCGCCGACAACGTGGCCACGGTCAAGACATCTTTGGTGATCCGCTGCGCGAAGGCCGAGCCGGGCGTGCCGTTTGACGTGCTGGAAGCGCGGGCGGTTGATCTGGGTTAGGCGGGGCGCGTCAGCTCATTGGGCCGCTATACGCATTTTGGTCTGAAGCTGCCCTTTGCGTTTGGATCAAGCTCGCGCCATCGGTGGGCCGGGGTCTGCCGATCCGGCGTGATAGGGATGCACTTTATGCAGGCGGCATACTCCTGACTTTAATGGCTTGCGT
>SR_TP_S13solDRAFT_1000553_pt1 | contig 14647 bp, 15 predicted proteins | sample SodReaTP_S13sol_FD_11159 | JGI IMG/M metagenome (IMG submission 11159)
CCCCGCCACTCCGAGCGGCCGGACCGGCTCGACCGGCCCTACCTCTCGCCCGCCCACGCTGCCGCGCTGGAGACCCTGGCCGGCTGGATGCGCGCGGCGGGGCTGTCGGTCCGCCTCGACCCGCTCGGCACGCTGATCGGCCGCTACGAGGGTGCCGCGCCCGCTGCGCCGGCGCTGCTGCTCGGCTCCCACCTCGACACCGTGAGCGACGGCGGCCGCTACGACGGCCCGCTCGGCATCCTCGCCGCCCTGGCCTGCGTCGAGCGGCTGGCGGCGGCCGGGGAGCGGCGGCCTTTCGCCGTCGAGATCCTGGCCTTCGGCGACGAGGAGGGCGGACGTTTCGCGCGCACGCTCTCGGGCTCGCTGGGCATCGCCGGCGCCTTCGATCCCGCCACGCTCGCGCTGTGCGACGCCGAGGGCGTCAGCCTGGCCGAGGCGCTGCGCGCCTTCGGCGGCGATCCCGAACGGGTCGCCGAGGCCGCGCGCGACCCTGCTTCCGTGCTGGCCTACGTCGAGCTGCACATCGAGCAGGGGCCGGTGCTGGAGACCGAAGGGCTGCCGCTCGGCGTGGTCACCGCCATCAACGGCGCCGAACGCCTGGCCCTGCGGGTGACCGGGCAGGCCGGCCATGCCGGCACCGTGCCCATGGGCCTGCGCCGCGACGCCCTGGCGGCGGCGTCGGAGATGGTGCTGGCGGCCGAGCGCCTGGCCGCGGCCGAGCCGGAACTGGTGGCCACGGTCGGGCGACTGGAGGTCCCGGCCGGGGCGGTCAACGTCATCCCCGGGGCCGTCGACTTCACGCTGGACCTGCGCGCGCCCTGCGACGCACAGCGCGCGCGCGCCGCGGCGGCGATCCAGGCCGAGTGGCAGGCGATCGCGGCGCGCCGCGGCGTTGGTCTGGAGGCGCGCTCGCTGCACCGGGCGCCGGCGGTGCGCTGCGCCCCGGCGCTGGTCGAGGCCCTGGCCGCGGCGGTGGAGCGCCAGGGGCTGCGGGCCAAGCGCCTGCCTTCGGGCGCCGGCCACGACGCCATGGCGGTGGCGCGTCTCTGCCCCATGGGGATGCTCTTCCTGCGCTGCACCGGCGGCGTCAGCCACCACCCCGACGAAGCCATCACCGAGGAGGACGCCGGCCTGGCGGTGGCCGCGCTCCTCGACTTCATCCGCCATTTCGAGGGAGGGCCGGTCGCATGATCCAGGTCGACGGCGAGAGCCTGACGGTCGAGGCCGTGGCGCAGGTCGCGCGCGAGGGGGCGGCGGCGGCCCTGGCGCCGGCGGCGCGCGCGCGCCTGGCCGCCGCCCGCGGCTTCATCGAGCGCAACTGGATGCACGACGAGGCGCCGCTGATCTACGGCTTCAACACCGGAGTCGGGCTCTTCAAGGACACCCGCATTCCCGTGGCCGACATGGCGCGCTACCAGACCAACCTGATCCGCGCCCACGCCACGGGCATCGGCGAGCCCTTCGCCCGGGAGGTGGTGCGCGCCATGATGCTGCTGCGCGCCAACGCCTTCGCCTCCAACCACTCGGGGCTGAGGGTCGAGGTGGTGGAGCGGCTGCTGGCCATGCTGCAGGCCGGCCTGCACCCGGTGGTGCCGCAGAAGGGCTCGGTCGGCGCCTCGGGCGACCTGGCGCCGCTGGCCTATCTGGCCGCCGCGCTCTGCGGCCTGCCGGAGGCGGAGGTGGAGTGGCGGGAGCGGCGCCTGCCGGCCCGCGAGGCGCTCGCCGCCGCCGGCTTCGAGCCCGACTTCCCGCTCGGCGCCAAGGACGCCTCGGCGCTGATCAACGGCTCCACCGCCTCGCTGGCGCTGGCGGTGCTGGCGGTGGCCGACGCACAGCGGCTGGCGAAGCTGGCCGACGTCGCCCTGGCGCTGAGCCTGGAGGCGCTGCGCGGCGAGACGGCGGCCTTCGACCCGCGGCTGCACCGCGCCCGGCCGCACCCCGGCCAGGCGCGGGTGGCGCGCAACGTCCTGCGCCTGCTCGAGGGCTCGCAGCGCTGCGGCGCTGCCGCGCGCGACCTGGTCTTCCAGGAGGAGGCGCGCGCGCCCGGCACGCCGGCGCCGCCGCGCGTCCAGGACGTCTACAGCCTGCGCTGCGCGCCGCAGGTGCACGGCCCCGCCCTCGATGCCCTGGCCTACGTCGAGGGGATCGTCGCCACCGAGATCAATTCCGCCACCGACAACCCCCTGATGGTGGACGACGGCGACGGCGGCTTCCAGGTCATCTCCGGCGGCCACTTCCACGGCCAGTACCTGGCCCAGGCCCTCGACCTGCTCTGCCTCGCCTTCGCCGAGCTGGGGTCGATCTCGGAGCGGCGCCTGGCGCGGCTGATCGACCCGGCCATGAGCTACGGCCTGCCGCGCAACCTGGTGGCCGGGCAGCGCGGCCTCAACACCGGTTACGCCACGGTGCAGTGCTCGCTCTCTGCCCTGGTGATGGAGAACCGGTCGCTGGCCGTGCCGGGCAGCACCGACTCCGTCCCCGGCAAGGGCAACAGCGAGGATCACGTCTCCAACTCCACCTGGTGCGGCCGCAAGGCGCGCGGCCTGCTGGAGAACCTGGAGCAGATCCTGGCCGGCGAGATCCTGCTGGCCTGCCAGGCGCTCAGCCTGGTCGAGCCGCTGGCGGGGCACCTGCCGCTCGGCCGCGGCACCGCCGCCGCGCTGGCCGCGGTCCGCGCCGAGATCGAGCCGGCGCTCGACGGCGACCGCTGGTACCACGCCGAGCTGGCCCAGGCGTCGGACCTCGGCCGCTCCGGCCGCCTGCTGCGGGCGGTGGAGGCGGCGGTGGGCGCGCTGGAGTAGGGCCCCCTACAGCCGCGGCAGCGTCAGGGGGAAGAGCGCTGCCGCGTCGCGGCCGGCGTAGTCGTAGTCCTGGACGCGCGACAGGGCGTCGCGCTGGGCGCGGTCGACTTCCGCGGCGGCGGCGGCCACGTCGATCGTCGTGACCCTCCCGTCGCGCACCACCCGGCGGCCGTCGACGAAGACGTCGGTGACCGGCCGCTCCAGGGCCGAGAAGACCAGGGACTTCAGCGGGTCGTGCAGCGGCCGCATGGCGGGGTGGTTCAGGTCGGCCAGCACCAGGTCGGCCTTGCAGCCGGGCGCCAGGCGGCCCAGGTCGTCGCGCTTGAGCAGGCGTGCGCCGCCGAGGGTGCCGGCCTCGAAGACCTGCGCCAGGTCGGTGGCCTCGACGTGGGCGCCGGCCACCTTGCAGAGCGTCGCCGCCCAGCGCAGCTCGTCGAGGAAGTTGTGCGGGAAGCTGTCGGTGCCGATGCCGATCTCGATGCCCAGCCGGCGGTAGCGGCCGAAGTCCTGCAGCAGGATGCCGCGGCGCACGAAGACGTTGGGGCAGTGGGCCACGCCGGCGCCGCTGGCCGCCAGCCGCTCCAGGTCGCCGCCCGGCGGCCAGAAGATCCAGTCGTGGTGGTCCAGGAAGATGCAGTGGGCGATGATGGCGTCGGCGCAGAGGAAGCCGATCGCCTCCAGCCAGGCCAGCGGGCTGAGGCCGTGGCGCCGCGTCATCTCCTGGAACTCCACCACCGACTGCGCGGCGTGCAGCTGCACCGGCAGGCCGCGGGTCCGCGCCGCCTCCAGGCTGGCCTGCAGCAGCGCCTCGGAGCAGGTGTCGATCTGCGCCGGCGCGACCATGCCGAAGAGCCGGCCGCTGGGATGCGCCGCGGCGGCGTCGACCAGCTCCAGCGCCGCCGCCATGGCCTCGCGCGCGGCGCCCTCGTCCCATTCGTAGTCGAGGCTGTGGCCGTCGCGGGTGAACCAGCGCGCCGAGCGGTACATCGGCGCGACGCAGCCGCGCAGCCCGCTGGCTTCCAGGTCCTCCAGCCAGTGCGGGCGCGGCGGCCAGTAGTCCACCAGGGTGGTCACCCCGCTCTGCAGCAGCTCGGCCCAGGCCAGCCGGGCGGCGGCGCGGGTGCCGTCCTCGTCGGCGCGGATCAGCGGCATGAACTCGTAGAGCGAGGACATGCCCAGCCGCAGCGAGCCCTTCTCCTCGGTCAGGCCCTTGTTGAAGGGCTCGCCGCCGGGATGGGAGTGGACGTTCACGAAGCCCGGCAGCGCCAGGCGCCCGCGCCCGTCGATGCGGTGCGCGCCGGGCGGCGGCGGGCCGTCGCGGCGCGGCCCCACGTAGGTCAGCGCCGTGCCGGCGAACTCGATCTCGGCGTCGCGCAGATAGGCCTGGCGGCCCCGCTCGGCGTCCCAGACCACCGCCCAGTCCAGGTCGCGGATCACCGTCGTCTCGGCGCCTTGCTCGACCATGCGCGTCTCCCTCGCTCGCGCGCCGAGCTTGTCACCGCCGGCGCCGGCGCGCAACGCGGGGACATAGAGGGGCTTTCCGCCCGTGCGGCCCGAGGCCGTCATCCTGAGCGTCAGCGAAGGATCTCGATCCCGTTGGAGCACCCTTCCCACGAGATCCTTCGCTGACGCTCAGGATGACGTTTTCGTTTCACGCATGGCACCCCGGACGGTGCGGCACTGGCGGTGGCGGCGGCGAGGCTATAGGAGGGAGAGGGAACAACCGCCGGGAAACGCCGATGAGCCGGGACGCGAAGCTGGTGATGGTCTGCGGCGTGCTCTGCCTGATCCTGGCCATGGGCATCCGCCAGTCCTTCGGCATCTTCCAGACGCCGATCGCCATGGACCTGGACGTGGGCCGCCAGGTCTTCGGCTTCGCCATCGCGCTGCAGAACCTGCTCTGGGGCTTGGCGCAGCCGCTGGTGGGCGCCATTGCCGACCGCTGGGGGGCGGTGCGGGTCACCATCGTCGGCGCGCTGCTCTATGCCGCCGGCCTGGTGCTGGCGACGGTCAGCGCCGACCCGGCCGGACTCTCGGTGACGCTGGGCGTGGCGATCGGCCTGGCGCTGACCGGCACCACCTACGTCACCGTGCTGGGCGCGGTCGGCCGCGTGGTGCCGGCGGAGAAGCGCAGCCTCGCCTTCGGCCTCTGCACCGCCGCCGGTTCCTTCGGCATGTTCGCCGTGGTGCCCGGCGCCCAGGCGCTGCTCGACGCCTTCGGCTGGGTCGACGCCTTCCTGATCCTGGCCATCCTGATCTCGCTGCTGGTGCCGATCGCCTTCGGCTTCCGCCCGGCCGACCGGCGCATCGGCGAGGGTCCGCGCAGCGGCCAGTCGATCGGCGCGGCCCTGACCGAGGCCCGCGGCCACTCCGGCTACCTGCTGCTGACCGCCGGCTTCTTCGTCTGCGGCTTCCACGTCGCCTTCGTCGCCACGCACCTGCCGGCCTCGCTCACCGACGCCGGGCTGCCGCCCTACGTCACCGCCTGGGCGCTGGCGCTGATCGGCCTCTTCAACATCCTCGGCAGCTACACCTTCGGCCTGCTCGGCGGGATCTGGCGGCAGAAGTGGGTGCTCTCGGGCATCTACTTCGCGCGGGCCGTGGTGATCGGCCTCTTCGTGGCGCTGCCGCTGACGCCGGTCACCGCCATCGCCTTCGGCGCCGCCATGGGCTTCCTCTGGCTCGGCACCGTGCCGCTGACGACGGGACTGGTCGTACGGCTCTTCGGGCTGCAATATCTGGGGATGCTCTACGGTGTCGTCTTCGCCTCGCACCAGGTGGGCGCCTTCCTCGGCGCCTGGGGCGGCGGCTATGCCTACGATCTCTTCGGCTCCTACGACGCGATCTGGTACGCCTCCATCGCGCTGGCGATCTTCGCCGGGCTGGTGCACCTGCCGATCGACGACCGCCCGGCGGCGCGCCTGCGGGAGCAGCCGGCATGACGCGCCTGCTGACCCGGATCGGAGCCGGCCTGGGCGTCACGGCGCTGCTCGGCGGCGGCCTGCTGCTCTGGGCCCGCTACGGTGTCGCCGTCTCGATGGCGGAGAACGGCTGGTTCTGCCTCTGAGGCCGGGTACCCTCCGCTCTCCCGTCATCCTTCGCCGGCGCTCGGGATGACGGCCATGGGGTAGGGTCGCGGGAGGGCGGGATGGCAGTGGCATCGCGGCTTGGCCTTTCGCCCCTGCTGGGCGGTCTCGCCGCTCTGCTCGGCCTGCTGGTCTTCGCCGCGCCGCCGGCGCCGGCAGCGGAGCGGGGCGCGACCCTCTGGCTCGACGGCGGGGCCGGGCTGCTCAAGGTGCGGGTCTTCGAGGGCGCAGCGGCCGGCGCGCGTCCGCCGCTGCTGGTCTTCCTGCACGACGATGCCCCCTTCCAGCCGCCGGTCTTCGCGGAGCGCTTCGCCCGGGCGGTGGCCGAGCACCGGCCGGAGGTGGTGGCCGCGGCGCTGCTGCGCCCCGGCTATACCGACATGACCGGCGACCGCTCCGCCGGCGAGCGCGGGCGGGCTGCCGGCGACGCCTATACCGCGGAGGCCGCGACCGCGGTCGCCGGCGCGCTGCGCGCCCTCGCGCGGCGCTACGACAGTGCGAAGGTCGTGCTGCTGGGCCAGGCCGGCGGTGCGGCGCTGGCCGCGGTGGTGCTGGGGACGGCGCCGGAGTTGGCGGCCGGGGCGCTGCTGCTCGCCTGCCCCTGCGATCTCGCCGACTGGCGCCGGCACATGGCCGCCGTGGCGCCGGGTTCCGCCTGGAGCGAGCCGGTGCGCAGCCTCTCGCCGCTCGACCTGGTGCCGCGCCTGCGCGACGGCCTGGTGATCCGCCTGCTGGTCAGCGCCGAGGATCCGGTGGCCCCGCCGCGGCTGTCGGAGGCCTATCTGCGGGCGCTGACGGCCCGGGGACTGGAGGCGCGGCTCACCGTCCTGCCGGGCTCCCGACACGACCTGCTCTTCGACCCGGCGGTCTTCGCGGCGCTCGACGCCCTGTTGGACGCGGGCCGCTGAGGGCTTCGCTCAGGCCTGGCTCAGGAGGCGACGGGCCTTCTCCATTTCCCGGCAGCGGGCCAGCCCCGGCCAGGTGACCAGCAGCCCCTCCCGGTGCGGCGCGAAGGCCTCGTGCAGCCGGAGGCTTTCCCCGTGCAGCCCGGGATGCGCGCCGCCCGGCGGGCGCAGCAGTGCGTCCAGCACGCCGTTCAGCAGATCGGCGAGATCCTCGCTCGCGGTGATTCGGAGGTCGTCGGACGGTTCGCCCGGCGCCGCGATTCGCGCCAGCAGCCCTGCAGGGTCGGCCGCCAGCCGCGGCGAGAGGCCGAGCCGCAGGGTCCGGCCCGGCAGGCTCCGCGCGAGGCCGTCGCAGGCGGCGGAGAGGCGCTCGAAGGCCTCGCTGGCGGCCGGCAGCAGCGCCTCGCCCTGTCCGGTGAGCAGGAGGCCGCGGTGCAGCCGCCGGAAGAGCGGCACGCCCAGGGACTGCTCCAGATGCTTCACCTGCTGGCCGACCGCGCCCGGCGTCACCGAGAGCTCCTCGGCGGCCAGCTTGAAGCTGAGGTGGCGCGCGGCGGCCTCGAAGGCCCGCAGCCCGTTCAGCGGCGGCAGTCTGTAGCTCATGCGGACGGCTCCCGGCGGTCGGCGGGTTTCACCATAGAAAAGCTATCGCAGGTGTCGAGAAACAATCGTTTGAGCCGCTTCGCGCCGCGCGGCAGAAGGGGTGGCGCCACAGCCAGCGAGGAAGGCCATGCAGACCCGAGCGATCAATGCCGAGACCGCGCCGCTCCCGACCACGGGCTATGTCCAGGCGATGGAGGTGAGCGAGCACCGCCGCCTGCTCTTCGTCAGCGGCCAGACTCCGGTGGATGCCGCGGGCGCGGTGCCGGAGGGTTTCGAGGCGCAGTGCCGCCAGGCCTGGCGCAACGTCGAGGCGCAGCTGGCGGCGGCCGGCATGAGCCTCGACAACCTGGTCATGCACCGGACCTATCTCGCCGACCGCAGCCACGCGCTGGCCAACCGGGCCGTGCGCAACGCGGTGCTCGGCGGCCGCGAGACGGCGCTGACGGTCGTCGTCGCCGGAATCTTCGACGAGGCCTGGCTGGTCGAGATCGAGGCCGTGGCGGCCGCCTAGGCCGCGACCACTCGGCTTGGGGCTTCGAGCCGATCCGCGACCGTCAAGGCGGCACTGGAGTTCTCCGCAGATGCTGACGCTCGACCACCTCACCGTTGTCGCCCCGACGCTGATCGAAGGGGTGTCGCATGTCCGAAGCTGCCTCGGCCTCGAAGTGCCTTTCGGGGTACGCCACGACTACATGGGCACCCACAATCACCGGCTTCGGCTCGGAAAGGCCGTCTATCTCGAGATCGTGGCGCTCGACCCGGACGGTACCGCGCCCGGCCGGGCGCGTTGGTTCGGTCTCGACGATCAGGAGAAAGTCCGAGCGGACTGGAACGACGGCCGGCGCCTGCGCGGGTGGGTCGCCGGCACGGACTCGATCGATTCCCTCGTTTCGAGCCACCGCGCGATCTTCGGCGACAAGGTTCCCCTTCCGCCCGCCGAGCCGACTTTCGCCTTTGCCATCCCCGAGGACGGCTCGCTCCCCCTCGACGGTGCGGCGCCCTCGCTCATCGACCACCGAGGCGGGCCCAGATCGATGGCCTCGATTCCCGATCTGGGTGCGCGCCTGCGGTCGCTCACCCTCGAGCATCCGGACCCCGGCGCCATCGAGAGGCTGTATCGCGAGCTCGCCATCGACCGTCCGCCGGCGATCGTTCCGGGCCCCCGTCTCCGCTACCGCGCAGAGATCGAGACGCCGGCCGGACTGAAGGAGCTGACCTGACCCGGTGACGGATCCCGCCTCGACGCGGCCGATCCCCCGAGTACGCGCGTGGGGCGGCCGCCTAGGCCGGGACGGCGCCGACGTAGCGGCGCCAGACGCGGTCGCCGGCCGGACCGAAGAGGATCACCTCGTAGTCCTCGGGCGTGCCGCCCTCCATGCCGGGCGAGCCGGCCGGCATGCCCGGCACCGCCAGGCCGAGGGCCGGCGGGCGGTCGCGCAGCAGGCGCTGCACCGAGTCCGCCGGCACGTGGCCCTCCACCAGGTAGCCCTCGATCTCGGCGGTATGGCAGGCGAAGAGGTGCTCCGGCACGCCCAGGCGGCGCTTGATGTCGTCCAGGTCCTCCTCCACCGCCGGGCGCATCTCGACCGCGAAGCCGGCCTGTTCCATGTGCCGGCCCCAGGCGGTGCAGCAGCCGCACCAGGGGTCGTGGTGGACGACCAGCGTCGCTTCGGCCGCGCGCAGGCCGGCGGCGGGCAGCAGCAGCCCGGCGGCGCCGAGCGCCAGCAGGGCGCGGCGGGAGGGTGAGAAGCAGTCGTGACGCATGTGGCCTCCTTTCGTCCACTCGGCCCGGGGGCCGACGGGCGCTCTCTCCAGTCTAGGCCGGCCGGCCGCGGGTGCCCAGTGTAGAGCTGTGGGCAGGGACAGGACCGGCGCCGCGGTTCAGCGCGGGGACTTGGAGAGAAGGATCACGCCGGGGAGCCCTTCGAAATGGGCGTCGCAGGTGAGCAACCCGGCGTCGTGGGCAAGGGCGCTGGCGTAGATGATGGCGTCCGCCGTCGCGAGAGCATGGGTGCGCGCAGTCTCGGCCGCCAGGACGGCGAGCCTCGTATCGAGCGGCACGACGCGGCAGAGCTCGGTAAAGGCCAGAACCTCGTCGGCAGCCTCCTCGTCCCGCTCGCGCAGGAACCACTTGTGCAGTTCGAGCTGCACCATGGTCGGCACCAGGCAATCGGCCGGCTCCGGGATCAGGGTCGCGAGGCGATCGGCGAGCGGCCCGTCAGTGAACCACTCGATCCAGGCCGAGGTGTCGACTGCTCGCATCAGGTGCGATCGCTCCGATCGCGCCAGTCCTCCGCGCGCGCGCCCCTGGCGATCCCCCGAAGGGCGTCGCGCGAGGGAGCCGGGACGAGCAGCACCCCCTTTCCCTTCGGGATGAACACGAGCCGCTGGCCCGCTTCCCACTGTTGCCGTTCTCGGACGGCCTTGGGGATCGAGATCTGGTACTTCGTGGAGAGCGTGGCGGTATCGGGCATATCCTACCTATCTTCCATCGATCGCGGCTCTGTAAGAGTATAGTGCAGCGGCGAGGCGGCCGAAAGGGGCGGGTCGCCCGGCGCGAGGAGGACGGCGGCAACACGCGGCTGGGCCATCGGCGGCGGCGACACCACGGAGGCCGTGATCGCGGCCGCGGCGCTAAAGAGAATCTTAGGCTGAGGCTCCGCATTCTCCGGCCCGACAGCATCGGACCACCAGGACTTCGGGAAAGAGGGGAGAAGGGGTATGCCGGTCACGCCGACGACGAAGACGCCGAAGAGGTGGGGAGCCGCAGCGGCGCTGCTGCTGCTGGCCGGTATCGGCGCCGCATTCGGCCCGGGACCCTCCGCCGCCGCGGTCGAGGAGACCTACGGCCCGCCTGCGGGCTTCACCGAGCTCTACCGCGTCTTCCCCAGCTCCGAGGGACCGGAGTCGATCGGCGCCATGCTGGGCGAAACGCTGCGCGAGGCCGGCGGCACCGGGCCGCTGGTGCTGATCACCAGCCGCGCGCTCTACGTCTACGAGCCCGAGGCGCGCGCCCTGGTCGCCACGGCCGACTTCCGCCTGGCGCCGGACAGCGGCTTCGTCGAGATGACGGCGGTCTCGCACGTCGGCCCGGCGATCGCCTATGTGGCGGCGCTGAGAGAGCAGGGCGACCCGCGCTGGCGCGGCCAGGCAGAGCGCCTGATCGAGCGGCTGCGGGCGCTGCGCGAGACCAACGCCGGCGACTGGCTGGAGGCCATGGCGCAGCCGGTCTTCGAGCCGCACCACGCGGCGATCCGCAACATGGTCGACTATGCCGCCTCCATGGCCGGCAGCTATCTGGCCGGGGTGCTGGCCCGCGACGGCGAGGGCTTCACCGTGGCTGCGGTCGGCGCCGAACTGCTGACCGGCACGAGCGAGGAGCACCCGATCCCCTTCGACAACGTCATGGTCGCCACTTTCGCGCTGGCCTCCTTCTCCGGCCAGTACGCGATCCGCGCGGCGCTGGCCGAGGCGGACGCCGAGATGGATTGGGCGCAGGCCAAGGTGATCATTCGCGCCGCGCCCGGCGTCAACTTCACCGCGGCGCTGACCAAGGGCACCCAGGCGCTCTTTCCGCTGGTGCGCTATCTCTCCGGCATGACCCTGGCGGAGGACCGCATCATGATCGTGCCCTTCGCCGAGGAGCGGGCCTCGATCGGCGCGGCGGTGATGCCGGAGGAGGACTTCGACTACTACACCATCGACATCTGGCAGCAGCCCTATTCGCGCCAGCTGGTCGCCCCGGTCGCCTTTCCCGGCGTCAACACCATCTATCTCGCGGATCGCGCGGCGCTGCCGGGCGACTACGGCTATTCCACCGCCGACGACATCGGCCACTTCATGGTGCGCATGAAGCACTCCTTCGCCGATCCGCGCGAGGCGCTCTCGAACACCGTCGCCTTCTGGACCGCGGGCGAACTCCACGCCAAGGACTGGGACCCGGCGGCGCTGGACGTTCCCGGGCTGACGCACGGCTTTCCCGCGGGCGTAGCCGGCTACCCGGCCGACAACCCGGCGTTCTGAAGGCCCGGTATTCTGGAGTATCGCCGCGGCGCGCCTGGTGCCCCTGGAGGGACTCGAACCCCCACTCCTGTCGGAAAGCGATTTTGAGTCGCTCGCGTCTACCGGTTCCGCCACAGGGGCCGGCGCCAAGGCGAGCCGCAGTCTAGCCCGGACGCCGCGCTTTGCAACGGGCGGCAAGAAGTCGGCAGCCGCGGCTCGTGGAGCGGATGTCGGGCGCCGGTTCGGCCTCCGGGGCCCTGCGCCTCGAACTGGACGACCTGGCCTGAGTGCCGCCCCCGTGTGACGCTCCAAAGCGGGCGCTCACGCCGCCCTGGGCCGGACCCGCGCCGCGATCGCGCTACCGACGCGGTCGCGGGCGCTCTCCAGGTCGTAGGTCGCCTGCATGCCGATCCAGAACTCCGCGCTGGTGCCGAAGTAGCGTGCCAGCCGCAATGCCGTGTCCGGCGTCACCGCCCGCTTGGCCCTGACGATTTCGCTCACGCGGATCTGCGGGACGCCGAGTGCCTCGGCCAGGGCGTACTGGCTCAGGCCGAGCGGCTTCAGGAAGTCCTCGCGCAGGACCTCGCCGGGATGGGTCGGAGCAAAGTCTGCCATTGTCGTCGCCCTCTCAATGATAGTCGACGATCTCCACCTCGTAGGCATCGCCGTCCTGCCACCGGAAACAGAGTCGCCACTGGTCGTTGATCCGCAGGCTGTGCCGCCCCCTGCGGTCGCCTGACAGGGCTTCCAGCCTGTTGCCCGGCGGGGCCCGAAGGTCGTTCAGGCTTCGGGCATTGTGCAGTTGCGTCAGCTTCCGGTTGGCGATCTTGACGATGTCGTTTGGAACGCCCTTGACGAAGCGCCGTTCCCAGGCGGCCTCCGCCGCGGCGTTGCGGAACGACTTGATCATGGCGAATACTATCGCCTAGCGATAGCTATCGCAAGACGGTAGTGTTCGCTGCTCTTGCCGCCGCCGTCACGCGGCCTCACTTTCGAGAGGCCGAACCGGAGGAGCCCATGCGCGAGATCACCGTCGCAGCCACGCAGATGGCCTGTTCCTGGGACACCGCGGCCAACCTGGACCGCGCCGAGGCGCTGGTGCGCGCGGCGGCGGGGCGCGGCGCGCAGGTCGTGCTGCTGCAGGAACTCTTCGAGACGCCCTACTTCTGCCCCGACCAGAAGCAGGCGCTCTTCGGCCTGGCGCGGCCCTTCGCGGACAACCCCGTGATCGCGCGCTTCGCCGCGCTGGCCGCCGAGCTGGAGGTGGTGCTGCCGCTCTCCTTCTTCGAGCGGGCCAACAACGCCCACTACAACTCCCTCGCCATGCTCGACGCCGACGGCCGGGTGCTGGGGCTCTACCGCAAGAGCCACATTCCCGACGGGCCGGGCTACCAGGAGAAGTTCTACTTCAACCCCGGCGACACCGGCTTCAAGGTCTGGGACACCCGCTGGGGCCGGCTCGGCGTCGGCGTCTGCTGGGACCAGTGGTTCCCCGAGTGCGCCCGGGCCATGGCGCTGCAGGGCGCCGAGATCCTCTTCTACCCCACCGCCATCGGCAACGAGCCGCAGGACCCGAACCTCGACAGCCGCGGCCACTGGCAGCGGGCGATGCAGGGCCATGCCGCCGCCAACATGCTGCCGCTGGTGGCCTCCAACCGCATCGGCACGGAGCGCTCCGAGGCGGCGACCATGAGCTTCTACGGCGCCTCCTTCATCGCCGACGCCACCGGGGCGAAGGTGGCGGAGGCGGGCGACGAGGAGGCGGTGATCACCGCCAGCTTCGACCTCGACGCGCTCCGCGCGGCCCGGGCTTCCTGGGGTTTCTTCCGCGACCGCCGGCCCGAGCTCTACGGGCCGCTGCTCACACTCGACGGAAGCACCCGGCCGATTTGACTGCGGGGGAGATTGTTCTCGGCCGTTCTCCGCCGGATCATTTGAAGAACTTAAATAACTGCTCGCCTTTACCTCGACATTAACGGAAGAATGTCACGGAAGGTTCACAGTAATATTGCCGGCCTAAGCTTCCCTTGAATCATCCGGGAAAATCCTTATCTTTCCCCTCACCGCTCGTTGAAGAAACCGTGATGAAGGAGGCCGCGGCCGTCGTGCCGGTCGGTACGGGGAATTTCTTGCCGATCGCGCGCCGTTTCAGCGCCTCCCCCCGAAAGGAGAAGACCTCCCCACCCATGTGCGGACTCGTCGGTGAAATTCGTTTCGACGGCGCCGAGGCCTCCCTCGCGCGCGTCCACGCCATGTCCGAGAGCATCGCCCGCCGCGGCCCCGACGCGCTCGGCGTCTTCGCGCAGAACGGCCTGGCGGTCGGCCACCGGCGGCTGAAGATCATCGATCACGCCGAGCGCGCGCAGCAGCCGATGATCGATTCCGAGCTGGGCCTCGGCATCGTCTACAACGGCGCCATCTACAACTTCCCGGAACTGAAGCAGGAGCTGGAGGCGAAGGGCTATCGCTTCTTCACCAACGGCGACACCGAGGTGATCCTCAAGGCCTACCACGCCTGGGGACGCGACTGCGTGACCCGTTTCGCCGGCATGTTCGCCTTCTGCCTCTGGGAGCGCGACAGCGGCCGCATCCTGCTGGCCCGCGACCGCCTGGGCATCAAGCCGCTCTACCTCGCAGACGTGCCGGGCGGCCTGCGCTTCGGCTCCAGCCTGCCGGCCCTGGCTCACACCGAGGGGGTCGACACCAGCGTCGATCCGGAGGCGCTGAACTTCTACATGAGCTTCCACGCCGTGGTGCCGGCGCCCTGGACGCTGCTGAAGGGCGTGCGCAAGCTGCCGCCGGCCACCACCCTGCTGCTGCAGCCCGACGGCCGCCGCGATGAGAAGACCTACTGGGAGCTCTCCTTCGGCCCGCACGACGGCGACGAGCGCCTGAGCGAGCGCGACTGGCAGGACCTGGTGCTGGAGCGGCTGCGCACAGCGGTGCGGCGGCGCCTGGTGGCCGACACGCCGGTGGGCGTGCTGCTGTCGGGCGGGGTCGACTCCTCGCTGGTGGTGGGCCTGCTGGCCGAGGCCGGCCAGAGCGGCCTGCAGACCTTCTCGGTCGGCTTCGAGAGCGTCGGCGAAGAGGAGGGCGACGAGTTCAAGTACTCCGACGTGGTGGTGAACCGCTTCGGTACCGACCACCACAAGATCTTCGTCGACAGCCGCGAGCGGCTGCTGCCGAGCCTGCCGGACTGCATCGCCTCCATGTCCGAGCCGATGGTCAGCCACGACGCCATCGGCTTTTT
>SR_TP_S13solDRAFT_1000554_pt1 | contig 14629 bp, 12 predicted proteins | sample SodReaTP_S13sol_FD_11159 | JGI IMG/M metagenome (IMG submission 11159)
CCGCTCCTATGCGGCCCGAGAATGTCGTCGACGAGTGCGGAGAAGTGCACGGCGCACCAGAACTCTCGGCTACAGCAGAAAGTCCTGTTTCAGAAATCTGCGGCGTGCTCTATCGTAGAACGGAGGACGAACGACGATGAAAAGCAAGGCGTCACAGAAGAGGCCAATTAGAAGGGCAAGATAAAAGAGTGGCGCCACGGCCGGCCAAGTCCTTGTCTGCACATCGATTTTCTGGCGCCAGGCGCCCGCGCCTGGCGCCATCGCTCCCTAAGCCCTTGATCCCACGCCATTTCGATGGCGCCGTCTTGCCGACCTCTCGTCGGGTGCCTTCTTCGTCTGTGGTGACTGCGCTACGGAGGCGGAGATGGCCTACGACGATGACTTCGAGCCGAAGCTCGGCAAGATCCGCTCGCGCGGGAGCAAAGGCAGCCGGCGCTACCTGCACCAGGTCCTCCGCGCCGCGTCGCTCGCGGGTGGTAGGACCGGCCGGAAGTCCGGTCGCGGCACCTTCCACGGCAGCCGTATCGGGCGCGGCGCCGGCGTCGGCCGCGTGCTCGCCTCGCGCGACCGCTACGCGGCCTTCCGCGTCCGGCGCGCCATCGTCAAGACGCGGATCGTGAAGGTTGGGAAGGACGGGCTCAAGGCGGCGCGCACCCATCTGCGCTACATCCAGCGCGACGGCGTCACCCGCGACGGCGCGCCCGGCGAGCCCTACGACGCGGACAACGACCGCGCCGACGGCCGGGCCTTCGTGGCGCGCTCGCAGGGCGACCGGCACCAGTTCCGCTTCATCGTCTCAGCCGAGGACGCCGCCGAGTATGCGGACCTGAAGGGCTTCACCCGCCGGCTCATGAAGCAGATGGAGCAGGACCTCGACACCCGGCTCGACTGGGTGGCGGTCGACCACTACAACACCGGCCACCCGCACACCCACATCGTGCTGCGCGGCAAGGACGACCGCGACCGCGACCTCGTCATAGCCCGCGAGTACCTTTCGACGGGCATACGCGAGCGCGCGGCGGAGATCGTGACCTTCGACCTCGGTCCGCGCACCGACCTCGAGATCGAGCACAGGCTGCGTGCCGAGACCGAGGACGAGCGCTTCACCAGCCACGACCGCGGCCTGCTGCGCGAGGCTGATGCCGAGGGGATCGTCGGAGCCGGCGGCAGTGACGATCCCTTCCGCCAGACGCTGCGCGCCGCGCGGCTGCAGAAGCTGCGCCGGCTCGGGCTCGCGGAGGAGATCGCGCCCGGTCGCTGGCAGCTCGCCGCTGATCTCGAACGGGTGCTGCGCCCGATGGGCGAGCGCGGCGACATCATCAAGACGATGCACCGGGAGATGGCGGAGAAGGGCCTCGCCCGTTCCGCGCCGGACTACGCCATCTACGATCCCGCTGACGTAAACTCCCGGCGGGTCGTCGGGCGCGTGCTCGCGCGCGGACTCTCCGACGAGCTGAACGACCACCATTACCTGATCGTCGACGGCACCGACGGCCGGACCCACTACGTCGACATCGGCCGGGGCGATGCGACTGAGGCCGCCCCGGAGGGCGCGGTGGTCGCATTCGCGCCGAAGCCGGTCGGGCCGCGCGCGGTCGACCGGACGATCGCCGAGATCGCGGCGGCGAACGGCGGCCGCTACAGCGTCGAGATCCACCTGCGCCACGATCCAACCGCGACGGCGGACTTCGCCGAGACGCATGTGCGCCGGCTGGAGGCGATGCGCCGTCTCGGCGGTAAGGTCGAGCGGGAGCCGGATGGAACCTGGACTATCGCGCCGGATCACCTGGAGCGCGCGGCCTCCTACGAGCGGGCGCGAGCACGCAGCGCGCCGGTGGTCGTCGAGACGCTCTCGACCCTACCGCTCGACCGGCAGGTCGCAGCCGACGCCGCCACCTGGCTCGACCGCGAGCTGATCGCCGACGAGCCCGAGCCATTGCGCGACGGCGGCTTCGGTCGCGAGGTGCGCCAGGCGCTCGATCGCCGCCGGCAATGGCTCATCGAGCAGGGGCTCGCCCGGCAGGAGCAGGACCGGATCGTCTACCGGGCCAACCTGCTGGGCCTCTTGCGCCGGCGCGAGCTGACGCGCGTCGCCGCACAGCTCTCGGAGGAGCTCGGTCTCCCCTATACCGAGCCGAAGACCGGCGCACGGATCGAGGGCATCTACCGCCGCCGGATCGATCTGGCGAGCGGCCGCTTCGCACTTATCGAGACGTCGCGCGAGTTCACGCTGGTCCCATGGCGGCCGGTGCTGGAGCGCAGCCTGGTCAAGCGGGTCTCCGGCGTCGCTCGCGGCGACACGATCTCCTGGTCGTTTGGGCGCAAGCGGAGCGGGCCGGGAATTTCATAGGGAGGAATCGTGTCTCGCGTATGACCCTAAGAAATCTCGGGGCACCAATCGGTCAATGGCCAGCTACTGCCCAAAGGCTGGCTGTTGGGCCAGTGCGGCTGCTGGCCTATTCTGGACGATCAGCGCCCAGCCCTTGAGCGGCCCACTCTGACACGAGGTGACCGCCCGTGGTGCTCGCCATCCGTCGTGACTCTTGCAGATTAGGTATGTGGCGGTCACTCTGATCGTCGCGGTGATCCAATTTCACTTCCGCTTTTCGGCTGGTTGGGGGGAGTTCGGCTTGCCGTGTGAAGTGCGGTCGCAGATCGGGGGGACAAGGCGACATGAGCGAAGACCTGATCGACGACTTGTCAAAGCTGTTCGCACACGGCCAGCAGATGTGGCTTCTCGGCGCCGGGGCCAGCTTTGAAGCCAACCTGCCCTTGGTCAAGGGACTGACTGAGCGCGTGCGGCTTAAACTCGCCAACGAACTGTTCGTGGGAGACGATCGTCCGAACGCGACTGTCAGCAGTGTGATCGAGGGGCTCCGCGCTGACATTGGCGATACAGCCAACATCGAAGACATCCTCGATCATCTTGCGGACCATCTGTCCATGGCCCAACGCAGTGTAAGCAAGAGTGCGAGCGTGAATGTTCTGGCATCCGAAGCAGAGGTGCGATCCGAACGGCTTAGCTATGAGCAGCTCGAGTTCGTCCGCACGCGAATTCTGAAGGTCATACGCGATACGCTACGCTGGGGATATGTCCACTCTGACGAGCCGGACGCGATCAGGGAAGGATCACCAGACGCTCCCGTCCTTCTAATTAAACACCACGATGCCTTTATCGGTGTTCTTTTCAACGAACTGCGTGCCGGCAGGCAGCTTCGCGTGCAGCCCATTGAATTCTTCACAACCAATTACGACACGCTTATTGAAGATGCCCTTGCCTTGAGGGGGGTCGCTTATAGCGACGGCTTTCGCGGCGGTGCCGTCGCGTACTGGGACCCGGCAACTGATGAGCAGACGGCCTCGCATGATGACATACGCGCAACGGTCACGAAGATTCATGGGTCGATCGATTGGGGACGCGTCGGCGAGCGGATTGTGCGCCGCCGCATTGCCGATCCGTACCCCGAAGGAGAAACAGACCTTCTAATCTACCCACAAGCGCTGAAGTACGATCTCGCGCAGCGGGAGCCGTTCGACACCCTCTTTCGCCGCTTTCGCACATCTTTGAACAGGCCGTTAGCCCAGGTCCTTCTCGTCTGTGGATATGGTTTCGGAGATGACCACGTCGATCAGGAAATTGAGCGCGCCCTAAAGCACGGAGACAGCCAGCTTACGATCGTTGCCTTCTCACATAAGCGGGACGGCAAGCCCGCGGAATGGCAGGCCCGGGACTTTGGTGAGCGCGTCTACATGATTACCGAGGATGGTATCTGGCGGGGAACCGAAGGCCCGTATTTCGAACCGCTCGTCGGACAAAGTCGGACCTGGTGGACCTTTACCGGAATGACCGCATTCCTGCGGAACCCGGGAGGTGTCCTATGATTCAGCCGTTTGAAGTTGATCCAGCTCTGAGGATCGGTACGGTTTTTGAAGTTACCGGCTCATCCTTTAAGGCTGCACTGACGCCTGAGCTTGATGAGCTTTCGAGGCTCCATCGCGGCCGCGTCTATGCGATCGGCAGAATCGGAAGCTTAATCAAGATTCATATGGGCCGGCGGCTTTTGTTCGGGACGATCCGCGCGCTTCGGTTGCAGACCGAGGAAGAAGCCGCGGCCGTAGCCTCGCTTCAGGCCGAGCGGCGTGTTCTTGAAGCAGACCTCGTCGGTGAGGGGCAGTGGGACTTCGCAGAGTGCAGGCTCACCTTCTGGAGGGGGTTGAGTACGTCTGCCCTCCCGATGCAGGAGATCTTCCTTCTCACCGACGAGGAAACACGGCACGTTTACGGATCGGTGGAGCGGACCCGCGAGGGCCGCATCGAAGCCCACGTTCCCATCGGCAGTTACGTTGGACCAAGGCCCGTTGAATGCCGGGCGGATATTGACAGGATGTTCGGTCAGCACTGCGCGGTCCTTGGATCAACAGGCTCTGGGAAATCCTCCGCGGTAGCCGCCATTCTTCGATCTGTTCTCGAACACCGTCTCGGGAACAGGGAGATGCACCCCCGCATCATCCTGATCGACCCACATGGGGAGTATGGACGCGCGTTTGGCGACCGCTGCTGCATCTATCGTGCCTATAATCCCCTGGGGCGAGACGATGACGAGCCGGGAGAGGAACTACACCTGCCCTATTGGCTCATGACATCAGACGAGTTCCGGTCTCTTGTCGTTGGCAAGACCGAGTTCGAGGCCACCTCCCAGGCCAATACCGTATACAAGGCCCTCAGTCATGCCCGTATGGTCGGAGCCGGCTTGATCGAGGCGGCAGCGGAAGATCCGAATAACAGGATCGAAGGCCGCCACCCGCAGGACCCGATACCGACGCCAGAAACAACCGACGAGCAGATTGCTCAGTTCGATCGCGATAAGCCAATCCCCTTTTCTCTTGAAGAATTCAAGAGGCATATCGAGTGGCGTCAGCCGTGGAAGCACGGTGCAAATCTGGCCAGGGTTTCGGCGAGCGAGTTTCATAATGACTATGGCTCTATTTTAGATAAGCTGGCGGTCCTCCGCCACGATAGGCGCGTTCGCTTCCTCATGAAGGAATATGCCGAGGGAGATCCCGATCTTTCTCAGATCCTCTCTCAATTTATTGGGGCTCGTGAAGACAGCAGGGACATTCGTATCATCGATATTTCCGGCCTACCGAATGAAGTTGCCGGACCGCTGACCGCGGCGATCGCACGATTGCTGTTTCAGTACAAACTTTACCAGAGCGCGGAAGAGCGAAAAGGCGATCCCATTCTGCTTGTTTGTGAGGAAGCGCACCGGTACGTGCCCAACCGGGGCGAAGCACAATACGCTGCGGCCCAAACCGCTATACGACGGCTCGCGCGCGAAGGAAGAAAATACGGGGTAGGTCTCATGCTCGTATCGCAACGCCCTTCCGATGTTGAGGAAACGGTCCTGTCGCAATGCAACACCTGGCTCGTCCTCCGTCTTACCAACTCTGCGGATCAAAGTCACGTTGCCAAGATGCTCCCTGATACCTTAGGCGCGATGACCAATTTGCTTTCCTCGTTGCCAAGACAGGAAGCGCTGTTTGTTGGTGAGGGAGCAGCTTTGCCAGCGCGAATTAGACTGAGAACATTGACGGAAGAGCAAGTTCCTAGGTCGGCTGACGTTCCGTTCGGTAGCGGGTGGACGAATGATCCACCCTCGTTGGATACACTGCGCGTTATCGCAAACAGAATGATCGGCAACGCTGACGGCTGACTCCGCGAGCATCGAGACGACGTAGCCGCCTAACAGTGAGTAAGCGGTGCCGGTTGTCACTTTCGCGAGGCGTTCGGAAATGGTTGCTCGGGACGGACTATGCAACCGGCTCCTCTCCCGGTGGAACAGCAAGGCGCGCGACCGCCGTCCCGGCTACAACCAGCGCACCAGCAGTGGCGAAGACATGCCGCCAGACCGTGGCGATCTCGCCGAGCTCTAGTATCTGGAACACGAGCTGGTGGCCCCAGATGGCGGCTGGTGTTGCGAAGATCAGCGCGACCCCGAGCCGGATCACCAGTGATCGGCTCGACGTGAAGGCGACGTGCCCGATGCCGTATGTAAGCCCGGCGGCAGCAAGGCCGACGACGATGCCGCCAATCACTCCGAGTCCGATCTCGGACGCAAGGAGGCCAGCCGCGATGCCAACGAGCACGGGGAGGGCGTAGACCGCCAGGTTGTAGAGCAGGATGCACAGCATCCCGAGCGCCGCGATGCTCAGACCGATCGAGAGGGCCATCGGCTTGCCTCCACGCGCGAAGCGGTCGATCCCGACCTGCCAATCTGGAATCGCCAGGGGCGACGGAACGGTTGCCCGCCATGCCGTCCCGGATTTCGATCCCAGCGTTGAAGCAGTAGATAGTCTATCGCAGGTGTTCCATCAGCGCTACGCCGCCGTTGCTGCGATGATGTAATCCCTGCTGCGCTCAAGACCTGTCCTGCAGAGTTGAGCGAAGTAGAGAGCAGATAAAGGCCGTATGTGATTCCATCACCCTGACGGACCCTGGCCTCCGTGATGCGGCGCGCAGGTTGCGCTTGATCCGGAACCAGGGACATGACCCCGACCAGGCTTCTCATCGGCCAGGCTCTCCTCGTCTTCGCCATCGTCATCGGCGGCGTGTGGGCGGCGACGCAGTGGACGGCGGCTGAGCTCGGCCACCAGCCGCGGCTGGGCGCGCCCTGGTTCGTGCTCGCCGGAGTGCCGGTCTACTATCCCTGGCGCCTCTTCGAGTGGTGGTACGCCTACGAGGCCTATGCGCCGGCGCTGTTCCGGCGGTCCGGCATGCTGGCGGGTGCGAGCGGGCTCGCCGGCACCGTCGTCGCCGTCCTCGGCTCGCTGTGGCGGGCGCGGCAGGGCCGCTTCGTCACGACCTACGGCTCCTCGCGCTGGGCGACCAGGCGGGAGGCGGCGCAGGCCCGGCTGTTCGAGCCGCGCGGCGTCTTCCTCGGCCGGCTGGGGCGCCGCTATCTGCGCCACGACGGCCCCGAGCACGTCATGGCCTTCGCACCGACCCGCTCGGGCAAGGGCGTCGGCCTCGTCATACCGACGCTGCTCTCCTGGACCGGCTCGGCCGTCATCCACGACATCAAGGGCGAGAACTGGCAGCTGACCGCCGGCTGGCGGGCGCGGTTCTCGCACTGCCTCCTGTTCAACCCGACCGACCCGCGCTCGGCCCGCTACAACCCGCTGCTCGAGGTGCGCAAGGGTCCGGAGGAGGTCCGCGACGTCCAGAACATCGCCGATATCCTGGTCGACCCCGAGGGCATGCTGGAGCGGCGGAACCACTGGGAGAAGACCAGCCACAGCCTGCTCGTCGGCGCCATCCTGCACGTGCTCTACGCCGAGGAAGAGAAGACGCTGGCCTGCGTCGCGGGTCTGCTCTCCGACCCGCGGCGGTCCTTCGAGCACACGCTCCGCGCCATGATGGCGACCAACCACCTGGGCACGCCCGACCGGCCCGCGGTGCACCCGGTCGTCGCCCAGGCCGCGCGCGAGGTGCTCAACAAGTCCGACAACGAGCGCTCGGGCGTCCTGTCGACCGCCATGAGCTTCCTCGGGCTCTACCGCGATCCGACCGTGGCCGCCACCACGGCGGCCTGCGACTGGCGCATCGCCGATCTTGTCGATGCCGAGCGCCCGGTCTCGCTCTACCTCGTCATCCCGCCCTCGGACATCTCCCGTACCAAGCCGCTGGTGCGCCTGGTGCTGAACCAGATCGGCCGGCGGCTGACCGAGCGGCTCGAGGGCGACCCCGCCAAGCGCCGCCGGCACCAGCTCCTGATGATGCTGGACGAGTTCCCGGCGCTGGGCCGCCTCGACTTCTTCGAGACCGCGCTCGCCTTCATGGCCGGCTACGGCATCCGCGCCTACCTCATCGCCCAGTCGCTGAACCAGATCTCCAAGGCCTACGGGGAGAACAACGCGATCCTCGACAACTGTCACGTCCGGATCGCCTTCTCGTCGAACGACGAGCGCACGGCCAAGCGCATCTCGGACGCCCTCGGCACGGCGACGGAGCTCCGGGCCCAGCGCAACTACGCCGGCCATCGCCTCGCGCCCTGGCTCGCCCACGTCATGGTCTCGCGCCAGGAGACGGCTCGGCCGCTGCTGACGCCGGGCGAGGTCATGCAGCTGCCGGCAACCGACGAGCTGGTGCTGATCTCCGGCCTGGCGCCGATCCGCGCGAAGAAGCTCCGCTACTACGAGGACCGCAACTTCATGGCGCGCGTCACGGCCGCGCCCACGCTGGCCGAGGACGGCTACCGCGACCGGCCGCCGGCGCGCCCCGACGCCTGGACCGGCCAGGTGCGCGGCACCGACGCGCGCCTCGCCGCGGCCGCCGACCGCGAGCTCGGCCTCTCCGACGACGAGGGCGGCCTGCAGCACCAGCGCCATCCGGGCCTGCCCGAGGCCGACGTTGCGCGGCCGGTCGAGCCGGCGCGCCGGAGCGATCTCGACCTCCTCGACGACGAGGCCGACGCGCCGGCGCAGCGGAAGTCGATGGACCGCGCCCGGCGGTTCTCGGCCGTCACGCGGGCCTACGGCATGGACGGTCCTCCGGGCCGCCGCGACGACGAGCTGCTGCCGGGGTTCTGAGGGTTCCCATGAAGCCGCGCCACCACCTCTATCTCGACGATGCGCTGACCGAGCAGCTCGAGGCGCTCGCCGCCAAGCCCGGCGCCTCGAAGTCGGCGATCGTGGCCGATGCGCTCCGCGCCTGGCTCGCGCGGCGCGGTGCGAAGGAGCTCGAGGACCTGCTGCAGGTCCGGCTCGACCGCCTGAGCCGGCAGCTCGGCCGCATCGAGCGCGACCAGCAGGTCCTTCTGGAGAGCCTGGCGCTCTTCGTCCGCTACCAGCTCACCGTGACGGCGCCCTTGCCCGAGTCCGAGCAGGAGGCCGCCCGCGCCGTCGGCCAGGAGCGCTTCGAGAGCTTCGTCAACCAGGTCGGCCGCCGCCTCGCGCAGGGACGGAGCGTCAGCCGCGACGTGCTCGCGCGCATCACCCCCGACGGCGTGGTCGATGCCGACGGCCAGCATCAGGAGGCCAGTGAATGACCAGCAGCTACGGCCATCCCGAGAGCCGCGAGCGGCGCCGCGCCATGCTGCGCACCGCCATGGGGCCCGCCATCGCCAAGGCGCTGGCCGACCCGGCCGTGATCGAGGTCATGGTCAACCCGGACGGAAGCCTGCGCCTCGACCGGCTGGGCGAGGGACGGGTCGACACCGGCGAGCGGCTTCACGTGACCGAGGTCGAGCGCATCATCCGCCTCGTCGCCTCGCACCTGCGCGTCGAGGTCCACGCCGACAACCCGGTCGTCAGCGCCGAGCTTCCGGAGACCGGCGAGCGCTTCGAGGGGCTGCTGCCGCCGGTCTCGCCGGCGCCCTGCTTCGCGATCCGCAAGCCGGCGGCACGGGTCTACAGCCTCGACGACTACGTCGCCGATCGCATCATGACGCCGCTGCAGGCCGCGGCACTCAAGAAGGCGGTCGCCGGTCGGCGCAACATCCTGATCGCCGGCGGCACCAGCTCGGGCAAGACCACGCTCGCCAACGCGCTCCTGGCCGAGGTCGCCCAGGCGGACGAGCGGGTCATCCTGATCGAGGACACCCGCGAGCTGCAGTGCGCTGCCCCTGACTGCGTGGCCCTCCGCACCAGGGCGGGCGTCGTCGGCCTCGCCGATCTCGTGCGCTCGACCCTGCGCCTGCGTCCCGACCGCATCATCGTCGGCGAGGTCCGGGGGCCCGAAGCCCTCGACATGCTCAAGGCCTGGAACACCGGGCATCCCGGCGGCATCGCCACGGTCCACGCCAACTCGGCCCAGGCGGCGCTCTACCGGCTGGAGCAGCTGATCCAGGAGGCCGTGCTCACCGTGCCGCGCCAGCTCGTGGCGCAGGCGATCGACCTCGTCGTCTTCATCCGCGGCCGCGGCGAGGCGCGGCGAGTCGAGACCATCGCCGCGGTCGAGGGTCTCGACGCCCAGGGCGACTACCGGGTCACCGCCCTCACGCCCGCCGGCCTGCAGAGCCTCTGAACTGGAAAGGAGAAGCCGATGCGCGCATCTGTTCCCCGTTGTCTCGGCCTCGCGGCGCTGGCTGCCTTCGGCGCAGTCGCCGCCGCCGAGCCGGCGCTCGCCGCCGGCTCCGGCATGCCCTGGGAGCAGCCGCTCGAATCGATCCTGCAGTCGATCGAGGGACCGGTGGCGCGCATCATCGCCGTGATCATCATCATCATCACTGGCCTCTCGCTCGCCTTCGGCGACACCTCGGGCGGCTTCCGCAGGCTCCTGCAGATCGTCTTCGGGCTCACGATCGCCTTCGCGGCGACCAGCTTCTTCCTGGCCTTCTTCTCCTTCGGCGGCGGGGCGCTGGTCCCATGACCGGGCAGGTCGAGGGCTTCGAGGTGCCGCTGCACCGCGCGCTGACCGAGCCGATCCTCCTCGCCGGGGCGCCGCGCACCATCGCCATCGTCAACGGTACGCTCGCGGCCGCGCTCGGCCTGGGCCTTCGGCTCTGGATTGCGGGCATCCTCGTCTGGATCCTCGGCCACAGCCTCGCGGTCTTCGCGGCGAAGCGCGACCCGCAGTTCCCCCAGGCGCTGGCCCGCCACCTCAAGCAGAAGGGGTGGCTCGGATGCTGAACCTAGCCGAATACCGCCGCAAGCCGGCACTGCTCGCCGACTATCTCCCCTGGGCGGCGCTGGTGGCGCCCGGCGTCGTCCTCAACAAGGACGGCAGCTTCCAGCGCAGCTTCCGCTTCCGCGGGCCCGACCTGGAGAGCGCGACCGAGGCCGAGCTGGTCGCCGCCTGCGCCCGGCTCAACAACCTGCTGCGCCGCTTCGGCTCGGGCTGGGCGCTGTTCTTCGAGGCGGAGCGCCGCCCGGCGCCAGGCTACCCGTCGTCCTCCTTCCCGGACTCCGCGTCGTGGCTGGTCGACCGCGAGCGGCGCGCCGCGTTCGAGCAGGACGAGGGGGAGGCACAGCCCGAAGCGTCACGGCGTGAGCACTTCGAGAGCGACTACCACCTGACGCTCCTCTGGCTGCCGCCGCCCGATCAGGTGAAGCGGGCCGAGCAGTTGCTGCTCGAGACGCCGGAGGATGAGCCGAGGACGGGCTGGCAGGACCGGCTCGCCGCCTTTGTCGCAGAGACCGACAGGGCGCTCGACCTGCTCGCCGGCATCATGCCGGAGTGCCGGGCGCTCGACGACGCCGAGACCCTGACCTACCTGCACGGCACGGTCTCGCAGCGGCGCCATCCGGTCGCCCTGCCCGAGACGCCCATGTATCTCGACGCCGTGCTGGTCGACACGCCGCTCGCCGGCGGGCTCGAGCCGATGCTGGGCGAGCGGCACCTGCGCAGCGTCACGGTGCTGGGCTTCCCCAACACCACGCGGCCCGGGCTGCTCGACGACCTCAACCACCTGGGCTTCGCCTATCGGTGGGTGACGCGCTTCCTGCCGCTAGACAAGACCGCGGCCAACGGCGCGCTGACCCGGCTGCGGCGGCAGTGGTTCGCCAAGCGCAAGTCGGTCACGGCGATCCTGCGCGAGGTCCTCTACAACGAGCCGACGCCGCTCCTCGACAGCGACGCCGACAACAAGGCGCTCGACGCGGACGCGGCGCTGCAGGAATTGGGTGGTGATCATGTCGCCTTCGGCTACCTGACCACCACGGTCACGGTCTCGGACGCGAGCCGTGCTGCCGCCGCCGAGAAGCTGCGCGCGGTCGAGCGCGTGATCAACGGGCGCGGCTTCACCACCATCCGCGAAACAGTCAACGCCGTCGAGGCCTGGCTCGGCAGCCTGCCGGGCCACGTCTATGCCAACGTCCGCCAGCCGCTCGTCCACAGCCTCAACCTGGCGCACCTGGTCCCGCTCTCGGCGGTCTGGGCCGGGCCGGCGCGCAACGAGCATCTCGACGGCCCGCCGCTCCTCCTGGCCGAGACCGGCGGCACCACGCCGTTTCGCTTCTCGACCCATGTGGGCGATGTCGGCCACCTGCTGGTCGTGGGCCCCACCGGTGCCGGCAAGTCGGTGCTGCTCGCGCTGATGGCCCTGCAGTTCCGGCGTTACAGGCACGCCCAGGTCTATCTCTTCGACAAGGGCGGTTCGGCCCGCGCCGCGGTGCTCGCCATGGGCGGCCGGCACCATGCCCTCGGCCTCGGTGGGGCGCTCGCCTTCCAGCCGCTGCGGCACATCGATGATGCGATCGTCCGCAGCTGGGCCGCCGACTGGGTCGCCGGGCTCCTCGCGCACGAGACGGTCGTCATCACGCCGGAGGTCAAGGAGGCCGTTTGGTCGGCGCTGGGCAGCCTGGCCGCGGCCCCGGCCGAGGAGCGCACGATCACCGGGCTCTCGATCGTCCTGCAGTCGAACGCGCTGCGCTCGGCGCTGGCGCCCTACACACTGGAAGGGCCGTTGGGCGCGCTGCTCGACGCGGCCGAGGACCATCTCGCGCTCGCCGAGGTGCAGTGCTTCGAGATGGAGGAGCTGATGGGCGAGGCCGGCGCCGTGGTGCCGGTGCTGACCTATCTCTTCCACCGCCTGGAGGAGCGCTTCGTCGGCCAGCCGACGCTGCTGATCCTCGACGAGGCCTGGCTCTTCCTCGACGACCCGCTCTTCGCGGCGCGCATCCGCGATTGGCTGAAGACCCTGCGCAAGAAGAACGTCGCCGTGGTCTTCGCGACCCAGTCGCTCGCCGACATCGCCGACAGCAGCATCGCGCCGGCCGTCATCGAGTCCTGCCCGCAGCGCCTCTTCCTGCCCAACGACCGCGCGCTCGAACCGCAGGGCCGCGAGGCCTACGCGCGCTTCGGGCTCAACGACCGGCAGATCGAACTGATCGCGGCCGCCCAGCCGAAGCGCGACTACTACCTGCAGTCCCGGCGCGGCAACCGGCTTTTCGAGCTCGGCCTCGGCCCCGTGGCGCTCGCCTTCTGCGCCGCCTCCGCGGCGGCCGACCAGGCGCTGATCGACCGTGTGCTGGCGGAGGCCGGGTCCGAGCGCTTCGCCGAGGCCTGGCTGCGGGTGAAGGACCTCGACTGGGCTGCCGACCTCCTCGCCGACCATCCCGACACCACGGAGTCTTTCGATGCGCGCTAGCTTGCCCGCTGTCGCCGCTGCCACGGCGCTGTTCTTGATAGCCGCCCCTGAACCCGCCGAAGCGCAGCCGGGCTGGCGGTTCGGTCAGGCCGGCGGCTGGCCGGCCTGCTATCAGTGGCGCGACGAAGGCGCGTGCCCGATCCTCTATCTGAACGTCACCACGCATCAGGGTGACGCGAGCCTCAGTGTGGAAGACTACTGCCGCGGTGCGTGGCGGCACGCCTGGGGTCAGGCTGACGCCCGCCAGGTCATCCGCCAGTGGCTCGACGGCACGGCGGCGCGCGGGCAGGGTAGTCTCTGCATTCCGCTCGCGCCCGAGGTCGACGAGATCGTCGTCGAGCCGCTCGGTGGCCATTGCGGCTACGAGAGCGGAGAGGCCAGTAAGCCGGGCATGGGCGACAGACTGTGGCCGGGCGGCCCCGGCCGGCTCAAGCTCGCCGGCTGCCATGCCCGTCTGCACACCCAGGCCTTCGGCGGCATCGCCCTGCGCTTCGCCGACGGCTACGGCTTCGGCGATTCCTACGCCGAGGGACACTTCTACGGCGTCTATGACGGCTTCGGCGGTCGGGCGGTCGGCGGCACCGGCGCCTCCGTCTTCCGCATCGCCGACTTCAACAGCTTCCACTACCGCATCGAGATCCTGGCCGGCGGCAGCGCCGGCTGGCGCCAGCCCTTCTACGAGGAGTCCGGACCATGAAGCGACTGTCCCGCAGCGTCTCCGCGGCGGCGCTCGCCGCAGCGCTCACCCTCGCTACCACGCTCGACGCGCGCGCCCTCTCGGTGTTCGACGGCGCCAACTACAGCCAGAACCTGCTCACCGCCGTGCGCACGCTGGAGATGATCAACAACCAGATCCAGAGCCTGCAGAACGAGGTGCTGATGCTGCAGAACATGGCGCGGCACCTCGAGCAGCTCGACTACTCCTCGCTCGCCAGCATCCAATCGGCGCTCGGCCGCATCAACCAGCTGATGGCGCGCGCCGAGGGCATCGCCTTCGAGATCGGCCGCACCGAGCAGGAGTTCGCGCGGCTCTACCCCAAGGAATACGAGGCAACCGTCACCGGCGACGAGCTTGCGCGCGATGCCCGCGGCCGCTGGGAGCACTCCATGGACGCGCTGCGCCAGACCATGCTGGTGCAGGCCCAGGTCGTCCAGAACGTCGAGGCCGACAGTGGCGAGCTCGCCCGGCTCCTGGCGGCCTCCGAGGCCGCGATCGGCAGCCTGCAGGCGCAGCAGGCGACCAACCAGCTCGTCGCCCTCTCGACCAAGCAGCAGCTCCAGACCCAGGAGCTGATGGCCGCGCAGTACCGCGCCGAGGCCCTGGAGCGTGCGCGGGCGACGGTCGCACAGGAGCAGGCCCGCGCCCAGTTCGTGCGCTTCCTCGGCCAGCCCCGGGCCTACACGCCGCGCTGACCTATCGGACGGGCGAGGGGACCGGCCGTGGAGTAGAGATGAAGCGCTACATCCCCTTTCGGAGACAAGTTTCTCCATCCCTCTCCCCGAACCGGACGTGCAGGTTTCCAAGCATCCGGCTCTCCATG
>SR_TP_S13solDRAFT_1000555_pt1 | contig 14579 bp, 13 predicted proteins | sample SodReaTP_S13sol_FD_11159 | JGI IMG/M metagenome (IMG submission 11159)
GCTGTGGCGTTTCGCGACCGAGCGCACCGCAGGCGTACTCGCCTGTCCGTTGAGGATGCGCGACCGAGCGAAACGCCGCAGACGCGGGTCTGGTGGCGCCGCAGTAGGAAGGGTGGTGAATAAGGCGGGCTTAGTGCCCTGGCCGACCGATTCGGCCGGTGATTGCGGAATGCGAATTCGTTATGATGGAGGCATTCCAATTTCCGGTTTCCGACCCTTACCAAGGAGCTGTTCATGAAATTCTCGCGAAACATTGCAATTGCATCGATCGCGCTGGCACTTGCCGTTCCGGTTGCAGCCGAGACGCTGCGTACCGAGTATCAGCAGATCAATCTGGAACAGGTTGCAGGCGGCCTGAGCAATCCCTGGGCGCTGGCGTTCCTGCCCGATGGCCGGTTGCTGGTGACCGAACGGTCGGGGCGGCTGCTGATCATCGACGGGGACGAAGTCAGCGAGGTCCAGGGCGCGCCCGAGGTTACCGCGCGCGGACAGGGCGGGCTGCTGGATGTCGCGCTGCACCCAGATTTCGAGAATAACCGCCTAGTTTATCTGACCTGGTCGCAAGGCGCCGAGGACGGCGTCAACACCGCGACTTCGCTGTCGCGCGGGCGGCTGGAAGAGGATCGTCTGGTCGATGTCGAGACCCTCTTTGTCCAGGACCGGTTTTCGTCACCCGGCCGCCACTACGGTTCGCGCCTGGCCTGGCTGCCGGATGGTTCCTTGCTGATGTCGATCGGAGACCGCGGCGCCGAGCCGCCGCGCTCGCAGGACCTGGCCGACCATGCCGGGACGCTACTGCGGCTGACCGAGGATGGCGAGCCGGCACCCGGCAATCCGTTTCTGGATCGCGACGACGTGCTGCCGGAAATTTACTCCTACGGCCACCGCAACATCCAGGGCTTGCTGTATCACCCCGAGAGTGGCGAGATCTGGGCGACCGAGCACGGCCCGCGCGGCGGTGATGAACTGAACCTGATCGAACCGGGCAACAATTACGGCTGGCCGGACGTATCGCTGGGCCGCAATTACCGCACCGAGGAAACGTATTTCGAATACACCGCGAGGCACAAGGAAGGCATGGTCGACCCGGTCATCGACTGGACGCCGGGCATTGCGCCGTCCGGGCTGGTGGTGCTGACCGGGGAGCGCTTTCCGAACTGGCAGGGCAATCTGCTGGCCGGCGGCTTGCGCGCCGAGGAAATCCGCCGGGTGGTGTTCGCCGACGGCATCGTGGTGCACGAAGAGCGGCTGATCCAGGGCAAGGTCGGGCGTATTCGGGATCTGGCAATCGGGCCGGAAGGCGATATCTGGCTCGTGACCGACAACGGCGAGGGCAACGACGGCGTGTGGCGGATTTCGCCGGCCGAGTGATGGTCACAACCGGCTGTGGGAGCGGTATCTGACCGCGATCCGGTGGTATGGCAAATCGCGAATCGGAGTTCGCTCCCACAGCGCGCAGGCCGGCCCCGCGCGGCCGGCAGGAAGATCCGCCGGGGACGTGGCCCCGGCCTACCCGATTCAACAGCCACCGAGGACATCGCGCGTAGGCCGGCCCGACGCGGCCGGCAGGAAGATCCGCCGGGGACGTGGGCCCGGCCTACGCCTCCGGGCCCTCGCCGATCCATTCGGCGAAGGGCCAGTCGCTGCCCTGCTCCATTCGCTCCAGCGCGTGGGTTTCGCGCGCTGTTATGGTCTTGACGAAATACTCGGCCTGGTCGCCCATTTCGGCGAAGGCGTCGAATCCGTCGGCCAGGAATTCCTGCAGCTTGCCGAAGCCGGCGGCGTGGGCCGGGGCGTGCATCCAGTGGATGAGGCGCCAGATCATTGGGCGCCGGACCCAGAGGGTGAGCAACCGGCCGAGCTTGCCGATCAGTTCGATCTGCTCGCGCCGGGCCTCCCAGGCCGCCATTCGCCGGTAGCCGCGGGCGTATTCGGGCTGGTCCAGCTCGCCTGCCAGGGCCCGCGACAGCCGGGCGTCGAAATCCATGCTCATCCATTGCAGCCGCATGGCCTCGCCGACCGCGTGCAGCAGATCGTCGGGCAACATCCGGCGCATGATCGGTAATGCCTTTTCCAGTTGCCGGTCGCGCTCGCGCATGTCGCGCCCGCCGTAGAGCTCTTCGAGAAAGAACACGCAGGCGGCGTGGAAGCGCGGCTGGCGGCGCAGGTCGTCGTAGGTTTCGCGCAGGCGCGCGCGCTGCCAGTGCTGCAGTTCATCCAGCCGCGGCCAGTGTTCGGGGTGGTCGGCCAGCCGGGTGAGCAATTCCTGGCTCTGGCGGATCTGCCCGGCCAGGTACTCGGCCCCGGGCTTTTCCCGCCGGCTCATGCCGACTGGGCGGTGCGGATGGCCTCCAGCAGTTCATCGCGGCCGCGCCTGAACACCGCCACGGCCTCGACGTGAGCGTAGCGGCAGATGCGCTCCGGATCAAGCAGGAACACGCCGCGCTTCATGCCCAGCATGCCCTTGCAGCCGTACTGTCCGGCCACCGCAAGATCTTCGTCACTCAGCAGGCGGAACGGCAGCTCGCGGCGCTGGCGAAATTTCTGATGCGATTCGGCATCGTCGGCGCTGATGCCGACCACTTCCACGCCCAGGCCCTGAAATTCCTCGAAGCCGTCGCGGTATTCACACAACTGTCGGGTGCACACCGGCGTGTCGTCGCCGGGGTAGAACACCAGCAGCAGCCAGCCGTCGTGGTCGGCCAGGCGGAATTTGTTTCCATCCTGGTCGGGCAGCTCGAATTCCGGGGCCTTGTTTCCTTGTTGCAGCATTCTGCTTGTCCTTGGGAAGGTGGCGACATCTTTTCGAGACTATTGTATTCCTGATTATTTACATCTCTCAGCCATCATTACGGCAAATGCATGTTGAATCGCGGACGGATTCCGCTCCCACTTGTTTTTGTTTTTGTTTTTGTTTTTCTCTTGCCTTGCCCGCGCAGCGGCCGGCTGAGGCGGCGTTACAATGAGGGATTGCAACTCCGGAAGATTCCACGCATGCTCACTCTCAATCCCGCCTCCAGCCACCGCAGTAACCGCAAGGTGCCGAAAATCGGCCTGGCGATTGCCGGCGGCGGTCCGCTGGGCGCGATTTACGAGCTGGGTGCGTTGCAGGCTCTGGACGAGGGCATCGACGGCCTGCGGCTGCACCAGCTCGACCATTACGTCGGCGTCAGCGCCGGCGCGTTTCTGGCGACCAGCCTGGCCAACCAGGTCACCAGCAGCCAGATGTGCCGCATTTTCATGAATGCGCCGGGGGCGGAATTCTCGTTCGAGCCCGAATCCTTCCTGCGCCCGGCCCTGAAGGAGTTCATGGCACGCGCCGGCAACCTGCCCAAGGCATTGTTCTCGCTGCTGACCGAGACGGTGAGGCATCCCGAGCGGCTCGGTCACCTGGAAGCGATTGGCGGGCTGGGCCAGTTGCTGCCGACCGGGATCTTCGACAACGAGACCATCGAGGCCTTCGTCAGCCGGGTGCTGGATCGCGCCGGCAGAACCAATGATTTTCGCCAGCTCGAAACCTCGCTGCGGATCGTCGCGATGGATCTCGATACCGGCGCGGCGGTGCGCTTCGGTGAGCCCGCGACCGCGCATGTGCCGATTTCCAGGGCAGTACAGGCCTCGGCCGCATTGCCGGGTTTGTATCCGCCGGTACGAATCGACGGGCGCTATTACGTCGACGGGGCGCTCAGACGCACGCTGCATGCCTCGGTCGCGCTGAAACAGGGCGTGGACCTGCTGATCGGGATCAACCCGCTGGTCCCGTACGATGCCGCGCTGGCCGACCCGGACGACCCTCCGTTGAGCAAAAGCCGCATGATCCAGGGCGGCCTGCCGCTGGTGCTGGCCCAGACCTTCCGCGCGCTGATCCAGTCGCGCATGCAGATCGGCATCAGCAAGTACGCCACCGACTTTCCGCAATCTTCCATCCTGCTGGTCGAACCCAACCGCAGCGACGAGAAGCTGTTCTTTACCAACATGTTCAGTTATTCCAGCCGGAATGAGCTGGCCGAGCATGCCTACCAGGTCACGCGCGCGGAATTGCGCGACCGGGCCGACGATCTCGAGAAATTCCTGGCCCCTTACGACATGCGACCCGATCGCCAGGCGCTTGGTGCGACAAGCTCGCTGGCCGAAAGCCTGCGCCGGGAGCGGCCCTACCTGGCGCCGATGGGCAACAGCCTGGCGCGCAGCCTGGACCGGCTGGATCGGGTGTTGGAGGAGTTGTAGGCGCAGGCTGCTGCGCGGATTTCCCAAAGCCGCGGGATTTGCGGCAGGGGCTTGCTTGCAAGCGAATGATGTTGGCGGCCAGCCTGGGGCTTTTCGCCTGCAAGCAGGCTCCTACGGTGTCCGGAGGCTGCTGTAGGAGCGAACTCCGATTCGCGAGGCATGGTTTGGCGCCGGCCGCGTTGGGCCGGCCTACTCGACTGCCCCCCAAGCCGTCATTCCTGCCCCCCCCAAGCCGTCATTCCTGACAAGCCTGTGCTGAACTCGATTCAGTAATCAGGAATCCAGTAAAAAATCCGTCCGGCGCAGCCGGACACAAGACCCTGGATCCCGGTTCAAGTCCGGGATGACAAAAACCCGCGGCGCAGTTGACGGGCGCGGCGCCAGAGCGAGAACAGCGCCGGCAGGCCGGTGGTGGTGATGCGCTCTTGCCGGATGCGCAGCGGGCGGCGCAGCAGCGCCCGGCCCAGGGCGCGATCCAGATGCAACCGCAGGACCAGGTGGCGATGCCGCCAGGCTGCATCCGGCGGCAATGTCGCCATGGCGCGATCGTGCGCGGCCATGGCGTCGGCGGCCATGTGCCGGACCAGCGCGGCGAGCCTGAGCTCGGGCTCTCCGGCCGCGACCTGTTGCCGGGTCAGTTGATATTCGGCCTGCAATTCCAGCGGTACCAGCCAGCGATCCTGGCGTGCATCCAGCACCAGGTCGCGCACGATTCGCACCCGGTACATCGCACCGGCCATTTCGGCCAGGGCCTGTTCGGCCGTGGCATCCTGCCCGGGCAAGCGGGCTTCCAGCACCGCGGCGGGACCCGCCACGGCGCGCGCATGCTGTTCGAGTTCGCCGGTCTGCTCGAAGCGTGGCGGCTCGATTTCCCGCGCGACTGCCTCGATCAGGGTTTCGAACTGCTCGGCCGGGAGTGATTCTGCCGCGCCGCTGGCCTGCCAAGCCTGGATTGCCGGATGCGCCTCGCCCTGCTGCAGGGCCTGGCGCCACCATTCGAGTTTGCGCCGGGCGACTTCAGGCTCGCTGACCTGGCCCGGGATGGCGGCGATTTCGGCGATGACGGCGTTGAGTGCCAGCAGCGCATCGCGCTGGTCGGGCGCGGCGTACGGCAGCGTCAGTGCCAGCGGATGGCCGGGGACGCGGTAGCGCGTGCGGCACCAGTCGAGGGCGGAATCAGGCGGCATGCCTGAACTCAATCCAAGGCAGGATTTGCTCGGGAACCGGGCGACGCATGGTGCAACGATCACCCCCTCCCTGGCCCTCCCCCGCAAGCGGGGGAGGGAACTGTTCCGGACGGTCGAGCGCCCGCCCCGGATCCAGTCCGGGGCAGGCGCTGCCCTTCCCCGCGAATGTGGAAGGGAAGATCCGTTGGGTCCATTGCAAATTTCGGCGAGCAGAGAACTTCACGTCAATGAACGGTCGGCCCGGGGCCATCCCCTTCCGGGTCATCGCTGACCAGCAGGCGCTCGACATCCAGCCGATCGAAGCGGTAATGCTCGTTGCAGAACTCGCAGTCCACGCCGACCTCGCTTTCCGACTCGATGATCGCGCGCAGCTCATCCTCGCCCAGGCCGCGCAGCACCCGGGCCACGCGGTCGCGCGAGCACGGGCAGTGGAACTGCAGCGGCCGGGCCGGGAACAGCCGGCGGTCCTCTTCATGGAACAACCGGTGCAGGAGCGTCTCGGCGTCGGTATCGAGCAGTTCCTGTTGGCCGAGGGTCTCGACCAGCCGGCACGCCCGGCGCCAGCCATCGTCATCGCCGGCCGGACCGGGCAGGCGCTGGACCAGCAGGCCGGCGGCGCGGTTCTCGTCCACCGCCAGCAGCACACGGGTCGGCAGTTGCTCGGAGCGATCGAAATACTCGGCAATCGCCTCGGCCATGCTGTTGCCGGCAAGCGGGACCACGCCCTGCCAGGTGCGGCCATGGCCGGCCGGCTCGATGGTCACGGTCAGCACGCCGCCGTCGGCCATTTCGGCAAAGCCGTACGCGCCGGGCAAGGCTGCCGGGTCGAACCGCGCCAGGCCGCGCAGGCCGCCGGCATCGGTGCAATCGGCCATCAGCAGCTTCACCGCGCCGGAGGCACGCAGTTGCAGGCTGACCCGGCCGTCGAACTTGATGCCGCTGGAGCAAAGCGCTGAAATGACCAGCGCCTCTCCGAGCAGCCTGGCCAGTCGATCCGGGTAATGGCCACGCTCGCGCACCTGGCGATAGACTTCGTCGAGATGCACGACCACGCAGCGCACGTTGGCCTGTTCGAGCAGCACCCGTTGCAGATGATCGTGATTCATATTGCCAGACGCTCGCGCTCGCACTCGCCGCGCAGCATCGCTTCAAGCGCGACCGGCGTATCGATGCGGCAGTCCGCGCCCCAGGTCGAAGGATCGACGCCGGGGTCGATATAGCCCCATTCGGCGACCGCGGTGAGGGTGCCGGCGGCCCGGCCGGCGGTCACGTCACGCTCGTCATCGCCGACGAACAGCACCTGCCCGGGCGACACCGACAGGCGGCGGCAGGCTTCCAGCACCGGGTCGGCGGCCGGCTTGGGGCGCACGGCCGTGTCGCCGGCGACCAGGCAGCCGGCGCGCTGGCGCCAGCCGGCCTGCTCGACCACCGGAGCGGCCAGCCATTCGAGCTTGTTGGTCACGATCCCCCAGCGCATGCCCAGCAATTCGATCGCATCCAGGCAGGCCGGAATACCGTCGAAGGCGCGGCTTTCGTGCCAGCAGAATGCGCGATATTCATCAAGGTAGTTCTGGCGAAACTCGGCGCGCTCGGCCTCGTCCAGTTCCGGCAGACCCGCGCCCAGAATCGCCGGAGCCCCGCGATTGGCCAGCAGTTTCAACGGCGCGGGGTCGATCGGCGGCAGGCCCAGTTGCAGCCTCAGCCGGGCCAGCGCACCGATCAGGTCGGGCGCGGTATCGGCCAGCGTGCCGTCGAGATCGAACAGCACCGCGCGCGGGGCCCGGACAAGACTCATTGCGGCGTATCCGGACGGCGCGCGTGCAGCAGGTAGTTGACCCGCGGTGCACCACCAATCGTGACGGTGCGCGAAAACGGGTTGTAGGCCACGCCGGCGACTTCCTCGACCCGTCCTCCGGCGGCGCGCACGTGGCCGGCCAGTTCCGACGGGCGGATCAGGCGGTCGTAGCGGTGCGTGCCCTTCGACAACAGGCCGAGGACATACTCGGCGCCGACGATCGCCATTCCCCAGGCCAGCGGCGAGCGGTTGATGGTCGAGAAGAACAGGTCGCCGCCGGGCCGAACCAGGCGCAGGCAGGCATCGATCACGCTGGCCGGTTCGGGCACATGCTCGAGCATTTCCAGACAGCACACGATGTCGAACTTTCCGGGCGTTTCGGCTGCCAGCTGTTCGGCGGTCTGCTGGCGGTAGTCGATCTCCAGCCCGGATTCGATCTGGTGCAGCCGGGCCACGGTCAACGGCTTTTCGGCCATGTCGATGGCCGTGACTTCGGCCCCGGCCTTCGCCATGGCTTCGGCCAGCAGGCCGCCGCCGCAACCGATATCGGCCAGCTTGCGACCAGCCGGCTGCGCACGCTCCGATATCCAGGCCACGCGCGGGCCGTTCATGTCGTGCAGCGGCCGGGAGTCGCCTTCCGGATCCCACCAGCGCGAGGCCAACCGGTTGAAGGCTTCGGCTTCGCGCGGGTCGAAGTTGAGGGTTTTTTCGGTCACGGGTTGGTTTCCTTGTCGGGCATCGTGATCACCGACGGTCATGGTCAGTTTGAAATGGCCTGCGCAATCCGGGCTTGCCAGTCGCGGCATTCATCGAGGATTTCGTCTTCGGAAAGCGTTGTGAGTTCCCGCCTTTCCAGCAACCGGCGCCCGGCCACCCAGACATCGGTGACCTGGGCGTCCTGCGCGGCGTAGACGATCTGCGAGATCACGTCGTAGACCGGCTGGGTCTCGATTCGGTCCAGCCGGATCGCCGCAAGGTCGGCCTGCTTGCCGACCTCGATCGAGCCGATTTCATTGTCCAGGCCCAGCGCGCGCGCGCCGTGAAGGGTGGCCATGGTCAGCGCGCGGGCGGCCGGTATGGCTTCCGGATCGCCGCTGGAGACCTTGGCCAGCAGCGCGGTCTGGCGCATCTCGGCCAGCAGGCTCAGATCGTTGTTGCTGGCCGCGCCATCGGTGCCGATGCACACATTGACCCCGGCGGCATCCAGTGCCGCGACCGGGCAGATGCCGCTGGCCAGCTTCATGTTCGAATCCGGGCAGTGCACCACATGCAGGCCGGTGTCGGCGGCGAGCCGGATGTTGTCTTCGTTCAGTTGCGTCATGTGCACGGCCAGCAGGCGCGGGCCGAGCACGCCCAGTTGCCTGAGCCGTTCCATCGGCCCCATGCCGTATTGCTCGCGGCTGGATTCGACCTCGCCGGCCGCTTCCAGCAGGTGCAGGTGGATGATGGTGTCGAGTTCATCGGCCGCTGCCACCATGCGCGCAAACGCGCTGTCGCCGACCGAGTACGGCGCATGCGGCGCGAAACCGACCCGGATCAGCGGTTCGTGCTCGAACCGGCGGAAGACTTCCAGCCCGCGATCAAAATAACCATCCTCGTCTTCGGCCCAGGGGGTCGGAAAGCCGATCACCGGCATGCCGACGGTCGCGCGCATGCCGGCGGCAATCGCCTGTTCGGCGGCAACATCGAGGTAGAAGTAGTGGTCGTTGAAGCACGTCGTGCCCGAGCGCAGCATCTCGGCCATCGCCAGCCGGGTGCCGGCCGCGACATAGTCCGGCCCCATGATGATCTTCTCGGCCGGCCAGATGTTCTCGTGCAGCCAGCGCATCAGCGGAAGATCATCGGCCAGCCCGCGCAGCAGCGCCATGGCCGAATGGGCATGGCTGTTGACCAGGCCCGGGATCAGCACCGAGTCGGGCAGTTCCAGCCGTTCGGCATCGGCGAAACGACGGTCCAGCTCGGCGGTCGCGACAATATCGACGATGCGGCCGGCCTCGATCACCACTGCGTGGCCTTCCAGCACCCGACCTTCGGGCACCACCGGCACGATCCAGCGCGGGATCAGTGCCTGGCGCACTCCGGCGGTCATTCCTTGACTCGCGAGACGTATTCGCCCGAGCGGGTATCCACGCGCAACACTTCACCCTCGTTGATGAACAGCGGCACGCGCACCACCGCGCCGGTCTCCAACGTGGCCGGCTTGCCGCCGCCGCCGGAAGTATCGCCGCGCACGCCGGGATCGGTTTCGGTCACCTTGAGCTCGACGAAGTTGGGCGGCATGACGCTGATCGGGGCGCCGTTGAACAGCGTGATCAGGCAGCGGTCCTGCTCCTTGAACCACTTGGCGTTGTCGCCGACCGCCGCACTGTCGGCAGCCAGCTGCTCGTAGGAGTCCGGATCCATGAAGTGCCAGAATTCACCGTCGCTGTAGAGGTACTCGACTTCCTTTTCGAACACGTCGGCGCCCTGGATGGATTCGTTGGACTTGAAGGTCTTTTCCACCACACGACCGGTTTTCAGGTTGCGCACCCGGGCGCGGGTGAATGCCTGGCCCTTGCCGGGCTTGACGAATTCGGTGTCAACGATGTTGTGCGGTTCGCCGTCGAGCAGTACCTTGAGTCCGTTCTTGAGATCGTTTGCGCTGTAACTGGCCATGTCTTGGCATTCCTTGAAATCCTGGGAGAAACCGCGCGCGCCACCGGCGGCACGGCATACAATCGCGCACTCGACCGAAGTGCCGGCAGTTTTCTGCCGCCGAGCCGAAAGCGTGATTCAGCCCGATATGATAACCGCCGCCGGAGTTTCCGACATCGGCGACTGGCGCAGGGAAATGCAGCTCGCCTGGCGCGACCCACGCGCCCTGCTCGCGCACCTGGGGCATGACCCCGGTGAATTCGCGCTGGCCGAGACCGGCTTTGCGTTCCTGGTCACGCGTGACTTCGCCGCCCGCATGCGCCACGGCGACCGAAACGACCCGTTGTTGCGCCAGGTCCTGCCGCTGGCCGAGGAAAACCGCCGCCGGCCGGGTTTCGGCAGCGACCCGGTCGGCGACCAGGCCAGCCGGGCGACCCCCGGACTGCTGCACAAGTACCAGGGCCGGGCGCTGGTGATCTCCACCGGGGCCTGCCCGATCCATTGCCGCTACTGTTTCCGGCGCGAATTCGACTATCGCGAGGAGATGATGGACGCCCGGCGTGCCGGGCAGATCGCCGAATGGCTGGACCGGCACCCGGAAATCGACGAACTGATCCTGTCCGGCGGCGACCCGCTGATGCTCTCGAACGCGCGCCTGATGCGCCTGGTTGATGCGCTGACCGAACGGCGCCGGATCCGGCGGCTGCGCATCCACAGCCGCGTTCCCGTTACGCTGCCCGGGCGCATCGACAATGAATTGCTGCGCTGGCTGGATGGCCTCAACCAGCGCGACAACCAGCGCGTGGTGGTGGTGATCCACGCCAACCACGCCAACGAATTCGACGCCTCCGTTGCCGCCGCGCTGGGGCAACTGCGCCGGGCCGGGGCCGACGTGCTCAACCAGGCGGTCCTGCTGGCCGGCGTCAACGACTGCGTCGAGGCGCTGGCCGGGCTGATGCAGGCCAGCCATGACGCCGGCGCGCTGCCGTATTACCTGCACCTGCTCGACCGGGTCGAAGGCAGCGCCCATTTCGAGGTGCCCGAGGCCCGCGCAAGCGAACTGATCGGGCAATTGCGCGCCCGCCTGCCCGGCTACCTGGTCCCGCGCCTGGTGCGCGAACAGGCCGGCGAACCTTCCAAGACACCGGTAGCCTGATGCCGATGATTCAGTTCAGATGATCCAGTTCAGACAGGCATCAACAGCACGGCGCTTGCACGTACCATAATGTCGGTCAGTCGGATGACATCCTGACCAAGGGGTCGAAAGCAATGCCACAAGGGGCCGGAAATGTCGAGAGCATTGAATGACCGAGAACAAGCACCTGGTGAACCTGCTGGCCGTCGATGACGGACCCGAGTCGATTCGCGAAGTCGAGGATTTGCTGGAAAACCGCAACCTGCGACTGCACTTTGCCGACACGCCGAATGCGTTCGGCCGCATTCTCGAAGACGAGGATATCGATCTCGGCCTGATTCACATCCACGAGGGCAGCAAGTCCCTGCTCGACCCGCTGGTGCGACTGCTGCGCGGCCATCATCGGCCCATTCCGCTGTTCGCACTGGTCGATCCGGATCCCGATTCCGCCATTGCCGCGGCCGAATCTGGTGTCTGCGGCTGCGTGCGGGTCGACGACCCAAGGGGCGTGGTCCGGGTTCTCGACGAGCGCCTGCGGCTGATGCTCGAAAACCGGGTTCAAGCCGAACAACTGTCGCGCACGCGCGATATCCAGGAGCGCTACAACCTGCTGCTGGAATCATCCAGCGAGGCGATCGCCTACCTGCACGAGGGCTTGCACATCTACGCCAACCCCAGCTACATTGAGCTGTTCGGGTACCAGAATTTCGAAGAACTGGAAGGTTTGTCCATCCTCGACATGCTTTCTTCCGACAAGGGCGGCGTCGACCTGAAACGCCTGCTCAAATCGATCACGCGTGGCGAGCTGCCCGACGAGCCGCTGGAGCTCCAGGCGCACCGTGCCGACGGCGAGAGCTTCCGCGCTGCCGTCGAATTTGCGCCGGCCCACTACGACGGCGAGACCTGCACCCAGATCCTGATTCGCGAGCAAGTCCAGGCCGGTGATAACGCGGATTTGCAGCGCGAGCTGGAAAAGCTGCGTTCACACGACATGCTGACCGGGCTGCTCAATCGCCAGGCATTCATCTCCTCGTTGAACCGCGAAATCGGCTCGACAAAAGTTGACCGCAACATCGCCATCGTGCTGGTCACGCTGGACAACTTTACCGAACTTCAACGAAAGGTCGGTTCCTCGGCCACCGATTCCCTGATCCACCAGTTTGCCGAGCACTTCCAGGAACTGGTGACCCCGGAAATGATTCCGGCAAGACTGTCGGACTTCGTGCTTGCCGCACGCGTCGCCTTCAATGAACGCAGTGAAGCCGAACAGCTTGCCACCGATCTGGTCGAGGGCTTTTCCGGCCATATCCTGGAAGTCGGGGAGAAGTCGCCCACGGTCACGGTCAGCGTCGGTCTGGCGGTGGACTCGCGGCAGATGTTCACAGCCGATGAGCTGCTTGCCCAGGCTGAAAGCGCACTGCGCGAGGCTGAACGCTCCGGCGGCAACAGCTACCTGCGCTACCGTCCACGTGCTGCCGCGGAAAGCAACGAAGACCACGCGCAATGGACCGAAACCATCAAGCACGCGCTGGGTAACGATAACTTCCGCCTGGTCCAGATTCCGGTGACCAGCATGGAAGACGAGCAGTTTTTGATTCACGAATTCGAAATCCGCCTGCGCATGGAAGGCAGCGACGAGATCATCATGGCATCGGCCTTCCGCGAACCGGCCAACCAGTCCGGCCTGTCGGCCCAGATCGACCTGCAGATCATCAGCAACCTGGACAAGTGGCTGCAAGCCAACCCGAACGACCGACACCTGTTACTGGTGCCAATCAGCTACCAGGGTCTGGACAACGAGGAAGTGGTAAACAGCATTCAGCAACTGATCGACAGTGACGGGCTGGATGCGAGACGGCTGATCATCGGCTTCAGGATCGACGAAATCAGGGAAAACCTGCGTGAACTGCAGCGCCTGACAACTCGCTTCGGTGCCCACGGCGTCCGGTTTGCGCTGCTCGGCGCCGCACCGAATGACCAGATCGATCTGATCGTGAAAAACGTGGCGGTTCAGTACATCAAGCTCGGTGGAGACATCAGCGCGGCGCTGCGCAATGACGAGCAGGCGCGCGCAGCGCTGCAGGCCCTGTCCACCACGGCATCGGAAAACGGCATCCGGGTAATCGCCCCGCCGGTCGAGGCGACCACTGACCTGGCCACGTTGTGGCAGTTCGGCATCACCCTGGTGCAGGGCGATTTCGTGCGCGATGGAGGGGAATAGATCAGAAATTTCCCTCCCGGAGCGCGGCGATGCGTTCTTCCAGCGGCGGATGGCTCATGAACAGGCGCTTGAAACCCATGCCGGTGCGGCCACGCACGCCGAATGCCTCGACCGCCTCGGGCAACTGGCCCGGTGCCTGGCTGGCGCGCAGCCGCTCCAGAGCAGCAATCATCTTGCCGCGCCCGGCCAGGCGCGCGCCCCCGGCATCGGCACGGAATTCGCGCCAGCGCGAGAACGCCATGACGATGATGCTGGCCAGGATGCCGAGCACGATCTGCAACACGATGACGGTGATGAAATAGCCCGGCCCGTAACCCCGATCGCTCTTGAACACCACCCGGTCGATCAATTGGCCGAGCACGCGCGAAAGCAGCAGCACGAAGGTGTTGAGCACACCCTGCAGCAGGGTCATGGTGATCATGTCGCCGTTGGCCACGTGGGAGACTTCGTGCGCCAGAACGGCCTCGACTTCTTCCTCGCTCATGCCCCGCAGCAAACCGGTGGAAACCGCAACCAGCGCCTTGTTGCGCGAGGCGCCGGTGGCAAAGGCATTCGGTTCGGCGGCATCAAAGATGGCAACGTCCGGCATGCCGATCCCGGCCTCGCGCGCCTGGCGCTCGACCGTGGCCAGCAGCCAACGCTCGACCTGGCTGCCCGGCTGCCCGATGATCTTCGCCTTGGTCGACATCAGCGCGATGCGCTTGCTGAGCAAAAGCGAGATCAGCGCACCGCCCATGCCGAACATCAGCGCGAAAATCAGCATGGCCGCCTGGTTGAGGTCGATGCCCTGGGCTCGCAGCCACGGCTCGAGCAGGTTCATCACGAAGCCGAAGACCACCAGGATCGCCAGGTTGGTCAAGAGAAATAGTCCGATTCTTCGCATTTCGATTATCCGTCCTGAAACAAAAAAACTGCAAGCCACAGATTGCACAGATTTTCACAGACTTGACTCAGACATCTGTGTGAATCTGTGTAATCTGTGGGCCGATTTTGAACTATTGCCGTTCTGAATATGGTTCCTGACAGCGCTTTGCACAAGATGCCGGAATACCGAACCCGGTTCGCACCCTCACCGACCGGCCCGCTGCACTTCGGCTCGCTGGTCGCCGCGGTCGGCAGCTTTGTGCATGCACGCGCGCAGCATGGGCAATGGCTGGTGCGTATTGAAGACATCGACCCACCGCGTGAGGTTCCCGGCGCGGCCCGGGCGCAGTTGAGCACGCTGCGCCGCTTCGGTCTGGTGCCCGACCGGTCGCCGTATTACCAGTCGCAGTCGGCGCCGCTGCATCGGGCGGCCCTGGAGCAGTTGCGCCGCCTCGGCCATGCCTACGATTGTGGCTGCAGCCGCCGCGACCTGCCGGCCGACGGCGTCTACCCCGG
>SR_TP_S13solDRAFT_1000556_pt1 | contig 14532 bp, 16 predicted proteins | sample SodReaTP_S13sol_FD_11159 | JGI IMG/M metagenome (IMG submission 11159)
ATCGGAAGATCTATTTGGTCGTCGACGGACACCCAACCCATAAGGCCAAGCTCGTCAGGACGTTTGTCGAAGCGAACAGGGACCGCATCGAGTTGGTCCTCTTGCCGCCGTACTCACCGGAACTCAATCCCGATGAACTGGTCTGGGCCCATGTCAAGCAGCGGGTCGGAAAGAAAGCCGTCCAGACCAAGGAAGAGTTGGTCAATGCGGTCAACGCCGCCCTTCGCAGCCTCCAGAAACTGCCGGGAATCGTCGCTGGTTTCTTTCGCACGCCGACTTGTGCATATGCGGCTTTATGAGGCTTTAATTACGCAGTTATTAGTAAATCAAAGACACTGGGGTCAAACCGCCGTCGCAATGGGCCGTCAAATCCCGTTTCAATTCGGATTCCAACCTCTGCAGCCGCCAATTCAAAGAGAACATCGTAGTTGGTTGTCAGGATTGTGACGGTTGAAGAAGTTCCATGTGCCCTTCGCTTTAGTGCTTCGAGGAAGCGCACGTGGTGGGTGAGATCTGGAGTGGTGACCGACAAGATCGCTTCAACGATCAGTTTACGGATCTCAGACTCGAGGTCTCCATATTTTGACTCCTGAGTCGTAACGTAATACTCGGTGACCAAATCGGAAAGGATCTCGATATTGGGAGTTCCTGTAGCAGGTTCATAGGTGAGCGCCTTTGCGGATAATATTTCATCCATTGTTGCCTTTAGGGGCGAATGAAGATTCGAAACGACTGCCTTTGTGAGGTCGCCCATTAATGGGTAACCAGCTTCTTTTGAAGTCCCCGCGCCAAACAGGAATCCAATCCGGTTCAATCCGGTCTCAATGCCTGGAAAGAGCTGTGACAGAGTAAGACTCATGCGACTGCCTCCTTTCCAAGTTCGAGTTCGTGAACGCGGGTCTTCGCGGTCATTAGTTCGTGAAGGAGGGTGCGGAATAGGTCTTGGAGTTGGTTTCGATTCTCGCTTGCCAGTCTGATCTTTCGATCTGTTGCTTTGAACGCTTCGGAAATTTGAGCCTGCTCTTCGAAAGTCGGCATCGGAACTGGCCAAGGCTTGAGGAACTGAATGTTGATATTCTTCTGCGTGCCCTTCGGAGCTAGCCGATCCATCTCAGGCTGCTGGGTGATCAAGTAGTAGTTCAGGAACTCGGTATGAACGTCTTCATCTGGCGTAATCCCGATGAGGCTGTCCGGACAGGCGGAATCGAATTCCAGAATCCCGGTGAATCCGATGTTGGCGGCAATCGTGATGAGAATGGTGCCAGCGGGAAACATCTTGCTGATGGCAAGACCGTCCTCGTTCAGGGTTTGGCTGTAGGAACGAACGTAGCCGTCGCATTTGGATACGTCGCCGGTTTGAACGAAGGGATGCTCGCCGCCGTAGAAACGGGGCTCGTTGCGTGGGCGGTGGGAAAACTTGCCCCGCTCGATCTTTGCTACTTCACCCAACTCCACCACCTCCCAGCTTTCGGGGATGGGGCCGATTTCGGTTTGTTTTTGGGGTTCGTTGCGGAGGCCTTCGGTGAAGAGCTTGTGCATGAGGGCCTTTTTCAGCTCGGTGGTGGTCTGAATGATCCGCTCCTGCGCTTCGATCGCCCGCTGTACCGTCGAGAGGATGTGCGCGATTTTCTTTTGCTCGGGGAATGTCGGGGGAATCTTGGCCGGTTCCATGTAAGCCATGTCCCGGTTCAAGCCCGGAACGCCAACATCGCCGGTTATCCGCGTCAGGTCGATATGCCGCAAGAGATAAAATAAGAATTCAAGATCCACATCTGGCGCGTCGTCTTGCGTGACATAAAAAGTCGTGTCGATTGGACAAAATGGTCCACGCGAGAAGTGCACTCTGCCCGCCGACCCTTTTCGCCCGACTACAAGACCAGGCTTTTCGACAGTCGACGCGTTGTGAGTCCCGACAACACCGTTTGAACCATATACTGGAACTGCTCCATCAACTCGGCTCTTCACGGGCAGGCTTTTCCCGTAATTGAGCTGGAGGATTTCTCCGAGCCGCTTTGTAGCCCATTCATTCATCCCCCGATCTGCTCCGGAATCTTCCCTCGTCACTTCTTGAGCGTCGGCGGGCAGGCTCGTAGAGGAGTACGGATTTTTCGAACCGCGTTCAGATTCCTTGGCGGACAGGAATGTTCGCGCTCCGTTACGCCGTTGGCTCGTCTTCGCGCTCACTCCTCGCCTCCTTCTCCATTTCCACTTTCCGCGTTAGTCGTTGCAATCCGCATGACCTCGGCATCGAAGTCCGAGACATACAGGCGGTCCTGGACGATGCGGTATTTTTCGAATTCGGATTCGGCGTGGGCTTTGGCGATTTCGGCAGTGACTTTGCCGGCGTCTTGCAGGATTGCGCGGTCAGTAGCTTCGATAAAGCGGTTGAGCCGTACTTCCCAGTCCTGCATGGTCATGGGGATCTGGCGCTGGGCCATGTCCTCGGCGACATCCAGGTAGGCGTTCACGAGTCGTGAGAGCTGGGCCATTTCCGGCTCGGTCAGGTAGTTCTTGGCGATGCTGACGTCGAACTTCTGGATTTTTCCATGGGGGGCATCTTTCCAGGTGGTCAGGCCCATGTGCTGCTTTCCCGCATCGGCCCGGTCTACGATGACCTCGGCGGCGGTGTGGCCATGGATCGCCCAGTGGAGCTTGTTCTGCACGGTGGCGAAGAAGCGCTGGGTTGCCGCGGCGCTGCGATCGTAGTCGATGGCGGTGGCGTAGATGTCGGTGATCTTCTGGTAGAACTTGCGCTCGCTGAGGCGGATTTCGCGGACGCGCTGGAGTTGTTCCTCGAAATACTGTTCGGTCAGGACAGTGCCGCCGGCTTTGAGGCGTTCGTCGTCCATGGCGAAGCCCTTGACGGTGAACTCCTTGATGATGCCACCAGCCCACTTGCGGAACTGGACGGCCCGCTCGGAGTTGACCTTGTAGCCGACAGCGATGATGGCGGACAGGTTGTAGTGCTGGGTCTGGTAGGATTTTCCATCGGCGGCAGTTATCCGAAATTTTCGGATAACTGATTTTTCCTCCAACTCACTGTCCTTGAATACCTTCCGCAGATGGTAATTGATCGTCCGCACGTCAACGTCATAGAGCACCGCCATCATTTTCTGGCTCAGCCAGACGTCCTCATCCGCATAAATCGCCTCAACACCACCTTCACCTCTGGCAGTGATGAACGTGAGGTATTCCGCGGCGGAGGAGCGCGTGAGCGAAGTTCCCTGGCTTTGGGGCTTTTTTTTCATGCGCTCACACCTATCTTCTGAAGAATTCCCCGCAAGGCCTTGTCCGTCTCGGCGGCCTCGGCTTCGATGACCTTGAGTTCCTCGACGATTTCCCCGATGGGCCGATAAGTTTCGGCATCCGAGGTGTGGATGTAGCGGCTGGGGGAGATGTTGTAGTCGTTTTTCTTGAGTTCTTCGAGATCGACGATGCGGCTGAGTTTTTCCTCTTCCTTCCAGCCGATGAGGGTGTCGGCGATGCGCTGGATGCCGTCGTCGGGGATGAAGTTCTTGGGGTCGCCCTTTTCGAAGACCTGGCTGGCGTTGACCAGAAAGACCTTGCCCTGGCGCGCTTTCGGCTTGGCCTTGTTCAGGAACAGCACGATGCCGGGGGCGGTGGTGTTGTAGAACAGGTTTTCCGGCAGGTAGAGCACGCTCTCGATCAAATCGTGGTCGACGAACCACTGGCGGACGGTCTTTTCCTTGTTGGTGCCGGCATTGCCCGAGCCGCGCGAGGCCGCACCGGTGTCGAGGACGACGGCGGCGCGGCCTTTTTCGTTCAGGCTGGCGTGCATGTGCTGGACCCAGCCCCAATCGGCGGAGGATTTGCCGGGAAAGCCGGCGCCGGCGGGGAAGCGGTCGAGTTCGTCGTTGTCGTAGTCGGCCTCGGTGAACCAGTTCTGGTTCCACATGGGATTGGCGACAACGCGGTCGAAGGTGCGAAGTTTTCCCCGGTCGCGGAATTTCGGGTTCTTGAAGGTGTCGCCGATTTCGATCTCGCCCTCGAAATCGTGGATGATCAGGTTCATGTTGGCCATGGCCCAGGTGTCGGCGGTGTACTCCTGGCCGTAGAGCCTGAGCGGCGCGGGCTTGGCATCACCGGCCAGGTCTTCCATGGCGACTTCGAGCTTGACCAGCAGACCGCCGGAGCCACAGCAGGGGTCATAGACGGTCATGCCGGGCTTTGGCTGGAGCACGCGCGTCATGATGGTGCCGACCTCGGGCGGGGTATAGAACTCGCCGGCGCTCTGGCCGCCGCCCTCGGCGAACTTGCGGATCAGGTACTCGTAGCTCTTGCCGATGATGTCGGCTTCCACATCCTCCAGTCCCAGGCGCTTGGTGCTGATCGCCTCGATCAGGTTGGAGAGGCGGTCGTCGTCAAGGTCGCGCTGGCCGTGGGTGGTGGCGTTGAAGTCGACCCGGTCGATGATGCCCTGCAGCGCCGGATTGGCCTTTGCGATGGCGCGCATGTGGCTGGTCACGCCCTCACCGATGCGGTCTGAGAGCCGGCGGATGACCGACCAGACCGGTTCGTCGGGATCGTCCGGCTTGAGCGGCAGGTAGAAGCGGACCAGCTTTGGGTCTGCCTTGACCAGAGCGAAGGCTTTCTTGCGCGAACCGACCTCCCTGGCGATGCGATTGAGTTCGTCGTCGAAGACGTCGCACAGGCGCTTGGTGAAGATCAGGGGAAGGATGTAGTCCTTGTACTTCGGCGCGTCCTTGGCCCCGCGGATGGAGCAGGCCGCATTCCAGATCCACGATTCCAGCGTCTTTTCGCTGGAGCCGTTGCCATTTGAGCGCGCATTTTTTGACTTTTTCATCAACCCCTTTCCCGTGCCTGATTTCCGGTGGCTGCGAACATAGTATGCGTGTCCAGCACTTCTACAGAAGATCACTCAGCCGAGACATCCGCACCCGCCTGCAGCCCGGCCGAAGCCGGCGTTTTCACCCTTTGGCATCAATCCCATCCCTCGCAACTCGCCTGCCGCCAATGTATTGAAATTGGTTTATTTTATTCTCGTATCGGCTGGCGCCAGGAGGGCTGCGCAGCCAGATTTACGCACGGTTTCGAGTCTAGCACGGGCGGGAAACCGCTTTCCGTGGGTGTACGGCAGCGGTATCTGATGAGCGCGCTGGCCCCGGAGCTGGCAGGTTGACCCTCGCCGTTTGCAGATATAGAATATATGCACATATATGCGTAAAAGAACCAATGGCACAGTTACACTGTTATCTTCCGGAAGATGAGGCTCAATCGTTGCGGCTTCGGGCCGAGCGGGCGGGTATGAGCGTGTCTCGCTACCTGGCGGAGCTGGCGCGCAAGGATCTGGTTTCGGAATGGCCCGAGGGGTATTTCGAGCGACTGTTCGGCGATCCGGACATCGCGCCAATCGAGCGCGGTGATCAAGGCAGTTTCGAGCACCGGGCACGGCTGGGATGAAGCTGCTCGATACCGACATCTGTATCCATATCCTGAACGCGCGCGAACCGGAGTTGATCGAACGGTTTCGGGCGCATGGGCCGCTGGAGCTTGCATTGTGCAGCGTCGTGCGCGCTGAACTGTTCTGGGGTGCGCACAATAGCGCCAAAGTCAAAAGGAATCTCGAACGGATTCGCCTGTTCAGCCAGCCATTGAAGAGCTTGAGTTTCGATGACGACTGCGCCGAACGTTATGGTGCGATTCGGGCCGATCTCTCCCGGCGCGGCATGCCCATCGGCCCGAATGACATGCTCATCGCCGCCATTGCGCTTGTCCACAAGGCAACGTTGGTCACGCGCAACCGGCGCGAATTCGAGCGCGTTTCAGGTCTTGCAGTCGAGGTCTGGTAGCCAGCGTCGGGCACCGGAATGCCTGTCCGACAGGTCGATCGTGGTTCGCATACGGCAGATCCAGCTGATCTGATGGCGATAAATGGTATGGAGCGAAGCCGTTGTCGTCAAACAAACGCGGCTTCAAACCAGCCGAATTGTGTCCGAGTACTGGGCGACCAAGCGATCATTGGTCCAGAGCGCAAGAGGCTCGGCCAGACTCTGGGCGACGAGCAGGCGGTCGAAGGGATCTCGATGGATATCCGGGAGGTCGAGCAGAGCTTCGATATGGTCGCCAAGGACGGAGAGCTCATTGATGTCGAGGCTTTGCAAGGCTGTCCGAAAGCCGGCGATATCGACGTCAAAATCGGGTCGCCGCAACATGGTCTTGATTGCGATTTCCCACAGACTGGCCGTACTGCAGAACAGCGCATTGCCCGGATCCTCCAATTCTTCGCGGACCGAATCCGACAACCGCCAACTTTCGCCGACCGCCCAGAGCACCAGGTGGGTATCGAGCAGGATTCGCATCAACGCGAGCCGTAGAAGGATTCGATGACCTCGTCGGGCAGCGGGGCGTTGAAATCTTCGGGAATCGTGATCTTGCCATCCAGAATTCCCAGGCGACGGTTGTGTGCCGGCTTTTCCAGCGCGCTGAGGCGCGCCACTGGTTTCCCGGCACGCGCAATGATGACTTCTTCGCCGGCAACGGCCGCTTCGACCAGCTTTGAAAGCTGGGTCTTTGCTTCGTAGAGATTGACCTGTTTCATGTTGGTTAGTCTAGTTGGTCAATTTGCTGAAGTCAATGGTTCCGCGGACCAACTGATGCTTTGATGTCATTGTACAAAATGCTATGATGCCTTCATGCGCACGACACTGACAATCGATGATTCATTGGCCGAACTGCTGAAAAAGCAGGCCTGGGAGACGGGCAAGCCGTTCAAGCAGGTGGTCAACGAGGCATTGCGAGCCGGGTTGGAACAGGCGGGGGCCGCGCAGGCGCCGCGGCCTTACCGAATCGAGCCGGCCTCGATGGGGTCTGCGCGCCCCGGCATCGATCTGGACAGGGCGCTGATGCTGGCATCGGAACTGGAGGACGTCGAGCTCAAGCGAAAGATGGAACTGCGCAAGTGATCCTGCCCGATGCCAACCTGCTGATCTACGCGGTCAACCGTGACGCGCCGCATCATCGCCAGGCCAGACTTTGGCTGGAGCAGACGCTTTCCGGTCACGAAACGGTCGGCCTGGCCTGGATCGTCGTGCTGGCATTCATCCGGATCACCACCCATCCCAGGGTGTTCGACAAGCCGCTTGCCGTCGAGCAGGCGCTTGATTACGTCGAGGGCTGGCTCAGCCAGCCGTGCGTACGACCGGTCACGCCCGGCGAAAACCACTGGCTGATCATGAGTCGCCTGCTGCGTGCCAGCGGCAGCGCGGGCAACCTCACCAGCGACGCGCACCTGGCCGCAATCGCGATCGAGCAGGGCGGCACCGTCCATTCGGCAGACCACGATTTCAAACGGTTCAATGGCCTGGAAAGCGTCAATCCGTTGTCCGCAGTGCATGAAGGCGGGCCCGAATACGGTGTTGATCCGGATCGTGCATGAATGCTCAGGATGCAAGCAGATGCCAGGCCGCGCCCAGTAGGGCGCAAACGCCGATGACCGGCAGCATGCCGATGCGCAGGCGGATCAGGGCGACCAGCGCGGCCAGCGTGAGCAGGGCGCTGGCCGGGTCGAGGGTGGATGGGTCCGGGACGTGCAGCGTCAGCGGGCCGAGCATGGTTCGCTCGACCTTGTCGAACAGCACATGCAGGCCGAACCAGACGGCCAGGTTGGCGATGACGCCGACGACCGTGGCGGTGATCGCCGAAAGCGCGGCGTTGAGTTTCGCTTTTCCGCGCAGGCGTTCGACATGGGGCGCGCCGAGGAAGATCCACAGAAAGCACGGCACGAAGGTCATCCAGGTCGCGATCAGCGAACCGATGACCGCGGCAGTCATCGGCGAGAGCATTCCGGGATCGCGGAACGCGCCCATGAAGGCGACGAACTGGACGACCTGGATCAATGGCCCGGGCGTGGTTTCGGCCATGCCCAGACCGTCGAGCATCTCGCCCGGCGCCAGCCAGCCGTAGTTCTCGACTGCTGCCTGGGCCATGTAGGCCAGCACCGCGTAGGCACCGCCGAAGGTCACCACGGCCAGCTTGGAGAAAAACAGCCCGATCTGGCTGAAGACGTGATCGGGCCCGAACAACACCATCAATGCACCCAGCGGTATCAGCCATAGCGCCAGCCAGGTGGCGGCGACGCGCAGCGTGCGGCCGCGGCCGGGCCGCTCTGCTGCGCTGTGGTGATCCCGGGCTTCGGCTTCGTCCACGGCCGGAGACCCGGCGGAAAACCAGTCCGGCCGGAAGTGGCCGCCGGCCAGGCCGAGCAGCGCGGCGCCGATGATGATGGCGGGGAATGGTACTGCGAAGAAGAAGATCGCGACGAATGACGTGGCGGCAAAGGCGATCAGCACGGCGTTCTTCAGCGCGCGCTTGCCGATCCTGATCATGGCCTGGGCGACGACCGCCAGGACCGCGGCCTTGATGCCGAAGAACAGCGCCTGGACCACCGGCATGTCGATGAACCCGGCATACAGCACACTCAGCGCCAGGATGGCCAGGAACCCGGGCAGCACGAACAGCGTGCCGGCGACCAGCCCGCCGGGCGTGCGATGCAGCAGCCAGCCGATGTAGGTGGCCAGTTGCATCGCCTCGGGCCCGGGCAGCAGCATGCAGTAGTTCAGTGCGTGCATGAAGCGCGCGTCGCTGATCCAGCGCTTTTCCTCGACGATCAGCCGGTGCATCAGCGAAATCTGGGCAGCCGGTCCGCCGAAGCTCAGGACCGCAATGCGCAGCCAGACCGAAAATGCCTCGCCGAACGCAACCGGCGGCCGGGCAGCCGGTGTCGATGTGGAAGTGTTCACCCGATCAGTTTACGGACAGCTCACCAATACGGTAACGCTCCAGCATGCGCCAGGCGCGGGCGCTGTGGTCGCTGTCGTTGCCCTTGGTGCGCATGCCGACGGTGGCCTCGGTGCCGCACCACGGCGCCATGATTTCCGGCCGGGTGGGGTGGCGCGGGATGTAGTCGGTCAGGTCGTAGACTGAACCCTCGATGGCCATCCAGCAGTCGTCCAGGCGATCATGCCGCGCGACCTCTGCCAGGGTGAACCGGGGAGCAGCCGGCTCTTGCGGCCCGTCCGGGGCCAATTCTTCGAGCGGCGGCGGGGTTGCGGCCGGCGGTGCCGATTCGTCCGGCCCAAGCAGGTACAACGCCAGCAGCATGCCCAGCGCGGCCCAGAACATCACGAATGTGGTGTAGGCGGTCTTTCTCATACCAGTTCGAAGTCCTCGGTATGAATGTCGGCCCGGCGCACGCCGGCGGCCAGGGCCAGGCGTCGCGCGAGCTGGTTCAGTGGGCCGGGACCGCAAATGAATACCGCGCGCTCGGCCACATCCGGGCAGGTTTCTTCGACAAATGCCCGGTCCAGCGGGCCCTGGCGGTAGAAGAAGTGCGGCACAACCCGGAACCCTTCCAGTTCGTCGGCAATCTGCTGCAGCTCGTCCAGGAATCGCGCACGCGCCTCGTCCTGCACGCAGTAGATCAGATGAACGTCGACCGGCCGGCCCAGTTTTGCCAGATGCCTTGCCCGGCCCAGGAACGGCGTGATGCCGATGCCGCCGGCAATCCACAGTTGCCGTGCCGGTGCATCGTCGGGGAAGAAGTCGCCGTACGGCCCCTCGACCGTCACCTTGCTGCCGGGCCGGATGGTCTGGATGGCCCGGCTGGCATCGCCCAGATCCTTGATCGCGATGCGCAGGCGGTCTTCCAGCGGCGAAGACGACAGCGTGTAGGGATGCTCTTCGCCATGCCCGGCAGCCAGTTCCTCGTCGTAGGGCGTCAGGTAGACGAATTGTCCGGCGCTGTATTCCAGCTTGCGCCGGCCGACCGGTTCCAGCACCAATTCGACCAGGTTGTTGGCAACCATGATGACGCGCTCGACGGCGTAGCGCCTGCGCCCGAAACGCCGCGCCAGGCCGAAATGCCAGATCAGCGCGGCCAGCGCCAGCAGGCCCAGCAGAGTCCACAGCGCGGCTTCCATCGACGGCGCCAGGGTGCGTCCGTAATGCCAGGTATGCACCAGCCCCAGCAGCACGGCCGGGCCGGCCAGACGGTGCAGCCACTTCCAGCGCTGGTAGACCGGGCGGCCGAAGAAATGAAAGCTGGGGGCGAGAAAGATCATCATCAGGATCAACGCCGCCCAGCCGCTCCACAGCGGCCAATCGGCAAGCGGCGGGAAGATTCTCGCGACCGCCCCGGCGGTGCCGTAATCGGCCGCGGCCAGCGCCAGCAGCAGCGGGTGGGCCATCAGCAGCAGCAGGCTGCCGGCACCAAGCAGGTGATGGGTCTTCCACAGGCTGGTCAGCCCGCCGAAATACCGGTCGAAGCCCGGCAGGCGGGCGCTGAGTGCTGCGGCCAGCAGCAGCATGACCAGCCCGACGATGGCCGTGGCGCGGCCGAGAAAGTCGAGCAGCGCCGGGACACCGGCGAAATCCGACGCCCGGGCGCTGGCCAGTACCGCCAGGGAGATCAGCAGGACCAGAGACCAGAGCAGGAATCGACCGGGGCGGCGAGGAATCATCGAATGTTCAGGTTCAAGAACTTGAATGGCAGAGAGGTTAGCATCATCCCTTGACCAGAGAATTGATCTCGCTCGCCCTGATGCTGTACGTTGGTGAATGGATTCCTGCATTGAACCCGAACCGGGAGATATCTCGCTTATGACAACGACCACGCTGCAGATCCCCGACATGCACTGCGCTTCCTGCGTCTCGAAAATCGAGAACGCGCTCGGAGGCATCGATGACCTCGAAGTCGGCAACATCAACCCGGCCAACCGCCAGGCGCGCATTGATTGGCAGAAACCCGAAGCGCTCCACCAGGCGCTGAAAGCACTGAACAAGGCGGGCTATCCGGCCCGCACCGAACATCGCGACTACGCCATCGAGGGGATGCATTGCGCTTCGTGCGTGCACAAGATCGAGTCCGGGCTGGCAGGCGTTGCCGGAGTGCTGGAGGCCTCGGTGAACCTGGCTTCGAACCGGGCCCGGGTCACGCTGCTGCCCGACACCGCGGATCGCGACGTGATTGCCGCCATCGAGAAGGCCGGTTACGACGCCCGGGCGGCCGATGAGGATCGCGAGCACGCCGAGGATACGGAAGCGGCCGAGCGCCGGCAGCAGAAAAGTCGTTTCCTGATCGCCGCCGCATTGACCCTGCCGGTGTTCGTGCTTGACATGGGCAGCCACTTGATTCCGGGCATGCACGGCTGGGTAACCGAGACCCTGGGCTGGCACAACGCGCATTTGGGCATGATGGTACTGACCACGCTGGTGCTGTTCGGACCGGGGCTGGTGTTCTTCCGCTATGGCGGCCCGGCGCTGCTCAGAGGCGCGCCGGACATGAACTCGCTGGTCATGCTGGGCACCTCGGCGGCCTGGGCGTATTCGGTGGTGGCCACGCTCCTGCCCGGGATCTTTCCCGAAGGCACGGCCAACGTCTACTTCGAGGCCGCGGCCGTGATCGTCACGCTGATCCTGCTCGGACGCTGGCTGGAAGGCATCGCGCGCGGCCGGACTTCCAGCGCAATCCGAGGCCTGATGGAGCTCGCGCCCGACACTGCCTGGGTGGAGCGCGATGGCGATTTCGAGGAAATCCAGGTCGATGAGCTGCGCGTCGGTGACATCGTGCAGGTCCGCCCCGGCGGCAAGGTGCCGGTCGACGGCACGGTGACCGAGGGCCGCTCATGGATCGATGAATCCATGATCTCGGGCGAGCCGGACCCGGTCGAGAAAACCGAGGGCGACGAGGTCGTCGGCGGCACGCTCAACCAGACCGGCGCGTTCCGGATGAAGGCCGAAGCCACCGGCCGCGACACGGTGCTCGCGAAGATCATCGACATGGTCGAGCAGGCCCAGGGAAACCGGCTGCCGGTGCAGGCGCTGGTCGACCGTGTGGTGCGCTATTTCGTGCCCGCAGTGCTGGTCGTGGCGGCGCTCACTCTAACCGTCTGGCTGCTGTTCGGGCCCGAGCCGGCGCTCAGCCTGGCGCTGGTCAACACGGTGGCGGTGCTGATCATCGCCTGCCCGTGCGCGATGGGGCTGGCCACCCCGGTTTCCATCATGGTCGGCACCGGCCGGGCCGCCGGCGCCGGCGTGCTGTTCCGCCGCGGAGACGCACTGCAGCGCATGCGCGACGTGAAACTGGTGGCATTCGACAAGACCGGCACGCTGACCGAGGGCCGGCCGCAGGTCGTCGCGGTGGAAGCTGCCGGCGACAGCACAGACAAGGACCTGCTTGCCCTGGCTGCGGCGGTGGAGAGAAATTCCGAGCACCCGATCGCGCGCGCGATTGTCGAGGCGGCGAAAGAAAAGCAACTGGAAGTCCCGGACTCGGATGATTTTGATTCCGAGACCGGGCAGGGCGTGCGTGCCACGGTCAACGGCGAAGCAGTTCTGGTCGGCGGGCCGCGTCTGCTGGAATCGCTGGAAATCGATCTGCCCGAAGCCTTGTCGGCCAAAGCCGACGAGCAGTCCGGTGAGGGTGCGACGGTGGTATTCGTGGTACGCGACGATAAGATCCTTGGCCTGATCGCGGTGGCCGATCCGCTCAAGGAACATGCGATCGAGACCATCGAGCAACTGCACCGTGCCGGCATCCGCACCGCGATGATCACCGGCGATGCGCAGAAGACGGCCGATGCGGTGGCGAAAAAACTCGGCATCGACGAGGTCGTCGCCGGCGTGCTGCCCGACGGCAAGGTCGAGGCGCTGGAACGTCTGCGCGGGCAGACCGAAGGCAAGGTGGCGTTCGTCGGCGACGGCATCAACGACGCGCCGGTGCTGGTTGCGGCCGATGTCGGAATCGCCATTGGAACCGGCACCGACATCGCCATCGACAGCGCCGATATCGTGCTGATGTCCGGTGATCCGTCGCGCGTTCCGGTGGCAGCCGATCTGTCACGCCGGGTCATGCGCAACATCAAGCAGAACCTGTTCTGGGCCTTCGCCTACAACACCTTGCTGATTCCGGTTGCCGCCGGCGTGCTGTACCCGATGGGCGGGATACTGCTCTCGCCCATGCTGGCGGCCGTTGCAATGTCGCTTTCCAGCCTGTTCGTGCTCGGCAATGCGCTGAGATTGAGAACCGGTTGATTTTCCGCACCCCTCCGGGAGTTCCCGAAATGAAAAAGCTTGTGCACAAATACCTGATTCCGGCACTGCTGATCGTGCTGGCAGTCGGCGCGACGGCACAGTCCGAAACCGATCGCTACGTACTTCATGTCGATGGCCTGGCCTGCCCATTGTGTGCCTACGGGATCGAAAAACAGTTGATCAAGATCGACGGTGTCGCCGCGCTCGAGACCGACGTCAAGGAAGGCCGGGTCACGGTCGTAATGGCCGATGGACAGACCCTGGAGCGGGCTGACGTCGAGCAGGCTGTGATCGACGCAGGCTTTACCCTCAGGGGATTCGAACCGGCCGGCGACGACCCCGAAACGTGATTGGTCGGACGCGATGCCTCTTAGCCCACCTTATTCACCACCCTGCCTACTGCGGAGCCGCCAGGCCCCGCGTCCAGGGCGTTTCGCTCGGTCGCGCATCCTCAGCGTACAGGCGAGTACGCTTCCGGTTCGCTTGGTCGCGAAACACCCCGGCCACAGGACCTGTCGGCCCCTCGCTACGGCACGGTGATGAATAAGGTGGGCTTAGCGGCAATGTTTGCGGCCGGCACGCTTTTGCCGGTCGCCTCGAACGCCGCCCCGCAGACATTCAACTCGGCACTGCCGCTTTCGAAAGGGCAGTTCGTATGGCGCGAACAGTTCTTCCTGCGCGAGGCATCCGGTTCCGGCCGGGACTTGCAGGTCACCGGCCTGTTGTCGGCGCTGGGCTACGGCGTCAATGCCGATTGGGCCGTGTTCGGCGTGTTGCCGTGGCAGCGCAAGGAATTCGATGTCGGTCCCATCAGCCGCTCGGGCAGCGGCTTCGGCGATGCCAGCGTGTTCGCCCGCTACACGCTGTTCAAGCGCGATGCGGCCGGTTCGACGCTGCGCGTCGCGCCGTTTGCCGGACTCAAGGCGCCGACCGGCAAGACCGGCGAGACCGATTCACGCGGTCGTCTTCCGCGCGCCCTGCAGCCGGGCACTGGCGCCTGGGACGGCTTCGGCGGGCTCGTGGCCACGTGGCAGACGCTGGACTGGGCGCTGGACGCGCAGGTGCGATACCAGGCGACCGGCAGCGACGACGGCTTCGAGGCAGGAAACCGTTTTGACTTTGACGCAAGCTGGCAATACCGCGTCTGGCCGCGCGAGCTGGGGGGCGGCATTCAGGGCTTCGGCTATGCCGTGCTGGAATCGAATCTGCAGGTCGAGGACAAAAGCCGGATGAACGGCCAGCGCGATCCGGATTCCGGCGGCACGCGCTGGTTCCTTTCCCCGGGGCTGCAGTGGGTGACCCGGCGCTGGGTGGCCGAGGCCATCGTGCAGTTACCTGTAGCCCGGGACCTGAATGGCAGTCAGCCGAAAGAGGATTTCATCGTGCGCGCCGGGTTCCGGATCAATTTCTGAAGTGCCCCCACCCCGGCCCTCCCCCGCAAGCGGGGGAGGGTGTGGGAGG
>SR_TP_S13solDRAFT_1000557_pt1 | contig 14502 bp, 10 predicted proteins | sample SodReaTP_S13sol_FD_11159 | JGI IMG/M metagenome (IMG submission 11159)
AAGGTTGATGAATTCATCCTTTATGGGGTGGCTGCCGCCGATCAGGCCGTCCGCGATTCCGGCTGGGTGCCACAGGATGAGGACAGCCGCTGCCGCACGGGGGTGATGATCGGATCGGGCATAGGGGGGTTGTCCAGCATCGCGGAAACCGCTGTTCTGATCAAGGAACGCGGGCCGCGCAGGGTTTCACCCTTCTTCATTCCCGGCGCGCTGATCAATCTGGTGTCCGGACATGTCAGCATTCGGTATGGCTTCAAGGGGCCGAATCACGCAGTGGTCACGGCGTGTTCAACCGGCGCACATGCCATTGGTGATGCCGCCCGCCTGATTGCGTTTGGCGATGCCGATGTCATGGTCGCGGGCGGCGCCGAAAGCCCGATTTCCGAAATCGGTATTGCCGGGTTCAATGCCTGCAAGGCCCTGTCGACCAAGCGCCCTGATGACCCCGCAGCCGCCAGCCGCCCCTATGATGCTGACCGCGATGGTTTTGTCATGGGCGAAGGTGCCGGTGTGGTGGTGCTGGAAGAATATGAACATGCAAAAGCGCGCGGCGCGAAAATCTACGCCGAGGTGTTGGGCTATGGCATGTCGGGTGATGCTTATCATATCACAGCCCCGTCCGAGGATGGCGACGGCGCGTTGCGGTCAATGAAAGCCGCCGTGGCGCGCGCAGGCATTGACCCGTCAGAACTGGATTACATCAACGCGCATGGGACATCCACGATGGCCGATGTCATTGAACTGGCGGCGGTCGAACGGCTGCTGGGGGACAGCGCTGAAAAGGCCACCATGTCATCGACCAAATCGGCGATCGGGCATTTGCTGGGTGCCGCCGGCGCGGTTGAGGCGATCTTCTGTATTCTGGCCATCCGCGACCAAATCGCGCCGCCCACGCTGAATTTGGACAATCCCGCTGTTGAAACGCCGCTGGATCTGGCCGCCAAGGCCGCGCGCAAACGCGACATCCGGCTGGCGCTGTCCAATAGTTTTGGCTTTGGTGGCACCAATGCCAGCTTGATCCTTGGAAAGATTGACAACTGATGGTGCGTCATATCGTAGCCAATGCCCTGACATTGATGATTGTGGGCCTTGTGGGGGTGGCAATCATTATTTCCGTGGGCAAACGCCAGTTTTCCGGCCCCGGCCCCCTGAGCGAGGCCGCCTGCTTCCGCGTGGAGCCAGGGTCGTCCTTGCGGGTCGTGTCGCGGGGGTTGGCTGAGCAGGGGGTCATCGCCTCCGAGCAGGTCTTTCGTATTGGCGCGCAGTATAGCGAACGGGCGGACCAGTTGCGGTTCGGGTCGTATCTGATACCGGAAGCGTCTTCGATGGATGAAATTCTGGACATTCTGACACGCGGCGGTGCGTCGACCTGTGGCAGCGAGATCCAGTATCGTATCGGTGTGACGCGGATCGACACGCTTGTGCGCGAACTCGACCCCGCCACGCAGCGCTTTGAAACCATGGTTCAGTTCGCCGCCGAGGAGGAGCCGCCAGAAGACTATGCGCGCTACGCGTCGCAATCGGATATGCAATATCGCATCACGATCGCAGAAGGGGCGACCAGTTGGCAAATCTGGGAAGGGCTGCGCTTGGCCGAATTTCTGGAGGGCGACATTGGCGATGTGCCGCCCGAAGGAATGCTGGCCCCTGACAGCTATTCAGTGACGCGCGGATCAAACCGCCAGACCCTTTTGGACGAAATGCAGACACGGCAGGAGGCGATTCTGGTGCAACTCTGGGAAAGCCGTGCCGATGATCTGCCATATGACAGCCCGCAAGAGGCATTGATCATGGCCTCTATCGTGGAAAAGGAAACCGGTGTTGCAGATGAACGGCGCCAGGTTGCCAGCGTGTTTGTGAACCGCTTGCGTATGCCTATGCGACTGCAAACCGACCCGACGGTGATTTATGGTATCACCGAAGGACGCGGCACATTGGGGCGCGGGCTGCGGCGGTCTGAACTGGACGCTGTAACGCCCTATAATACCTACCGTATTGACGGTTTGCCGCCGACGCCTATTGCCAATCCGGGGCGCGCAGCGATTGCGGCGGCGTTGGACCCCGATGATACGCCTTACCTGTATTTCGTGGCTGATGGCACCGGCGGGCATACATTCAGCACCAATCTTGCCGATCATAACCGCGCCGTTGCCCGCTGGCGCGAGATCGAGGCGGAGATGCGCCAGCAACAACAGGCGGATTGACCTGTTCGGCGTCATCAAGGGACGTGTTGAACATTGCCGAAATGTTAAAAAAGGGGCGCATTTGCGCCCCTTCTTCAATGCTTTGCATGTGTTCGTTAACGTATTTACGCCAGCATCGTGACGGGGTTTTCCAGATAGGTGACAACCTCTTTCAGGAATTCCGCACCCAATGCCCCGTCGATGACCCGGTGATCCACCGACAGCGTCATCGACATGACTGTGGCCACCTTCAATTCCCCGTCAGCCCCGACAACAGGCTTTTTCAGCCCTGCGCCAACTGCCAGAATTGACCCGTGCGGCGGGTTGATGACGGCATCAAAATTCTCGATCCCGAACATGCCAAGGTTTGAAATTGCCATCGCGCCGCCCACATATTCATGCGGGGCCAGTTTTTTGTTGCGCGCGCGTCCAGCCAGATCTTTCATCTCGGCCGACAAGGCGGACAGTGATTTCAGATGCGCGTCTTTCAACACTGGCGTGAACAACCCGCCTTCGATTGCGACAGCAACAGCAACATCAGACGGTTTCAGACGGAAAATCCGGTCATTCGCCCAGACCGCGTTGCAATCAGGAACCGCTTGCAGCGCCATGGCGGAGGCCTTGATGATGAAATCATTGACCGACAATTTGACGCCGCGCGATTCCAGCTGTTTGTTCAGATTGGCCCGGAAGGCCATCAGCGCGTCAAGCTGCACATCGCGGCGCAGATAGAAATGCGGGATTGTCTGCTTGGCTTCTGTCAGGCGGCTTGCAACTGTCTTGCGCATCCCGTCAAGCTTGACTTCCTCGTACTCGCGCCCCTCATACATGCGCGCGACCTGATCGGCACTTGGGCCGGTTGCAGGTGCTGACGCAGCTTTTGCCGGTGCCGCGGCGGTGCTGTCAGACGCGGCTGCAGGTTTCGCCGCAGGGGCGGGTTTTGCGCCTTCGACATCGGCTTTGACAATGCGCCCATGCGGGCCGGTCCCGCTGATCTGTGCAAGGTCAAGGCCCTTATCCGCCGCGATACGCCGCGCAAGCGGGGACGCAAATATGCGCTTGCCATCCTGAACGGGTGCGGCAGGCGCTGCTGTTGCAGGGGTTGCGTCGCCTGACGGTGCGGGTTTGGCAGGCGCATCAGGCTTCGCTTCGGACGTGTCCGAAGCGGCGCTGCCGGGTTTGATATCATCCGCGCTTTCGCCGTCTTCCAGCAAAACCGCAATGGGGGTGTTCACCTTCACCCCTTCAGAGCCGGCCTCGATCAGGATCTTGCCGATGACCCCTTCATCTACGGCTTCGAATTCCATCGTGGCCTTGTCGGTTTCAATCTCGGCCAGAATGTCACCAGAGGCGACTGTGTCGCCTTCCTTGACCAGCCATTTTGCAAGCGTCCCTTCTTCCATCGTGGGCGAGAGGGCAGGCATCAGAATTTCTGTAGGCATGGAACCCTCCCTTTCAGCGATAGGTGACTTTGCGCACAGCCTCGACCACCTCATCAGTGGTGACCAGCGCAAGTTTTTCAAGATTGGCAGCATAGGGCATCGGCACATCCTTGCCCGTCAGGTTGATGACGGGCGCATCCAGATAGTCAAACGCCTGCTGCATCACCACGGATGTGATGTAATTGCCGACCGAGCTTTGCGGATAGCCTTCCTCGACCGTGACCAGACGGTTGGTTTTCATGACAGAGGCCAGAATCGCGTCTGTGTCCATGGGGCGAATGGTGCGCAGGTCGATCACTTCTGCACTGATCCCGTCTTCGGCCAGCCGGTCGGCCGCTTCCAATGCGTAGGTCATACCAATGCCGAAGCTGACAATGGTTACATCCGACCCTTCGCGCCATATTTTGGCCTTGCCAAAGGGTACGGTGAAATCATCCAGCACGGGTACGTCGAAACTGCGCCCGTACAGGATTTCATTCTCAAGGAAGATCACCGGGTTCGGGTCGCGGATGGCTTGTTTCAACAGCCCCTTCGCGTCAGCGGCGGAATAGGGCATCACGACCTTCAGGCCGGGAATATGGCTGTACCATGCGGCATAACACTGGCTGTGCTGTGCGCCCACGCGGGCTGCCGCGCCGTTGGGGCCACGGAACACGATGGGGCAGCCCATCTGGCCGCCGGACATGTAAAGGGTTTTCGCGGCCGAATTCAGGATCTGGTCAATCGCCTGCATCGCAAAGTTGAAGGTCATGAATTCGACAATAGGGCGCAATCCCCCGAAGGCCGCACCAACCCCGATACCGGCAAAGCCGTGTTCGGTAATGGGCGTATCAATCACGCGGCGCGCACCGAATTCATCCAACAGCCCTTGGGTAATCTTATAGGCGCCCTGATATTCGGCGACTTCTTCGCCCATGACAAAAACTTCGTCACGATTGCGCATTTCTTCGGCCATGGCGTCGCGCAGGGCTTCGCGCACAGTCTGGGTTTTCATTTCCGTGCCTTCGGGCCAGTCGGGGCTGGTGTCTGGGGCGGGCGCGGCAGGGGCGGCGGCGGCCATTGCAGGCGCGGCCTTGTCAGCGGTGTCAGCCGCCGCGGGGGCCGCTTCCGGTTCAGGCGCAGCGGATGCGGCAGCATCATCCACGCTTTCACCTTCTTCAACCAGCACGGCGATGGGCGTGTTCACTTTCACGCCTTCGGTGCCGGCTTCAATCAGGATCTTGCCAACGATGCCTTCATCCACGGCCTCGAATTCCATCGTGGCCTTGTCCGTTTCAATTTCTGCCAGAATGTCACCAGCGCTGACGGTATCGCCTTCTTTCACCAGCCATTTGGCAAGTGTGCCTTCCTCCATCGTGGGAGAGAGCGCGGGCATCAGTATTTCGGTTGCCATATTTTTCGTCCCCCCAATCAAGCGTTCTGCGGCACGTCGGATGCGTAAATGTCGGTCCAGAGTTCGTCCAGCGCGGGTTCCGGACTTTCCTTGGAAAACTCTGCCGCTTCATTCACCACGGCCTTGATTTCCTTGTCGATGGCTTTCAGGTCATCCTCGCTGGCGTGTTTGCCCTGCAACAGCAGATCGCGCACATGCTCGATCGCGTCGCGTTCCTCGCGGATTTTCTGGACTTCGTCGCGGGTGCGGTATTTCGCTGGGTCCGACATGGAATGCCCGCGATAGCGGTAGGTCATGACTTCAAGGATATACGGCCCCTTGCCAGCGCGGCAATGCGCGACAGCCTTTTCGCCAGCCGCCTTGACGGCCAAAACGTCCATCCCGTCGACTTCTTCACCCTTGATGCCGTAAGCCGCGCCGCGTTCCCACAGGCTGGGGGATTTGGTGGCGCGCTGCACGGATGTGCCCATGGCGTATTTGTTGTTTTCGATCACGAAGATCACCGGCAAATCCCACAACATGGCCATGTTATAGGTTTCATAGACCTGGCCCTGATTGGCCGCGCCATCACCGAAATAGGTGAAGGTGACGTTGTCATTGCCCTTATACCTGTCCGAAAATGCCAGCCCCGCGCCAAGCGGCACCTGCGCGCCGACAATGCCGTGCCCGCCATAGAAATGCTTTTCCTTGGAGAACATGTGCATCGACCCGCCCTTGCCCTTGGAATAGCCCCCTTCGCGTCCGGTCAGTTCGGCCATAACGCCCTTGGGGTCCATTCCGCAGGCCAGCATATGGCCATGGTCGCGGTAGGATGTGATGCGCTTGTCGCCGTCCTTGGCGGCTGCTTCCAGCCCGACAACGACCGCTTCCTGTCCGATATACAGGTGGCAGAACCCGCCGATCAGACCCATGCCGTAAAGCTGTCCTGCCTTTTCTTCGAATCGGCGGATCAGCAACATGTCGCGGTAATATCCCAGCAACTCTTCAGCCGAGACGTTTGATTTCGCGGCAGTTTTCCGTGTGGCCATAATTGGCAGCCCTCCCGTCAAAAGTGATAGTTCAACGTTAAACAATTAAATAGCGCATATTTTTGCGGGTTGCGAGTGTTTTTCGACAAAACGGCTATGCACCCCGCGAATGCCTTCAGACGGGACTTAAAACCGATCAGTGTGGGGGGCGTATCAGCAGGGTTTTGCGACAAGCAGGTCCGCTGGCGGGGCGCGCATCAAATCCCGCGCATAGTTTCCAAGACTGTCGGATTTCCTGCCGGACGCGCTGCCTATGACAATCAGGTCGGGTTTGAGTTCCTGAATTCGGAACTGCAACACCTCATGCACGCCGCCTGGAATTATTTCTGGCAGGTCCATGTCGGGCAGGCCGTCCAGCCGCATGAAGGCGTCCCGCAGAAGCGCGGTTTGCGTCATGGTGGACCCGTCCTCTGACTCCGCGTTGGACAGCTTGTCTTTTAACGGCAGTTGCAGGGCGTGAATTGCATGAAACTCTGCCTTCGGGGCGATATGGCCCGCAGTTGCCATTGCTTTCGCGGATGCGGGTGCAAATGTGATGGCCCCCAGCACGCGACGATATTGCTGTGATCCGGCAGTATGCGCAATCAGAACGGGGCAGGGCACTGCAAGGGTTATGCGTTCCATACTTGTCAGGCGTAATGTGTCCAGAACGGCCCGAACCTTATGCAGGCCCAGAACCACAAGATCAGCCGACACGTCACGGGCCGTTCGTGAAACGACATCCTCGACCGTGCCGGTCGCTATGATTGTTTCGATCTCGACATCGCTATAGTGTGTCCTGATCTGGTCAAAGGTTGCCTGAACGCTGGCGTGGTCCTTCAAGGGGTTGCGCAATCTGAAACGTGTGACGGTCCCGCGGCGTTCCGGAATGGCGTGCACGAACACCATTCGCGCGCCCAATTCCCGCGCCAGCGCGACAGCACGCACGGGCGCGGCTGCTGATCGCTGTTTCAAGTCTGTTGCAACAAGAATGGTTTTGATAGCAGACAACGCGGTGCCCTATGATGCGTTTAGGTTATGTGCGCTAGGCATAGCAGATTAGATACGGGCCGTCACTTTGCTTTCTGAACCAACATTTAGTTGCGCGCGAAAATCGTATCACCAAGCGGGCCGGACAGCATTTCTGATGACATTTCCTGCGCAAAATGCGGCTTGTGGTTCAAATGTGGATACCGTTCGTGCAATTCCGACTGAAGCGCCGCGGGCAGTCTTGTGGTTGCGGCCCGTGACACCAGCAAACTTTCCATGGGCACGCCTTCGGCGTAAATGATCTGGTGATCGTCGAAGGCCAGACTGTAATAATCCACAAACCCGCCTTCGGACTGGACAATCCCGCCCGAGCCGACAAGATGCTGCACCTGAAGCAGGATTTCGGCCCGCGTGCCCAGTCTGCGGTCGCCGCGCTGATACAGAAAAATGCGTTGACGGGGTGCCAGTTTCAGGCTGCGCAGATTGCCCAGCCCGCCTTCGGGAATTATGACCGGCGCGAAGGCCCCGTAGCCGCGCAATGTAACCTTGCCCAACCACCGTACGGGCTGTGCGCCATGATCGCGCGTCAGAACCATATCGCCTTGTTCCAGTTGCTCGATCGGTGTCAGGCGGCCATCTGCCATGGTCACGCGCGTCCCGGCCCCGAAGCAGCCATGCACGATCCTGGACAAACGCAGCGCGGTATCGGCTGTGTCGATTTCGATCATCGCATACCCGGTTTCGGCACGAATGGGGCTAAGGGGCAAGCCAAACCGCTGCCCGTCGATTTCCAGCATAACAATCTCCAGAATATCGCCGTCCTGTGCCATCATCCGCAATGTGCAAAGCGGGGTAACAAGCGCATCGATTGGCAGATTTTCTGACGGGTCTTCCAGAACCGATATCGTCGTGTCCAGACGCAGCGTCAGCGGGTAAAGTGTGCTGGCAGCGTTCAGGCAATAGATATCCCCAAGCACACATGTTGACGGAGTGCCCAGCGGATCGCCTTCGTTTATGCCCCATGTCACCACAAAATCATTCGCGGAAAACACGTCGCACTCGTATTTCGTCACGGACATGCTGTACCTTTGTCGCAAAGCATCTTTTCGGTAGGCGCGAAACGCGCACAACCCCCGTTTAGTTTCGTTCCACGCCCCAAAGGGTGGAATTTTCGCCTATTTCGAACACTTTACACAAACGGATGATACGCCGAACAGACAGGACCGGGACTGGTCCCTTATCCCAACTCTAGCGGTAGCATATCGATGAACGCTTCAATAGCAAGCATGTCGACAGAATACACCCCTGACGCCCGATTGTGCCGGATGCAGGGGTGCGGTCTGTGCGAATTGCCTGTTATCATCGCAGTAGGCTGGTTTGGTGCCGGATGCGCGCCTAGTTCACGCGCGTCCAGAGCGATTCTCGGCAAATGCCCAGCACGCAGCCGGAAACCCCAAGCTGGCTTGCACGCAGGTCCATACGGGAATTATAGGTGCGATCACGGTCAGGCGCATAGACGCGACCGTTGCGGTAGTTGCCATCGCCTTGCGGTTCCATATCCCAGACAATGGCGCGCCCGATATTGGGTGACTCGATCTGTTGGGCATTGCCGTCAAACGCCGCAACCAACCCGCCGCAAATCTTGCCGTTGGAACATGTCTGAATCTGGACATGGCCGAAATTCCCGTTGTCATCGGGGGCGGTTTTCCACAGGCCATGTGCGGGGTCCGCCAATGCCGGTGCTGCAAGTAAGGCCACAAGGCCCATGATGAACGCTGATTTATGCATGTCTACTCCTCCCTAAGTGGGGGAAGTTTGACACATGGCGTTGCTCTGGCAAGCGCGACCTCGCGTCAGCTGTCGGGGCAATCAGGCAACGCAAAAGGCGCCCCGAAAGGCGCCTTTTGTCTTGTGTCGTTCTTGTCCGCCTCAGCCGCGCGGTTCGCTTATCAAGCCTTTGACCAGCGCATAGCAGGCCAGGATCAGAACCACTGCGAAGGGCAGACCGGTCGAGACAGATGCCGCCTGAAGTGCAGCAAGACCGCCACCGATCAGCAGGGCTGCGGCGACCAGACCTTCAAATATGACCCAGAACACCCGTTGGCTGACGGGTGCGTTGATCTTGCCACCCGCCGTGATGGTATCGATCACCAGCGACCCCGAGTCCGAGGATGTGACAAAGAACACAATCACCAGAATGATTGCGATCGTCGATGTGATCGCCGCCAGCGGCAGTTCCGACAGCATGCCAAACAGCGACAGTTCCGGCACATAGGCCGAGATGACATAGCCATAAACTGCACTGTCCGAGACTGTGTTGATCAACTGGTCAATGGCAGTTCCGCCGAAGATCGTCATCCAGATGGCCGACACGATCGTCGGGATCAACAGGACGCAGATGATGAATTCACGCACGGTGCGGCCACGGCTGACGCGTGCGATGAACATGCCAACGAAGGGTGACCAGCTGATCCACCATGCCCAGTAGAACGCTGTCCAGCCCTGACGGTAGCCGTCATCCTCGCGTCCGATCGGGTTGGACAACGCACCGATTTCGCTGAAATACGCGCCCAGATTGCCGAAGAACTGTGTCACAAGCGTCAGTGTCGGGCCAACAAGCAACACGAAAGCCATCAACAAGATAGCAAGGCCCATGTTGATTTCCGACAGCACTTTCACACCGCCATCAAGTCCGCGCAACACCGAAATCAGGGCCATGCCGGTGATGATGACAATCAGCACAACCGAGGCGGTAACCGTGTCGTTTATCCCCTCAATGCCCATCACAAAGCCAATACCCGCAGAAGCCTGTTGCGCCCCCAGACCCAGCGACGTCGCCAGACCGAATAGCGTGGCAAAAACGGCCAGAATATCGATGACATGGCCCGGCCAGCCCCAGATGCGTTCGCCGAAAATCGGATAGAAGATGGACCGAACGGTCAGCGGCAGCCCCTTGTTATAGGCAAACAATGCCAGCGACAGCGCCACAACCGCATAGATGGCCCAAGGGTGCAGACCCCAGTGATAGATGGTCGCGGCCATCGCGGTCAGGCGCGCGGCTTCAACTGCGGCGGGGTCCGCAAGGACGCCATCCACGATGCCGATATCGCGCATCAGCGGTTGATCGCCCCATGGCGTGCCGAAGTAATACACAGGTTCGAGCACCCCAAAGAACATCAAGCCAATGCCCATGCCGGCTGCAAACAGCATCGCGAACCAGCCCGCATAGCTGTAATCGGGCGTTGCATCGACCCCGCCCAAACGCACCTTGCCCAAGGGCGATACCAGAATGCCCAGACAGACCAGAACGAACAGATTGCCCGCCATCAGGAAAAACCAGTCAAAGCTGGATGTCAGGAAACCGCGCAGATCCGTAAAAATCGGGCCGATCTGGTTCTGAAACGCCAGCGTGATGATGACGAATGCCACCACAACCAAACCGGAAATAGCAAAGACCGGATTGTGAATATCCAGTCCGAACGGGCCGATTTTCGGGGTTATGTTGTCCTGACCAACCTCATAATCTGTATCAATGATATCAGACGCCCCTTCCGGTTCCGGCAGGGATTCGGATGTATCCGCCGGTTGATTTTCATCTTCGTGTTCTGACATGTTCTCTCCAGTTTTTATTGTTGGGCAAAGCGTCGATCTGGACTTTGCCCTTGGATTGGGAATGACCCTTGTTCAGTGCATCAGCTATCCTGACGCACCAGAAAGACAGACGCACTGGAATGTGCGGCGATCGTGTCACCATGCCCGGCCCAGATATAGTCCATAGCCGTCGGGGCGTGGGTTTGCATGACAACCAGATCACCGCCAAGGTCCTTGATGGCCGCAAGAAGTGTCTTGTCCGTGTCTATGGTCGGGTCCGGACTAGAACGCATGCAGATGCTGGTTTCCAGCCCATGCGCTTTGCCTTGCTCATCGGCGAAGGCCCGAAGCTTGGTTTCATACTCTTGCGGGTTATGCGCCAGCGCCGTTGGCGTTGTGCCAGTTACACCTACAAAGCAGATCTCGGCCTTGTAGTGGGTTGCAAGGTCAATTGCGGTCTGCAATGCCTTGGACAAATGGTCGACATGCGTCAGGTCGACCGGAAATATTACTTTCCGATACATGGTCCCTCCTGCTGTCTTAGGGGACAAGTTATGATGCTTGAGTGCTTAATGGTAACATGGGTGTGAAGGGGCTTTGCAACCCCTGCGGCGAAAAAATGTGCATTTCCGACATAATAAGGCATGGCGCATCCGCTTTCACATTGTCCGCTCCGGTGCTAGATCAGTTCCACACCGTAACGGGAGGCATGATTATGGATCTTGGAATTTCAGGAAAACGCGCGCTGGTTTGTGCCAGTTCCAAAGGGTTGGGGCGCGGCTGCGCCGCGGCATTGGCCGCAGAAGGTGTGCATCTGGTGATGAATGCACGCGGGGCCGATGCGCTGGAAACGGCAGCGGCCGAAATTCGTGCGGCTTATGGGGTCGAGGTGGTGACTGTGGCTGCCGACATTACCACCGAAGACGGGCGCGCGAAGGTTTTGGCCGCCGCGGGCGATGTGGATATTCTGGTCAATAATGCAGGTGGTCCGCCACCGGGCATGTGGACCGACTGGAACCGCGACGATTTCATTGCAGCGCTCGATGCGAATATGCTGACCCCGATTGCGTTGATCAAGGCACTGGTGCCCGCGATGATGGAACGGGGATGGGGCAGGGTGGTCAACATCACCTCTCAATCCGTGAAATCGCCGATTCCGGTTCTGGGGCTGTCAAATTCCGCCCGCGCCGGACTGACGGGGTATGTCGCGGGCACATCACGGCAGGTTGCAGGCAAAGGGGTGGTGATCAATAGCCTGCTGCCCGGCATCCATGACACAGATCGTGCCACCTCGCTGGATGGCGGTGTGGCCAAGGCTGAAGGCATCAGCATGGAGGATGCGCGCGCGAAAAGGCAGGCGACAATCCCGGCTGGTCGCTACGGCACAGCGCAGGAATTCGGCGCAGCCTGTGCGTTCCTATGCTCGCAACATGCAGGCTTCATCGTGGGGCAAAACCTGTTGCTTGATGGGGGCGCAGTGAACGCAACACTGTAACGACAAAACTGCGCATCCCCGGCTACACTATTTTGGGTGTCCGCCCCACTGAAAGGCAGCCTGCTTCACGCTCCTGCCTTTCAGTGACCCAACTGTTGTTTTTGCCATATCCCAAAAGGGGATGTCGAACAGGAAATGGCGACCCCGACAGGATTCGAACCTGTAACCTGCCCCTTAGGAGGGGGCATCAAATGGGTATGTTCGTCGTATATAGCCCGTTTGTTCATTCTTTAGGCCCATTTAGGAGCCGCGAGAATCGCTGATGCTGGGGCGAAACGGGGGCCAAGCCAAGCGCCTCACCAGATTTGCGCGCGTGCTTCTCAGAGAATGACCGGATGAATGGGATGCATGGTTGGGTGGTTCTGTTAATCCGGAGCTCAAGGTAGGGAGCCGGCGTTCGGTGCGCTATCAGTGGGGGAGTTGCTTTGGCGCTGGAGACTCTTTTTCGAGAGCGCATTTCGCCCTCCACTCGGATAACGCTTTAGATATGTTTAACGCACGGAATGGAGCTAAGTTAGATGTGATTGGAAGGGCCCGCATGACTGACAATTGACGAACTTTTGCTCGACCAAGAGAACCCGAGGCTTGGATCGGTAAACAGCCAATCCGAGGCATTGGATGCTCTGCTGAAATTGAACCAGAGTCACTTCCGCAATCTGATGCTTAGTATCAAGGGGCATGGGTTGGATACGGGTGATAGCCTCTATGTGATTGAAGGGGACGACCCAGAGGATTTCACCGTTCTCGACGGAAACCGTCGTCTGTCAGCCCTAAAGGTACTAGCGCAGCCCGATCTGCTAGACGGAACCGAAGCGCCAGCCTCAACCAAGAAGTCGCTGCTACGCGCGGCCGACGGGTTCGACAGAAATACCGTTGAGCCTATACGGTGCGTTAAATTTGACGATCGAGCTCGATCGGGATGATGTAGAAATGCACTGACCAGTGGCTGATAGAACTTTCGCCGAAGCCGATTAAGCTCCCATTCGTTACATGAGCGAATACATCGGAACAGAGATCTAAGGCGCACCTACCATGGCAGCCAGCCATCTGGCAGAACCGCTTGCAGTACCGGCAGGGAGGACCAGCATGAGCACTGGCAACGTATTCCATGCCCTTTTCAAGGCGGCCATGGCCGCAACCCAAAACGCCCAGCCTATTTGGCCGTGCGCTTCGTGTCTCAAAGGCAGCGTATTCAGAACCGCAGACCGTATGTGAGCCCTACGTTCACCGATGGTGTGCTGCCATAAACCGCCTGTCCAATACGCAGGTCGCCGGAAACCGTCGCGCCATTCCCGAAATCATGTGTATATTCGACTGTCGCAAAAGCACGCGTGCGGTTTGGATTGAACGTACTCGCAATGTCAAACGTTGCAAGCCCCGGAATATCCGATGTTCCGGTCAACCGTGGGCGTTCTGGGTTGACTTCGTGATCCACACCAGCCCCAATCGACAGGCGTCCCTGATCACCCACTGCAAAATCTCCCGTTATACCAAGGGTTGCCACGGTACGGTTGGTTTTCATCGCGTCATAGCTGGCGTTAAAGGACGCACCGGCTTCACTGTAGGCCGATCGCGTCGTGTCATAATGCGTCAGACCAAGGGTTGGCGTTACCAGCCAGTCGCCTTGCGTAAATCCATAACCCACCGATGCCTGCACCGCGAGGGTTTCGACTGTCGTGCTGCCCGTCGCCAACACCACGTTGGTCAGCAACCGACCACGGGTCACTTCGCCCTCGCTGCGCATGTAACCCAGCGCACCATTGATTTGCAGGCCGGTGCGGGCAAGGCCGCCTTCGCTGTATTGCCCCCAGATCGCCACGCCAAGACCGGTATCCATGTCAAAGGCGTTGTTCTTCAAGCTGGTGCCACTCAGGCTGATCGTGGCTCCAAGGGTTAAACTGTCCGTGAGCCCACGGCCAACGCTGAGCGCGGCGAGAGACGTTGTCCGCGCGCCCACGGTTGTGGGGTTGCGCCCAGTGTGCTGCACTCCGGCACGGGCCAACATGATGTTTTGTCCAGCCGCCGCCATATTCGTCTGACCCATGACCTGCCCAATGGCGAATTGCTGTTCGGCCAGCGCCACGGCGCTGTTATTGCCCAGAACCGGGAAAGATGTGAGGAGGTTTTCGTAATCCTCCATCTGTGTTCGCCAGATAAACGCGCGGCTGTTGTTATCGTCCGTCTGTGCATACCCCACGACGACGCTGCCATCTGCGCTGACGGCGTAAGCGTAGCTGTATCCGAGGTTATCGGAGCGCAAGGTGCCAAGGTCGAGCATCGCTGCGGAGTCCGTGTCCCACCGGAACGCGCGGGTGTTGTTATCGTCCGTATTTGCATACCCCACGACGACGCTGCCATCTGCGCTGACGGCGTTGGCGTAGCTGGATCCGAGGTTATTGGA
>SR_TP_S13solDRAFT_1000558_pt1 | contig 14435 bp, 15 predicted proteins | sample SodReaTP_S13sol_FD_11159 | JGI IMG/M metagenome (IMG submission 11159)
AGGGGCCAGTCCCGCCGATATTCGCGCCATGGTCAATCTGTAAGCGGGGCCATCAATTCGGTTTCAGCGCCATCGCGCACGGCCGTGTAGAAACAGCTTTTGCGGTTGGTGTGGCAGGCGGGGCCGGTCTGGTCCACCATGACCAGCAGACAATCGCGGTCGCAATCCAGCCGGAAATCGACCAGCTTTTGGACATGCCCAGATGTTTCGCCCTTGATCCAGAACGACTGCCGCGACCGTGACCAGTAGGTGACGCGACCGGTTTGCAGCGTTTTTGTGACCGCATCGGCATTCATCCAGGCCATCATCAGCACCTGGCCGGTTTCATGATCCTGCGCGATGACCGGAATAAGTCCTTTATCGTCATATGATAGGGTTTGCGGATCGAATATCATGGGCTATGTCCTGTCTTGGGCCGCCAAGGCATAGCCTGACACAGCACAAAGGAAAACCCGTCTTGAGCGACAATGCAGACCTGATAAAACTGTACTCCGGCCGGATTCTGGCACTGGCAACGGATATTCCGCATCATGCGCGGCTGGATGGGCCGCAAGCGAGTGTGAAGCGCCGCTCGCCCTTATGCGGGTCAACCGTGACGGTTGATCTGGATATGACGGACGGGCGCGTCAGCCGTTTCGGGCAAGATGTGAAGGCCTGCGCGCTTGGTCAGGCGGCGGCGGGGGTGCTGGGGCAGGTGGTGCTGGGACGCAGTGCGCAGGAACTGGCGATTGCGCGCGACCAGTTGCGCGCGATGTTGCAACGGGACGGCCCTGTGCCAGACGCGCCTTTCGACGGGTATGAGGTGTTACAACCCGCGCGGGAGTATCGCAATCGACACGCCTCTATCCTGCTGGCGATCGAGGCCGCGAGTGAAGCGGCGGAAACACTGGCGGGACAACGATAGAAGCCCCTTGACCTTGAGCGTGGCGCGGCGCATTCCAGCAACTGTTTTGACTGGACAGGCACCAAGATGAGTAAGTCAACCTTGCGCGATGCGACCGAGGGGGATGCGACCCGTATCTGCGATATCTGGAATCCGATCATTCGCGACACGGTCGTCACCTTCAACCCTGTCGAACGTAGCCCTGCCGAAGTTGCATCAATGATTCGCGACCGTCAGGGGGCAGGGCATGCTTTCCTGGTGGCGGAACGGGACGGGCAGGTGCTGGGCTTTGCCAGCTATGCGCAGTTTCGCGGCGGTCTGGGCTATGCGCACAGTATGGAGCATACGATCAACCTGCATGATACCGCGCGCGGCCACGGGGTCGGGCGCGCGTTGTTGCGCGCGTTGGAGGAGCACGCCAGTCGCGCGGGCCACCATGTCATGGTTGGCGCAGTGACCGGATCGAATGCGGCCAGCATCGCGTTTCATACCGCGCAGGGGTACAAGATCGTCGGCACAATGCCGCAGGTTGGCTGGAAATTCGGGCAATTCCACAATTTGGTGCTGATGCAGAAAATTCTGTGACATGTGGCGTTTCGCCTGCTGCATTTCCCGCGCCGCCCTGCTAGCTTTCAGTCATGTCGATCTGGTTACGCATCGCCGAGGCGCTGAAAGCGCTGCGCAAGGGGGAAAGCCTTAGCGCGGTGTTTGACCGTTTGCGCACAGCGCCTGAACGCAGCGTGGCCTTCACCATTGCGGTCATTGCATTGGGTGCGAAGCTGGCCAAGGCAGACGGGCAGGTCACGCGTGGCGAAGTCGCGGCCTTCCGGCGGGTTTTCATCATCGCACCCGAAGAAGAAGCCAACGCCGCGCGCGTGTTCAATCTGGCGCGGCAGGATGTGGCGGGGTTTGATCTGTATGCGCGCAAGATCGCAGGCATGTTCCCGCCGCGTGACCCTGTGCTGTTGGATTTGATGGAAGGTCTGTTTGAAGTGGCCATGTCGGATGGCAGCTTACATCCCGCCGAGGAAGAATTCCTGTCGCAGGTCGCACAGATATTCGGCCTGTCAGAGCGGTGTTTGCGGTGCCTGCGCGCGCGGTATGCGGGCGATGTTGCGCCTGATCCGTATGACGTGCTGGAAGTCACGCCAGATGCGCCGCTGGACGATATTCGCCGCATCTACCGGCAAGCCGTCCGCGATACCCATCCCGACCGAATGGCCGCGCGCGGTGTTCCCCCAGAGGCTGTGAAACTGGCCGAGCACCGGCTGCGCGACCTGAACCGCGCCTGGGAAGAAATCCAGTCAAGCCGCGCGGCGTAGCACCTGATCTGCGCAAGCTGATATATGGGGTTAGGGGCGTTTTGGCCTGTTACGGTCATCGGGAAAGCCCCAAGGCGCGGAGCAAAGGCCGCAGGCCGCCGCGCCATCGGTGGGCCGTCCCGCGGCCTGCCGATTTGGCTGATGATGGTTAAAGCCTTTGAATGCGGGAGTATGCCGCCTGCATAAAGTTAACGCCTATCACGTCGGATCGGCAGACCCCGGCCCACCGATGGCGCGGGCTTTGTTAATGCGTGAATGACCGCAAAAGGCCAGACCTCACCAGCTTTGCGCGCGGCCACTTGGCATGCAGCCGATTTCCTGCACGTGCGCCCCGCATTCGCAAGTGAAAATGACGCGCGCGCGTCATCAACGCTGGCCGCAATGCGGTGGATGGGCTATTATTCCAGAATGCGCCCGTTGTTGATCATACCATTTTGCTTATGTCTGGCCCTTGGCCCACAGGCTGTGGCTGATGACCCTGACACGCCGCCCGAAACCGGACAAACGGACGGTGTTTTCGGCTTGTTTGAGCGGTTCTTGCGCGGTTTCATGGACGATATGGACCCGCATATGCGCCAGATGGAACGCAGTCTTGAAGCTGCCGAACCCGAATTGCGGCGCCTGTTGGGGCAGTTGCGCGACATGGTGGAGTATGAACCGCCCGAAATCCTGCCCAATGGTGATATTCTGATCCGGCGCAGACAGGCGAGACCGGACCCCGATACCGAGGGTCAGACTGATCCTGCCCCACCGGACACTCACGAAGGCGCGGAATCGCCTTTTGAGCTGTAGCTGCGGCGGACGCGCACCTTGGCTTCCGCATCAAGTTGCTGTGCGAAGGAATGAAAACGCTGCTCGGCGACTTCGGTAAACAACGCTTGCATATCACGCTCCAGCACCAGTTCCAGAACGTGCTTTTTGGGGAAATAACGCAACTCGCCCGCGTTTTCCGGTCCGTTCATGGAAAACATGGACCCAAATCGCAACGCGCGGCCCAGCATCTTTGCCTCTGCCAGATCCTTGGCCGAGAGTAGTCCCGCAATTTCCTTGATACGCGGGCGCATTCCGTTTGTTTTGTAGCGATACATCAGCGCGATGCCCAGATACACACGCCCCTGATGGTCCAGCCCGCCCAGATTGGCGCGTGTCGATGTGTCAAAACACGCATCCGCGCGGTAATCGGGATGCGCGCGCCAGTTCACATCATGCAGCAAACAGGCGGCACGGATCAGCCGCAAGCGCCCCTCGGGGCGGTTACGATACAGCGGCAGCAGGAAATTATACAGCTTCTTGCCAAACCCCGGCAGGCGCGCGCTGGCATGTTCCATGAAATGGCATGCCTCGATCAGGGGATCGCGCGCGCGCAGGGCATCGGGCATCTGTTCATACAATATGCCTTCGCGGATACCATAGCTGGACACACAGATAAGTTGCGGGCTGAACACATGCACCAACTGGCGCAAGACCTGCGCTGCGAGCGGCACAAGCGACATGCGTTCAGCGGAAATACCTGTGCGCGCGCGCAGATCGGCCATGTCCTGATCGGCGATCCAGTCGATGGTTTTGCGCACGGATTTGGGCGTCATCGTATATTCGTGCAACACTTTCAGCGGATAGCCGCGCCGTTCCATATCCAGCCGCGCGATGGCCCGCCAGGACCCGCCCACCAGATACAGCGCGTCATGGTGGTTGCCAACCTGATCGCGCAAGGATTTCAGGATTGCGCTAATATGTTGGCGCAAGCCCCGTTTGCCGCCCGCCACCTGTTGCAACCGGAACGGGCCAAGCGGGGATGTCACGGTCTGATGCACCTGCCGGTCCCCGATCACCGCCAACTCCATGGAGGAGCCGCCGATATCGCACACCAGCCCCTTCGCCTCTGGCCAGCCTGTCAGCACGCCTTGCGCGGACAGGCGCGCTTCTTCCGCGCCATCGATCACGCGCATGCGCAGACCGGTTTCCTGTTCGATAAGGGCCTGAAATTCGGGGCCGTCCTCGGCCTCTCGCATGGCGGCGGTGGCGACCATGGTCAGGTTCGTCATGGCCATGCCTTGCGCCAGCAGGGCAAAGCGCTTCAGCGTGGACAACGCGCGTTCGCGCCCTTCAGGGTTCAGCCGCCCCGTGGTGACAAGCCCCTTGCCCAGCCCGCACAAAACCTTTTCGTTGAAAAAATATGCGGGCGAACGTGCAGCACCGTCAAACACCACCAACCGGACAGAGTTTGACCCCACATCGATCACGCCAACCTGTGACAGGGCGCGGGCAGAGGGGTCAGCAAACACTGGATTGTCGAAGAAGCCCGCCTTGGCGGGGGGGGCGTCGTCCGTTTCAGGGACGCGCGAATTGCCATCCATGCGGCAGCTCCTGTCTGGCACAATCAGGCTTCAGTTTACCCGAGTGCGATGCGCGCGGTCAATCGCGCAGATGCCGCAAGGGCTGTGACATTTTTTGCAGCCCCTACCACTTGACCGCAGTATGCGCCATAAATGCGCAGACGCGCGGCGATTCCCGCGCGCGCGATCTGCCGCATGAATGAATTGAGAGAGAGTATGCACGACATCCGCGCCATCCGAGAGAACCCAGCCGCCTTCGATGCAGCCTTTGCCCGTCGCGGGATGGGTGCGCAGTCTGGCCGCATTCTGGACATTGATCAGGCTCGCCGTGCGGCAATCTCGGCGGTGGAAACAGCGAAGGCGGCGCAGAATGCGGCCTCCAAGCAAGTGGGCGCGGCCAAGGCCAAGGGGGACGAGGGCGAATTTGAACGCCTGCGTGCGCTTGTGGCCGACAAAAAAGCTGAAATCGCGGCGCTGGAAGAACAGGCGCGCGTGGCCGATGCCGAACTGACGGCGCTTCTGGAAACCCTGCCGAACCTGCCCATGGCGGACGTGCCTGATGGTGCGGACGAATCCGAGAATGTCGAGTTGAAAACATGGGGCACCCCGCGCGATTTCGATTTCCAACCCGTAGAACACTACCAGATTGCAGGCATTGCCCCCAACATGGATTTTGCCACGGCCGCCAAACTGTCGGGGTCGCGTTTCGTGGTGCTGCGCGGCGCTGTGGCGCGGGTGCACCGCGCGCTGGCGCAGTTCATGACCGACCTGCATGTGGACCACCACGCCCTGACCGAGGTGAACAGCCCCGTTCTGGTGCGTGATGACGCGATGTATGGCACGGGCCAGTTGCCCAAATTTTCCGACGACAGCTATCAAACCACAAATGGCTGGTGGCTGATTCCGACATCGGAAGTGACGCTGACCAATTTTGCCGCTGGCGAAATTCTGGACGGCGCCACCCTGCCGCTGCGGTTTTGCGCGCATACGCTGTGTTTCCGGTCCGAAGCGGGCAGCGCGGGCAAGGACACGACCGGCATGCTGCGCCAGCACCAGTTTGAAAAGGTCGAAATGGTATCGATCACCCACCCTGCTGACTCCCTTGCCGAACACGAACGCATGACCCGCTGCGCCGAGGCCGTGCTGGAAGCGCTGAACCTGCCCTACAGGCGCATTGTGCTATGCACCGGCGATCTGGGCTTTGGCGCGCAGAAAACCCATGACATCGAAGTCTGGGTGCCGGGGCAGGCGACATATCGCGAAATTTCCAGCGTGTCGGTCTGTGGGGATTTTCAGGCGCGGCGCATGAATGCGCGTTTCCGCCCCCAAGACGGGGGCAAGCCGGAATTCGTGCACACACTGAACGGGTCGGGCGTGGCGGTCGGGCGTTGCCTGATTGCAGTGCTGGAAAACGGCCAGACAGCGGACGGGGGGGTTGAGTTGCCCGCAGCGCTGCATCCGTATCTGGGCGGCAAGACACGCATTGCCCCAACGGGTGAATTGGCCTGAACACACGCCTGATGGCGCATCATCATGCTGTTGCGCAATGGCATCAGTCGCGGCGTTGGTTGCGCTAACGCCGCGAGATGCACCCTTGAATGCCCGAATTTCGCCAGTTTTGCCCCGCCAAATCAATCGCATGTGCATTATGGTAAAGGATTTAGTGTCATGCGTTCAACAACCACCCCGATTTCGACACACCCAAAGCGCCCCGGCGCGGCCCACGGACTAAGCGCCGATATGCGCCCCGGCCACCCGCGCAACGCAGCCCCGCAAAAGCCGGTCACGCGTTTCACAGACTGGGCGCTGATCTGAACATTCTGGCCGGTTCCCGCCTATGCGGGTCCGATACCGGCGTATCCATGCGCAAAGATGCTTTGCGCGGCCACAATGGTTTGTTAATGACGTTCAGGATGTGACCCTGACCGGGCACGCAGCATCATTGCCCTGACCATGCCAACGCCGATTTCATCGATACGCAACCTTGGCCCCGCGATGGAGGCGTCATTTGCGCGTGTGGGCATTCACTCTGCCGAAGACCTGCGCGAACTGGGCTGTGACGCGGCCTATGCGGCGCTGTTGCAATCGGGTGTGCGCCCGCATTTCATTGCCTATTATGTGCTGGAAATGGGGCTGCAAGGGCGCCCGTGGAACGATTGCAAGGGCGAAGAGAAACGCCGCCTGCGCGCGCGGTTCGACGATCTGAAATTACAACATTGTCCGAAATCCCTGCCGATTGACGCCGCGCTTGATGCGCTGGGTGTCATTCCAGCCCCAATACGACAGGATTGATCCCATGACGCGTGTATTTCTATTGATTGGTGTTGTGCTTGCGCTTGCAGCCTGCGGAAACTCCAACCCCGAGGCATCGCGCGCCATGGGACCAAGCGCGAACCTCTACCCCGGTGAAACACCGCAGATGCGCGCCTTGGTGCGCCAGTATGCGGCCAAGCATGACATTCCCGAAGCCCTGCTGCACCGCGTCATCCAGCGCGAAAGCGATTACCGCCCGCATGCCCGCAATGGCCCGTATTGGGGCTTGATGCAAATTCTGCCGCAAACCGCGCGCCAGATGGGCTTTCAGGGATCACCAGAGGATTTGCTGGATGCCGAAGTGAACCTGAAATACGCAGGCCGCTACCTGAAGGGCGCATGGCTGGTGTCGAATGGTGACATTGACCGCGCGGTCATGTGGTATGCGCGCGGCTATTATTATGAGGCGCGCGACCGCTGTATGCTGGTTGCAACCGGATTGCGCACGCGCGAAGTGCGCCGCGATTGTCCGTCGCGTCAGGCCGAGCGCCGCACTTAAGGGCAGCATTTCCTGAAAGCCGAACAGCTTGCAAGGCCGCGTGGCAATGCGTCCATTGAGGGCTGAATTACCATGTCCTTTGCAAATTGCCGCGTTGCAGCGATTCATGCTTGACATTATCTTGCGCTTAAATCATCCGTTTGGGTAAGAAAGTTGCGCGGCCTGTTTTTCGGCTGCGCGCGATACCCGAACCGACCATAGGTGCCAAGATGAATGACGCTGCAACCGGACCTGCCAAAGACAAGCCATGGCTGTTTCGCACTTATGCGGGCCATTCCACGGCCAAAGCCTCGAATGAACTGTATCGTATGAACCTGTCCAAGGGGCAGACAGGGCTTTCGGTGGCGTTCGATCTGCCCACGCAAACGGGCTATGACAGCGATCATGAACTGGCCCGCGGCGAAGTGGGCAAAGTTGGCGTTCCAGTCTGTCATCTGGGCGACATGCGCATGCTGTTCGACCAGATCCCGCTGGAGCAGATGAACACCTCCATGACGATCAACGCGACCGCGCCGTGGTTGCTGGCGCTGTATATTGCTGCGGCGCAGGAACAGGGCGCGGATATTTCCAAGCTGAACGGCACGGTTCAGAATGACCTGATCAAGGAATACCTGTCGCGCGGCACCTATATCTGCCCGCCCGAACCCAGCTTGCGCATGATCACCGATGTTGCGGCGTATACGCGCGAACACCTGCCCAAATGGAACCCGATGAATGTGTGTTCGTATCACTTGCAGGAAGCGGGCGCGACACCACAGCAGGAACTGGCCTTCGCGCTGGCCACGGCCTGCGCGGTGCTGGATGATCTGAAAACCAAAGTGCCGGCTGAACATTTCCCTGTCATGGTCGGGCGCATCAGTTTCTTTGTAAACGCGGGCATCCGCTTTGTGACTGAACTGTGCAAGATGCGTGCCTTTGTCGAGCTGTGGGACGAGATTTGCCGCACCCGTTACGGGGTCGAGGATGCGAAATACCGCCGCTTTCGCTATGGCGTGCAGGTCAATAGCCTTGGGTTGACCGAACAGCAGCCGGAAAACAACGTCTACCGCATCTTGATCGAAGCGCTGGCAGTGACGCTGTCGAAGAATGCGCGCGCGCGCGCGCTGCAACTGCCCGCATGGAACGAAGCGCTTGGCCTGCCGCGCCCGTGGGACCAGCAATGGTCACTGCGCATGCAGCAGATTCTGGCGTTCGAGACGGATTTGCTGGAATATGACGACCTGTTCGACAATAACCCCGCCGTGGAACGCAAGGTGGCCCAACTGGTCACGGGCGCGCGCGAAGAACTGGCGCGCATTGATGACATGGGCGGCGCGGTCAAGGCCATCGATTACATGAAATCGCGTCTGGTCGAATCGAATGCCGAACGGATCGCGGGCATTGAAAGCGGCGCAACTGTGGTGGTGGGCGTCAATAAATTCACCACGACAGAACCTTCGCCCCTGACCACCGGCGAGGGGGCCATCATGGTGTGTGACCCGGCCGCCGAGGCCGACCAGATCGCGCGGCTGCACGCATGGCGCGCGGCGCGGGACGCGGGGGCAGTGCGCGCCGCGCTGGATGATCTGCGCGCGGCGGCACGTTCGGGCGTCAATGTCATGCCAGCATCCATCGCGGCCGCAAGGGCAGGGGCCACAACCGGCGAATGGGGCGAGACGGTGCGCGCGGCCTTCGGCCAGTACCGCGCGCCAACCGGCGTCAGCCGCGCCATGTCGAACCGCACCGAAGGGCTGGACCCTGTGCGCGACGCAGTAGATGCGGTCAGCAGCAAACTGGGGCGGCGGTTGAAATTCGTGGTGGGCAAGCCGGGGCTGGACGGACATTCCAACGGGGCCGAACAGATTGCCGCGCGTGCCCGCGATTGCGGGATGGATATTCACTATGAGGGTATTCGCCTGACGCCGGCCGAAATTGTGGCAGCCGCGCGCGATGAAGATGCACATGTCGTGGGCCTGTCCATTCTGTCAGGGTCGCATATGCCGCTGATGGAAGATCTGATGCAGCGGATGCAGGCCGAGGGATTGGGACATGTGCCGGTTATTGTCGGCGGGATCATTCCGGATGAGGACGCCGCCCGCCTGCGTGCGATGGGGATCGCGCAAGTCTATACGCCCAAGGATTTCCAGTTGAACCGTATCATGATGGATATCGTCGCGCTGGTTGATCCGGCCCCCATCGCGGCTGAATAAATCTACCCGCGAAGGGGGTGCCGCCCTTGGGGGGATTGACCCCCCTGCGGGCGGCATTGCCATGGCTGTGCCGCGGCGGGATTTCGCTTGAACACCACGCCTTCATGCCCGATAGCCCCTGACAGCACAGTCTCGGGGGGCAGGATATGATTGCGGGCGTTGTGGCGGGATTCTTTTCAGGGCTGGCATTGATTGCGGCAATCGGGGCGCAGAATGCGTTTGTGCTGCGTCAGGGGCTGCGGCGCGAACATGTGGGCGTTGTTGTGCTGATTTGTGCGGTCTCAGATGCTGTTCTGGTGGCGCTTGGGGTTGCGGGGGCGCAGGTGATCGCCACGGCGATGCCGGGGTTCCAGATGATCATGCTGTGGGGAGGCGTGGCGTTTTTGACGGTTTACGGGGCGTTGCGGTTCCGCGCTGCCCTGCGCGGTGGCGAGGCGCTGCAACCCGCGCAAACTGCCCGAGTGCCTTTGGCGCGTGTTGTTCTGATTTGTCTGGCTTTGACATGGCTAAACCCGCATGTCTATTTGGACACGGTGGCATTGTTGGGGGCGCTGTCGCTGCAATATGCGCCATGGCAATGGGCCTTCGGGGCGGGGGCGATTACGGCATCTTTCGTGTTCTTTACCGCGCTGGGATACGGCGCGCGCCTATTGGCGCCGGTTCTGGCCCGACCGAAGGCATGGGTGGTGCTCGAACTGGTGATTGGTGCCATCATGTGGGGCATTGCTGCAAAACTGGTGCTGCGAGCGATTGCCTTGTGACATGACGGTGGTTTCCAATAGTCGAATTTCCTTGTATTTGCAAAATTGGTAATATTAGATTACCAATGCAAGCAGGAGGTGGTGTCATGGAAATGCCGGAACCGAATGAGGCGCTTCTGGGCAAGCGCGGGCATGTGCAGTCGCGTCTTCAAGCGGCCTTGCCCGCAAATGTGTTAATCACTGACGAGGCCGAGTGCCGCGCCTATGAATGCGATGCGCTGACGGCCTATCGGTGTATTCCAATGGCAGTGACCTTGCCCGAAACGACGCAGGATGTCGCGACGATACTGCGCATCTGCCATGAAGAAGGCGTGCCGGTTGTCCCGCGCGGGTCTGGCACGTCACTGGCGGGCGGTGCATTGCCGACTGCGGATTCAATCATCCTTGGGGTGGCCCGACTGCGCGATGTGCTGGAAGTGAACACCGACGACCGGTATATCCGCGTCCAGACCGGCATCACAAACCTGGCTGTCACCGGAGAGGTGCAGGCACAGGGCTTCTTCTACGCACCCGACCCAAGCAGCCAGCTGGCCTGTGCGATTGCGGGCAATATCGCCATGAATTCCGGCGGCGCGCATTGTCTGAAATACGGCGTGACCACCAATAACCTGTTGGGCGTGACCATGGTGTTGATGGATGGCACCATTGTCGAGATTGGCGGCCCGTATATGGATGCGGGTGGGCTGGACCTGTTGGGGGTCATTTGCGGATCGGAAGGGCAGCTTGGGGTCGTGACCGAAGCAACCCTGCGCATTCTGCGCCAGCCCGAAGGCGCGCGGCCTGTGCTGATGGGGTTTGACAGCAACGAGGTTGCGGGCGAATGCGTGTCCGACATCATCAAGGCAGGGATTTTGCCGGTGGCCATCGAATTCATGGACCGTCCCTGCATACGCGCCTGCGAGGATTTCGCCAAGGCCGGATACCCCGATTGCGAAGCCTTGCTGATTGTCGAAGTGGAAGGGTCTGACGCCGAAATTGACGAGCAACTGGCCCTGATCAAGCAGATCGCCCAACGCCACAACCCCGCCGAATGGCGTGAAAGCGCATCGGCTGAGGAAAGCGCCAAGATATGGTTGGGTCGCAAATCCGCCTTCGGGGCAATGGGGCAGATCAATGACTACATGTGCCTTGATGGCACGATCCCGGTATCGAGCCTGCCATTCGTGCTGCGCCGGATTGGCGAGATGTCGCGCGATTACGGGCTGGATGTGGCCAATGTATTTCATGCAGGGGACGGCAATATGCACCCGCTGATCCTGTTCGATGCCAATAAACCCGGCGATCTGGAGCGCTGCGAGGCGTTTGGCGCGGATATTTTGAAACTGTGTGTCGAGGTGGGCGGGTGCCTGACGGGTGAACACGGCGTGGGAATTGAAAAACGCGATCTGATGGGGGTGCAGTATACCGGCGCGGATATGGAGGCGCAGATGCGCATCAAGGATGTGTTTGACCCGAAATGGTTGTTGAACCCGGCCAAGGTGTTTCCCCTTCTGACAAGCGCGTCGCGGCGGGCGGCGTGATCTGAAAAAGGGGGCGTTGCCCCTTTCCGGGCGTGCAGCCCAACTCACCCCTTGAGTATTTTTGGCAAGATGAAAGCTGTGTTATGCAGCTATGGAGGCGGGAGCGATGCGCCCTGAAAGTGAAGAAGAGCTGTCAGAGATGGTGCGCAACACCGACGCGCCCCTGCGGATTTTTGGCGGCGGCACGCGCGATATTGGCACGCCCGTGACAGGGGCCGCCCTGTCCATGTCGGCGCTGTCGGGAATTACACTCTATGAACCGGGGGCGCTGACGCTGGTGGCGCGGGCGGGAACCCCGCTGGCTGATGTGGAGGAAGCGCTTGCCAGTGAAGGGCAAAGACTGGCGTTTGAGCCGATGGATATGCGCGCAGTGTTGGGCACAGATGGCGCGCCAAGTATGGGCGGTATGGTGGCCGCCAATGCGTCCGGGCCGCGCAGGGTGCAGGCGGGCGCATGCCGTGACAGCCTGATCGGTGTGCGTTTTGTTGACGGGACGGGCGCTGTCGTCAAAAACGGCGGTCGGGTGATGAAGAATGTCACCGGCTATGATCTGGTCAAGCTGATGGCGGGCAGTTGGGGCACGTTAGGGGTGTTGACCGAATGCTCGTTCAAACTGCTGCCGGTACCAGAGTCTGAGGCCACACTGCGCAGCGCGCCTATGTCCGCGCAGGATGCGGGGAAGGTGATGTCCGCGGCACTTGGCACCCCCTATGAGGTGACGGGCGCTGCGCGTGCGCCGGACGGGCATGTGTATCTGCGGGTTGAAGGGTTCTCGCGGCAGGTCGCCTATCGGTGCGGGCAGTTGCAGTCCGCACTTGGGGGGGCGTGGGATGTCCTGGATGCGCCCGCAAGTGCCGCGCAATGGCTGGGCATCCGGAATGTGCATGCCTTCGCCGCGCAGCCTGGTGATGTGTGGCGCGTATCGGTCAAACCATCACAGGCGGCCGATCTGGTGGCGCGGGCGGACTGTCCGGTGATGATGGACTGGGGCGGCGGGCTGTTATGGTTTTTGACACCGGAAGGGACGGATTTGCGCGCGCGCCTTGGTGCATTTGCGGGCCATGCGACATTGATACGGGGATCACAGGCAACACGGACCCGTCTGCAGGTGTTCCCCCCGCAAAGCCCGCCACTGGCTGCGATATCGCAAGGGATACGGCGCAAATTTGATCCGCGCGGGATACTGAACCCCGGATTGATGGGATAGAAGGGCACGCAATGCAGACAAATTTCACGCCGGATCAGTTGCACGATCCCGCCATCGCGCGGTCAAACGAGGTGCTGCGCGCCTGTGTCCATTGCGGCTTTTGCACGGCGACCTGTCCCACCTATGCCGTGCTGGGGGATGAGTTGGACAGCCCGCGCGGGCGGATATACCTGATCAAGGACATGCTGGAAAAGGGGCGTCCGGCTGATGAGAAAACAGTCAAGCATATTGACCGCTGCCTGTCGTGTCTGGCGTGTATGACCACCTGTCCGTCGGGCGTGCATTACATGCATCTGGTGGATCATGCGCGCGAGCATATTGAACGCACCTACACGCGCCCTGTGTCGGACCGGCTGCTGCGCTGGGTGCTGGCGCGGATATTGCCCTATCCCAAGCGGTTCCGGCTGGCGCTGCTGGGCGCGAAACTGGGCAGGCCATTCGCGCGGTTGATGCCCGACGCGCGGCTGCGCGCCATGTTGGAGATGGCGCCGAAACACATCCCGCCCGTCAGTCGCAATGACGATCCACAGGTGTTTTCTGCCATTGGCCCGCGAAAGATGCGCGTTGCGCTTATGACGGGCTGTGCGCAGCGCGCGCTGAATACCGACATAAACGATGCCACCATCCGCCTGCTGCGCCGCCTTGGCGCAGAGGTGGTGATCGCGCAGGGGCAGGGCTGTTGCGGCGCGCTGACCCACCATATGGGCAAGACCAGTGAAAGCCACGCAACAGCCGCGAAGAACATCCATGCATGGCATGCAGAACTGCAAGGCGATGGTCTGGATGCGATTGTCATAAACACCAGCGGTTGCGGCACAACGGTCAAGGATTACGGCCATATGTTCCGCAATGATGCATTGGCCGATAAGGCGCATGCGGTGGCAGGCCTTGCTATGGATGTGTCCGAAGTGCTGATGAAACTGGACCTGCCCGCAGGCAGCAGCCAAGGCATGAAAGTGGCCTATCACGCGGCCTGTTCCTTGCAGCATGGCCAGAAGATCAAGACATTCCCCAAGGAATTACTGGCGCGCGCTGGTTTCGATGTGGTGGAACCGCGCGACAGCCATTTATGTTGCGGATCGGCGGGCACCTATAACCTGATGCAGCCAGCGCTGTCGAAGGAACTGAAATCACGCAAGGTCGCTACACTGGAAGCACGCGCGCCCGATGTGATTGCAGCGGGAAATATCGGCTGCATGATGCAGATCGGGTCTGGCACGAATGTGCCTGTGGTCCACACAGTGGAATTGCTGGACTGGGCAACGGGCGGGCCAAAGCCGCGCGCCTTGGGGCAAGGCTGAGGTCGGGGCGCATATAGGCTGAATATACTGGCGGGATTGCCATTTTATGGCCATCATGGCATGCGATATTTTGCGCAAACGCCCCTGAACCAAAGGCAGACCAATGC
>SR_TP_S13solDRAFT_1000559_pt1 | contig 14423 bp, 12 predicted proteins | sample SodReaTP_S13sol_FD_11159 | JGI IMG/M metagenome (IMG submission 11159)
GATGACGTGGGGCGCGTTGGCGCTTTTCCCGTTGGAATTGCCGGTGATTGTGGCGGCGCTGGTTGTTCTGGGGGCAGGTCGGGCAGGTGCGGTTGTGCGGGCGGCGCTTGTATTGTCCCTGATCGTCATCGCCTTGCTGAAACTGGCCGATTTCGGCACGTTCATCGCGTTCAATCGCGGGTTTAACCTTGTTGCCGATTATAATCTGCTGCCTGCTGCGTGGGAATTGGCGCGCGGCAGTTTCGGCACAGCGCTGGCGGGGCTTGCCGTGGCGGGGGCCGTGGTGGTTGTTTCCGTGCTGGCGCTGGCGCTGTGGTGGGCAACAGGTGTCATTGCGGGGATCGCGGCGGACAAGCGCCCGCGCATCGCGGCGGCCGTGCTGCTGCTGCCTGCGCTGGCTTTGGCTGTGGCCGAGATCGGACAGGCGCGGCGGGCGTGGTTCCTGCCGCCGGCGGTTGCAAATGCCATTCCGGGGGCGGCCTTCACCGCGCGTGTCGGGCTGGAACGTGTGGAGCAGATCCGCACCACCCGCGCCGATCTGGCCAGCTTCCGCGTGGCCGCGCAACAAGACAGCATGCGCAGTGTCACGCCCATGTTCGACAGGCTTGGCACGCGCGACTTTGTGCTGGTCTATGTCGAAAGCTACGGGCGGTCGAGTTTTGAAAACCCGCTTTATATTCCGACCCATACCGCGACCCTGCAAACCATCGAGGGGGATCTGGCCGCGCGCGGGCTGGCCATGCGGTCGGGCTGGGCGCGCGCGCCGATGGTGGGCGGCCAAAGCTGGCTTGCCCATGGCAGTGTCGCATCCGGTCTGTGGCTGGACACGCAGGCGCGGTATCGGGCGCTGATTGCCAGCCCGCGCCGGACGCTGTTTCATTATGCGCAGGATGCAGGGCGGCGGACTGTTGCCATCAAGCCCGCGCATGTGTTTCCATGGCCGGAAGGGGATTATTTCGGTTTCGATGCGATCTATAACGCCGCCGATCTGGGCTATGAGGGGCAACCCTTCAACTGGGTGACCATGCCCGACCAGTTCACCCTGCATGCGCTGGACAGACTGGAACGCAGCGATCCCGACCGCACACCGCTGGTGGTTCAGGTGGCGCTGGTGTCGTCACATGCGCCTTGGGTGCCAATTCCCGAACTGGTGGAGTGGGACGACATTGGCACCGGCACCATATTCGACCAATGGGCGCTGTCGGGTGACCCGCCAGAAGTCGTCTGGCGCGACCATGACCGTGTGCGCGACCAGTTCCGGCTGGCGGTGGATTACAGCCTGCAATCGGTTGGGGCATGGGCCGCGCGCCATGCGGGGGACCCGCCGCTGATGGTTGTGCTTGGCGACCATGAACCCGCGCGCTTTGTGTCGGGGGTGGACGGGTTTGATGTGCCGGTTCATGTCATAGGCCCCGCCGATCTGGTGGATCAGTTCGCAGATCTGGGTTGGAGCGAAGGAATGATCCCGCAGCCCGACATCCCGTCCATGCGCATGGACAATCTGCGCGACGTGCTGCTGTCGCGCCTTGGCAGCGGGGCTGGTCCATGACACGCGCCTTGCGGCTGCTGGCGTCGCTGGTCGCATTGGCGGGGGTGATTTGGCTTGTGGACCCCGCGTCACTGCGCCCGTATCTGCGCGGTCTGGACGCTGGCTGGATGGCGCTGGCGATCGCGCTGTTGGGGGCGCAGGTGGCCGTATCCGCACTGCGCTGGCAGGTGACGGCGCGCGCCCTTGGCGTGCGTTTGCCGACGCTGTGGGCCTTGTGCGAATACCATCTGTCGGTTCTGGGCAACACCGTCTTGCCGGGCGGCGTGCTGGGCGATGTCGGGCGCGTTGCGCGGATGCGCGCCTATGGGGGCTGGCGTTTGTCGGTGGGGTCGGTGGTGATCGAACGTCTGGCGGGGCAGGTGGCGCTGGCCTGTGCTGCGATTGCGGGCGTTGGGTGGTGGGCAATGGCCGAATACGGCGTGGCGGTCACAGGGGTTATTGCGGCTGCGGGCGCGGCGGTGCTGGCGCTGGGTGTGGCAGGTTCGCGCTTGTTGCCGGTTGGGGTGCGTGACGCGCTGGCGGCGGCATGGTTGTCGCCGCAGGTCGTCGCGCCGCAACTGGCCTATACCGGCGTCATCTTGTGCTGCAATCTGGGCGGGGTATGGGCTGCGGCGCAGGCGGTGGGGGTCCAGCTTGACCTTGGGGCGGCGTTGTTTGTAATCCCGCTGACCTTGTTGGCGATGCTGTTGCCTGTCTCCGTCAATGGCTGGGGGCTGCGCGAAGGGGTGGCGCTGGCCCTATGGCCGGTGGTCGGGGTTGGCGGCGCACAAGCAGTGGCGGCCAGCATCAGTTTCGGGCTTGCGGCCCTTGGCGCGGCGCTGCTTGCGGGTATCCCTTGGGCGGTGCAGCTTGGCCTTGGGCGCCAGCCCCTGCCAGCCGTCCCCGAGAGTGAAAGGAAACGACCCTGACACCCGTTCATATTCCCCCGCATCTGCGCGCGCAGGCCTATGGTCCTGAATTGGCCCATGTCATTGACGCTGTGTCACAGGCGGGCAATGGTCTGTTGGGCTTCTGGGCGGATCGGGCCGCCCTGAGCATCGAGCACAAGCGCGAAGGCGATTTTGTCAGCATTGCAGACAAGCGCACCGAAGACCTGTTGCGCGCCACCTTATGCCAGCAAGGTGACGGCTGGCTGGGCGAGGAGACGGCGCGCGCGCCCGGTCTTGATACCGCGCGCCGTATCTGGATTGTTGACCCGCTGGACGGAACAACGAATTTTCTGCGCGGTATCGGACATTGGGCGGTATCCGTTGCCTTGCAGGTGGACGGGGTGCGCGTTTTGGGCGTTGTGCATGATCCTGTGCGTCATGAGACCTTCTTTGCGCTGCGGGGCGCGGGGGCGTTCCTGAACGGGGCGGCAATTCAGGGCGCATCGACCTCGCGGCTGCAAGATGCATTGTTCGGGACCGGAATCCCCTTTGGCGGGATGTCGGGAATTGACGATCACGCCGCAGATATTGCGCGCCTTATGCCCCATTGCGCCGGTGTGCGCCGAATGGGGGCTGCGGCGCTGGATCTGGCCTATGTGGCCTGCGGGCGGCTGGACGGGTTCTGGGAACGGCGGTTACAGCCGTGGGATATTGCGGGCGGGCTGGTCCTGCTGCAAGAGGCGGGCTTGCGCATCGAGGGGCTGGACCCGGCCGAGCAGCCCGAGGAAACCGGCACGGTTCTGACCGCGACACCGCAGCTTTTCGACCCGTTTTCCAGAATCTTGCGCAACACTGGCGCATAGCTGCGACCATGGCCGCCAGACAGCGCGCGCCAGCCAGACCCGCGCGCCCCGACTATCTGCAGTACTTACTCGCGCAGACGTGCGTAAATGTCGCCCGACCCCGCATCGGGGGCAAGGGCCGCCAGCCAGTCCTGCATTGCGCCCAGATCCCGCCATGCCGTCCATTCAAAACACGCGTTTTCGCCGCGCACGACATTGAATTCATATATTCCCAGTTTCGCAATCATGGCGATGGCTTGCTGGCTGACCTCGGGCAGGCCGGGCAAATACTCGACCGAAATCAGCGCAACGGGGTGTGACAGTCCTGACAGAACCTCTGTCTCGAACCCTTCGACATCGATCTTGATGTAACGCGGCATCCCGTGCTGCGCGATCATGCGGTCCAGTGACGTCATGGCGACATCTGCGCTTGCGTCCCATTGCACATGTTCGAAACCGGGCATGGCGCGGGCCTCATGGGGCAGGCTGGCGCGCAGGGATGACACGGTGGGGTGGCGCAGCGATACCGCCATCTGCGCGCGGGCCTCGGTCGGGCCAAGGGCTGCTTCCACAAGAACCACGTCACGCGGCAGTGTTTTGCGCAAGAAGCGCGCGAAAGCGGGTTGCGGTTCAAATGCAACCACCCTTGCGCCGCATTTGCGCATGACCCGCGCACGCGTGCCCACATGCGCGCCGACGTCAAAGACCAGATCGCCCGCGTTCAAAATTCCGTTATAAAGCTGTCTTGTCCGGCGCATCAGGGCGGGATTGAAATAAATCAATACCGACCGGCACACCCCCAAGGCCACGCGCAATGACATTTCAACACCTTCCAAACAACGCCTTTGCGACAAATAGCGCAGTTGGGCAGCTTTCCAGTGCGGGCGCAGGAAAATCTTCCTAAGGCACGACATGGATGAACGGAAAAAAGATGCATCACACTTGTTTTTTATCGCACAGCCCTAGTTGATTTTGAAACATTGCAAGTTCAAATCCAGCTTCGGTAGGTATCGTGACTATCCCCATTGCTATAAATTCCGCAAAGACAGCGGCCGGCCTTCGCCCGGACACGCTTGGTCTGGATACCAGTGAAAAAGTTGCGCGTCTGGTTTGCGACACGCGCCTTGGTTTGCCAGTTCTGGTTGGTGATGGTGTCGACATGGCCGTTATTGCACCTGTGGAAACACTGCGTGCGGACCGCTTTGCACAGCTTCTGGCCTATGGTGCGCCCTGTCTGGTCCTGTCTGCGCGCAGATATGCGGCCCTGATGCCCGATGCGCCGCCGGATGCCGCGTCAGCCTATGCGCTTGCGCTGTCTGCTGCCACCCCGCTGGACCAAATCCGCCAGATCGCGGGGGGCGCGGATGTTGCCAAGGGGGTGATACCGGCGGATGTCGTCCCTGTCAGCTGTGCCGCGCCCTTGATGAATGCGGCGCTGGCCCTGTCCAAAGCCGCGCAGCTATTGCCTGCCATGATGTTGTGGCGCATTCCGGTCTCTGCGCGCGATACATTGCTGCGGCAGGGGTTGGCTTATGTGGCGGCACAGGCCGTGCTTGATGAATTGTCCAGCGCACGCGATTTCGGCGCGGTCAGCGCGGCGGCCTTGCCCATGGTCTGCTCGGCTGCGGGATCGGTTCAGATATTCCGCCCCGACAATGGCGGGCCGGAACATTACGCCATCACAATCGGCACTGTGAACCCCGATCAACCTGTCTTGACGCGGTTACATTCGGCCTGTTTCACGGGCGACGTTCTGGGCAGCCTGAAATGCGACTGCGGACCGCAATTACACGCAGCGCTGGATGCCATGGCGCAGGCCGGTGGCGGTGTTCTGATCTATCTGAATCAGGAAGGGCGCGGAATCGGGCTGGCCAATAAAATGCGCGCCTATGCCTTGCAGGATGCGGGCCTTGATACCGTGCAGGCCAACCACCAGTTGGGATTCGAGGATGACGAGCGCGATTTCCGCGTCGGCGCCACCATGCTGTCCATGTTGGGGATCGCGCAGGTGCGCTTGCTGACAAACAACCCCGCCAAGATGCGCATTCTGGCAAGTCACGGGGTGGACGTTGTGGAACGTGTGCCGCTTCAGGTCGGGAAAACCCGTCAAAATGCGCATTATCTGGCCACAAAAGCCCTGAAATCCGGGCATATCCTGACATGACCGACCCGCGCGCCTTGTGGGTTGTGGCCCCTGACCATGCAGAAATCAGGCCAGCACATGCGGGCGAAGGTGTCCGTTTGCGCAGCCTGTATTCAGGCATCAGTCGCGGGACCGAACGGCTGGTCCTTGGCGCGAAGGTGCCCGTAAGGGAGCACGACCGCATGCGCGCGCCCCATCAGGAAGGGGATTTCCCCTATCCGGTCAAATACGGCTATTGCGCGGTCGCTGAAATCCAACAAGGCCCGCAGGCAGGCAGGCCCGTCTTTGCGCTGTTCCCGCACCAGACATGGTTTTGCCTGCCCGAAGGGCATTTCACACCCTTGCCCGCAGCGCTGCCGCCCGCGCGTGCGGTGCTGGGCGCGAATATGGAAACAGCGCTGAATATCATCTGGGACAGCGGCGTTTCGGCAGGCGACAGGGTCAGTGTCATCGGGGCGGGGGTTGTGGGGGCTTTGGTGGCCTATCTGTGCGCGCGCATCCCCGGCTGCGAGGTGACGCTGTGCGATCTTGACGCGGGCCGCGCCACGTTGGCGCAGGATATGGGCTGCGCCTTTGCCGTGCCGCAGGATTTGCCCGAAGCGCAGGACGTGGTCATCAACACCAGCGCATCGGCCAGCGGGCTTGCGCGCGCGTTGCAGGTTGCGGACATGGGCGCAACGGTGGTCGAGGCAAGCTGGCACGGTGACGGCATGGTCGCGCTGCCGCTGGGCGGGGCCTTTCACAGCCAGCGTTTGCGGCTGATAAGTTCACAGGTCGGCCATCTGCCGCCCGCGCGCCTGCCGCGCTGGGACTACCGCCGCCGACTGGCCAAGGCGCTGGAGTTGCTGTGCGATGACCGCCTTGATGTGCTGATCTCGGGCGAGAGTGCCTTTGATAAGCTGCCCGATGATTACGCACGTATCCTGAATGCGCCGGACACGCTGTGTCACCGCATTCGTTATGACTGAACAGAAAGGATCCCTATGTTCGCCGTCGAAGTCAAAGATCACATTATGATTGCCCATTCGCTGCCATCGCCGGTATTCGGGCCTGCACAAGGCATGCATGGCGCGACATTCACAGTGGACGCCGCGTTTTTCACCGAGGATCTGGACGCGCATGGTCTGGTGGTCGATATCGGGCTGGCCGTTGATGCGCTGGCCGAGACGCTGCAACCGCTGCGCTACCAGAACCTTGATGACATTCCAGAATTTGCCGGAAAATTCACTACGACCGAATTCCTGTGCAAACACATCTTTGACCAGATGCGCGCGCATATCACGGCGGGCACGCTGAAGGATGGCGGCCGCGTGCGCCGGTTGCGCATCACCCTGCACGAAAGCCACATGGCCCGCGCATGGTTCGAGGGCGAGGTGTAATCCATGGGGTTTGCGCCGCAATGGCTGGCCCTAAGGGACGCCGCAGATCGCGCAGCGCGCGACGATGCGCTGATGGCGGCTGCGGCACGCCTTGCGGGGGCCGCGCCCGTCATTGTCGATCTGGGCGCGGGCACAGGGGCCAGTGTGCGCGCGCTGGGCAGGCATGTGCCGGATGCGGCCCGCTGGCGTCTGGTGGACAATGACGCAGCGCTGCTGTCGCTGGCGGTGGCAAACCACCCCAATGCGCAAGCCTGTCAGCTTGACCTGAACCGCCTTGCGGATCTGCCGCTTGAGGGCGCGACACTGGTGTCGGCCTCGGCGTTGCTGGATCTTGTGTCCGAGGGGTGGTTGCGCGCGTTGGTGGACGTGCTGACCCGCCACCAGCTGCCGTTCTATGCAGCGCTGTCTTATGACGGGGTCATGCACTGGCAGCCCGATCTGCCTGATGATGCGGGCATCACGGCAGCATTCAACCGCGACCAATGCACGGACAAGGGGTTCGGCCCCGCACTTGGGGCGGCATCGGGCCATATGGCGCGGACGCTGTTTGAACAGGCGGGTTACCATGTCAGGCTGGCGCAAACCCCTTGGGTGTTGGACCAGCAGCACGCGCGTTTGCAAGCGGAGCTTCTGGACGGGATCGCAGATGCGGCCGCGCGTGCAGGGCATGGGTCCGCGCCCGCATGGAATGCCGCGCGTCAGGGGCTGGTGCCTCAGGGGACATGCACAGTCGGCCATGTGGATATTCTGGCCGTGCCCGCGGGTCGGGTTGCGGCGCTTGACGGTCATGGGGGCGGACATGGATAAGGCCCTTGTCAGCCCGCGTGTGTGGCAGCGCGTTCTGGACATTCGCAATGGCACGGGCTGCCCGTGTTGTGGTGACTGGACGGCCGCGGAACGCGCCGCGCTTGCCATTTATGCGCCCCTTGCGCGCCGTGACATGGGGCCGGTCACCATTGGCCAGATCGGCCAGTCGCTGGACGGGCGCGTGGCCACGGTTGCAGGCGATGCGCGCGATATATCGGGGCCGGACGGCTTGAAGCACCTGCACCGGCTGCGTGCCATTTGCGATGCGGTGGTCATTGGCGTGCGCACCGCGCTGCATGACAGCCCGCGCCTGACTGTGCGCCTGTGCGACGGGGGGAACCCCGCGCGTGTTGTGATCGACCCGCGTGGCCGGTTGCCCAATGATGCACAGGTCTTTGCCGATGATGGCGCGCGGCGTATCGTGTTGCAGCATGATGACACCGCGCGTCCCACAGGCGTGGAGGTTGTTCGCCTGCCTGCGAGTGCCGAAGGCAGCATGTCCCCCCGCCATATCCTGCGCGCCCTGCATGGCAAGGGGCTGAACACCGTGCTGATCGAGGGGGGCGGTATTACCGTGTCGCGGTTTTTTCAGGCTGGTTTGCTGACGCGGTTGCATGTGGCGGTCGCGCCCTTGCTGATCGGGGGCGGACCACAAGGGTTTCACACCCCCAATCCGGTGGAACAGCTGTCCGATGCCATGCGCCCTGACACGCGGGTGTTCGATATCGGGTCCGATATCCTGTTCGATTGCGGGCTGGCATCGGCGCAGGACATTGTTGCCGCGCCGTGGCACGGGCTTGCCCGCCAGATGCGGTAAGCGCCGGTTGCGGCGATATAAACCGTAAAAACGCCAGCGCAGTGGCCCGCGCTGGCGTCATCAGTGACCGGGCAGGCGGGCCTACCAGCTGAAATTGCGCCCGACAGACATGCGCAGGTCACGCCCGCGGCGCGGCTCGTTATTGGCCAGCCCGCCGTCAAGAATGTTGCGGTATTCTTTGTTGAACACGTTGTTCACCGCCATCTGAACCTCCAGTCCCGCCAGCGCGCCCTGATCGGGCCGCCATGTCGCATAGAGGTCGTTCACCCCGTAGCCCGGAAGATGGTCATAGGCGCCCGGCGCGGGGCTGGCGTTCCAGCGTTTTGACTTGCGCGCAAATGTGCCGCGCCAGCCATATTCCAGCGTCTGTTCAAACGCGCGCCCGCCCAGTTCCAGCACCAGCTCATCTGCGGGCGTCGAGGCAAGCTGCCGCCCTGTTATCTGGTCGGTGCCCAGAATGCGGGAATAGGCGAATTTGCCGAACATGTTTCCGGCATCATAGCCCCCTTCCAACTCAACCCCGCGAATATGGGCGCGCGCGATATTGGCATAGGTCGGGCCGGGGCCGGAAAAGCGGTCGATCTTGTCGCGGATACGGTTTGAAAACACTGTCAGCTTCAGGTCCAGACTGTCGCCATCGACCACAACATCGCGCCCGGCATAGGAAAAGCCAAGATCCACCGTGCGCGCACGTTCCGGCCGCAGCCCCAGCGAGGTCGTCTTGCCCGCGCCGGTTGCCACGTCAAACACTTCATCAATCGAAGGGGCGCGTTCGGTATGCGCCAGTGACCCGAACACCGCCCAGTCCTGATTGAACCTGTAATGCAGCGCGAGCGAGGCCACCTGCGCGGTATGGCTGCGCTGCGCACCGCCCACCACATCCCCCGATGGCGTAAGCGTGATCCTGTCGGCGCGCAGGCCCAGCACTGCGGTCAGCCGGTCATCCCAGATGAATTCGTTTTGCAGGAATATGCCATAGCGCCGGTCCGTCCCTTCGGGATGGAAGGAAATCGCACCGGATTCGCGCTGCGCCGCGCGCGTTTGCCGCGATGCGGTGACCCCCAAAGTCAGGTAGTTTTCCCAGCCTTCACCGGAAAAGCTAAAGCGGTTTTCCGCGCGCAAGGCCAGTGTGCGGTATTGGTAAAACGCATCTTCGAACAGCGGGTTACCCGCAAGGAACGGATTGCCGGGAATCGCGTTTTCCTGATCGATCAGCGTGCGCGAATAGGACAGCTGCACACGGCTGTCCAGCCACGGGGTGCCGCTGGCCGGATTGGTCCAGACCAGCGTTGCGGTATCATCCTGCGCCTTGCGGTCGACGGTGCCGAAATCCGGAATATCCGCGACAGATGAATAATTCGCGCCATCCTCATCACTGCGCCAGCGCGACAGCGACAGGCTTAGGGTTTGTTCGTTGCCATCCCCGAAGCGGTAAGTGCCCTTCAGCAGTCCAGACGTTCCGGCCATGCCCGATCCGGTAACCCGCGTGCCATCGCCCGACTTGTAGTCCCCTTCGCGGCGATGGGTCAGCGCGGCCAGCATCTCGACCCGCTCGCCAAAGCGCTGGGCCAGTATGACAGACCCAAGCACGCCGCCGCCATTGCTGTTGGCGCCCGCTTTCACGCGCAGGGCCGTTGTTTCGCCCATTTGCAGGAAATCGGCGGCATCCCTGGTTTCAAACGCGACAACCCCGCCCAACGCGCCCGATCCGTAAAGGGCCGATGACGCCGGCCCGCGCAGTACTTCGACGCGGCGGTACAGTTCCGGCTCGCCAAAGAACTGGCCCACCTGATACAACTCGCCGTATTTCTCGACGCCGTCCACGCTGATGATGATGCGGTTCTGGTCGGACGCGTCCCCGCCCACGCCGCGAATATTGTAGCGCTGGCCGGTCATGCGGTCGCCGCCCTGCACGGTGGCGCCGGGCACTGTGCGCAGCAAATCGCCCGGCGTGGCGGCCTGTTCGCGGTCGATGTCTTCCTGCTCCAGCGTGCTGACGGCTTGGGGGGTGTCAATCGCGGTGCGCGCGCGGCCAAAGCCCAGAATGACGCGGCCCAGAAATGACCCCGGCGCGGCGGTCGGTTCCGCGCCGGTTTGTGCATATGCGGGCAGTGCAACGCCCATCAGTGCCGGAATGGCAATAGCGGTCAGCAGGCGCGCAGAGCGCCCTTTTGTCTTGTCCATCGGTATCCCCTTGGTGGATTTCTGGCTGGCGATACCGCTGGCGTTCTGACAGGCTCGTTACTAATGCCTAGTAAAAGAGTCAAGATTGCTCAGGCAATTTCCGCGGCTTGTGGCAGAATAAACGCCTCATTCGCGCGGGGCAGGGCGCAGACGCGCAGCGCGCAGCCATAGGCGCGCGACAGGTTCGCATCGGTCAGCACATCGCCCACGCCGCCCTGCGCCAGAACCTGCCCGTCCAGCATCAGCGTTATGTCATCGGCAAACATGGCCGTCAGGTTCAGGTCATGCATGACAGCCACCACGCCACCGCCCGCGCGGGCAAATTCGCGCGCCAGTGTCATGACCTGCAGCTGATGGCCGATATCCAGTGCCGCAACAGGTTCGTCCAGAAACAGCCAGCGCGGCACACCGTCAACGACCGGTTGCCAGACTTGCAGCAATACGCGCGCCAGTTGCGCGCGCGCCTGTTCCCCGCCCGACAATTCCTGAAAATACCGCCCGCCATAGCCTGCCAGCCCCACCCGTTCCAGCGCGCAGGTCGGCAGTTGGGCGGCGTCGGGCCGCAGCGCGGTCGCCCCCACCAACCCCAGACGCACGACCTCATGCACGGTGAAGGGAAAGGCAAGCTGGCTGGCCTGTGGCAGCACCGCGCGAATTTCCGCAAGCGCCCATGCCGGTATCCTGCGCGTGTCCTGCCCGTTCAGATGCACGGAACCGGAATGCGGCAGATCGCCGGTGACGGCGCGCAGCAGCGTGGTTTTCCCCGATCCGTTGGGGCCTACGATGACGGTCAGCCTGCCTGCCTTGGCGTGCAGCCGTGCATTGTGCAAAACGGGCTTGCCACCAAGTGCCACGTCAATATTTTTCGCGTCCAGCATGGCACTCACATATCCACAATGCCGCGACGGCGCAGCAATATCCACAAAAACACCGGCCCGCCCAGAACAGCGGTGACAATGCCGATCGGCAGTTCGGCGGGGGCAATGACCAGCCGCGCAATCATATCGGCCAGCAACAACAGCCCCGCGCCCAGCAGCGCCGCAGCGGGCAACAGGTAGCGATGGTCCGGTCCCATTGCCAAGCGCAGCAGATGCGGCACGACGATGCCGATAAACCCGATCCCGCCGGATACCGCCACAGCCGCGCCTGTGGCCCCCGCAACGGTCAGGATGGCCAGGTTCTTCATGCGCTGCACCGAAATGCCCATATGCGATGCCGCAGCTTCACCCAGCGCCAGCCCGTTCAGCGCGCGCGCCAGCACAGGTGCCGCGATCAGCGCCAAAACCATGATCGGTGCGGCAGCAGCCAGTTTGGCCCAGCTTGCGCCCGCCAGTGACCCCAACCCCCAGAAGGTCAGGTCGCGTAATTGCTGGTCATCGGCGATATAAACCAGAATGCCCGTCAACGCACCCGCCAGCGCCCCCAGCGCGATGCCCGCAAGCAGCATGGTCGCCACCGATGTGCGCCCGCGCCGCGTGGACACCCGGTACAGGACCAGCGTTGACGCCCAGCCGCCCAGAAATGCCGCCAGCGGCACCAGATGCATGCCCGCAACGGCCAGCACCGCAGGGGGCAGCATCGCGCCCAGCACAATGGCCAGCACTGCGCCAAGCCCTGCGCCAGCGCCCACCCCCACGATGCCCGGATCGGCCAGCGGGTTGCGAAACAGCCCTTGCATGACTGCGCCCGACACGGCCAGCGATGCGCCGACCAGAAGGCCCGTTAACAACCGTGGCAGGCGGATATCGAACAACACCACGCGGTCGCGCAGACCTAGGGCCTCGCCCGATGCCAGTTGCCACAGGACATCGGGCAGGGACACGCCCGCAGCCCCCACACCCAGCGACAGGATGGATGCAGCCAGCACAAACACGACCAGTGCGGTGATTGTGGCGCGTGCCCGCAAGGCGCGGTCGCCTGCTGCGGCCATCGCCGGGGGACGGCGGGGGCGGCGGCTGTTGAACGGCAGCGCGACCATGCCCCTAGCCCCCCTGATGCGTCAGCGCTGGATAGATTGCCTTGTGCAGATCGCGCGCGGCCTGTGCTGTGCGCGGGCCAAAGCCCAGCAGGTAAATCCCGTTCATGCGGATGACCTGCCCGTTTTGCGCCGCAGGCGTCAGGCCAAGTGCGGGATGGCCGGTGATCTGCGCATCGCTTAGGGCGTGGTCGCCGTCGCGGTCCATCATCAGGATGACATCGGGGGCGGCGGCGGCAATCGCTTCATCCGTCAGCAGGCGGTAGCCTGCGAAATCGTCAAAGGCATTGACGGCGCCTGCCATCTGGATCATCGCGCTTGCGCCGGTGTCGCGGCCCGCAGCGTTGATGCGGCCCCCTTGTGCGGACAGAACGAACATGACGCGGCGGGGCGTGCTGACCTGTGCGGTCTGTTCCGCCAGTGCCGCGAAATCGGCGCGCAGGGTTTCAACCAGTTGCGCGCCCGCGTCCTGCGCATGCAAATGCTGGGCCACCTGTTCCACACGTTCCAGCACCGCGTCCATGCTTGGGGCCTCGGTGATCTGGACAAAGGGCACATCGGCGGCCTGCATGATCTGGATGGTTTCCAGCGGACCCGCCCCGTCAGATGCAAGGATCAGGTCGGGGTCAAGCTGCAACAGCCCTTCGGGGGACAGCGCACGCATATAGCCCAGATCGGGCAGGTCATTGACGGCGGGCGGGAAACTGGCGGTGGTGTCGCGGCCCACAAGCCGGTGTTCCTGCCCAAGCGCATAGACAATCTCGGCCAGCCCGCCGCCTATGACCACCACGCGATCCTGCGCAGCGGCAGGGGCCGCCAGCATCGCGGTGAGCAGGGCCGCGCGGATCATGCCCCGCCCCCCTGCGCCAGCGGCAGCTTGTCCAGAAGCGCGCGAAACGCCACTGTGTCCGGGTCGCGTTTGCCGAAAACCTGCGTGATCAGCGCGCCGTCTGCGTCAAATGCCTCGACCGAGTGTGCCATGCCGTGGCGCGTGGGTTTGGACACAAGCCAGACCTCGGCCACATGATCGGTGCGCAGATGCAGGTTGAAGCGGGGGTCCATGACATTGATCCATGGTCCCATCGGCTTGACCTGTTCGATGGTGCCGCCATGGATCTGGATGCAGCCCTGATTGCCCACGAAGATCATCAAGGGCACGGCATTCGTGGCCGCCATGTGCAGCAATTCAGTTACCGCAGACGGCGCAAGGGGCTGTGCCCATTCCTTGCCCACAATGCGGTAGGCGCCAAGGCGGTTCATTTTCAGCCTGCCGGCGATGCGCAAAAACTGGTGCGTGTCGGTCATGGCCGCCCATTCGCGGCGCAATTCTTGCAGATTGTCGGGGCGGGGTTTCGCGCCCTCGACCGGGGTGCGCGGTGTCAGCGCGACACTGTCGGACTGGTCAGGCAGGCGCAGATCGGACACCAGCGTGTCAAATGCTGCGCGGTCCGACCCGTCAGTCAGAAAGACCTTGTGCACCGCATCGCCCGCAGCATCGAACACCTGCACGGACGGGCGTGGCCCGTCCAGCAGCGCAAAGCCGTGCACCCAGTGGCGCGGGAACATGCGCAGATCAATTTCCGCGCCCAGCACCATGGAGGCATGTGCGCCGGCGCGGTAATCCTCATATGTGCCCTTGCGTTCATGCACGACAGACTGGTTGCGGGTCAGGGCCATGACATCGCCCAAGCGCTGGATCATGTGCATCAGGCGGTCAAGCGCCGGATCAATGCGCAGCACATGCGTGCCATCAACATGGGCTGCGACAAGTGCGGCTTCGGTCACACCATGGCTGTCGGCCAGATCGCGGGCGCGGGTTTTGGGGTGGTCCAGTCGGGCCTGCCGCAAATCGGCGGGC
>SR_TP_S13solDRAFT_1000560_pt1 | contig 14407 bp, 12 predicted proteins | sample SodReaTP_S13sol_FD_11159 | JGI IMG/M metagenome (IMG submission 11159)
TTTCTGGCAGACCCGGCTATGCAGTGGCGGCGGGGGTATTCGGCGATGGCCGCGGCCTTGTCGTGGGAAGCCGCCACAGGCCTGCCGCCGGAGATCAAGGCCCTCTTTCCAGAACACCCTGAGCTTCTTCTGGCCATTCCCGAACACAAGGTTGCCCTGCCCGGTGGGGGGCGGGCCAGCCAATGCGATGTCTTTGCCCTGATCCGTTTGGGCGAGGCAACCTGCGCCCTTTCGGTGGAAGCCAAGGTCAACGAGGCCTTTGGGCCCACCCTTGCAGACTGGCACGCAACCCCCAGCCCGGGCAAGGCCTTGCGGTTGAACAGTATTTGCCAGATGCTGGGCCTGAACGACCCCTCACCCGATCTGCGCTACCAGCTTTTCCATCGGACAGCCGCCGCCGTGATCGAGGCACGCCGCTTCAAGACCGACCGCGCCGCGATGGTGGTGCAGTCGTTTTCCCAAGATCACCGCTGGCATGATGATTTCGCCCGCTTTGCCGTGCAGTTCGGGTTGGACATCCCACCGGGAACTTCTGCGACCATCGCCTTGCCCTGCGGCTTGCCGCTCACTCTGGGTTGGGCCACAGGCGGGGCGGAATTCCTGTGACATCTGCGATCACATTTCACCCCCATCCCGGCGCTGAGATTGTGCTGACCCATGCGCACATGATCCGGGCGTTCCGGACAGTCGCGGAGCATCAGGCCGCCCATGGCGGGATCGGCCTGACAAAGTCCGGGGCGTGGAACCGGTATGCGATTGACTGGATCGTGCGGCGGATGGCGTTTCCGAACTGGACGGCGGAGAAGCTTTATTCCGTCAACAAGGTGCTGAACGAATTTGACGTGCCGCCGCTGGAGTATCTGCGGGTTCTGTTGACGGCCCTGCGCCTTGGCCGGAAAAGCAAAGACAAGTGGGCCCTGACCAAACCCGGACTGGCACTGACCGCCGACCCCGAGGCCGCGTTCACTGTCATCACCCCGGCCTTCCTGTTCCGGTTCGACCATGCCGAAGGAATGCGGACGGGCGAGGCCCCGCGGGGCGATTGGCCGCTTTGGCTGCATGCCATCGGGCGCATGCCTGATGCAGGGTTCACCTTGCCCGACCTTGCTGCCCTGCTCTACGGCCCTGGCGTCGATACTGGCTGGCGCGGCCCTGCTGGCGGTTTGTTTAGCGCGGTCGCCATGCCACTGGAATGGGTCGGCCTGCTGGCCTGTGATCATCGCGGTGGGCTGGATGAAATGGTGTGGCATAAGACGCCACTATGGTCTACGCGCCTTGATCTGAGGGCGGATCCCTGAAAAAGCCCCAAGATGATAAGCGCTCATCATCCCGGTCGCCCCGCACGTGCGCGCCTTTCCTTTTGTCAGCTTGGACTGCAATCATGACGACGATCACTCACTTAAAATCATGCATCCTGATTAAAAACGGGTGAGCCGGTCTTCAGGCCAGCAAGCTCAAAGTCTTTATGGCGTATCGTGCAATAGCCGACGAAGGAAGGTCATGGTAACTTCAAAGATACCCCAAAGTTACTTGAGGTATGCCCCCAAATCAGAGAAGATTTTTAACTATGGCGAGCGCCTACAGCCGTTTTGTGCTTGTTTAGCCTCTGATAGCGTCAAGGCGGGCGAGTTTCATGAGATTACGAGGGGATGGTTGGGGGAGTCTCAGGTAGTAGTAGATGAACGACATAGGACAGCGCCCCGAGCCTTCGTAGCAAGGCGGATAATTGGCAGCAGGAATAAAGATGGAGCGGCCAGGACTGATTTCGCGTTTTTTCTCTCGGGCCAGCGATGCTGACCGGCAAGAGAATACGTCAGAGGGACCGCTTACGAATGGCCATGAAGCCTGGGGCGATAATGCAACTCGCCCTGTCCATGCCCTGGTTAAGGCCGTTCTGCACGAGCGAAGCTGCCTGATCGTCACCGGTTATCAGGATTTTCTGTCTTCCCTGACGATCGTGCTTGATACGGTCCATGACCTTACAGATCGACCAGAGGGTAGCATCCGTATCGTGTTCGGATCTAACACAGACAATCGTCGGCAGTTTGGGGGGCGCGGGCGGTCGGTCGCGCAAGAAGCGCGCCAGTATTTTCTCGGCGCACGGGGCTTGTCAGTCGACGATTTGGCTGACCTTCGCGCTGTCCTTGCGATGGATGCCATCGAGCGCGGCATCATCCAGTTCCGAGCTTTCGATCCTGCGCTGGCCGAGACGAAACTGGGCCGCCGACCGCCCATGTTGCACGCAAAGTTGATTGTTGGCGAGAAATCGGCCCTTTCTGGTAGTGCGAATTTCTCGATCAATGGGTTGCGCCGAAACCTTGAATTTATGGATGACGCCAGTGCTTGGCCGGACGTCGCCACTGCACGACGCGCTGTCGCAGAGCAATACTGGGAGATGGGCCGCGACTGGACGGAAACAGCGTTGGAGATCCTGCGTTCGCTTATCCGTCTGGTTACACCCGAAGAGGCGGTAGCGAGGACGGTTCACGATGCCACCAATTTCACACCGTGGCGCGTCGCTGGGAATACGAGTGCAGGACGCCCGCCCCAGCCATTTCAAGCGGATCTGGTCTATGAGGCCGCAGGAACCGTTTATGAACATGGTTTTGCTTTCGTTGAAGCGCCAACCGGCGCGGGAAAAACGGACATCGGAAAGCATCTGGCAACGGTCCTACCGGTCAGCCATGCGCATACTGTCTTTTCTTGGGGCGAGCGGGCAGATCAGCAGCGCCTCGGTTCGCTTGCCCTGATCCCCGCGAGCGTTCTGAAAAACTGGACCACGAATGCCCCCGCAAACTTCAAGCCGATCAAGCACAGCCATTTGTCCCGTCAGAAAAAGGACGAGGCCGCTGAATTGGATGAGATCAACCGCGCCGTCCGTTCGTCAGCTTCGATGATCGTGGATGAAAGCCACAGGCTAAGCTCGCGTTATCTTGCGCCTTCGGCGCGCTCGTTGGTGTTCGAGCGAAGCCCGGCTATCTGGACGGCCTGTTTGTCAGCCACATTGATGGGTAATCAAGGGCTCGACGGTCTGCTCGCCTTCCATGAAAAGCGTGCCTCGATCTATGTGCCGCCGGTCATCACGGATCAGATCAATCAACATATGGCCAAGGTGCGCGCGCGGGGCGAACTCACGCGCCATCTGGACCAAATCAATCGTCGTATCGAAGCGCAGGGTTTACAGGATGACCTTTTCGACAGCGCAGAAACCCTTAAGGAAGAGGTCAATGTTACCGAACGCAGGCTTGAGACAGAGGGCCTTCAAATCAGCGCGTTACAGGAAGGCTTAGCCGATGCGCTCGCGCCCTATGTCGTGCGTCGTCAGCGCGCCTGCATAGGAGAAAGCGCCAACAGAAAGAGCGGGGCATTTGTCTATCCGACAACCCGCAGCCATCGAGAAGACACGGCGCTTACTGATCAACAGCGCCAGATAATTGCGCGGATCAAGACCCTGGCCGAATGCATCACGACTGGGATCACCCTTGTGTCCGCTGATCCGCAACGCGCAGGCCAGACAGAGATCAAGTTCCACGATAAGTCTCGAATTCACATACGTAACTTCCTTGCACTGCTCCGCGCATCAATCATATTCGCGCGCGAAGAATGGGCGCGAGAGCGCGACAGCGACGCTGACCAGCGAGGACGCGCCTCAATTGGAGAGAACCTTCGACGCGCCGAAAGGCAAAACATGCGCCGACTTGCGATCCCTGAAGGTGTCCTTTCTGAAGAAGTGTCACCCGAGGTCGACGAGCCCCAAACACCGATTTGCGACAGGATCACGCGCCTTTTGAACCATGCGAGCCTCGATAGCATCGACGAGGCACGCGCCGAGGTGATGCGCGGTATTCTGCGCAAGCACGGTCACGCGATCTTCCTCGCGGAACGTGTTGGGGTGCTCGAGGTGTATGCGCGCCTTTTGGCGGGGCATCGAGGCCGAGGTCCCGAAGTTTTTGTGGTCGCCCCTGGTGCGCGGATCAAGACCGGCAAAAAGATGCACCACATTCGCTCGGGGGCGGAAGCGCAGGAATACTTTGGGATCGATGGGAAACATGTCGATGCGATGAAACCGCGGGCCTTGTTCCTGACCTTTCAGATGGCGGAGGGGATCAACCTCCAACTCGCGCCTGCACTTGGGATTATAGGGGTGACGTCGGACGTTAAGAGCCTGATCCAAGGTTTGGGACGGATCGACAGGATCGACAGCCCGAACTCCCGCATCCACTACCATACCTTCGATCTGCCGGGCCTTGTCTTGTCGTCGGATCACAAGGCACGCGCCCGTGTTGCCAGCATCGTATTGCTGTCTGGTGTCGGGGCGGATGACCTACCCTCTGAGCTGGTCGAGTTTGCTGCCGGAGATTTGACTGACCTAGTCCTCGATCAGATCAAGAAACCAAGGATCTTGCGCACCGGTAACTACTTCGATCAGCTCGAGGGCCTGCGCCGAGTCGTGCCGCCAGAGGTGTTCGAACGTGTTCAAGGTGCCGATCCGCGCGGCCTGTGGGGCGCAGAACTGTGCTGCTTGCATCACAGCAACCCGTGACCATCCTGCTTCTTGGGGGGCGTACTGGCAGCCCTCTAGATCCAACCGTCTTACCGCCGCGCCTTATTGCTGTGCGCGACGATGATGGTCGAGCAGAGATCATTGGTGATCAGACTGAGGCGGCCCGGCTTCTCTCGAATGCCTATGCTGAAACGCGGCGCCTCAGACGCCATGACATCCGCCCTGAATTTGCACAGGTGACCGCGACCCTAGACCGCTTGCGCGGCACTCTCGGACAACTGACACACTGGGACATCCGCCCTGCACGTACAGTCTCTTTGCTCGCGTCCCTTGCGGGCTTTCTGACCGATCGTCCCGTGACGGACGGCGGCCAAGGGCAGTTTGGCGACCTCACCCTCCCAGCACTCGAGAAATTAGCTGAAGCCTGGGCTCACGAACTTGATGTCTTCTGGATCGAAGCAAAAGAAGCGGTAAGTCAACGCAGCGCCTCAGGTGGCGAAATCCCCGATTACCTCGGCATTGACGCGATCTACCGGGCCTTCGGCGAGCAGCCTGATGAAGTGCGCCTCGCTGTCCATGGCCGAATGGGCCAACTTATCGCGGGGTGCCGGATGCTGTCAGAGGGGGAGCCTATCGACATTCTGAGCCGGCTTGCCGTGATTTTTGAAGCCCAACGGTGAGGATGCGAGCACCCCTACCTCCATACCCACCTAATAGGTATTGATCACGTCGCCTTCGGGTCTTGAGAGGGCTTTGTGATCTCTCACTTGTCTTTCGGCAGAGGTGGTCGAGGCGTTCTTCAAGGATAATCGGGGGCGGCTGGAAAGCCGTGGGGGCGAGTTCTTCTGGGGTGGCCGTGATGATGCAGAGAACAGCTTTGTGCGGGTGCCGGGGGTGTCGCGGTTCGGTCGGGCGTGATCTGATCTGTGTGCTGAGTTCGCCCCTGCGGTTGTGAGGAGTGGGCAGTTTGGCCGCGACCGACACCTGCCTGATGCAGTTGCGCGGCGCCTGTATGGAGGAGGTCAAGAACGCCTTCTCGACCGAGGAGCATCGTTACGCCTCAGACGCATCTGGCGACAAACCCGCCCGGTCCCGCCGCTTGTGCTGCTCCGGGCGGGTTCGATGGAAAACTATCAGCTTTTCCTGCAATAATAACGGCTATTACTCACTTAAAATCGGGAATTCTGATTAAAAATGGGCAAACAGGTTTTCAGATAGGCAGGTCCCAAGTCTGTATGAGGTATCGTTCAATAACGAACGAAGGGTCTTCTCTGACATATTACCGACAGTCCCCAATAAGAAGGCGTGCCCTGATCGCGTCTGGGTTTTCCTGAGAGGGCGGCGCTGGGCATTCAGTTGGGCTACAGGGGTGGCTTGGTTGATCGCGGGAAAGGCTTGTCAGAAAAATGGCCTTGCCTGAATGAGAGCTGGGCAGTGCATCCCGGACACTTCCTTGGGTAGTGATGCGCGCCGCTATGATCCGGTCGCGCGCTGAAAGGGGTGATTTCAGGCTCGTCATGCGCAGAAATCAGGTGCGTCCGTTTTGTCTTGGGGTTTTCCACTTGGTCTGGGGTGTCCTGAGATGAAATGGGTGCCCTTGAGAAGGGACTGTGTCTGCCTGGGTTTACCGTTGGTTTCCCCGGGATGTTTCAGTCACGCGCTGCGACACTGTGCAGAGTCACCGAACCTGCCGTTCGTGCGGTGTGCAGCATCACGACTGGGTTCTGTCGGCTGTGCGGACCTTCCGGACATTCGCTGCATCTGCGCCAATGTCCGGTTCGGTCAAAAGTTCGAAAAATAGTGGTTTTTTGGGAAACGTCATTGTGTCATCGAAAAATCTCCCAAGTAAACAATAAAGGCCAATTTCTGCCGCATAGGCAAATTATGATTTGAATTGAAAAGGCGAAAATTGATAGATTTAAGCGCGCACCCAAACGCTTCAGTTGGCACGGCAGGAGAGATACTTATGACAAAGAATATTGGCTTTACAGACAAAGAACGTGCTGCATGGCACGAGGATCGCCGCCGCAAGAAGCGAGGCGATGAAGATGCCGAAATTTCTTCCGTGAGCGGCGATACCTGCATCAATTGCGGTAACCCGCTTGGGCGGAAGATTCCTGACGGTTATGAAGCCGCGCTATGTGATGCCTGCGATTAGGTCGCTTTCTCTCTGAACCCCCTCTTCTAATACCCTTGACATTCTGGATGATCAAATATCCTGCGGGTGAGCTGAATTTGGGAGTTTCCCGCTTTAACACCGCAAAAACCCTCATTTGATGCCGCAACAAACCTCGTTCAAAACCAAAAAGCGTTGAACGGTTTTAGTTCACGCTTGAAAGCGGACATCCGAGAATAATGCAGCATCTGTGAGTCTGGGCTCCTTCCGACATAGGCAGGCGCAACAACCACCGTAAGCGCAGTCCCCGTCCCATTGATGTTTTCAGTTTGGGCTGATTGACACTGGTCGGTGTGGTGCGTTTTTGAGCACGTCAGGGAGTCCCGGGCGAGCTCATCTGTGAGGTGGTAGTTGCGGCATAGGCCCATGGCATCAAAGCGTCGATATCTTTATCGAGATGGCCATTGGCCAGCTTTGTGTACAGATCGCGCAGGTAGGCATAGGGTTCGACGCCGTTCATGCGACAAGTTCCGATCAGGCTTGCGAATCTTGCCCAAGAACGGGCGCCGTCATCGTGACCTGCAAAAAGAGTGTTGCGCCGTGTCATAGCAGGAGTTCTGATCGCGTTTTCGACCAGGTTGGAATCCATGTCCACATGACCATCCTCGAGAAAGAGGCAAAAGCCATCCTGTCGCCGGAGCATATAGGCCAGAGCCTTGCCCAGTTCAGACTTGCGCGACACCCGGCCTGCTTGGGCATTGAGCCAGGCAAAGAATTTATCGACCAGTGGGCGGGATTGATCCTGCCGGACAGCCCTGCGCTGCGCAGGAGGCAAACCACGGATTTCAGCCTCGATTTGATAGAGGGCTGCGATCCGCCGCAGTGCCTCGTCAACGATTGGCGATCCTGCTTTCGGCTGGGCCTTGATCAAGGCGCGCCGCCCATGTGACCAGCAATAGGCCAGCTTCAAGGGTTTGCCACCCACCCGCTTTGGCGTAGCCAATGCGCTATAGCCACCATAGGCATCCACCTGGATTGTCCCGTCGAAGCCGTTGAGGATTTCTTGCGCATATTCGCCTTTTCGCCCGGGTCGATAGTGGAACACGACACCAGGTGGGGATGATCCGCTCCAGCCACGATCATCCCGCAGCACGGCCCAGAAATATCCGGTCTTGGTTTTGCCACGGCCGGGATCGAGTACAGGCGCTGCTGTTTCATCGACATATAGGCGCGTGCTGCCCTTGAGCAGCACCATCGCCATGTGATCGACCACAGGGGCAATCAGTGCGCCTGTACGTCCCATCCAATCTGACAGAACGGCCCGATCGATTGGGGCCCCATTGCGGGCCATGGCTACGGATTGCCGGTTCAAAGGGTTGAAGTCGCAGAATTTGGCCACACTGATATGGGCCAGCAAGGCCTCGGTCGGCCAGCTGTTTTCCAGCAGATGCGCAGGGGCCTTGGCTTGGGTCACGCCAGTGCGGCCTTTAGGGCAAGCGTATTTTGGGCGCACGGTTACGATGACCTGGTATTGGGCGGGGATGACATCCAGCCGCTCCGAGCGATCCTCGCCGATCTTGACCATATCGCCACAGCCGCATGGACAAGCGATGCTGTCGGGTTCAATCACGCGCTCGACCCGGGGCAACCCCTCTGGAAGGGCGCGAGGCTTGCGTGGTTTGCGCGGGGCCTTACTCTTGTTTTGGGACTTTTTCTCGAGCGCGGCCTGAACATTCTCGATTTCCGCCTGCGTCTCGGCGATGGCGGTCTCTTGATCTTCGAGTGCCAGCTCCAGCTGATCAGGGGTTAGCTTTTCGGATTTGGGCCCAAACTTCGTGCGCTTGTAGTCGGCAACCTGCGTTTCCAGTTTCTCTACCAGCGCGGTCAGCGTCACCACCAGCGCGCCTTTTTCTTCGGCTTCCGTCTGATGATGCAAACGCGCTGCACGCTCCACCGCCAGCTCGAATTGCTGCGCCTCGAAGGCCTTCACGACCTCGGGCGGCAAGTCAGGAAATTGGCTGAGATCGAGTGGTTTTGACATGGCTATTTCTACCCTGAAGCGACAGAAACAGCCAGTAAAATAACACTATAATCAGCGCTTTAGTTATCCTGCCGCGGTCGGCGGAGTGACTTGTTTTGGCACCATTTTTCGCCAATCCAGACCTTCGAACAGGGCCTCGTACTGGGCCCGAGACAGCTGCATGACGCCGTCCTGGATTTTTGGCCATACAAAGTTGGAAACTTCCAACCGCTTGTAGATCAGAACAAGACCTGTCCCGTCCCAAACCAGGATTTTCAGCCGATCACCCCGCTTGGAGCGGAACACCACCGTCAGGCCGGAATGCGGATCCAGCCCCAGTTCATTTTGTACCGTTGCTGCAAGCCCGTCATGACCACGACGGAAATCCACAGGCTTGGTCGCGATCACAATCGGCAGCCGCTGCCCTGCAACGATCACGACACCCCTCGCACCAAACGGATCAATTCAGCCGCGCGCGCCACAGTGGCACTGGCCGGAACGCGGATAATGACATCCGGTCCAATCGTAACCGTTATCTCATCACATGTCTCGTCGCGCTCACCGTGCCCTGACATGCTGCCAGCGCCCTGCCATGTCATGGCAACTTCCAATGGCACAAAGGCAGGTTCAGGCTTATCGGCTGAAAGGGGTGCATCACTGACCGCTGTCATGACATCCGCAGGCAGAACCAATTTGCCCTCGCGCGCCATCCGTCGCCAATCAGACAACTGGTGCGGGACGATGTCATGGCGTCTTGCGACATCGACAACGCGCGCGCCGGGCTGGAAACTCTCAGCAACAATCCTCCCCTTCACATCATCAGGCCAACGCCGGTTACCCCGACGCGGTTCAACAATATCAAGCCGACCCACAAGTCCACTTCCATCCGCCATAGCATCCTCCAACAAAAACAATGGAGAATGTATCAGCCCGATAAAGACCTCGCGGAAGGCTTCAAATCAATGGGACGGGGACTGCGCATACCAACCACCCCGTTGTGCATCGTCATTGAGCGTCCGCTTTCGCCAGGCGCTGCGCACCCTGCCGCATTGTTCCGACGGATCCTGAGATGTTCTTGGGTCTCCAGTATCTCGGGATGCAGGAATACTGGGGCGAAAGGGAATAACCCTTTCAGTGTCGGCCACAGCACATCTTGTATTTCCGGCCCGATCCGCAGGCGCAAGGATCGTTGCGGCCTTGTTTTCCCGGTGCGGCATACGGGCTACCCGGTAGGTTCGCCGCAGCCGTTTGGGCCAGTTCGGGACGCGACTGCGTCAGGATGGCGGCCACACAATTCGGAATCAAGTCGGGGGCCTCAAGGTCGATTTCATCGATTTCGGCTTCGGTGAATTTGCTCTCTCCGAGGCTGATGTCCTGCAGCACCATCAGGAAGATCATGCTGGACCGGGTTTCGTCATCGGCGTGATCGAGAAGCTCTTCCCATGCGTCCGGTCGCAGCCGCATCGCGCGGGTAAACCCGTCCACCCACGGCTCCCACAGAACCTCGTCGCTGTTAGGATCGATTTCATAGATAGGCTCACATCACAGCGACCGGGCCATGGCCCCGGCCACGGAATTGTAATGCTCCATAACCGCCCCGATGGTTTTCTCGGCCGTCTTTTGGTCAGGAAACTGCGCATCTCCAGTTTCACCCCAAACATGGGGCAGCCATTCGGAAGGCGGGATCATCTCGGGGCAGGCGAGAAGGCCGGTCACATATCCATCAAGCTCGCTCAACGCCATGGGCATATTGTCGAAGGGCAGGGCGTGCAGAAGGCTGTCCAGACGATCAAGCCGTTTGTCTTCCTGAGCCATAACGGGCGCTCCTTCTGATAAGCCCTTGCCGTGGATGTAGCGACAAGGGATGAGGCTCACCACCGTGATAAGATTCAAGCTTTTCTTGGTCAAGGACAGGGGTTTCCCAGTTTGACCATACCGGGCAGGCCTCACTTGATAAGGGTAACCACGTGTCGCATCATGCTCGCAACTGATCTTGCGGGGCGGTGCGATATCTGGACATTTTTGTGAAATAGTGTCCAAATCCTGTCCCCGCAACCAGATTTAGAAACGTTTACAGTTACTTACGCCCCCGCCTGACCGCGGGGCTTTTTGTGTTCCGCAAGCGTGTCCGCGCCATGTCCGCAAAATTTTCTATGAGTGACATTGCCTGAATAATTGGATGTTGCTAACGAAGATCATGGAAAGCGCACTCGTTAAAGTAGAAGCTTTTTTCACCGCACACGTAGAGGGTGTCTATATGGCCCTTGGAATCGGCGCGCTTCTCCTGTGTTGGTGGTTAATCGTCCGGTCCCCGCGAAAATCACGCAAGTGTAAATGGCGGCGCTATGATGGAGGCCAGAAACCGACACTTCGGAAGTGGACATGTGAAAAGTGCGGTGCTGATGCTTTCTCGTCCACGCGAAAGCCGCCCAAAGAGTGCAAAGCAATGCTCCGGCCAAGGCCGCTGTGAGTAATTCCTGTGACACCCGCCAGCAGCCCGCACCTGCCCTCACTCCGTTCGGCGCGTCTTTCGCGCGGGATGTCGGGCCGCTTGATACGCCGCACACAGCCGCAAGCCCCGAGGGGACCATTCGCCATGGCCCCCTTCTCGATCCCCCTAGGCACTACTCGATAGGGGGCGAAGGAGAAAGAGAATTGCAAACATACCTAGCGCCATCGTCACACTGGTTGAGAGTCTAACTTTGATGAAAGATGATTCATTATGGACGCCCCGGGCAAAACTGGCATCCAGTATAGCTTGCGGAAAGCCAGAACCTTCGCGTACAACGGTATATGCCCGACCTAGATTGATGTTTATCAAGCCCGTTGGTCTCGAAGACTTTATCCTAGATTGCATCTGTGGCAATCTTGCTGAAATTGGATTTTGGAGTGCAGGAATTTGGCAAAGTACAAGAAAAATGAAGTTGTCACAGCAAGTTTTCATTACCTGCAAAGGGAATCGAAAGTACCGGATCAAGAACCGAAAATGGTTCCAATTTCGAAAGCAGAGTTTGATGCGCTTTGCGACAAGATTAAAAATCAAGTGTTGCCCGATTTATCAGACCCTGAGCAATTTAGTTCGGTTAAATTTGGTCGCGTTGTGCCATTCAGCAAGGTTCAGAAAGTTAATGGACGGTGCCTCTTTGGAATCTATGAAAATGCATATTGGGGGCATTCATACAAGAATTCAGACAAAGGCGAAATTTCGGCAGGAAGTATCAATCAGCGCCGTTTTCACTTCCTTCTTTATCTGTCAGACAGTGGTCGTATCTACGTAGCCAGTCAATACCTTGGGGGGTACGGCGGCTATACTAGCTTGAGTCGCACCATCAAGAGCTACATGGACAAGCCTGCGCAGCTTGATTTTCACTCTTTCCGTCAAGATGCAATAGACCTGAATAAGGCTGTAGCAAAGGAAGTCAAGGTTTCTATGTCTTCGACCGCGAAGAAAATCACTTCTGATAATTTGTTCTCAAGCGGGAGCATGGTAGCGGTCAAGAAACGAACTCCGGAAGATGGTTTTGAAACTGAAGTGAAGAAAAGCCTTTTTCCCCTACTCAAAAGCCCTCTCGAAAAGCGTAAGCAGGCGATTGCGGAGATGTTGAGAAAGTCCCTCATCGATGTAAAAGATGAAGACATTGAAAACTGTACGGTGATTGCATCTGTTAACGGGAGAGATCGAGTAATCTATGTTCTCGGCGGTCGTGATTTTGCTTCAAGATTTTTTCTAGATGTAGATATTAAGTACGATGGCCATCCAGACTATGAACAAACTCGTATTGCTATGCTAGATGTTCTAAAAAATGAAATCGTTGCAGGGAAAGAAGATGTCTAACTTTTGGGACATCGTCAGGAACCACAATGCGACTTACTACGATTATGAAACGGGTAATCCGAAGGTCATTTGGTTGCGTTATGCGCTTGTCGCGCTGTGCTCTATTCTTCTTGTAGCAGCCTTCGAAACTGCTTCCTCAGAAATGTTGGGCGGTCTGTTGACAGTTCAATCCATCCTCATAGGCTTCAGCTTCAGCGTCATGTTTTTCCTGATTTCTGGATCAATTCCAACGATTGCGGAGAACGGATCGATTGAAGCAGAGTTGAAGAAGGAAAGATTGGCTAGATTGGCAAAAGAACTTTTCTACAATGTGTCGTATTTTAACACGATAGCGTTGGGCTCTGTTATATTTTCGTTGCTCATGTTGCTGCCAAGTATAGATTTAGATGCGTTACTGGAGTGGATAAAAGCTCAAAGATATCTAGTGTTTTTTTCAGACATAATTTGGACACAGTTATTATCTGGAATGGTCAACTGGTTTATGCTCACACTTGAGTTTATGTTGTATGCAACACTAATCGAAAGCCTAACTTCATTTGCGAGGACGGTTGGTAGAGTAAGCTTCTATTTTGAGCGGAGGCTGAAGATTGAAAGTGGCGCGAAGTGATGTTTATTGCGCATGCCAAAAAATACGCTCCGAACGCTTGAACCTTTGAGTCGGGTTACTCTGACAGTCCATGATACCTGAGTTTTGCTTGTTCTAGTCGCTCTAGGGCTCGTTCTGGTTTGAGGTCCCATTCTCTCCCGATCTGACGCGCGGTTGCGATAGCGAATTCCTCAAGACGATCTCGAGCGACGTTTTTCAGCCCAGCCCGTGAGATTATATAACCAGCGATCTGACTGCACAGAGCTTCATCGGACCGGAGTTCTATCATTCGTTCAATCTCCGCACGATCCACCATGCTGGCGAGGTCTTCCATATCCTGCCCGAAAGCATCATGCGCAACGGACCATATCCGATGATCCGGCCAGCGCGCGCGGTTGCTGTCGCCGGTGGGCAGGGTGTAGCGCACATCGCATAAGGCATAGTGCAGGATTTCCGGCAGTCTTTCGCGGAGGTCGCCCCATGTGGTCACGCCCCATTTGTCTTTCAGGTGGCGCTTGTAGGCGCGTATCTCGATGCGCCAGACCGAGGACTGCGTGCGATCCTTGGGATCAAGCGGCGGCAGGCCCTGCGCGGCAAGCGCTGCATCCCAGATCGGCCACCAGAAGGATTTCCCCTTGGCGATCACTTCGGCCCGCTTGTCATAGAGGACAACCTGCCGCTGCGGGTTCTTGCCGATGGTGATGGTTTCGACCCGCCCAGACCGTCCGACGATCTGCATCAGGTCCGTCATGATCTCGCTGATGGTGCTTTGTGCATGGGCGACGAAATGATCGCGATCCGCCACAAAGTCAGGGGCAAGAATATCGCAGGCCACATCAACCCGCCCGATACTTTCCATGCCCGCTTCATATTTCATCCCAAGGGCCGATAGAGTCGCCTCAATGGACGCACGCACCTTGGCCAACCCGTTCAGGGCAAGGGGCAGGGCGCGGCAGGATACGCGTACGCCCCAGTCATCCGCACGGCCATTCGGCTTCTTGAAGAACCAGTTTTCCCCGAAAGGACCACCCAGACCCGTATCGCAGCGAAACGCATAACCACCTTTTGCCCCAGACGCATGCACGATCATTTTGACGCCATTGTGCTGGAGCAGACCTAGGTAATTGTCAGGGGCTTCTGCGATTGCGCGTTGCGCTTCCAGCTTTTCGGCAAGTTCTTCGCTGATGGTCAGCTTGTAGGAAATATCGAGACCGTCAAAACCTGTTCGGATCAATTGCATGATTGCTGCCGTTTTTTGGGGGGGATGTATTCATGAGGGGGGGTGTTACAAGGACCCCCCAATCGGGTCTGGCGTCGGGCAGGCGGGCGGTTCCCACCCGCGCCCC